>Ga0134126_10003241_pt1 | contig 20374 bp, 19 predicted proteins | sample KB31752_FD_96881 | JGI IMG/M metagenome (GOLD analysis project Ga0134126, IMG submission 96881) | Terrestrial soil microbial communities with excess Nitrogen fertilizer from Kellogg Biological Station, Michigan, USA - KB3-175-2 | ecosystem: Environmental > Terrestrial > Soil > Unclassified ... | reverse complement strand
TCGCCCGGCGCATCGCCTGCGACGCCGAGATCATCCCAGTGGTGCTGGGATCCCGGGGTGAACCGCTGGATGTGGGACGGGCCAGCCGCACCGTGCCCACCGCGATCCGCCGCGCCGTGGTGCTACGGGATGGCGGATGCGCCTATCCCGGGTGCGCCGTGCCGGCCCGGTGGTGCGACATCCATCACGTTATCGGGTGGGCCGACGGCGGCCCTACCAGCGTCGGCAACTGCGTGACCCTCTGCGGCCGACACCACCGACTCATCCACCACACCGACTGGCACATCGACATGACCGACGGCATTCCCCGATTCCACCCGCCACCCTGGCTCGGTGGACCCGCACGCCGCAACCCACTGCACACCACACCGGAACTCGTCCGAGTCCGCAAGTAACGGAAACTCGGGCTCGCCTTTCAGCGGATTGCGCCCGGCGAGGATGGGCCGCTGTGGGGTGTCCGGCAGAGCCTGAACTGGGTGGCGCGTGAGCGGGGACGCGATTGCGGTGCTGCACACCGTGGTGTGCGACTGGGATCTCTGATCAGCCGGTCATGCACGAAACCATCGAACAGCTGACGTTCTGGTTCGCCGCGGGCGATTAACAGGGACAGCGTTTCGGTATGGCGGCGGAGCAGGCGCAGCGATGAGCTAGATCCGGACGGCGCCGTCCGCGTCGAGTGCCCAGCCGGGGTTGTGGGCGACCTCCCAGACGTAGCCGTCCGGATCTGCGAATGCCCCGGACGTACCGCCCCAGTCCGTCCGAGCTGAAGGCCGCACGATGGTGCCACCCGCCCGCTCAGCCTCGGCCAGTACGGCGCTGACCTCTTCCGGTGAGCGGACGTTGTGGGCAAGTTCGATTCCGGGAGCACCGTGACCACCGAGCGCGGTCCACAGACCGAAGACCATCCCGCCGGCTTGGAAGAAGCAGACCTCATCATCGGGCTGCTGGGCACCGCTCCAGCCGAGCGCTTCATAGAACGAGCGGGCTCGGGACAGATCGGTCACGCCGAGCGTCACCAGGCTGATGCGCTGATCCACGGGAACAGCCTCCCAGATCCGGCGATCAGCACGGGCTTCTATGACGCGCTCCACGTCGCCCTCGCCGCCCGGCTCGGACTGAGCCGAGCACCAGGATTGCCGTGCGAGACCGAACTCGCCTAAAAACCGCCTCGACGGGTGATCATTCTGAGCCGATGCGGTCGCGGAGATGCGCCAGGGTCTGGCGCAGGACGCGCGAGACGTGCATCTGCGAGATGCCGACCTGTTCGGCGATCTGGGTTTGGGTCTGCTGGTGGAAGAACCGCAGCATGAGGATCGTGCGATCGCGGGACGTGAGCTCGGCCAGCACTGGACGTAGCGTCTCGCGATAGTCGATCAGCGCCATCTCCGTGTCCAAGGCACCGATGAACTCGCCCAGCGTCGCGGTGCCCTCCCCGCAGCCGAGCATCTCATCCAGCGACGAGCTGCGATACGCCTCCCCGGCTTGCAGGCCCTGGATCACCTCAGAGACTGGCACGCTCAGCCGGCCGGCGATCTCGCTGGGCCGGGGAGCCCGCCCCAACTGCTGGGACAGCTCTGCCAACGCACCCCTGATGGCCAGATTCAGGTCCTTGAGCCGGCGCGGCACCCTCGTAGCCCAGCCGTGGTCGCGGAAGTACCGGCGGACTTCGCCGGTAATCGTCGGGACCGCGAAAGACAGGAAGTTCGAGCCGCGGGAGGGCTCGAAGCGGTCCACCGCATTGATCAGGCCGACGGTGGCGACCTGCACCAGGTCCTCCAGCGGTTCACCGCGACCGGCGAAGCGGCGGGCTATGTGTTCAGCGACCGGGAGATAGCCATTGATCAGCTGATCGCGCCACCGCCGCCGGTCCGGATCGTCGGGCTCGAGTTCGGCATACCGGCGCTGCAGCGGGATGAGATGCGCGTACTCATCGTGCTCGGCCTCCGCCGGCTGCACCGACGGTTGCGTGGCTGCGGCACTGTCGTCGGACAGCCCACCAGCAACCGGAAGATCGACGGGCTGGATCACCGTGGCGCAGCTGGTGGCGGCGAATTGCGCGGTCATGTCGCCGGCAATCGATGGCCCGCTCACCTCGGCGCTCCTCCGGTGCCGATCAACCAGCACCCCATCCACGGCGCGCGGCAGCGCCCCAGTGTCGGTCGACATCTTTCTCCCCGCCCCTCGACTACGGAGTCGGTCCAGGGCCGGCGCGCGGCGCAGCAGCCCAGAACCCAGCGAACTGTCGGGCGACCGTCCGGTCGCTCAATGCTGATTCAGGGCGATATCCGTTACTTTCGGACCGCCCGGCTCGCCGTGGCGGGAGGGTGAGATTGCCGGTGCGGAGGTGACACGGCAGCCTGCAGGGTGGGAATGCGGGAGAACGTGCCCGGCTCGAGTCCGCGCCGTGGCATGGACAACCGTGGCTCAGTCGAGATCATGTTCTCGCTCCTTCCTCAGGGTCGGGCGAGGGCCCGAACGGCGGATGGCGCCTTACCGGGCTCGCTCCAATGGGGTCGACCACCGGCACGAGTGCTAAACAAGGACCTCAGTGACACGTATCACACGGGATCCGCCGGCCAGGCAGATGTCAAAATGCGTGAGGTAATGCGTGCACATATCCAGTGGGCAGCACACCGAGGTTGAACGCGGCTTCGGTGTCGCCGGCTTCGGCGGCGGCACCCCAGATGGATTGCGCCTCATTCAGAGCGCCAGAACTCCACCAGCTACCCGGCCGCCTCATACGGATCGGTCTCGTCAATCGGTTGCAATTCGGCTTGATCCACCCACTCGCGCAGGGTGCGCAGCGGCATGCTCAACAGATCGGCGACCCGCTCGACCGCGTCGGACTGATCAACGCCCTCATCGTGAATCTCGCCGACCATCCGCAGGGCGTGCCGCCGAAACTCGTCAGAGTATTTCTTGGACGCCGCCATGATCTGCATTCTCGCAGACCCGCGCGTCGGCTCAATCCGCGCAGCTCCTGGTGATCTTCTCGATCTCGGCGTCGATGTCGACCGCCATGCCTTCGCTACCCAGTGGCACCAGATCAATGGTGGCTTGGACGAACTGCCGCAGCAGGTCGCGGTCCACTTCGAGCAGGGCGTGCCCGTCGGGTGAACAAATCTCGACCAGCGTCACGTCCCATTCACCCATGGTGGCCGGTCGCACCCGCACGTCACCGATTCCGGCGGGTTCGGACAACCCTTCCACCAACAGCTCCCGGGCCAGCACCCAGTCGACGAATCGATTGCCGCGGGTCTGGATTTCGATGGTCACCGCATACGGATCGTCAGCGCAGTAGCTCCACCGGGTCACCACGGGTGCCGCGGCTTCGTGCAGCAACGCGAACATGTCGTGGGCAACCGCCGCACCGCTGTAGCTGGTCATCTCGGGCCGCCTCTCCGTGCTGGGTGGGAGTCGAACTGGTCACCGGAGTTCAACCGGTCACTGAACACATCGCGGAACGAGACCGGTACGTACCATCCAGCCGCGGTATTCACCCCAAGTGATGTACCCGGGTCGGGTGACCTCAACCGGCCTCACAAGCCCAGTGACCGGCCGATTACTTCTTTCATGATCTCAGTGGTGCCGCCGTAGATCCGGGTGACGCGGGCATCGGCGAAGGCCCGACTGATGGGATGTTCGAGCATGTAGCCGTAACCACCATGCAGCTGCAGGCACGCGTCCACCACCCGGCCCTGGAGTTCGGTGCACCACCACTTGGCCTTGGCCGCGTCAGCGGCGGTCAGCTCGCCGTCGTTGAGGGCCTCGATACAGCGGTCGGTGAAGGTCTGCGCGATGTCGATCTCGGTGACCATCTCAGCCAGCCGGAACCTGGTGTTCTGGAATGATCCGATCGGCGCACCGAATGCGGTGCGGTCCTTGACGTAGGACAGCGTCATGTCCAGCGCTGTCCGGGCTGCGGCCACCGCGGCGACGGCCATCGACAGCCGTTCCTGGGGCAGCCGGTCCACCAGGTGCGCGAAGCCGCGGCCCTGGGTGCCGAGCAGGTTGGCCACCGGCACCTCGACGTCGTGGAAGAACAGCTCAGCGGTGTCCTGCGCGTGCTGACCGAGCTTGGCCAGGTTGCGGCCGCGCTCGAAGCCGTCCATCCCGCGTTCGACGACGAGCAGGCTCATGCCGCTGTGTCGTTCCTGGGGGTCGGTCTTCACCGCGGTAATGATCAGATCGGCGTTGATCCCGCTGCTGACGAACGTCTTCGATCCGTTGACCAGGTAATGGTCGCCGCGGCGCACCGCGGTGGTGGCCATCCCCGCCAGATCCGAACCCATCCCCGGTTCGGACATCGCGATCGCCGTGATCAGCTCCCCGGAAGCGATTCCCGGCAGCCACCGGCTGCGCTGCTCATCGGTGGCCAGGTCCAGGAAGTAGGGCAGGCAGATATCGTTGTGCAGGGTCAGCCCGAGACCCGCGCCGGCGGCTCCGGCATGCATGATCTCCTCGCCGAGGACCGCATTGAATCGGAAATCGGATACCCCGCCGCCGCCGAATTCCTCCGGGATAGCCATTCCGAGAAATCCAGCCGCGCCGGCGGTGGTGAACAACTCTCGCGGCACGATTCCCTGGATTTCCCACTCTTCCAGGTGGGGCGTCATCTCCTTGGCCAGAAATGCGCGAACGCTCTCCCGGAAGGCCTGATGATCAGCATCGAACAACTGGCGGCGCATAGCCCGATTGTCCACCGCCACCGGGCACCGCCGATCAACGGGCTCGGCAGTCGTACAGCGTGCCCGCGCGGCCGGCACCGCCGTAGCCGGCGGGATCGACGGCGGTGCAGTGCTGCTGCACCCACTGGGTGCGCTGGGTGGATACCCCGCCCCGGCCGCCCCTGCCAGTCATGCCACGAGCCCCATCGAGCACGAACCGGAGCCGGCTCTGCTGCACCCACTGCGCCAGCGTCGCGACGGTCGGCGCGGGGTCCTGCCCGCTGAAACCACCCATCCCCACGACCGTGGCGTCGCTGTGGATGAGGAACGGTTCGGCAGCCATCGCCCCGCCCTGAACGGCCAGGACGATCGGCGCGCCAGCGGAGTTCGCCACCGCGTAGGTCAGGATCTGGCGCTGGTCAGCGGCCAGATCACCGGCCCTGCCACCGCCCATGCCACCGCGGAACTGCGCGGGCAGATCCCGCCGGACCGGACCGAACCTGGCGGCCCCGAAGGCGGAGCGCGGCGGGCCGGCTTGCGCCATCGCGCCGCCACCGGAGGCGAACGCCGTGGCCGCTGACCACACCGCAGGGGCGAGCAGCAGCGTGACCACGCCGAACGCCCCGGCTGCCCGCGTCAGTCGCGTAGACCACAGCTGGCCTTTGCGGGCCACCACCAGCAGCACCACCGCGACTACCCCGACGCCGGCGACGGCGTCACGCAACCAGCCGTGCCAGGACAGATCCCGCGACACCAGCACCCACGCCCACACAGCGGTCAGCGTCACGGCCGCGGGCAGCAGCAGCCACTGGTAGCCGCCCGGCCGGCGGTAGCCGCGCCACATCGCGGCGACCCCGGCGGCGGTCACCGCCGCGAGGGCCGGTGCCATCTCGGTCGTGTAGTACGGGTGGAACCCGCCCTTGGCGACGCTGAGTACCAGGCCCACCAGCAGCAGCCAGCTACCCCACAGCAACCAGCCCGCGCGGCTTTCCCGCGTCCCGGGCCAACGGTGGCGGATCCCCGCGATCGCCACCGAAACCACAATCAGCAGGCTCAACGGCAGCAGCCAGCTGATCTGACCGCCGACCTGCGCGCCGAACAACCGGGTGAGGCCCGACGCGCCGCCAAATCCATCGCGGGCGCCGCCGGCCAGTGCCCGCCCCGTTTCCCGGCCGAGGATGCGGCCCAGGCCGTTGTAGCCGATCACCAGATTGAGCACCGAGCCGTCGGTGCTGCCGCCGATGTAGGGCTTGGGGGCGGGCCAGAGACTGACCAGCGCGACCCACCACATTGAGCTGGCCAGCAGCACCGCGCCGGCGCCGAGCAGATCGAGCACCCGCCGACGCACCGGCGCCGCCGATCCGACCAGGTAGGCCAGCGCGAACGCCGGAACCACGATCCAGGCTTGCAGCATCTTGGTGACGAAGCCCAGGCCGAGGAACATCGCCGCCAGCAGCAGCCAGCGGGTCGCGCGGCGGGGTGATCTCCCGGGCTGCGGCCCGGGAGACACGGACCGGGTGAACGCATACGCCGCAGCCACCAGCAGCAGCACCATCAGCGTGTCGGGGTTGGTGTCCCGGTTGATCGCCACGGTGACCGGGGTCAGGGCGAAGACCAGTGCGGCCAGCAGCGCCACCGGCTCGCCTGCCCACAGTCGCACCGTGCGATGCAGCAAGAGGACCGCCGCGACTCCCTCGGCGACCTGGGGCAGCAGCAGTGACCACCCGTGGTAGCCGAAGATCGCAGCGGAGATCACCATCGGCCAGAACGCCATCGGCGGCTTGTCCACGGTGACCACGCCCACCGGGTCGAAGGAACCGAAGACGAAGTTGGTGAAATTCACCGACATCGACTTCACCGCAGCCGAGTAATACGGATTCCCCCACCCACTGGCCCACATCCCCCACCCGTACAGCACGCCCGCGAGTACACACACGCCCCACACCGCATTCCGCGGGCTCAGCAGGGTGAAAGCAGGTCGGATAACCCCGCTGAGCCCGCTGGATGCGGCGGACTCCGGAGGCGCGGTGGCGGTCATGACGGGAAGACCCATCGGCGCAGCAGGAGGAAGCGGGCGGCGGTGCCGACGACGGACGCGGCCAGGAGCGCGGCGACTTCCAGCCAGCGGGAGGGGTGGGCGACCGCGACTTGCAACACCAACAGGGCACCCGAGGTCAGTGCGTAGTACAACGCGAAGACCGCCAGTCCCCGCAGGTGCACGCCCTGCCGGGCAGCACCTGTTCCAGCGAAGGTCAGCCGTCGGTTCGCCTCGGTGTTCAGCAGGTTCACCGCCACCAGCGCAAGCAGGTTGGCCACCAGCGGCGGCGCCCACGACCGCAACAGCGCGTACAGCACGGCGGTCGCCGCCGTGGAAGCCAGGCCGATCAACCCGAACGCGGTCAGCTGCCACAGCAACCCGCCGCCCCGCGCCGCGAGCACCGCATCCGGATGCGCGGGACGGGGCGCCGGCCGCTGCGGCAGGTCCGCCACCCGCGCCGCACCGGTCACCTTGGCCCGACCTACCCGCACCAGTCCGCGGACGTCCCCCACGACCGTCGACCATATCCGGACCCGGCTGTCGGCATCTTCCACCCAGTCGACCGGCACCTCGTGCACCCGCAACCCGTTGTGCTCGGCGAGCAGCAGTAACTCGGTGTCGAAAAACCATCCGTCGTCGTGCACATGCGCCAGCAGCGGGCGGATCACCTCGGCACGGGCCGCCTTGAACCCGCACTGCGCGTCGGAGAACCGGGAGCCGTGGGTGAGCCGAATCATCAGGTTGTAGCAGCGGGAGATCACCTCACGGCGGGCGCTGCGCACGGTGCGCGCCCCGGGCGCGAGCCGGGAGCCGATCGCGATGTCGGAATGACCGTTGATCAGCGGGACGACCAGCGGGAGCAGCGCATCCAGGCTGGTGGACAGGTCGACGTCGAGGTACACCACGACGTCGGCATCGCTGTAGGCCCAGGCGGTGCGCAGGGCGTGCCCGCGTCCCTTGCGATCCAGATGCAGTACCCGTATCCGATCGTCGGCCGCGGCAAGTTCCCCGGCCACCTGCAGCACGCCATCGGTGCTGGCATTGTCCACCACAGTGATCGTCCAATCGAAAGGAAACTGATCACGCAGGTAAGACCGCAACACCTGCAGGCAACCGGGCAGCGCGCGTTCCTCGTTGTATACCGGCACCACCACATCCACCGTGGCGGTCTGTTTGACCGACCACCGTGCGGTGGGGGTGCCCTGGCGTTCGTCTAGTACCGGACCCCTGATCTCCATGGCCTAGTTATCGCCGGGCGACGTGCGAGCAACCTGCACGGAACCTCAAAGTTGCCTGGGAACGCGCAGCCGGCGCCCCGCTCCCGCTCTCCATGTCGGGGTTTAGAGTTCGGGGTTTGGGAGCGTTTCAGCCGTCGAGGACGTAGCCGGCGCCGCGCACGGTGCGGATCCGATCGGCGCCGAGTTTGCGGCGCAGGTATCCGATGTAGACCTCGACCAGATTCGACGATTTCCGCTGGCCCCAGACCTCAGTGGTGAGGCGATCTTGGGGCACCGGCTCACCTGGACGGCTGGCCAGTGCGACCAGCAGCGCGTATTCGGTGGGTGACAACGTCACCAATCGGCCGGCGACGCTGACCAGCCCGAGTGCGGTGTCGACGGTGACCAGCCCGGCGCGCAGCACCGTCCGGTCCAGGGTCAGTTGATCGGAAACCCGCAGCCGCAACCGGCTGACCAGCTCCTCCACCGGAAACGGGGTGGTGAGGTAGTCGTCCAGGGTGCCGCGCAGCAGCGACACGGTCTGCTCCCGTTGTTCCCGGGAGGTCAGCGCGATGATCGGCAGCTGCGGAGCAACCCTGCGCAGCTCGTCCAGGAAGCACCGGGGGTCCGAACCGGCCAGCGCGACGTCGAGCACGATCGCGGCCAGGGTGCGCGCCCGGGCCGCGTCCAGCACGTCCGGGACGGCGTCCAGGATCCGGGTTTCGAATCCGGTGGACCGTAACGCCTGCAAGACCCGGCTCGTTGTCTGGCGCAAGGGCACCATCAACAGGACCGGATGTCTTAGCACCGTCGATCGTTGATCAATTTGCATCGGCGGCAAGACTAGCTGGGTGGCGGTAACCGATCGATGTCCGGCAGGCTGACTGGTCGGATCCATCGGGTTACCGGTTTACGTTGAGTGCCTTGCCCGCCAAATGGCGTAATGGATCTCGCCATTAGGCGTAGTCGGTGGTCGTTCGTCGCGCTACAGAGTCGGGTGGGCGACCACGAGCCGGTAACGCTCTCAGGTTGCGCCGGCGGGGTACCCAGTTCTCCATACCGTTCGTGGCGTGCGACGCCAGCTGGAACGAATCCTGTGGGCCACGGCCTTCCTCGCCGTGCTGCTCGGTCCTGCGCTGCTGGCACCCGTGCTGCACGGTGGTTCGTCACCAGCTCAGCCGGCCAGGGACGGCTCATCGCTGCTGTCCCAGCTGTCGGTGGGGATGGGCCTGCTCGCCACCTCGATGCTGGTCTGCGCGGTGGTGCTGCCGTCTCGGGTGCGCTCGCTGACCCGCACCTTCGGCATTGACGGTGTGCTGGCCATCCACCGCTTCGTCGGGCTGGCCGTCACCCTGCTGGTCGGCTTGCACATCGTGCTGGTGGTGGTCGCCAAACCCGCCAACGTGGCGCTGTTCGACCTCATGCATGCGCCCAATCGCGCTCGCGCCGCGGTGGGCGCGACCGTGGCGCTGGGTGCGCTGATCGCGCTGACGGTGCTGCGCAGGAGACTGCGGCACCGTTACGAGGTGTGGCGGTGGGCGCATCTGGCGCTGGCCGGTACCGCGCTGGTGCTCAGTGCACTGCACATCTGGTGGCTCAACCATCTGGTACGGGACGCCTCGATGCGGGCCCTGTTCACCGTGCTGGCGCTGGGGGTGTTGGCGGTACTGGGATACCGGTGGCTGTGGATGCCGGTCTTCGGGGCCGGTCGCGCGTACGTGGTCCGTGAGATCCGCCCGGAATCCAGCACGGTGAGCACCCTGGTGCTGGAGCCGCGGCGCAGCCGTACCCGGCGTGGTTACCGAGCCCTCGAATTCGCCCCCGGGCAGTTCGCCTGGCTGCGCCTGTCCCCGTCGGTCCGGTCGGAGGAGCACCCGTTCACCATCGCCTCCAGCGCTCATCTGGGCCTGTGGACGGAGTTCACGATCCGGCACAGTGGCGATTTCACCAGCCAACTCCGGCTGTTGCGGCCGGGTAGCCCGGTGTGGGTCGACGGTCCGCACGGCGCGTTCACTCTCGACCTGCGGCGCACCACCGGCCTGGTGATGATCGCCGGCGGGGTGGGCATCACCCCGATGATGAGCATGCTGCGGACGCTGGCGCATCGACGCGATCGGCGTCCGCACCGGCTGCTGGTGATCGCCTCGAGTATCGAGGAGCTGCTATTCCGGAGTGAGATCAGGCAGCTTCAGCAACGGCTGGACCTCACTGTCGTCGAAGTGCTCCGGCGGCCGCCACCGAGCTGGACCGGCCCGTCCGGCCGCGTCGACGAGAACCTGCTCACCGAACTGCTGCCCGGCAAGTTCCGGCGCGACCAGCTCGACTACTTCCTCTGCGGGCCGCCCGCGATGGTCGACGACGTGCTCACCGTGCTCGACGGGCTGGAGGTCCCGCAGCCGCGCATCCACACCGAACAGTTCGACTTCGTCTAATCCCCTGCCTGACCTGAGAACCCCGGCTAACCACACTCGCGGAGAAAGGTTCCTGCTTTGCGCCCCCCGGTACCCCGATTCGTCCGATGGACCGTCGCCCTGGCGGTGCTCGCCGCGCTGACTCTCGCCGTGTTCCAGTACTGGGGGACCTCGCAATACCCGATCGCCATCGCTCCTCGCGGCCAAGCCGAAGTCCAGGACGCCAATTGGCTGCCCACCCGGTGGGGTCCGCTGGGGCCCGCCGATCGGGATCTGCTCGTCATGATCCGACAGGCTGGACTGTGCGGTGGATCGAGCGGCCAACAGGCTCAGAAACAGGGCAGCAACCCGCAGGTGCGCACCGTCGCCAAGCGACTTTCGGTTGACTACGGCGACCTCGACAAGCAGGTACGCGCGGTCGCGGGCAAGCTGGGTGTGCCGCTGCCCGACCAGCCGACCGTGCAGCAGCAGAGCTGGCTGAACGAGCTGTCCGGGCAGTCTGGCCCGAAGTACGACCGCATGTTCGCCCAACACCTGCGGGTCACCGATGGTGAGGTGCTGCCGGCCATCACCGCAGTGCGGGCCGGCACTCGGAATGAGCTGATGCGATCGTTCGCCGCCAACGCCGCGGCACTGGTCAACCGGCACATGGAAGCCATCGAGCGCACCGGGCTGGTCGACTATTCCAAACTGCCCGCACCGCCGGCAGATGTCGCGCCCGCTGGCCCGCCACCGGCTATCGACCAGGTGGTCAACCTCACCCCGATTCGCGCCACGGCCGGAAACAACGCGAGCGCGATGATCGCAGCACTGGTCTCGGTTGCGGGAGTGCTGATCGCGCTCGGTGTGCTCGGCAGTACCGGCCGACGGGTCCGGCAGCCTGCCGGAGCGCAGCACCGCAGCGCCCCACGGGGCTTCCCCGACCGGCCGGCGCCGCGCCGCCGCGCCGCGCATCGCTGGTGACGAGACCCCGCGAGTATCAGCGCGGTGGGTTGGGGACGGGACGGCCGAACAGGGCGAGCAGTGCTTCTCGATCGTCGTTGGCAGCGGCGCGATTGCGCCGGGTGTGCCCGCAGCCGACGCACCGCTGCACCACGACGATCTCGCCGCCTTCCCACAGTGCTCCGACCGGCTCCATCGCTGCGCCACAGTCGGCGGCCCGGTCGCCTGGGTGAACGTCGACGTGGCGCGACCACAGGCATCGTGGGCAATGGTTGGTGTAACCGCTGCCGCGCACCCATGTTCCGCACCGCAGGCAGCGGAAGTCCTCCTTGCGACGGGTGAACGAGGGCGGTTGCGTCATCACCCGCCAGCATTACACCCGCGCCCAGCCAACCCGGCGTTACGCTGGGTACGTTCACCCGAGCAGGACGATACGGGGGACGCACGCAAGACTTGAAAGGTCTGATCATGAGGCAGGTGGTACGGGCTACCACTGAGGACAGGCGGGTTTGGGTGGTCCGGAGCCGGATCAGCTGGACTCGCCCGGCGCTGGCAGACCAATTCGAGCACGACCTGGCCGCCGGTTACGTGTCCGGCATCGCGATGTTCGGCGTCCTCGCAGTGCTGACGCTGTTCGTGGTGTTCTGGACTCCCACCGATGTGGTCATACCAGCGTGGTTCGTCCTGCTGCTGTTGCTGCTATTGCTGCTGATGCCGGTGTTGTGGGCGCTGCAGCGACCGTGGATCATCACAGCGGACACGCCCGACCCGCCCGAGACCGAGGGTGAGCACTGGGAGGGCATCGTGCGGGGCATGGTGCCGGCCCGCGATGAGCTGTATCGGATCGTCCATGACCTCGAGGTGAAGGGCTATCCCAACGAACCCCATGGGCCGCTGACGCGGATTGTGTCGCCGGCATCGCTTCGCGACTAGCGAACTCCGAGCTCGGTATGCCAGATCTGGGTAACACTGGAAGGCATGCCTGAACTGCCGGAGGTCGAGGCGCTGGCGCATCACTTGCGAGAGCATGCCGTCGGCGCCACCGTGACGCGGGTAGACGTCGCCTCTCTCACGGTGCTCAAGACGGTGCAGCCGGCCGTCAGTGCGCTGCACCAGCGGGTGGTGACGGGAGCGGACAGGCGCGGCAAGTTCCTCGCGCTGTACACCGACGGACCCGCGTTGGTCATGCATCTGGCGCGCGCCGGCTGGCTGCGCTGGTCGGATTCGCTGGTCCCGGCGGCGCCGCGCCCAGGCAAGGGGCCGATCGCGCTGCGGGTGCACCTGGATAATGGAGCGGGTTTCGACCTCACCGAGGCGGGCACTCAGAAGCGGCTCGCGGTATACGTGCTGGCCGACACGGCCGGCGTGGCGCAGCTACCGGGCATCCGCCGGCTCGGTCCGGATGCTCTGGCGCTGTCCCGGGAGCAGCTCGCCGAGGTGCTGCGCGGGCGCACCGAGCGACTCAAGACGGTGCTGACCGACCAGACGGTGATCGCCGGGGTCGGCAACGCCTATTCCGACGAGATACTGCACGCCGCGCGGCTATCGCCCTACGCGACCGCCGGCCGGCTGCCCGACGATGCCCAAGACCGGCTGCACGAGGCTCTGCAGCGAGTGCTACGCGATGCGGTAGCCCGCTGCGTCGGCCAGGACGCCGCCCGGCTCAAGGCTGAGAAGCGGGCCGGTCTGGCCGTGCACGCCCGCGCCGGTCTGCCGTGCCCGGTCTGTGGTGACACCGTGCGCGCGGTGTCGTTCGCAGACCGCTCGTTCGAGTACTGCCCGACCTGCCAAACCGGCGGGAAGCCCCTCGCCGACCGCAGGCTGTCCCGGCTGATCCGCTGACTGCCGGCAGGTGCGCCATCGGGGTGAAGGTCAACCAATTCACCCCTGCTGCGGTGGCGCGCGTGGCCCATCGGGAGTTCGCTAACCCCTGTGGTTCGGTTCCTGTCACCAATTCGCTCCGCGGAATCCGCGCCTCGACGCAGGGCCCCCGTAGAGCAAACGACTCCCGCTACTGATGTTTTCACCGCTTCCTGGTGCTGCTCGGTAGGTACCACCTGGACGATGGAGCTGCGGTCAGCCGACGACGCGGCGCTGGGCCGTCCGGTGGAATGGATCTGCTCCGGCGTGCCGACCGAGCAGCCGGCTCCGGATCGTCAGACCGCCGCTCTACTCGGCGAGCGTGGCCTGTTGCTGTTCCCGGTCAGTCCGGTCAGCGCGGTCGACTCCCCGCCCCGCAGCCGAAGCCGCCGGTTGGTCGGCTATGTCACGCGCAATCGCGAGGTATTCCGGCTGGCGATGATGCTGCGCGACGTGGTGGACGCCGGCCGCGACCACCCCATGGTGGTCGCCGCCCGATGGGTCCAGGCCGGCTACCCGGCCGACACGGCGGCACGCTGGGTCATCTCTGGTGTGCACTGGCCGAAAGTGGCTCAGAGCATCTCCCGAACGTCCAGCCGGGTGCCGAGCTGAGAACACGTGCACAAAAGCACGAGCATCCATGAGTCCGTTGGCGAGCATGCGCGCGGACGGCGAGGCGACGTTGTCAGCTGACAGTGCGCCCGCAAGTATGTTCTCGTGACTCTGTTCGACTGGGGAGTGGCAGCACTCGCCCTGGTTATCGGTGCTGCGCTCGCCGGTTTGCTGAACTGGGCGCGCAGCAGGCGGCAGTTCGGTACCGATGCCGACCGGGCCATCTACAACGCGCTGATCACCATGGCGCAGGCCTCACCGCCGCTGCGAGACGGGTTGCTGGCCTCCTCGGCGACGGCTGCGGCGCCGCACCTGCGAGCCCTGTTGAATTGCTCGGCTGTCGCCTTGACCAACGATGAAAGCGTGATGCTGGCCTGGGACGGGGAATCTCAGCATCACGCCGAATGGGTCGCCGAAGCCGCCCTGGAGGCCTTGAGTACCGGCCGCCAGCAGGTCCGCGACCAGCGCGAGATGGACTGCGGGCGGGCCGACTGCCCGATTCGGGCGGTGATCGTCTCCCCGCTGGAGGTCGACGGCGGGGTGGTCGGGACCTTCGGCGTGGTCAGCGAGCGACCTGCAGCGGCCGGCGTGATGCGGGCCACCGCCGAGGTCGCCCGTTACGTCTCCAGCCAGCTCGAACTGGCCGAGCTCGACGAGTCCCGGTCCCGGCTGGCCCACGCCGAGGTACGGGCGCTGCGCGCACAGATCTCACCGCACTTCATCTACAACGCGCTGACCACTATCTCGTCCTGCGTGCGCACCGACCCGGAGGAGGCCCGTGAGCTGCTCATGGAGTTCGCCGAGTTCACCCGGTACTCCTTCCGCGCCACCGGGGAGTTCACCACGCTGGCCGAGGAACTCAACAACATCGACCGGTACCTGATCCTGGAGAAGGCCCGGTTCGGGGAACGCCTGCAGGTCAAACTGCAGATCGCCCCTGAGGTGCTCCCGGTGGTGCTGCCGTTCCTGGCGCTACAACCGCTGGTGGAGAACGCGGTCCGGCACGGGCTGGCGGGCAAACCCGGTGGCGGCACCGTCTCGGTGGTGGCCGAGGACGCCGGATCGGACTGCGTGATCAGCGTCAACGACGACGGCATCGGGATGGATCCGGAACGGTTACGCGACGAGATGACCGATTCCCACCTCACCGGCGCCCATGTCGGCCTGGGCAACGTGCACGACCGGCTGCGCGGGGCCTTCGGCGACGAGTGCGGGCTGGTCGTCGAAACCGCGCCGGGCTTGGGCACCAAGGTCAGCATGAGGGTGCCCAAGTTCAGCCGCGGAGTACGCGCCCTCGCGCCGCCGACGCCGAACCCGTCGCGAACTCAACCTCCAGTCAGTGCATAGCTTGGCTCTGGTGACCAGATGCGACGATCTGGCAGCACATCTCCGTAGGCTGGCCAGATGGACGTCAAGGAGCTGACCTCGCGGCTTCCGTTGCCGGGCAGCCAACGGGAGCGCGGCCCAGTGGTGGCGGTGGTCAAGCTGCACGGGCTGATCACGCCGACACCGGGCCCGCTGGTCCGTGGAGTGATCAACCTGGCCGGCCTCGATCCGGTGCTGACGCGGGCCTTCGGTTACGAACGGTTGCGGGCGGTGGCATTGTCGATCAACTCGCCGGGTGGCACGCCGACCCAGTCCGCACTGGTGGCGGATCGGATCCGCGGTCTCGCCGACCAGAAGCGGGTACCGGTGCTGGCGTTTTGCGAGGACGTCGCGGCATCCGGTGGTTACTGGCTGGCGTGCGCCGCCGATGAGATCATTGCCCACCCGACCTCGGTGGTGGGGTCCATCGGGGTGGTCAGCCGGGGATTCGGGCTGCACGGCCTGCTGGAGCGCTTCGGGGTGGAGCGGCGGCTATATACCGCGGGAGCCAACAAGGCCCGGTTGGACCCATTCTTGCCCGAGCAAGAAGATGACGTGATCTGGCTGCACGGCATGCAGGCCGAGCTGCACGAGATGTTCCGCGAGTGGGTCTGCGCGCGCCGCGGCAACCTGCTGGCCACTGATCAACAGGACCTGTTCACCGGCGAGGTGTGGACCGGTCGCCGGGCCGTCGAGCTAGGCCTGGTCGATCGGCTGGGCACGATGCGCGGGGAGATCACCAAGCGCTATCCCGAGGCGGAGATCGTGACCGTAGAAGGACGCCGGCCGTTGCTGGCCCGTCTGGGTCTGGCTCCCGCTGCGTTGCTCGAAGCGCTCGAACACCGCGCCGCCTGGTCCCGCTTCGGCCTGTAGCCCCATTGCCGTGGACGATGCCAACAACGCACGATGCCGGCCTCATCCCACACCCGCTGCGACCGCATCTGGCAGCTGAAGGGGCACAGCCCCACAGCTCCTTTCTGGGCCCTCAGGACGCGCTGGAAACGGTGCTGCGGGTGCAACGGCGGCAGCTCGGCGTGGGACGCCTGCGCTTCGGCACGGAGCTGGCCGCGAACTCGGCGACAGTAAGGTCAACCAGGCGCACACGGATCGGCCGTCGACAGCGATACTGGTCAGGTGCAGGGTTGACGGTCCAGGGATGATTGTTGGGGGATTTGCCGGGGCAGCGCGCGGCGGAGAGGCGGTCAATGAGCGGCAACGACGACAACCCCGGGCTTGTCGTGCTCGCCGTGGACGACGAGCCAGGCCCCATGGCCATGCTGTTGGAAGTGTTGGAAGGCGAGCCGCGCATCGGCACCATCCTGACGGCCACCAACGCCACCGAGGCGCTGACGATCCTGCGGCCGGACAGTCGCAGCGCCAACGGCACCCCGCTACCGCGCGTCGATGTGGTGTTTCTGGACATCCGGATGCCTGGGCTGGACGGTCTGGAACTGGCCCGGGTACTCGCCACTATCCCCAACCCGCCGGCGGTGGTGTTCGCCACCGCCTACGACGAGAACGCCCTCGACGCCTTCGAGATCGGCGCGGCCGACTACCTGATGAAGCCGGTGAGCCGGGAGCGCCTGGCCAACACGATGCGGCGGATCGTCGCCTCCCGGCGCGACGCGGCCGCTCCGGGACCCGAGCAGGCCGCTGAGGATGAGGTCATCCCGGTCGAACTCGCGGGTACCACCAAGCTGGTGCCGCGCTCGTCGGTGCGCTGGGTGGAGGCCCACGGGGACTACGCGCGGCTGCACACCGGTGACGGCGCCAGCCACCTGGTCCGTATCCCGCTGTCCCAGCTGGAGGATCGCTGGTCCGACGCCGGGTTCGTGCGCATTCACCGGTCCTTCCTGGTCGCCCTGCCGCTGGTCACCGAGTTGCGCATGTCGGCGTCGGGCTATGTCGTCCGAGTCGGCAACGGCGACGACGCCACTGAACTACCGGTCAGCCGTCGGCACACCCGCGAGCTCAAGGACCGGTTGGTGCGGGCAGCCAAACAGGGCTGGACGTCGCGATGAGTGTCACGATTTGAGGCTTGCCGGATGACCCTCGGGGGCATGAGCGACGATGCGACCGGCCAGGACAGTGACCCGTGGGCGGCGCTGGTCAAGGCGGCCGAGGACGCGGCAGCCCAGGAGCGGGCAGCGCAGGACAGCACTGTCTACCCGATCGCCGGTCGGACCAAGGCCGGCAAGCGGGAACGGATCGTGCTGGCCAAGCGGCGCAACAGCCGGCGGGTGGTGCGCACCCTTGCGGAGTTGGAGGACCAGACCAGCGTCGGTGAGGTCCTGGTCCGCCAGCTGGTCCGGGTACAGCTGATGCTGTCGGTCCGGCTGATGCTGCTGACCGTGGTCGTGCTCGGCGCCATCCCGGTCGCGTTCCTGTTGGTACCGTCGCTGGGCACAACCACCATCTTCGGCTTGCGCCTGCCATGGCTGCTGCTCGGCCTCGCGGTCTACCCGTTCTTCGTCGTGGTGGCCTGGTCTTACAACCGCGGCGCCGAGCGTAACGAGCAGGATTTCGCCGAGATGGTCGAGAACTGAGCGTCAGAGTGCCCGAGCTGGCTGCATTCATCGTGACCATCGCTGCGATGGTCGTGGTTGCCGCGGTCACCATGGTTGCCGGCCTTTACGGGGCCAAGGCACGAGCAACCTCGAATTTCCTGGAGGCCGCCCGGACACTGGGCCCGCGCTGGAACGCCGCGGCAATCTCCGGGCAGTACCTGTCCGCGGCGTCGTTCCTCGGGGTCGCCGGGCTGGTGCTCAAGGGTGGGGTCGACGCGCTGTGGTACCCGCTCGGGTTCACCGCGGGTTATCTGGCGTTGCTGCTGTTCGTGGCAGCGCCGCTGCGCCGCTCCGGCGCCTACACGCTGCCCGACTTCGCCGAGGTGCGGTTGGGCTCAGAACGGCTGCGCCGGATCTGCACCGCCTTCGTGATCATCGTCGGCTGGCTCTACCTGGTGCCGCAGCTGCAAGGCGCCGGGCTCACCCTGCAGGAGGTGGCGAACCAGCCGAAATGGGTCGGCGCGGCGGTGGTCATGGTGATCGTGACGTTCAACATCTACACGGGGTGGATGCGCTCGATCACCATCGTGCAGGCGTTCCAGTACTGGATCAAGCTGACCGCGCTGGCCATCCCGGTGTTCGTACTACTGATCCACTACGCCGGGGATCATCAAACGGCGCGCAGCTCGCTCGGTGCCCCGCAACCCGCCTTCCCGGTTGGCAGAGACATCAATCCGGATCGCAACATCGTGCTCAAAGTCACCGAGCCGACGCGGGTCACGGTAGACGGCAAACAAGACGACCAGCCCACGCACGGGCCGGTCGTCTGGCCACCCGGCGAGCACAAGGTGGGCAAAGGCACCACCGTGCACTTCGACGCGGGCAGCCGGATACCGGTGACCAGCGATGCCGCCGCCGACTACAGCGCCTGGCTGCGACCGATGGGCGCCGGCAAACACCCGCTACTGGCCACCTACTCGCTCATCGTCGCGCTGTTGCTGGGCACCATGGGCCTGCCCCATATCCTGGGCCGCTACTACACCGATCCCGACGGGACGGCGGCACGCCGCACCACGCTCCTGGTACTGGCGCTGCTGGGGATCTTCTACCTGTTCCCGATCGTGTCCGGCTGGCTTGCTCGACTGTACGTTCCTCGACTGCTGGCCGAGGGCAACACCGACGCCGCGCTGCTGGACCTGCCCGGTGCGGCGCTGGGCATCCACACCGTGCCGGGGCTGCTGCTCGGCGGGTTGATCGCGGCCGGGGCGTTCGCCGCGTTCGTCTCCGCCGCCACCGGGCTGGTGCTCAGCGTTGCCGGGGTGCTGTCCACCGACGTACTGCCCGGCCGGCTGCGCGGCTTCCGGGCGGCCACGATAGCTGCCTGGTCGGTCCCGCTGGCATTCATGCTCGCGGTCTCGTCGCTGGACCTGGCCCAAGGCGTCGGGCTGGCCTTCGCGGTGGCCGCCTCGTCGTTCTGCCCGCTGCTGGTGTTGGGCATCTGGTGGCGGGGGTTGACCGACGCCGGCGCGGCGGCCGGCATCCTGCTGGGCGGCGGCCTGGCGTTCGCCGCGGTGCTGCCGGCCGCAGCCGGCGTGCTGCCGCCCGACTGGCAGGCCCTGCTGGCGCAGCCCGCCGTGTTCACGGTGCCGCTGGCATTTCTGACCATGGTGGTGGTGAGCCGGCGAACCAGCGACCGGGTTCCGGCGGACGTCTCGCGTATCTTGCTGCGGCTGCACGCACCGGATCGGTTGGGATTGTCCGAGGACCGGGACTCTGGCCAGCTTCCCGGCCGGCCCGGGATGGCCGCGGCGGCGCTGCCCCGGATGCGCGGTGGTCGTCACCGCCGGTAGACGCAAACCACACTGGCCACATGCGTCGCGTCCGGGACGGGAGACCAACCCGTCGTCGATGACAGTCAGTAACTGCTTTGACCGGTGTCACCTTCCGGTGCACGGTCGTCAACGGCGAGCTACTAGGGTGTCGGCGGTCTTGGCGACGCACCTTGCACCCGCTCGGTCGTCTTGTCCACCAGACACGCCGGTTAAGCCGGCGATTACGTCACCGCTGTGGAGGTGTCTGCGTGAGCACCACCGAGCCTGCCGGCGCTATCGGCACCGGGCGCCCAACAGATCCCTGGACCGCCGCCCATGCCAGCGCGGAGTTCGCCGGCCTGCGCATGCGGCTCCGTGGATTCGTCTTCCCGATGACCGCGTTCTTCCTGTCCTGGTATTTCCTGTATGTCCTGCTCGCGGCATTCGCGCCGCATTTCATGGCCATCAAGGTCGTCGGCAACATCAATATCGGGTTGATCTTCGGTCTGCTGCAGTTCGTCTCCACGTTCGCGATCACGACGATCTATGTGCGATTCGCCAACCGATACCTCGACCCGGTCAGCACCCGGATCCGCGAGCAGGTCGAAGGGGGTGCCTGGTGACCACAGCGTTAGTAGCGCTAGCCCAGGACACCGTCGGCCGGCCGCTGCTCAACGGCGGCATCTTCCTGTTCTTCGTGCTGGTCACCCTGGTCATCGTGTTCCGCGCGGCACGCCGTACCCGTACCGCCGCGGACTACTACGCCGCGGGCCGGACGTTCACCGGCCCGCAGAACGGGATCGCCATCTCCGGCGACTACCTGTCCGCGGCGTCGTTTCTGGGCATCGCCGGTGCGATCGCGGTATTCGGCTACGACGGTTTCCTCTACTCGATCGGCTTTCTGGTCGCCTGGCTGGTAGCCCTGCTGCTGGTCGCCGAGCTGC
>Ga0134126_10003240_pt1 | contig 20374 bp, 23 predicted proteins | sample KB31752_FD_96881 | JGI IMG/M metagenome (GOLD analysis project Ga0134126, IMG submission 96881) | Terrestrial soil microbial communities with excess Nitrogen fertilizer from Kellogg Biological Station, Michigan, USA - KB3-175-2 | ecosystem: Environmental > Terrestrial > Soil > Unclassified ... | reverse complement strand
AACATCTCCCATGACGCCCGCGCTTTTGCGAAGCAAGGGATGAATCAGGATGCGTCCCTGACCGTCAATCGTCGACTGCTGGCCAAAATAGTTCGTTCTGTCAAGGAACTTGCGCCGCGCCGGATCCATGCTCGGCAATAGTGAAAGTCGTTGTTCGATCGATTCCCACTCCGGCAGCGGGTAGATGCGTACGTTGTCACCGCTAAGACTTGTTATGTAGAATTCACCGCCGTGCTTTTCTTCTATCAGGCGGCGAAATGGCGTCGGCACCTTTAGACGGCCCTTCGCATCTATCCGGGCGGTGTAGTTTCCTCGCAGCATAATGTCGACCGGTTGAAAATTGGCGGGTGGCCTCTCCTGGAAAAGTTACTAAATGATCGTTAGCTACGAGGTTGGACCCACTTCCGACCACTTTCGACCACCCAGAAGCGGATACTACGCTCCCTCAAATTGGCTGTCAATAGAAAACTCTGTATTTTTCTTGGGTTTTTCGAACCTTGATTGCTTCGGCCCTATGTTAATGTTCGCCTGTTGTCCGCCCCGGCGTAGTCCGGGGGAACACCTTAGATCAGAACTGAAACTCGGTGTTACAAGCTTCTCGGATAGGCAGCCGGAACCTCGTGTTGTATATTTCCCGCCATGTCTCTGCTCCGACGCTTTCGCTTTCTAAGAACTAATGAATCCTGATCACGTGGGATTTGCGGGCCTTCTCCTGTTTGGTTTGCTAGCCGCCGGCGCGAATCTGCTGGGCGGATTTGTGCTAATCAGATCGGGCGCGCACCGTTTTGGAGAGCGCTTCCTCAAATACCTTGTCGCGCTTGGCGCCGGCTTCATGTTGGCCGCAATTTTTATTGAGATCGTTCCCGAAAGCTTCAGCATTTGGACCGAAGGGGTCGAGGGTAAGGTCGCGGCCCAGGCAGTCGTAGGCGCGATGACGCTGCTACTCGGCGGTTACTTGCTCATTCAACTGTTCGAACACACCCTTGCTCCACACTTTCATTTTGGCGCTGAAACGCATCCTGAGTCTTTCATGAAGCCTTCGGCGGCTTACACGGCAGTCGGTGGTTTGTGGATTCACACGTTCTTCGATGGGGTTTCAATCGCTGCGGCATTTTTGGTTAACTTTCGAGTTGGTCTACTCGTGTTCGTTGCCATACTGCTGCACAAGATGCCGGAAGGATTCACGGTCGCTTCGATCATGCTTGCTTCCGGGCGCTCAACCCGCAAGGCTCTTTGGGCGACGGCCGCAATCGGAGCAGCAACGCTCGCTGGAGTTATTGCGGTCGCGTTACTGAATACTCGCGTTAAGAGTGCCGTCGGCTATGCCCTTCCCTTCTCTGCCGGCGTTACCCTCTATGTCGCCGCCAGCGATCTTATCCCCGAGGTGAATCACAAAGAAGAAAGAAACCCCATGGTCTCGATTGTCGTTTTTGTAGGGGTAGCGCTTTTCTACCTGTTGCATAGATTGTTTGAGGGCTAGAGGATCGGGGTTTTAGTTGACGACAAGAATTTCCATCAATGATTCGATTGCGCGCTGCGGTCCGATAGCCGTCTGGCGTGTCCTTTTGTCTTTCAGCTTCGGCTGCGCTGTTCTCCTTGCGGCAGCCAACCTTTCGTTTGCGCAAACGGGCCAATCACCGATTCCACTTCCTTCGCCGTTCACACCGATCGTTGATAACGCCAATGTGATCGACGCCGAAACCGAACAAAAGCTCGGATCGATCTACTTGAATCTCAAGCAACGCGCCGACATCGAGTTCGCGGTCGTGACGATTGACTCGACGGGTGGTCAGGACATTTTTGAGTACTCGTTGGCCGTTTATCGCGGCTGGGGTATTGGCTCAAAGACAAACGATGGCTTTCTGTTGCTCATCGCGGTCAAGGATCGAAAGTACTACACGCAGGTTGGTTACCATCTCGAGGGCGATCTCAACGATGGCCTCGTAGGGGAACTTCAGCGCCAGTATCTGGTACCGGAGTTCAAGCGAGGAAATTACGGTAAGGGCGTTTACGACACCGTACAAGCCTACGTTGCAACCCTGGCGGAGAAGCGCGGTTTCACTGTTGAGGGAATTGATCAGAGCTACGCCTATCGCGAATCGAAGGGCCGACCGGCAGTCTCTGGCGGGCTATCCAGTCCTTGCTGCACATTGCTGATAATTCTTGGCGTCATCATTTTCTTGCTTGCGGTGTCCAGAGGCGGCGCTGGTCGCGGTGGCCGCGGCGGTGGTGGCGGTGGTTGGTGGACTGCCTTCCTGCTGAGTTCACTGCTAAACAGCGGTGGTCGAAGTAGTGGTTGGGGCGGATCCAGCAGCGGCTGGAGTGGCGGCGGCTTTGGCGGCGGGGGCGGCGGATTCGGCGGGGGCTTTGGCGGTGGCAGTGCTGGTGGCGGCGGCGCTGGAGGCGGTTGGTAAAAGTAGGACAGGCATTCTTGCCGGTCGTATTTAGGAGTCAGGTTTTCTGTTAGTATCGGAACACGCGAACAAACACGATGGCTAAGACAGTTGTCCACGACGCATTAAACGGTCTCCTGCGCGATCTGCAAGCGAGCCACGGCGATAACCTCGTCTCGGTTGTGCTCTACGGCTCCGCAGCGGCAGGCGATCACGTTGAACTACGTTCCGACTACAATCTGTTGATAACTCTACAGCGTATCACTCCCGAGGATCTGCGCCTGGCGCAGGCGCCAACCCGCGAGTGGCAACGCCTGGGACACCCCGTGCCGGTGTATTTCACCGCAGAGGAACTATCCGATGCGGCCGACGTATTTCCAATTGAGTTTCACCAGATGGCAAATGCGCGCGTCGTGCTTTTTGGCCAAGATCCTTTCGAGTTGGTGAAACTGTCGGATGCAAATTTGCGGCATCAGACGGAATATGAACTGCGAAGCAAGTTGATCCAACTTCGCAGGATGTATATTCCCGCTTCTGTTTCGATTGAGAAGTTATGCGACTTGATGAGCGACAGTCTGGCGAGTTTTGCGGCGCTGTTTCGCGCGGTGCTCATGCTGCATGGCGACGACGCGCCGGTGGCGAAACCCGAATGCGTTCGAGCAACTGCGCGGCGGTTTGGGCTCGAGCTCGAGCCATTTGAAAAGATTTTTGCATTTCGTTCCAGTGATTATTTGCCCCCTTCTGAAAAGGAAGCTAACGACATCTTCGGCGCCTACATGACGCAACTGGACCGCGTTATTCAGGTAGTAGATGATTTTGAGGAGCCGAAGTACCAGGAGAAATGAAATGATTCGACGACGACTATCGTTACTGGCTTTGATTGTTTTCGTAACTGCGAGCGCCAGCGGCTGCAGCTATAACACTTTGACAACCAAGCATGAAAACGTAAAGGGCAAGTGGGCAAATGTGGAAACCAACCTGCAACGCCGCGCTGACTTGCTGAACAACCTTATCGAAACCGCAAAGCTGGCGGGCGTGCAGGAACAGGAAGTCTTCGGAAAAATTGCCGAGGCGCGCTCGAAACTTTTGAACGCCACGCAACAGGCGCCGCAGGGCGAAGGCGGCGATAAGACGCCTGAACAAAAGCAGGCCGTGATTGATGCCTCAAACAGTTTTGGCGGCACAGTGGGACGGTTGCTGGTCCTGCAGGAGGCGTATCCGCAGTTACGCTCAAATGAAAACTTTTTGAAGGCACAGGATGAAGTGGTGGGAACTGAAAACCGCATTGCGATCGCGCGCAAGGATTACAACGACGCAACCCAGGACTACAACACTACGCGAGCGACCTTCCCGACGGTAATCTCCGCAAAGTTGTTTGGGTTCAAAGAAGAGCCTTATTTCAAAGCTGAAGAGGGCGCTACCCAGGTACCGAAGATTGATTCAAACAGCCTGCGGCCAAATCAAAGTCCGGCGCCAACGAAGTAATCGTTTGATCTCCCAAACCAAAAAAAGCCACCAGCAACGGTGGCTTTTTCTTTAATCAGTGGTGGTCTTATTTCGCTTCGGGCGTTTCGGAAGCGATCGGTCTGCTCAACTCGATATCAATTTCCGGCAGGCCTCTTTCCTGGTATGCACGATATCGCCAGGACTGCATGCGAAGTCGATCCTCTGGCGCCTATGCACCTCAAACAACCAGTACCGTATCCTCATTATGGTCTTCGCAAGCGCGAAAGATTAGTTATTCTCCATTCTTGGGAACAACCTCAAATGTGATCGAAGATGAGTCAATCCAATCCTGTCCAGGCTCAAAGCGGTGTTTGACAGACAACTGATAATGTCCGGGTTGAAGCCGTTCATACCAATCATTCAGATAAATAAATCCGATCCCCTTACTCTCATTTGGATCCAACGTCACGCCTTCAACCAGCTTCCTAAAAGGGTCTTTGTCCTTTGCGTGCAGCAGTTCCTCGACGCCCTTTTTATAAGGGACGACCTGTCCGTCTCTAAATAATTCACCCGGTCCTGAACATAGGAATCTATGATCGGCAGGGTGACCTTCTGTAACGATCTATTGGTGGCCTGGAGTCGAAAATAGATCTTGGACTTGGTTGTATAAGGAGCACGTAAGACCTCGGGGTCTTCGTTCAGTTCGAGGTTTCGAGGCAATAATTCCAGTTCCACGAGCTCGGGATGGTCCAGGATAAATGGCGTTTGTTTTATTCTGAGAATCGACAGGAACCCTTCCAAAGCCAAGCACCAGGAGCCCAAGAATAAGGATGAACTTGTGGTAATGAATCACTATTTAACGACCTTGACCGCGAGTCGGGTGAAGCGCTTGAGCAGTTCCTTTTCATCATTGGCTTCTGCAGTGATTTCAACATCGACGACAAAGATTCCCTTTCTGAGAACGACCGCATTGTTTCCGGAACCTAAGGAATATTCTTCGTCGCCCTCCTCCGCAACCTTCCGCTTAGCCTTCATGTCGTTGGCAAATTCTTGAATTCGCTCATGCGATTGCTCTGGTGAAGCATACCTAATGATAGTAATTCTGATTACCTGGCGATCATGACCCCACTGATTGATGATGATGTCGCCGCTGCCGTGGATTGGCAATATTTCCTGACGAGTCCAAGTCGGGAAATCCTCGTCGACGGAACGAATCAGCTTATTCTCGATGTCCGCCAGTTCCACTGATTTCCGCTGGGCTCTCACGACCAAATGACTTATCAGGAGCAGAAGAAGAAGCAACAAGCCTACTAAATATCGTTTCATCTCTCCGACCCTCCAGTAGCAAATCAAAATATCAATTGAACGTACGGGTCCGTCGATCCCACCCAGCATCATTCGGTTGCGGTTTTCCCGTTAAGAACACTCGTGAAAACAACTAGAGCAAGGTTGTGTGCCAAAAAGCGGGAAAGGGCGGTCCCGGTACTCCCCTGCCGGAATAAACGCCTTAATCATTTCGTTATAGTCGCCGGTCGCATTAAGCTTGTTCGTCCGAAGAGTGAACTCCCCAGTCCATAATATTCTGAGTGTATAGATCGGCGCCGTTAGGTCCACCAGATCCAGCTGAGAAACCAGTGGCTGAGAGTTTCACTTGCGCATACTGATTTGTCACCACTACAGGGGTCGGGAGAGAATCAAAATTGATTGTGACCGGCTGCCCAGTTTGCGCGATTGCAGAAGAGCCATTGAGAAACGACAGACTCAAAGAAACCAAAAACAAAAAGACCCAGAGTCCCGCGCTCCTGAGAGGTGGGTACCGCTCCCGCGACGGTTTGCACGTAATTAAGGTGCAAGAAGAAACGACTGGGTCAACTTTGGACCCTTGGAAGTGGAGGAATCCATGGTCAAGTTCTCCCTATGTTTTCGAGGTCAATAGAGCTATCGCTATGAAGATACCTCTTTGTTACGCGACCGGCGAGGATTACCAAATCCTGAAGATTATGACATCAGCACGCTATACCAGAGAGGCATGTCAATAAAAGAGTTCTTGTATTTTAATTTGAAAGAAATGAAGTGCCGCGGTTTCGCTTTCGGTTAAGGACTGTGATGTTTAAAAGCCACGCGAGCTGCACATCGCGCAATGGTCGCAGGGTTTGCCCCCGGGTTCCACGCTGCAGGTCTTCTCTTTCTCAAAATAGTCCACCAGCTCAGACACGACTGCTTCCTCGACGCCAAACTTCTCCATACTGGGATGCGAGAGCGAGGCATTGACTCCGGCAAGCCACGGCGAGTGAGTTGACGGCACCGGGCGCGGGCTGTTCGAAAAGGTGGAAGGCGTGTTAGTTGAACTGAAGCTGCTGGGGGGGTCAATTGGATCTGAACTTACCTTAGCTTCGAGCTGTGCAATTTTTCTTTGGAGTTCGCTCAGGCCGGCACGCACGGCGGCGAGTTCTGACGTAAGTTCGGGTTTGGGTTGAGGGCTGCGCGCAGTTTGGTTGCGAGCGCCGGTCGTGGAGTTTTCACCTGCGACACGACGAGCAATTCTCTCTGCGATCTCCCGCGCGTGATCTATTTCCGTGCTCATCTTTGTAGCAATCTGGTCCTTACTGTTCGTCTTTCAGCAAGTCAACATAATCGACTACGCCGACAATCGCTGAATCAATCGCCGCTCCCGGTTTTCCGGTTGAAGCCGTTGAGGCTCCCCAGCCCTCCTGCACAATCAAAACCGTATCACCCACGCCCGCATCAACTGCATTTAGCGCCAGCACCGTCATGGCCGTTTCATCTCCTTCGGGAGTCACCTGTTGACAGAGCATGATGCTGGCATTGTCGTAACGATGATTCTTCGTGCTGGCCACGATGTTTCCGAGAACGCGCGCAAGAATCATTTGCTTTAACCCTGCGTCACGTGGAGATCGGAATCGACGATGCCGATGATGGTGCAATCGGTCGGTGTGTCTTCTCTTTTGAAGGGGAAGCTCGCTTCTTTTCCGCGGCACCAGAACACCAATTCACCGACCCCGGCGCCAACCGAGTCAACGGCAATCATCGGACTGCCCTTCGGCTCGAGATCCTTGTTCAGAGTTTGCACAACCAGAAGCGTCCGGCCCTCGAGCGAGTCGTTCTTGATAGTTGCGACCACCGTTCCGATAACGCGTGCCAGTTGCATCGGTGCTTCTACGCGTGACTCTCTGAACCCCCGTTGCCGCCGATGTATTTCTCAACGACGTTAATGAAGATGTTCAAGCGCTCGCTCAGGCTCTTAATACTTTCTTCAGTTCGCGCCTGCGCTTCTGTCAATAGACTAATCCTGTTATCCGCCCTCATCTGCGAGCGTGCAAGATTTCCAACAACATCTACTACACCAAGCAGACCATTTCTCAAGAGCTTGCCATCAGTTGCTTGCACCTCACGCATGATTTCAAGCTCGGCAGCAAACTTCGCCTGATGCTCGACGATGAATTCCATCCTTTTGTTCATCTCTTCGTTAGTCATCAACTCTCCTTCAAAATAAGCGGAGGTGTCTTGTTGAAGCGGATGAATTAGGGCGATCTACTCTTCTCTCGTAATATCCACGTTATCAATCACGCCGACGATCGCAGCATCGACGGGCACATCCTTCATTCCCTGGGCCAGTCGCGCGCTCGAACCCGCGACGACTAAAACTCTTTCGTGGTAGCCGGCGCCAACCGTATCGACAGCAACGACATAACCCGTCGTGTCCGTGCCATCAACGTTGACCGGCCGCACGATAAGCAGCTTTTTCCCAAGGAGTCGCTCATCTTTTTGCGACGAAACGACGGTTCCCAGAATACGCGCGATGATCATGCTAGCTGCGGTTACCGATGGGAAGGGCGTCGTCAACGCTGCCGTGCGGACGCGGTATCACGTGAACGCTCACCAGCTCGCCGACTCGACGTGCGGCAGCGGCGCCGGCGTCAGTCGCAGCCTTAACAGCAGCCACGTCTCCGCGGACGATCGCCGTCACGAAACCGGCGCCAATCTTTTCGTAGCCAATCAAAGTAACGTTTGCGGCTTTCACCATCGCATCGGCCGCTTCAATCATTGCGACCAGACCCTTGGTTTCAACCATACCGAGTGCTTCTTGCATTCAGGTGCTCCTCATTTGTTGAATGGTAAATCGTGAATGGTAAATAGTAGACGACTTCGCCACCATTTACCATGCACCATTCACCAGACATTGCCCGGTCGTCCCTGGGTCAGAGCCTGGGCTAACAGTTCTACTAACTCTTCTCTGGTGAGCGAAATCTTGCCCGATCCATTACCGGACGATGGACTTGAATAACTTGTCAGCGCTGGACGATCGCCGGTGGGACACGATAATTGAGTCTCATGCAGGTAGCCACAAGCCTGGCAGCGCGCGCTCTCACCGAGATAGCCGGCCGCCTCACGCACGTTGATCAATTTTTCAATCGCGTCTGCGGGCAGGTTCTTTGAGCCGCCAAGAATGCGCGCGAGTATGGCGATGCGAGCTGTATGTTCGAGTGTCTCTAAACGATCGAACGCTTGCCACAGGTCTGAGCCATAAGCCACCGCGCCGTGATTTGCCATCAATAATGCATTGTGATGTTTCACCAGCGGCCGCATCGCCTCCGTTAACTCGTCGGTGGAGGGGGTGCCGTAAGCCGCCAGAGGTACACAGCCCAGCGTAAGAATAACTTCGGAAAGAATCGGCTGATCGATTGCGAGGCCCGCGACTGCGAAGGCGGTGCCGTGCGGCGGATGCGCATGACAAACTGCCATGACGTCGGGGCGTTCCTCATAAATCAGGAGATGCATAGCCAGCTCGCTCGACGGTTTCCGATTGCCCAACGCTTTCCCCTTAGAGTCTGTCACGGCGAGTGAATCTTCAGTCATGCGACCCTTGCACATCATGGTAGGCGTGGCAACGATCCGGCCGTCATCCAGGCGCACGCTCACATTGCCATCCGAAGATACAACGTAGCTGCGCTCGTATAACAAGCGCCCGATATTTACTATTTCACGCCTTGCGGTTTGTTCGTCCATGATATTCGCGAGCCGGGACTACCACTCGTGCTCATTGACTTCGCTAAGCTCTTCAACTTTAGGCTTGCGACGGTGATTCGTTACCGCGCTCATCTGTGGTCGGGCCAGATAATATGAAAGCGATTCCAAAGAAGTTGTTAAGTCTACTGTCTTAACTTTCACGTCCAGACGCGCGCTCAAAGATGCCGGCGCAAAGTTTAAGACTGCCTTAATTCCAGCCGACATGATTTGGTTAAGCACCTTTTGCGCAACGCGCGCGGGCACCGCGATCACCATGACGTCGATACCTGCCTCGCTTACAAGGTGCGGCATCTTCTTTACGTCGTGAATGAGGACCTTGTCCTCGCCAACGCGACGCCCAATCTTCTTTTCATCGTTGTCGAAAAGCGCTACCACGCTGAAGTTTGATCTACCAAAACCTTTGTAGTGAGCCAAGGCTGTGCCCACTCTGCCGGCCCCCACAATCCCCACTCTATGCGGTTTATCCAAACCCAGAATCTTCGTGATGTGTTCGCGCAAATCTTCAACGTGGTAACCCAAACCGCGAACGCCAAACTCGCCGAAATAGCCCAGATCCTTCCTGATCTGCGCGGAGTTGAGATTAAACTGCTCGGCCAGCGCTTGCGACGAGATGCTCTTGATCCCAGCGCTTGAGAGCGTGTTGAGACAGCGAAGGTAGACGCTCAATCGATTGGTGGTTAGTTCTGAGATCTTTTCTGACTTCATTTGAGGGAACCTGATCGTCAACCAGTATAGACCCAATGAACATAAGTTTCGAGTTCCGAGTTCCAAGTTTCAACTTACAGAATCAAACTCCTGACTGGGAACTTGAAACTTGGAACTCGAAACTTAATCAACTACAATCGCGCCGTTTCGACCCCTGGGCCCTTCAGAACCTTTCGCCAATGATTGCACATTTGTCCGGCACGCTTCTTTCCAAAGAACCCAACTCGGTGATTGTGGATGTTGGTGGCGTTGGCTATGAAGTGACCATTCCTGTTTCGACGTTCTACGAGCTTGAAGAGGCAGGATCAAGCGTTAAGTTGCGCATTTATACCCACGTGCGTGAAGATGCGTTGCAACTCTACGGCTTCAAAACTTTGCGAGAACGCGAGCTCTTCCTGCGTTTGATTTCAGTCAGCGGCATTGGGCCGAAGCTGGGAATAACGTTGCTGTCGGGAATGAGTGCCGACGAAATGATTGCATCAATTCGAACTAACAATCTCGCCCGACTGGTTGCGATACCCGGCGTTGGTAAGAAGACAGCTGAGCGCATGGTCGTTGAGCTGCGTGACAAGATCGGGCCGCTATCTTCAGTGACATTAGAGGAAGAATATGGAGTGGGTGGCCCTGAGAGTGCGGAGACAACCTCTCTCGATTCGATGCAAAACGACGTATTGTCAGCACTGTTGAATCTTGGTTATCAAAAGTCGGTGGCGGAAAGAGTCATAGCAGCGGCAGTCAAAGATGGCGGTGAGTTATCGGTGGAATTAATTCTGCGCCGGAGTTTGCGTTTGCTTTCACCGCGCGTGTCCTCCAACACCTCGGACGAATCTGTATGAAGGGCCTTCATTCATGGTAAAGCCAGTGAAACGTGCGACTAAGGTGTCAGGCAGCCCGCGAAAGCGCGAGGCTAACAAATCAGCGCCTAGCAGCACGGCGAGTAAAGGGAAATCGACTGATGCGAGCAGCCAAAGGGTTGAAGTCGTCAGTATGCGAACTGCCGAGCCTGCCGATGACCGGCTGTTAGAGTTGTCTTTGCGGCCGACGCGCCTGGCAGAATACATCGGACAAAGCCACGTAAAGGAGAACCTCCGCATATTCATGAAGGCAGCTTTGAATCGGAGGGAGGCCCTGGATCATGTGCTGCTAACCGGGCCCCCCGGTTTAGGCAAGACAACCCTGGCGAATATTATTGCCAAGGAAATGAACGCGTACCTGCACTCGACAGCCGGTCCCGCGATTGAGATTGCCGGCGACCTCGTTGCGCAAATGACCAATCTGGAAGCGGGCGACGTGCTCTTCATCGACGAAGTTCACCGGCTTAATCCGGCAATCGAAGAGAAGCTCTACCCGGCGATGGAAGATTATGAGTTTGATCTAATGATGGGACAGGGCGCCGCCGCTCGTTCTTATAAATACAAGCTCGAGAAATTCACACTGGTCGGAGCCACTACCCGCCCCGGATTACTTACAGCGCCTTTGCGCGGCAGGTTCGGAATAGTCTTTCATCTGGACTTCTATCCCGCTCAGGATCTTGAAATTATCTGTAAACGCTCAGCCGAGATTCTGGGAGTGGAAATCGACGACAAGGGAGCCCGCGAAATCGCCGAACGTTCTCGTGGTACACCACGTATAGTTAATCGTTTGCTGCGTCGAGTACGTGATTATGCGACGGTAGAATATGACGGTCGGATTACCTGGGAAGTAGCAAAGAATTCCCTCGATCGAATGAACGTGGATACCTATGGCCTTGATGAAATGGATCAAAAGCTGTTGCGCACAATAATCGAGAACTTCAAAGGCGGGCCGGTTGGTTTAGGAACGATCTCAGCTTCAATCCACGAAGAAAGAGATTCAATTGAGGAAATCATAGAGCCTTACTTAATTCAAATAGGTTTGCTGGTTCGTACCCCCCGTGGACGCAAGGTAACCCCAAAAGCCATCAAGCACTTCAAAGACAAGCTCTCAGACCCCCGACCGGCCCCCGGCAATCTTGAACTCTTCGATTCTCAGTGAAGAATTTGCTACGGTGTTGTCCAGCTTGAAGTTAGATTTCTGAATTATCAATGCGGAGACTTTCGTCATTCTCGCGTCAGACATTCGGCGTCCGCAACGCTGGACCCTGGCGTTCAATCATTAGCCACTCGTTGCATCAGTTTCACGAGAATGACCTGTTCACCTCCGCCGCGGCGATGAGTTATTTCGGACTGATGGCTTTATTCCCGGCGTTACTTCTAATGCTGGCGCTAAGCAACCGCATTACCGCCGCCACCGAGCTGCTCAGCCATGCCGTTGACGTTTATCCGGGATCCGCCAGGTTCCTGCGCGAAACAATTCGCTCGATGTCATCGGTTGGCACCGGAGCCCTCATCACGTGTTTGATCGTTACGCTCTGGGCCGGCTCGTGGGTTTTCGCTGTCATCGAGCGGGCGCTAAACAGAATTTGGGAAACTACGGCGCGCGCGTTTTGGCACGGACGAGCACTGACAATTGGCATGATCGGAATCGTCGGCATGCTGCTGGCCTTTTCGGTGTTGCTGACTTCAGTGGTGCTTCGTCTCCGAGAGATGGCGGAGAGACTTTCTCCGCGCCAAGTGGCGCAATATACGCTGCTGAACTCCGCGGGCAGTGTTTTTTGGCAGGGTGTTTTCGCAGTCGCCAGTTTTTTGATAACTGTCACTCTTTTTGTCGTCGTCTATCGCTTCATGCCTAAGGCTGAAGTAACTTTGCGTGACACTTTGCCCGGCGCCATTATCGGCGGTCTTCTCTGGGAAACTGCTAAGTATGTATTTGCATGGTCGCTCAACTATTTTCACTACGATCAGATCTACGGATCTGTTGGAGCGGTGGTAGCAGTGTTAACCTGGAGTTATGTGTCGAGTTTGATTCTCTTATTTGGGGCCCAGCTTAGCGCGGTGTTTCATCGCGAGCACCCTCATTATCCGAGTCCGATTGCAGTACCAATCCCGCAATAGATGCTTCTCTCCGAGTTCGATTATGAGCTTCCCGAAGAACTGATCGCGCAACAACCGCTCGAGCAGCGAGACGCGTCACGGATGTTAATTCTCGATCGGGCAAACCAAACTCAGGAAGACTCAAGATTTGAACTTTTTCCGGCGTACATAAGGCCGGGAGACGTGGTGGTTGTTAACAACACGCGCGTGTTTCCAGCACGACTGATCGGTCAGCGCGAACCATATGGCGGCCGCGTTGAGGTGTTGCTGGCTCGCGAGATCAAACCGGCGGTCTGGGAAGCTTTAGTAAGGCCCGCGCAAAGATTAAAGCTTGGTTCCCGACTCCGGTTCGGTGATTCAAGCTTGCGCGCTGAGGTGCTCGAGTGCCTTGAAAAAGGGTTCCGGCTGCTGAAATTTGATACTGAAGGCTCCGAGGATAAGCCTGTAGAAACTTTGATCTTTGAGCAGGGGCAAACGCCGCTGCCACACTACATTCGGCGTCACGCAGGTGAATCAGTCAACGATAGCGAACGCTACCAAACGCTATTCGCGCGTGAAAGGGGTGCCATCGCAGCCCCCACGGCCGGACTGCATTTCACGCCCGAAGTCGTCTCTGCGATACAAGGGCATGGTGCCCGGGTGGTTGAAATCACACTCCACGTCGGCTACGGAACCTTCGAGCCCGTACGGGTCGACAATATCGAGGAACACCGAGTTGCTCCTGAGTTTTTTCAAATTGGCGAAGAGGCTGCCTCGATAATTAACGAGAGTCGGAGCCAGGGAGGGCGTGTCGTCGCGGTCGGCACAACGACCACGCGAGCGCTCGAATCATCTGTGAACGAGCAGGGGTTAGTTAGCCCAGGAGCAGGGAAAAGTGAGCTCACCATTACTCCCGGCTATCGTTTTCGGATTACTGACGCATTGTTGACGAACTTTCATCTTCCACGTTCATCCTTGCTGCTGCTTGTTTCCGCTTTCGCCGGCCGGGATTTCACGCTTGCAGCATACCGACATGCCGTAGCGGCGCGCTTCAGGTTTTACAGCTACGGCGATTGCATGCTTGTGATCTAGTGATTAGCAAAACGATGATGGTAGACTATTTGCCGGACTCAATCGGATAATTGGGTCTAATCTGAGATGGCTGTACTAAAGAAAATTCGCTCACGCTGGTGGTCGCCCTCGGCTGAAGACTTTCCGCACGAGGCAGACCAGGCTGTGCCGGCAACGCTCGGGCAGCGTTACGATATCAGGCCGCTAACAATCTCGAACCTCGACGAATGTTGGCGACTCGACCAGCGATGTTTCGTCGATGGCGAAGCCTATAGCCGGGAAACCTTCGAATACCTCCTCACGGCCCCTGAAGCCGTATCGTATCGCGCGACCACTTCCGGTGGTTCGATGGTTGGTTTTGTCGTCGGTTTGGTTGAACCGGATCATACCGGGCACATCACCACCGTCGGCGTGGCCCCCGACCATCGCCGGCGGAGACTGGCAAAGCGCCTTATGGCGGAAGTTGAAAGAGGCTTTAGAAAGCGCGATGTGCGCATTGTGCGGCTGGAAGTGAGGTCGCTCAATATCGCCGCGCAGAAGCTTTATGAAAGCCTCGGATATGCGGTAACGCAGCGCTTGCCAAAATACTATTCAAATGGCGGCGACGGACTGCTGATGCTTAAATCGTTGGATTAGTCCAGAGGTTTGAAATCTTAAATCTGAGATCTGAGTGATGAGAATCTAAGATTTGAGATTTGAAATACTGCTGACTTAGCCCTTCCGCAGTTCCGTCAGGACCTGCTTCGCAACAGCTTTCAAAGTATCAAAGACTCCGGCCCCACTGGCCGCAACTGCTTCGACAACGGGTTCCTCTTTGCGCCGCAACTCGGCGGCAAGCTCATCAGCAGGAATGATGTTGGGGAGATCGCGCTTGTTCAGCTGCAGAACATAAGGCAACTTCATCAAATCGTAGCCTTGTGTTTGCAGGTTCTCTTCCAGATTGTACAGAGACTCCACGTTTGCATCCATTCGTTCCTCTTGCGAATCTGCTACGAACACGACTCCATCAACGCCCTTTAAAATGAGTTTGCGGGAGGCGTCATAGAAAACCTGGCCCGGAACGGTGTACAGATGAAATCGAGTTTTGAAACCGCGCACGGTTCCCAGCTCTAACGGCATGAAGTCGAAGAATAAGGTCCGGTCAGTTTCCGTTGCGAGGCTGATCAGTTTTCCCCTCGACTGCGGCGCAGTTGATTCGAAAATGTGCTGGAGGTTCGTAGTCTTACCGCACAGACCGGGGCCGTAATACACAATCTTGCAGTTGATTTCGCGGGAGGCGTAGTTGATGAAGGTCATAAGGCACTTACTCTTCTGGTCACTTATTGGAATAGACTATCGATGTCTTCATCCGTAATTTCTGCGAATGCTGTGTCCTCATCTGTGAATTCGGCTTTACTGATCTCGTCAACCATCGCTGACAATTGATGCGACACCTGTTTACTTCTTAGCTTCACCAAGCCCAGGCTGGAGCGTTCATCGAAAACAACGATCAGCAACAGTCGGCCGATGACTGAGATATGTATGCTCTCCCGCTCGCCTTCGTGAGAAAGCGTAGGGAACTCTTTTTCACCGATCAATTGAGCCATGCCACCGGTCGCGGCGACATTGCCAGCCGCCAACGAAGCGAGACTCGTCGTGTCAAGATTACCCAGTTCGCCCTGAGAGGCTATTTCTTGACCGTCTTTGTCCACCAAAAAGACAACTTTGGCGGCCGAGTCCATGCGGAGTCGGGCCAGGACGGCCTTAATCTGATGATACTGCTGCTCTCTGAGCAGTAGAGGCGTGTCTGCCATTAGTACAGCTTTCTTGTTGAAGTTACGGGAGGCAAGGACAATTGGCGGGTTTTGATTTGAAGAACCGAACCTTAGCGGTCAACCCGCTGAAGACAAAGCATTTTTCGGTTCCTTTTCTCGCCGGCGCGGTGGGTTCCGGTGCTCCCTCAGTCCGCAAGGCACTGTAACACAGCCCACAGGGTGCTTCAAGTGTTTTCCTTTGTTTGCCACTTGCAAGCTTAGGACAACTCAAAGTGTGAACGTTTAATCTCGATCTCAGGTCTTTCGTTGATTTAGCAGAGAGGCTATGTTACTCTGCCACCGCAACTTCCGGAGCGCTTGGTCCAAATTGGCCTTTCACTAATAACCTTCGAAATGAGCGCAGTTACCAAAAGTCTGAGACGTTCAACCTCACGCACGGTCGCCCGTCGCTCTTCTCCGAAGTCTGCGGTCAAAGGGCGCACGCCTGCTTCTAAAACCGCACGTCCTAAAGCCGGTAGAGCCGTAGCGAAGAAGGTGGTCGCGCGAAAAACACCCAAGGTCAAAGTTGCATCGAAGGCCCGAGTTACCGCGAAGAACAAGGTTGCGAAGAAGACTGCGGTCAAAAAGAGAGTCATACTTAAAAACCCAGTAGCCAAGAAGGCGATCAAGAAGACAGCTAGCCGCAAAGTCGTGCCGATGAAGCCGACTTTAGCGAAGCACAGAAAATCCGGCGCCCCAAGCGTCAAAAAGACCCAAAAACTTGCTGCCGTGCGCGCACCACGACCCGCTGTAGTCGTTCAGGCACCACATCGTCAACCGACAGTCGATGAAGCTGCAGCATTAAAAGCGTTCGAACGAGCACATAAAGAATTCACGCGCGGTCGCTTTGGTGAAGCGCGTAATCAGTTTCGTGCCCTTCTGGACAAATACTTCCAGGTTTCTGAAGTAGCGGCGCGGTCTCGTACCTATCTCGCTGTCGCCGATGCGCGCCTGCGCACGGAAAGCATACTTCCGCGTGATGCTGATTCCCTCTACGATCGCGGAGTAATTGAATTGAACCGTGGAGAATTTGTAGCTGCACAGGAAATGTTTGAGCGCGCACTTAAGCGTGAACCCGAAGCGGCACACATTCATTACGGGTTGGCTGCGACGCGTGCTCGCCTGGGTTCACTTGACCTGGCACTGCAATCGCTTCAACGAGCACTAGATCTTCAGCCGACGCTCCGGGTTCGTGCGCAACACGATCACGACTTGACTTCACTCCGTAACGATCCTGACTTTGATAGATTGGTTTTTGAGCACCACGTTTAGTTTTTCCTCAAGAAGTTCCACACGTTATCCAGTTTCAATCTACATTTTCAAAGCCCCGGCCTTTTAGGTATGATTCTGTGGTAGATCGTCATTCGCACAGTGGCGAGGCTGACGTTTACGGAGAATGAATTTGCCTTATTTGTCTGAAGAAAATCGCGGACTCAACCTGGTAGCACTGGGCGGTGGCACTGGTCTGTCAACTTTGCTTGCAGGATTGAAGCGCCGGGTTGGCGATCATTCCTCGGGTGATTTGTGGATCTCAAACCTGTCTGCAATCGTCACGGTTTCAGATGACGGCGGAAGCTCCGGGCGCTTGAGAGATGAATTGCAAATGCTGCCACCCGGCGACATTCGCAACTGCATGATTGCTCTTTCCGAGGATTCGAATCTACTCTCCCACCTGTTTCGCTATCGGTTTCGCGGACAGGGCGAACTCGGGGGTCATAGCTTCGGCAATCTTTTCCTGGCAGCCCTCACCGAAGTTACAGGTGACTTCACCGAAGCAGTCAGATTGTCCTCGGAGGTTTTGGCAAGTAAGGGCCACATCTATCCAGCCACCATTAGCGACGTCCGCTTAGCAGCTGAACTTGAAGACGGTAGCGTCGTGCGCGGCGAAACTCAGATCTCGGCTTCTCGCGCGCCAATTCGCCGCCTGCGCCTGGAGCCCGAACAGTGTTTGCCGCTTCCGGAAACTTTGAAAGCGATCAGAGCTGCGGACGTCATAACTGTTGGGCCCGGTTCTCTCTACACCAGTATTCTGCCGAACCTGCTCGTCTCCAGAGTTGCCGCTGCTATCGGTGAAAGCCAGGCTACAAAGATATTTATCTGCAACTTAATGACGCAGCCCGGTGAGACCGACAACTACACTGCGCGCCAGCATCTTGAAACTACCAAGAGCTATGCACCTGAAATCCATTTCGATTTTGTAATCGTCAACGACCGACGCATCACCAAAGAACAAGCGCAACGTTATGCCCTGGAGGGTGCATATCAAATAGGAATTGACAACGACGCAATCGATGCGGTGCTCGACGAATCAACACAAGTCGTTCGCACTAATCTTCTCGAAGATGGCGAAAAGGTCCGACACGATTCCAACCTTTTGGCCCGTGTCGTTCTCGCGTGCAAACAACAAGACTCCTTACGGCCGACTGTCCCCGCATAACCCATGCAGCCAATCGAGAAAGGCCAGCCTTTGCCGCCCCGCCAACCGAATCATTCCCTCGTAGTGCTCATTCTTGCCGCCGGATTAGGAACCAGAATGAAATCAGCGCGCGCCAAAGTGCTGCACGAACTTGGCGGCCTGCCTTTGATTACTTACGTTTGTCGCGCGGCCCAATCTTTAGGCCCGGAAAAGATCTACGTGGTGGTCGGCCATCAAGCGAGTGAAGTTCAGCACGCGGTCGAGACTGAAGTAGGCGACAGCGCGGCATTCGTCAGACAAACTGAGCAACGCGGAACTGGCGATGCCGTCATGGCGGCGCAATCACAGCTCGAGAACAGCGACGCGCTTGTACTCATCCTTTCCGGGGATGTGCCTTTGATTCGTCAAGCGACGATGGAGGACTTGATCAGCCAACACCGGACCAGCAAAGCAGCTTGTTCAATCCTAAGCGTGCGACTCGAAAACCCGACCGGCTATGGCCGCATCGTTCGTGATGACAACGACTCCTTTCTCCGCATAGTTGAACAGAAAGATGCTAGTGCCGAAGAGCAGACTTTGAAGGAGATCAACTCCGGTATCTATTGTTTCGAGGCCCGCAAACTGTTCGCCGCGCTTAAACGCGTCGAGCCATCGAACCAGCAGGGCGAATACTATCTAACGGATGTGCCGCAGATACTCTTAACGGGCGGCGAGAAGGTAAGTGTTTACGTGCATGACAATGCTCGGGAAGTTTCGGGCGTGAACACCCGGGCTGAATTGGCGGAGTTCGAAAATCTAATGCGCCGCGGCACTATTCGCAAACTGATGGTTGACCACGGCGTAACTTTTCTCGATCCATCCCACGCTTACGTTAGCGCTGAGTCTAAGGTCGGTCGTGACTGCATCATTTATCCTGGCGTTTCGATTGAGGGCAAATCCATCATCGGAGAAGGTTGTGAGATTAGAACGGGAACACGTATTACGAATTCCCGCCTCGGAAACAACGTCGTCGTGAAAGATCACTGTGTGGTGATCGACTCAGAAATTCAGTCGAACTGTGCTGTCGGTCCCTTTGCACATTTGCGCATGAATACGATTCTTGAAGAGGGTTCGGTGGTTGGCAATTTCGTCGAGGCTAAGAAGTCGCGATTGGGACGCCGGTCAAAGGCGATGCACCTAACTTATCTGGGTGATGCGACTATCGGCGAAAATACGAATATTGGGGCTGGCACCGTCACGTGCAATTACGACGGCAAAGACAAACACCCAACCATCATCGAAGACGACGTGCGAATTGGTTCGGATACAATGTTGGTGGCGCCCGTCAGGGTTGGCAAAGGTTCAGTCACAGCCGCAGGCTCGGTAGTCACGGAGGATGTGCCGCCCAACACGCTTGTCGCCGGCGTTCCGGCAGTCGTCAAAAAACAGCTAAAACCAGTGAAGAGTGAAAAGTAAAGCAACGATCAGTCGACGTGCACTTCGGTACTTTTCACTTTCACCTTTCACTTTTCACTAAAGGAAGCATATGTGCGGAATTGTTGGCTACGTTGGACACAAGCAGGTTGTGCCGCTGATCATTGAGGGCCTGCGGAAGCTCGAGTATCGCGGCTACGACTCCGCGGGTATCGCTGTGGTCAACGAAGGCCACCTGCTGGAAATACGCCGGGCCGAGGGGAAGCTTCGCAACCTCGAAGAAGTTATCCGGCTTAGCCCACTCGACGGAACCTATGGAATCGGCCACACACGCTGGGCCACTCACGGCCGGCCAACTGAAGAAAACGCCCATCCCCATCGCGATTGCACCGGGCGCATCGTCGTAGTTCATAACGGCATCATCGAGAATTACCTGCAGCTGAAAGAACAGCTGCGTAAAACCGACCACCAGTTTGTCACTGAGACCGACACCGAAATCATCGCCCATCTAATCGAAGAATATCTCAAGTCCGATCATAATTTTGAGCAGGCGGTGCGCCGCGCAATGCTGGATCTCAAAGGCATCTTCGCACTGTCAATTATTAATGCGGACGAACCAGATGTGATCATTGCCGTCAGGCAGGGGCCTCCAGTAGTTATCGGTCTGGGCGATCGTGAGTTTTTTGTGGCCTCGGATATTCCGCCGATTCTGCAGCATACGCGCGATGTGTTTTTTCTCGGCGACGGCGAGATGGCCATCATCAACAAAGACGCCGTACGCGTGACTGACTTCGACGCGAACTCGGTCCAACCCGCAATCCAGCGTATTACCTGGGATCCGATCATGGCGGAGAAGGGTGGCTTCAAGCATTTCATGCTCAAGGAGATTTACGAGCAGCCGCGTTCCGTCCGCGACACGATGCAGGGCCGCATTTCCCTGGACACCGGCCGCGTGTTTCTCGACGAGATGAAGAACATCACCGAGGCCGACTTCAAGCGTTTCAACTCCATCAAAATCGCCGCCTGCGGCACTTCCTGGCATGCCGGACTGGCAGGCAAGTACATGATCGAGCAGCTCGCGCGAATTCAAGTGGACGTTGACTACGCTTCCGAATTTCGTTATCGCGATCCGGTGATGGACGAGAACACGCTGCTGTT
>Ga0134126_10003239_pt1 | contig 20377 bp, 17 predicted proteins | sample KB31752_FD_96881 | JGI IMG/M metagenome (GOLD analysis project Ga0134126, IMG submission 96881) | Terrestrial soil microbial communities with excess Nitrogen fertilizer from Kellogg Biological Station, Michigan, USA - KB3-175-2 | ecosystem: Environmental > Terrestrial > Soil > Unclassified ... | reverse complement strand
ATGGGCGCGGACATCGAGGGGGATGGCCAGCACTGGCCCGGCAGCGTCAGCGCCGTCTCGCCGCAAGTCGTGAATGGCGAGGTGGTCGCGCGCGTGCGCTTCGGTGATGCCAAGCCCGAGGGGCTGCGGCAGAGCCAGCGCATGTCGGTGCGCATCCTCATCGACCAGCGGCCGAATGTGCTGATGGTCGATCGTGGCACCTTCATGGACCAGGACGGTGGCGGCTTCGCCTACGTGGTCCACGGCAACATCGCCGAGCGCGTACCGGTGCGCCTCGGCGCAGCCAGCGTACAGAAGGTCGAGGTGCTCGACGGCCTCGCCGCCGGCGATCAGATCGTGGTTTCTGGTACGGATGAATTCAACAACGCCGATCGCGTGATCCTGGCGGAGTGATCAAGTCGGGCTGGCTCGGGCTGGGCCATGCCGTGCGCGATCGGCCCGTGTAATCGAAGGGGGTTGTCATGCTCAGGATGTCGCATCTGTCGAAGGTCTATCGCACCGAGGTTATCGAGACCTATGCGCTGCGCGACTTCAGCGTTCACGTGAAGGAGGGCGAGTTCGTCGCGGTCACCGGGCCATCCGGGTCTGGCAAGACGACATTCCTGACCATCGCCGGACTGCTGGAGGACTTCAGCAGCGGCGAGTACTGGCTCGATGGAGTCGACACGCGCGGCATGAATGATCGACAGCGCTCGCGCCTGCGCAACGAGAAGATCGGCTTCGTGTTCCAGTCCTTCAACCTGATTCCGGACCTGAACGTGTTCGACAACATCGACGTGCCGCTGCGCTACCGCGGCATGGGCGGGGCGGAACGCAAGCGCCGCATCCACGCAGTCCTCGAGCGGGTGGGGCTCACCTCGCGGATGCGTCACTACCCGGCGCAGATGTCGGGCGGGCAGCAGCAGAGGGTTGCGATCGCGCGTGCCCTGGTCGGCGAGCCGCGGCTGCTGCTGGCAGATGAGCCCACGGGAAATCTAGACACGCACATGGCGCACGGGGTCATGGAGCTGCTCGAGGAGCTGCACCGGGGCGGGGCGACACTGGTCATGGTGACGCACGATCCGGAGCTCGCGGCGCACGCGCAGCGGCAGGTGCACATCATTGATGGGACGATCTTGGAGTTGAGCGCCGAGGGAGCGGCGGCGGGGCAGCCGGTGGCCATTGCGCCAGCGCGGACTTAGCGAAATCGAAAGATAGACGTGTTCGGGTACTACCTGAGTCTGACGCTGCGGGGTGTGCGTCGCAATCCCGTCCTCACGGCGCTGATCATCAGCGCGATAGGCGTGGGCATTGGCGCATCGATGACGACGTTCGCGGTTTTTCGCGCGATGAACGGGGATCCAATTGCCTACAAGGCGTCACAGCTGTATGTGCCGCAAATTCAGAACTGGGACCCGAATATTCACTCCCAGAACAGTTCGGCGCAGCCGGACGGATTGAGCGATCAACTCAGTTATATCGACGCGGTCGCGCTGATGCGCGCGCATGCGGCCTCCCGTCAAACCGCACTGTATGAGACCCGATCCGTGCTGACGCCGCCTGATCCGCAGCTGCTGCCGTTCCAGATCGGCACGCGCGCCGGCTATGCCGATTTGTTTGCGATGTTCGATGTGCCGTTCGCGTATGGCGGGCCGTGGAGCGCAGCGGACGATGCGGCGCATGCGCCGGTCGCGGTGATCAGCCGCGCGCTGAACGACAAGATATTCGGCGGCGGTGACAGCGTCGGCAAGGTGCTGCGGCTCGACGGCCAGGACTACCGGGTCGTCGGCGTACTGCGCGACTGGAAGCCAGTGCCGCGCTACTACGATCTGCAGGACCCTTTCGGCATCGAACCGGATGATGTGTTCATGCCTTTCACGCGCGCGATCGATCAGCACAAGCTCGCCCGCGAGAGCAGCAATTGCAGTGGCGGTGAGCCGCCCGCCAGTGGTTGGAGCGGTTGGCTGCAATCGGAATGCGTCTGGCTGCAATTCTGGGTGGAATTGCCGACCGCGGCCGATGCTGCCCGTTACCGCACGTTCCTGCATCACTACGCGCAGGACCAACAACGCTCGGGCCGCTTCCACTGGGCCGCGCGTACTCAGCTGCGCGACTTGCGCCAATGGCTGTCCTACGAACACGTGGTGTCGGACGAGGTGCGCATATTGGTCGTAGTGGGGTTCGGCTTTCTGCTGGTCTGCCTGGTCAACGCGATGGGCTTGATGCTGGCCCGGGTACTGTTCCGCTCGAGCGACACCGGTGTGCGCCGCGCCCTGGGCGCCAACCGCGGGGCAGTGTTCGCGCAGGGTGTCATCGAAGCGGCCGTATTTGGTGCCGGCGGGGCGATTCTAGGGGTACTGCTGACCGCGCTGGGACTGGCGGGCCTGCGTGCGCTGCTGTCCAGGGAGGCGCTGGTGCTGGCGCGCACGGATCTGCCCCAAATCGGGATGAGCATTGCGTTGGCAATCGCGGCGGCGGTCGCTGCAGGGCTCTACCCAGCCTGGCGCGCGGCCCGAGTGCAGCCGGCCTTGCAGCTGCGGGTCCGGTGAGCCGTGGGTATGCAGCCGCATCCCGTTTTTTCGGCGATACGCCGCAACAGGGTGGCCGCTGCGGTGATCGCAGTACAGATCTCGCTCACCCTGGCGATCCTGTGCAACGCGCTATTCATCATCCAGCAGCGTCTCGCGCTCAGTGCACGGTCCACTGGAACGGACGAGCCGGACCTGTTTGCGATCGCCAATGAATGGGTTGGAACCGTCGCAGATCCGATCGCGCGCGTACGGGCGGATTTGGCGCTGCTGCGATCGCTACCGGGAGTCGCCGGCGCCTACGTGACCAACTCTTACCCGCTGACCGGCAGCGGCAATGGCCAGCAGCTCAGTCTCGATCCCCTGCAGTTGCACGCCGCACCGGCGGCGTTGTACTCCGGTGATGAGCAGACCCTGCGTACGCTCGGTTTGCGGCTCATCGCCGGCCGCAATTTTCGGACCGAGGAGGTCGCCAATTTCGGACTGTTCGACAATCCGCGCCCGCCAGCCCTGATCATCACGCAGGCGCTGGCCCGCAAGCTGTTTCCCGCCGGCGATGGGCTCGGGCGCGGAGTCTATATGGAGGGTCAGCGCGTTAAGACGCCGATCATCGGCATCGTGACCAGATTGCAGGTGCCATGGACCACGATCAGCGGCTGGGGCAGCGCCTGGAGCGACAGCTCTATCATCGTGCCATTCCGGGACGTGAGCCCGAGCGCGTACTACATCGTGCGGGCGCGGCCCGGCCAATTGTCGACACTGATGAAAATCGCGCCGCGACGGCTGATCGCGCTCAACCACGACCGTGTCATCAATCGGGTGCAATCCTTTGAGCAGGCCCGCGCCGAGGTATACCGCGACGACCGTGGTCTGGCGGTGATACTTGCAGTGGTGTGCGCGGTGCTGCTGATCGTGACTGCCTTCGGCATCGTCGGGCTGACCAGCTATTGGGTCGCGCAACGCCGGCAGCAGATCGGCATCCGCCGCGCGCTCGGGGCCACGCGCTTGGCCATCGTGCGTCACTTTCAAGCCGAGAACCTGATCATTGTGTCGACCGGAGCAATCGCGGGCATCGCGCTCGGCGTCGGCGCCAACCTGTGGATGGTGTCGACCTTCGCGACGGCACGACTGCCGCTGATCTACCTCCTTGCGGGCACGGCCGTGGTACTCGGCCTCGGACAGCTTGCGGCTCTGCGCCCGGCGCTGCGGGCCGCCTCCGTGCCGCCGGCTGAAGCCACGCGGACGGTGTAAGGGGAGGGCGCCATGTTCGGCTACTACCTGCACCTGGCCTTGCGCGGCCTGCGGCGTAACGTCGTACTCACGGCACTGATGATCGTGGCAATCGGGGTAGGCATTGGCGCCAGCATGACCACGCTGACCGTGCTACACATCCTGTCCGTCAATGCCCTGCCGGGCAGGAGCGCCCAGATATTTTTCCCCCAGGTCGATCCCACGCCTGCCGGCTTGTACAACCCGCACCATCCACTGAACATGATGGACGACTCCTCGGCGGTAGACCTTTGGAACGCGCGGCGCGCGGATCGTCAGGCCCTGGTGGTGCAGAGCCCGGTAAAGGTGAGTGCCCCATACGCCGATCGTCCACCGTTGATGCTGACGTTGCTGGCCACTACCTCGGACTTCTTTCCGATGTTCGAGGTGCCCTTCGAATACGGTGGCGGCTGGACCGCGAAGGATGACCGGAGCCGCGTTCGCGTGGCGGTCATTTCCAGCGACCTCAACGACAAGCTGTTTGGTGGCCACAATAGCGTGGGCGAGACGATTCGCCTCAGGGACAGTGACGTGCGCGTCGTAGGCGTGCTCAAGCCATGGCGGCCTCATCCGCTCTTCTACGACGTGGAAGGCAGCGTCACGGGGAACATGGTCTCGATGGGCTATTACGGCAAGCCGGAAGACGTGTTCATGCCGTTCTTTTCGGCGCTCGGTGTCAACGACGGCAATTTTTCCCAATTCATGTGCTGGGGTAACGGTCCAGCCAGGCCGGGGCATCTCGAAGGCTCGCCCTGCCTTTGGGTTTCGCTTTGGGTGCAACTTGGCAGCGCGGTCAAGGTGGTGGATTACCGCACCTTCTTGGGCAACTACGCGCGGCAACAAAAGGCGCTGGGGCGCTTTGCCAATACCGACACGCGCATGCTGGACCTGAGGCAGCGGCTGGATTTCGAACGGGTAATTCCTGGCAACGCGAAACTGCAAACCTGGCTGGCCCTGGCATTCCTCGCGATCTGCCTCTTCAACATGGTGGGGTTGCTGCTGGCTAAGTTTCTGCGCCGTGCGGGCGAGATTGGTGTGCGTCGCGCATTGGGCGCGTCGAGGCGGACGGTCTTTGTCCAGTATCTGGCTGAATCCGGAATGATCGGCCTGACCGGGGGCATCGGCGGGTGGTTGCTGACGCTGGTTGGCTTGTGGCTGGTGCGCCGGCAGCAGATGCCGTACGCCGATCTGGTGCACATGGATGTCTCGATGTTCGTTATCACCTTAGTGCTGGCGATCGCGACGAGCCTGCTGGCCGGTGCGTTGCCTGCGTTGCGCGCCAGCGATGTCGCGCCCGCGTCGCAGTTGAGAACCCTGTAGCAGCGTGCGTGCCCCTGTTCGATATGCAAATCCAACCTATCCTGGCGGCACTTAGGCGGCACAAGCTCGCGACCTTCCTGATTGCGATGGAGATTGCGCTGGCCTGCGCCGTACTGGTCAATGCGGTGTCGCTGATCGCCGATCGGTGGTCGGCCATGGGTATCCAAAGCGGCGTAGACGAGGCGTCTCTCGGCAGCGTGGTCGTCACAGGCTTCGAGCCGCAGCAGGTGAATGATCTGAATGCGCGCATGGTCACCGGTTTGGGCGCGATCCCCGGGGTCGAATCGGTCCACGTGATCAGCACCGTGCCGTTCGGCCAGCGGGGCATCGTGTCCGGCATCTCGCTGGACCGCCAGCACTACGGCAGCGTGGTCGAGTTCTACATGGGAAGTCCGGGCACGCTGCAGGCGCTGGGGCTGAAACTGATCGCGGGCGCGCTTCCATCCATGAGCGACTATCAGCCATTGCCGGGACGCGATTATTTTCCGGCGGCGTCGCGGGTCCTAATCACGCGTGCGCTGGCCGAGCGCCTGTGGCCGGCCCAAGATCCCTTGGGCAAGGAGTTCTGGATGGCGAAGTGGCAATTCCGCGTGATCGGTGTAGTCGCCGATCTGGCGGTGTCGCAGTACACGGAGTACGGCCAGCGCGGTGCCGAGTGGTGTGTCTTCGTACCCACGCTGCCGGGCGGGCAGCTTGCCGGAACGTATCTGATCCGGACCCGGCCGCGCGATCTGGGCCGAGTGATGGTGGCCGCCCGTGCCGCGGTTGCGGAGATCGCGCCGGGCGTGGTGTTGGACGAGGAGGACAGCCACACGATCGCCTTCCTGCGCGCGCGCTTCTTTCAGACTGATCGCGCAATGGCTGGGTTGCTCGCTGGCGTAATCGTGGCGCTGCTGGCGGTCACCGCGTTCGGAATCGTCGGACTTGCGAGCTTCTGGGTCGCGCAGCGACGCAAGCACATCGGCGTACGCCGTGCGCTGGGTGCAAAGCGCATGGATATTCTGCGTTATTTCCAGACTGAGAATTTCGTGATTGTCACCGCTGGCATTGGTGTTGGCGTCGTGCTTGCGATCGGCGTCAACGTCGTGCTGATGAAGTTCTTCGAAGTATCACGTCTGCCGACGTGGTACCTGCCGATCGGCGTAGTGGTGCTGTGGCTGCTTGGCCAGCTTGCCGTGCTGTGGCCAGCCCTGCGCGCCGCCGCCGTGCCGCCCGCCGAAGCCACACGGACGGTGTAAGGGAAGTTGCACGCAGTGGGCAAGCAACGCGGCCGTGGCCGCAATGGACGTCGGAAAGACGGGATGATGGGCTACTACCTGAGTCTTGCGCTGCGCAGCCCGCGGCGCAACCCCGCGCTCACGGCGCTGATGGTCATCGCGATCGGCGTGGGCATCGGCGCCTCCATGGCCACGCTGACCGTGTTTCGCGCCATGGCTGCCGACCCGATCGCCGACCACGCAACGCAGCTCTTCGTCCCGCAGATCGATGCCCTGGGGACTGGGCCCGCTGCAGCTGGACCCCAACCGCTTGATCGAGACGGTGCAGTCCTTCCGCGCCGCGCGCGCCGCCGCCTATCATGACGACCGGAGGCTCGCCATGATTTTGGCGATCGTCTGTGCGGTGATGCTGGTCGTCATGGCCTGCGGCATGGTCGGACTGACCAGCTACTGGGTGTCGCAGCGGCGGCGGCAGATCGGCATCCACCGGGCGTTGGGCGCGACGCGGCCGGCGATTGTGGGCTACTTTCAGCGTCGCGAACCTGTGGATGGTAGAGAACACCGCGTTGGCGCGTCTGCCGATGGTCTATCCGATCGTCGGTGTCCTCGCGCTGCTGATCCTCGGCCAGCTCGCCGTTCTCTGGCCGGCGCTGCGTGCTGCGGCCGTACCGCCGGCGGAGGTGACCCGCAATCTATGAACGATATCCATACCGGTATGAGTCCGGCCCACGGGACCAGCACAGGGACCCTGTGGCTTCCAACCGGCCACGGTGCGGGTCACGAGCGAAAGCTTGCAACTTTCCGCGCGCTGGCGTGTTTAACGTAGGGAGAGGGATCGTCATGCTGAAAATGAACCACCTGTCCAAGGTCTACCGCACCGACGTGCTGGAGACTCACGCGCTGCGTGACTTCACCGTCGAGGTGCGCGAGGGGGAGTTCGTCGCGGTCATGGGCCCCTCCGGATCGGGCAAGACGACCTTTCTGACCATCGCGGGCCTGCTCGAGGAGTTCACGGGTGGCGGATACTGGCTCGACGGGGTGGACACCCGGGGGCTGAACGACCGCCACCGGTCGCGACTGCGCAATGAAAAGATCGGTTTCGTGTTCCAGTCTTTCAACCTTATTCCCGATTTGAACGTCTACGACAATATCGACGTGCCGCTGCGCTACCGGGGGCTGCGCGGTGCGGAGCGTCGCCGTCTGATCCATGAGGTTCTGCAACGTGTCGGTCTGTCCTCGCGAGTGCGGCACTACCCCTCCGAGATGTCCGGCGGTCAGCAGCAGCGCGCGGCGATTGCACGCGCACTCGTTGGCCGGCCGCGCCTGCTGCTGGCGGACGAGCCTACCGGCAATCTGGACACGCAGATGGCGCGCGGCGTGATGGAACTGCTCGAGGAGTTACACCGCGACGGTGCCACCATCGTCATGGTGACCCATGATCCGGAGCTTGCGGCGCGGGCGCAGCGCCAGGTGCGCATCATGGACGGGCGCATCGTCGAGCTGGAAGCCGAACCCGCGCTGGTCGGACAGGGGAACGTCGACGGGTTGAGTCGCGCCTTCAGCCGCACGGCCTGATCGGCAACCGGGCCCGATCGGCGGCTGACCGATGAGGGACAGCGGCCTGCGCGCAGGCACAAGGGGAACGGCGTGTTTGCGTATTACTTCCGACTGTCACTGCGCAGCTTTCGCCGCAACGTCATCCTCACCGGCCTCATGGTGCTGGCGATTGGCGTGGGCATCGGCGCCTCCATGACGACGCTGACGATCTTTCGTGCCATGGCGGCCGATCCCATCCCGGGCAAGTCCGGCGAGCTGTTTACTCCCCAGATCGATAACTACGGACCGGTCAATCTCGGTCCGGATACGCAACGCTTTCAGACGCCCGATCGCCTGCCGACCAGTCTGACCTATCTGGATGCCGTAGCCCTGATGCGCGCCCACGCCGCACCCCGACAGGCGGCCATGTACGCCACCAACGTCGCCGTGACACCGGCGGATCCGAAGCAGCTGCCATTTCGTGTGCCCACGCGCGCCACCTACGCGGATTTCTTCCCGATGTTCGAGGTGCCGTTCGAGTATGGAGCGCCCTGGAGTGCCAGCGACGACCAAGCTCGCGCACCGCTGGTGGTCATCACCCGCCAGCTCAATGATCGGTTGTACGGCGGCGTCAACAGCGTGGGACGCACGCTCACGCTCAATGGAGATGCCTATCGCATCGTGGGCGTGGCCGATACCTGGCATCCCACACCCCGCTTCTACGATCTGAACAACGCCTTCGACTACGGCGGCGCCGAGCAACTCTATCTGCCCTTCACTCGCGCCATCGCGCAGCAGATCCACAGCAATGGCCTCAGCTGCCTGAAGCCTGTGGGCAGCGGCTGGCAGACCTTGCTCGGTTCCGAATGCATCTGGACCACCGTTTGGGTCGAATTGCCGACGGCGGCCGCGGCCCGCGCCTACCGCAGCTTCCTATTCAACTACGCGCAGGCGCAGCGTGACAGCGGCCGCTTCCATTGGCCGGCGAAGGTCGCGCTGCGCAACGTGCGCCAATGGCTCGCCTATCGACAGATCGTGCCGCAGGATGTGAGCACGCTGGTGCTGGTGTCCTTCGCCTTTCTGGGCGTGTGCCTGCTCAACGCGCTCGGCCTGATGCTGGCGAAGTTCATGGCGCGGCTCGGGCAGGTGAGCGTGCGTCGCGCGCTGGGTGCCGATCAGCGCGCGATTCTCGCACAGTGCATCGTCGAGTCCGGCACCCTGGGGCTGACGGGGGCAGCGGCGGGACTGGGCTTCACGCTGTTGGGACTCACCATGGCGCGTGGCCTATTCGCCAATGCCACCAGCGTGCTGACCCGCCTGAACGGTGGCGACATCGCGATTGCGATCGGCGTGAGCCTCGTCACCACCATGCTCGCAGGTCTGTATCCGTCCTGGCGCGCCTCGCAGGTACAGCCCGCCTGGCAGCTGAAGACGCAGTAGCAGGATCACCCATGGAACTGCGACCTATCCTGTCCGCGCTCCGGCGCAATAAAGTCGGCGCCATCCTGATTGCGCTGCAGATTGCCTTGACGCTCGGCATTCTTTGCAATGCGGTCTACATCGTGCAGCAGCGTCGCGCGCTCATCGCCCGACCGAGCGGCGTGGATGAAGCCGACGTATTCACCGTGTCGAATCAGTGGGTGGGTAATCCTGCGAACATGGCCGCGCTGCAGAGAGCCGATATCGATGCACTGCGCCGCATTCCCGGCGTCAGCGACGTGTTCCCGGCCATGGATGTGCCGCTCAACGATTCCGCCATGACACTGGGGATCACGACCAATCCTGATAACCCCAATAGCATGCGTATCGCGGCGGCCTACATGGGCGACGAGCACATGTTGAGCACCCTGGGCACGAGGCTCGTCGCGGGCCGCAACTTCTCGGCGAGCGACATCCGGGAGATGGACGGCCTGTTCGGCACTCGGCCGCCCATCGGTGGGTTGCTGATCACGCGCGATCTGTCGCGCAAGCTCGCGCCCAACGGCAAGATACTCGGACGTGAGGTGACGATCTATCCGTTTCTGCTGCGTGCGCCGATCATCGGTATCCTCGATCGCCTGCAGGTGCCCTTCGTCGACGGGCCGGACGATAAGATCGGCAATATGGTGGAGGACTCGATGATTCTTCCCTGGCGATACGTCGGGGATGCGTATTGGTACGTCGTGCGGGTCAAGCCCGGCGCCCTGGATGGGGCCATGCGTGCCGCGCCCGGGGTACTCGCCGGGGTCAGCCGCGCGCGCATCATCGAAAAGGTACAGGCGCTGTCGCAGGCGAGACGCGACATCTATCGCGCCAACCGCACTATGGTGCAGATGCTGGTGGTCGTCTGCACGGTGTTGCTGGCCATCACGGCTTTCGGCATCGTGGGACTGACCAGCTACTGGGTTTCACAGCGGCGTCGGCAGATCGGCATACGCCGCACACTCGGGGCCACGCGGATGGCAATCCTGCAATACTTCCAAACCGAAAACCTGGTCATCACGGTGAGCGGCGTCGTGATCGGCCTGTTGCTGGCGTTGGCGGGCAACCTGTGGATGGTCGAGAAATTCTCCACGACGCGCTTGCCGCTGTCCTATCTGCTCGGAGGGGTCCTCACGATGCTGCTGCTCGGTCAACTCGCAGTGCTCTGGCCGGCGCTGCGCGCAGCCTCGGTTCCACCGGCCGTCGCGACGCGAACCAGCTGACATGCGTACTGTGCTGGTGATCGACGACAACTCCGCAGTCACCTCGGCGCTCGAGCTGCTGCTGCGGATGCACGAGATCCGCACACTCGCAGCGGGCAGTCCGGCGGAGGGCCTCACGCGACTCGCGCAGGAGCAGGTGGATCTGGTCATCGCCGATATGAATTTTCGCGCCGACACGACCTCGGGCGAGGAGGGCATCGAGCTGTTCCGCGCAATCCGCGCGCAACAACCGGATCTGCCGGTGATCCTGTTGACCGGCTGGTCCAATCTTTCTTCGGCCGTGCGGCTGATCAAGGCCGGCGCGGCCGATTACATCGCCAAGCCATGGGATAACGACAAGCTGCTCGCCACGGTGGAAAACCTCCTGGAGCTCGTGGAGAGCAACCGCGAGCGCGCACGCCTGCAGCACGCGCGCCGCGCGCGTCGCGACGAGCTCACGCGCCGCTACGATCTGGCCGGCGTCGTGTTCGAATCGGAGGCCATGGCATCGGCCGTCGAGCTCGCCTGCCGCGTGGCGCGCGCCCCCGTGCCGGTGCTGATCAACGGTCCCAATGGTGCCGGCAAGGAGCGCATTGCGGCCATCCTGCATGCGAATTCCCCCGCGCCGGCGGGGCCGTTCGTGGTCGTCAATTGCGGTGCGCTGCCGCCAGATCTGCTCGAGGCGGAGTTGTTCGGCGCGGAGGCCGGCGCCTTCACCGGCGCACAGCGCGCGCGTACCGGACGCTTCGAGGCTGCCGACGGCGGCACGCTGTTCCTCGACGAGATCGGCAATCTGCCCCTGTCAGGGCAGGTAAAGCTGCTGCGTGTGCTGGAAAGCGGTCAATATGAGCCGCTCGGCTCCAGCCGCACGCGCCACGCACGCGTGCGCATCGTCAGTGCCACCAACGCGGATTTGCGCGCCATGATCCGCGAAGGGCGCTTCCGCGAAGACCTGTTCTATCGCCTCAATCTCATCGAGATCAGCGTCCCGCCGCTGGCGCGACGCCCCGAGGACATCCTGCCGCTGGCCGAGCATTTTCTCGGCGGCGGTCCGCAAATTTCAGAGGATGCGCGCGAGAGTCTGCTGCGCCACGACTGGCCCGGCAATGTGCGCGAGCTGCGCAATTCCATCGAGCGCGCGAAGCTGCTGGCGCGCGAGGGCACCATCGGCGCCGCCGACTTGAACCTCTCGCCAACCAACGCGGCGGCGCAGCGCTTACCGGGCGCCTCGGAAGCGAATGCGCGTGCGGGAGGCGCCGCGCCTGGCGAGGGCACGGAGGAGAGCCTGTCCCGGGAAGTGCTGGAAGCGCACCTGCAACGCGCCGGCGGCAATATCAGCCGGGCCGCGCAGAGTCTGGGACTGTCGCGTCAGGCGCTGTATCGGCGGCTGGAGCGGTTCGGCTTACGGCCCTAAGCCGCTGATGCCGGGACGGCGGGAGGTGCATTGGCCGTGCAGCTACGCGTGACACTCGAGGTGCGACTGGCTGCATTGGTGCTGGCTCTCATGCTGGCGTCCGCAGCAGTCGCCGCGACGCTCGAGCACTACTTCGCGGGCAGGTCGCTGGGAGCTTTTGCCTGGGCGCTGGTCGCCCTGGCTGCGCTCGTCATGGCGATCTGGGGAGCGCATCGGGCGCTGCAGCCGGTGCATCGCCTGCTGCGTGCCCTGGCCGGGGCGGTCGCCAGCTACCGGGACGGCGATTTTGGTTTTTCGCTGCGCGTGGACAGCCACGACGAGCTTGGCGAGCTGCGCGCGGCTCTCAACGAGCTCGGCCACGCGCTGCGCGAGCAGCGCGCCCATCTGACGCAGCGCGAGCTGCTGATCGACACCGTGACGCAGAATTCACCTGTGGCGCTGATACTGGTGGATGCCTATCGGCATGTCGTCTATGCCAATCTCGCCGCCCGCCAGCTGCTCGGCGAGGGCCGCAGTCTCAATGGCCAGGACTTCGGCGCTCTGTTGGCACGCTCGCCCGAGGCGTTGCAGGTGGCCGTTGCCAGCGGCACCGACACGCTTTTTTCTGTGGAGCTCCTGGGGGAAGAGGAAACTTTTCATCTTGCGCAGCGTGGCTTCCTGTTGCAGGGCGCACCGCATCGGCTGTATCTGCTGCGACGTCTGACGCGGGAGATCTCACGTCAAGAGGTGGCCACCTGGAAAAAGCTCATCCGCGTGTTGAGCCACGAGCTGAACAACTCGCTGGCCCCGATTGCCTCGGTGGCGCAGTCCGGCGCGGAGATGGTGCGACGCGGCGATACCGGCGCACTCGACGCGGTCTTTGCCACCATTGGTGAACGCGCGCGCTACCTGCATCATTTCATCTCCGGCTATGCCGCCTTTGCGCGACTGCCGACGCCGCGGCCGGCGCCGGTGCCATGGCCTGCGTTGTGTGAGGAGCTGGCGCGCCAGCAGCCCTGCCGGCTGGTCGTACCGTTGCCGCAGTCGCCAGGATGGTTCGACCGTGCGCAGCTCGAGCAGGCGCTGATCAATCTGCTGAAGAACGCGCATGAGGCCGGCGGGCCGGCGGAGGAAGTCGAGCTGGCAATCCATCAGAGTGGCAGCGAGCAGTACATCGAAGTGCGCGACCGGGGTAGCGGCATGAGCGAGACGGTGCTTGCGCAGGCGTTGCTGCCGTTCTATTCCACCAAGCGTCAGGGAACGGGTCTCGGCCTGGCGCTGGCGCGTGAGATTGTCGAAGCTCACGCCGGCCGCATCCGCCTGGCCAATCGTGAGGGGGGCGGGCTGTGTGTGACCCTGATTTTGCCCAATCAACCCGAGGCTCAGCCGGGATGGCGCGCCGCCGGCTGAAGAACCGCCTGCCGTACTGTTCGCCGCCGCCGCGATTTGACGGAATCTGGCTCCCGGGCCGCGATCAGGCGCTGCCAGCCGTTACGACGATCACACCGCAGTCAAGGCTGTCGCCGCTACGCGATACGCCGTGCACACTTTGTAACGTCCGCGCCCACTGCGCGAATGCGCGCGCGACAATAGCCGTCCCCGCTGGTGGCAAATCTTCCCATGGGACAAGGTGCGACGGCGAGCCGCATTCGTGCGTTCCTGAATCGAGCTGCCAGGCTCACTACCTGGCCGTCGCTGCGGCTGAGTATCGTCAGCCGTCTGAGCATCGCCGTGGGCGCCGTAGTGATCCTGGCGCTGTCGGCCAATCTGCTGCTCGATCAGGGCATGCGTATCCTGCGCGTACAGAACGCCGCGAGCATGGCGCGTGCTGCCAGCGCCGCGCTGACTGCCAACCCGCACAGCTTTCCGATTGCACGCGCCGCGACGGCGCGTGACAGCTCGGGCGCCGTCCTGGCCCAATTGGCGGAAAACCTGGAGCGACAGCGCGCGGCCTCCGATGCACTGATCGCGGCTCTTAACAATTATGCGAGCGCCACCCAGTCGCGCGCGGCATCGGGTCAGGACAGCGTGCAGATGCAGTGGCATAGTGCCGCCGATGCGCTCGAGCATGCCAGCAGCGCCTACCTCACTGCCGTAGGATCGCACTCGATTGCAGCCGAGCGCATCGTGCATCGATTGCATGCCTATCAGACGTTGGCCGAACAGTGGGTGCAGCTCGCCGACGCACGGCGCGATGCATTGATAAGCTACGATACGCACGCCGACGCCATCGATCATCGCACCAAGACCGCTCTGGATGGGGCCTGGACCATCTTCGGGCGGGTGCTGGCGCGGCGTTCGCTGATGCAGGTGCGCGCCGCGATCGACGTCGTGCGCCAGCAATTTTCGATGCTCCAGGCAGCCGACGTCGCCGATGGCGCAAGCCTCACGGCGCTCGCCGACGGTGAGGAGGCGTTCGGCAGCACGCTCGACAAATACGCCGGCAGTCTCAAACGATCCGAGGGGGCCGACTGGGAGGCTCAGACCCGTGCGGATCTGGCTGCCATGAGCGCCGCGCGCAAGCGGCTCGCGCAGATCGAGCCGCAGCGACGCGACGATGCGCAGCAGTTGTCCACGCAAAGCGCGGCCATTGCGGGGTTTGTGCTGGCGCGCCGCGCGGACCTGGTGAGCCGCGTCGCGCGCCGCATGGCCGTCGTCGCACCGGCCGCGACGGGCAGGCCGCTGACTGCGGCGCCAGCTCGCATCATGCGACCTGCGGCTGCCCCGGCGGTGGCGCTGATTCCCTCCGTCGCCGCAGCGCCGCCGGCAGCGGCGACGCCGGCCGCAGCGAAGCAGACGGCAGCGACACACTCGGCTTCCATACAGTCGGCGCCGCCCCCCGCGGTGCTGACACCTCCGCCTTCCAGGGCCGCGGCCGAGACGGCGGTGGGGCCGCCGCTGCTGGACCGTGCGGCCTCGCGCGCCCGTGTGTTGATGGCCTGGATCAGCGTGCTCGTGCTGGGGCTGCTCAGTGCCATCTGCCTGCTCACCGTGCGCAGCATCGTGCTGCCGATCCGACGCATGCTCGGCGCAACGCGCCGGCTGGCGGCCGGAGAGGTCGATACGCGTGTACCGCGCGGCGGCATCCGTGAGCTCGATGACCTGTCCGTTGCGTTCAATCAGATGGCCGAGCAGCTGGCGAGCGCCCAGCAGTTGGCGCTTTCCTACCAACAGCAGCTGGAGGCGAAGGTCGAGGAGCGCACGCGTCAATTGCAGGAGCTGGCGGCTCACGATCCGCTCACGCGGCTGCCCAATCGTCGCCAGCTGTTTGCGCTGCTGGACACGGCGATCGAGCAGGCGCGCCAGACGCAGCGCTACGTGGGGGTGTTCTTCCTCGATATCGACAACTTCAAGAACATCAACGACAGTCTCGGTCACGCCTTTGGGGATGCGGTGCTGATGTCCATCTCCCAGCGGCTCGCGGATGTGGCCGGGCCGTTCGGCTTCGCTGCGCGCCTGGGCGGCGATGAATTCACGGTGATTTTCCCCAGCGCCGGCAGTGTCGAGGACATTCGCACGGCGGGCGAAGCGCTGGTGCGCGCCTTCCAGGTGCCGCTGGTGGTCCATCATCGCGACCTCATCGTCAGTGTCAGTGTGGGGGCCAGCATCTATCCGGATCACGAGCGCGACGGCGAGGCACTGCTGCGTGCGGCCGACGCGGCGCTGTTTCATGCCAAGGCGCTCGGCCGCAGCCAGCTGGCGCTGTTCACACCCGATCTGCTGCAGCTCGCCTCGGCCAAATTCCGCACGGAGCAGGGGCTGCGTCGTGCCATCGAGCGGGGCGAGTTCGAATTGTTGTTCCAGCCAGAGATCAGCCTGGAGCAGCAGGACACCGCGCTGGTTGAGGCGCTGATCCGCTGGCGCCTGCCTGATGGACGATATGCGCTGCCCGGTGAGTTCCTCTCGGTGGCCGAGGAGTCCGGGCTGATCCTGGAGGTCACCGATTGGGTGCTGCGCACGGCCATCGAGGCCGCGGCGCGCTGGCATTACGGGCCCTGGCCCGAAGCGCGCGTGGCCGTCAACGTCTCGCCGCGACTGCTGCTCGATGATCGCTTCGTCGATCTGGTGCTGCGGCTGCTGGAGGAGTTTCGCCTGCCGGCACGTTGCGTGGAGATCGAGCTGACCGAGACGGTGCTGCAGACGGGACCGGCCACGATCGAGACATTGCGCTGCCTGCGCTCGCACGGAGTGGCCATTGCGCTGGACGACTTCGGCACCGGGTACTCTTCGCTGGCGTCATTGGAGAAACTTCCGCTCTCGCGCATCAAGCTCGATCAGAGCCTGATCGCCAGTATCGACACCAGCGCCCGCTCGGCGGCGATTGCGCGCGCCATCATCGGGCTGTGCCACGGGCTGGGTCTGGAGATGACGGCCGAGGGCATCGAGCGCCCCGAGCAGCTGCCGCTGCTGCTGGGCCAGCGCTCGATGTATCTGCAGGGCTTCCTGTTCTCGCCACCGGTGTCACGCGATGAGCTGCTGCCCGTGATGCGCACCCTGCCCCAGCGGCTGCGAGCCATGTCGCTGGCGGCCGAGAATACCCGCAAAGGCGCAGTCACCGTGTTGCCCAGTGCGACGCTGCCGCCCAGCGTGCCGCGCGTCTCTTCGGGCTGACGTCCCCCAGGGCGCTATGATGGCCGGCGGCTCGACGGGTGGCCGCCAAAACGGGAGGGGCAATGTCCACGAGAATGGCATGGACGGGTGCGCAGCGCGCTGTCGTCATCGCCTGCTTTTTGGGCTGGATGCTCGATGCCTTCGACTACTTCCTCGTGGTCTTCGTGCTGCAGCGACTGGCGAGCGATTTCAGCACCAATGTCACGCGGATCACCCTGGCCCTGACCCTCACGTTGATGATGCGTCCGATCGGTGCGCTGCTGTTCGGTCGTGCCGCGGATCGCTACGGACGACGTCCCGCATTGATGGCGAGCATCCTGCTCTATTCACTGTTCGAATTCGCCACGGCTTTTTCGCCCTCGCTCACGGTCTTCTTCGTGCTGCGTGCCCTGTATGGCGTCTCCATGGGTGGAGAATGGGGCGTGGGCGCATCGCTGGCCTTCGAGAGCGTGCCCGTCAGCTCACGCGGCTGGATCTCCGGCATCCTGCAGGCCGGCTACCCGGCCGGCTATCTGCTGGCAGCCGTGGTCTTCGGCCTTGCATTCCCATACATCGGCTGGCGCGGCATGTTCATCGTCGGGGCGTTGCCGGCACTGCTGGTGCTGTACATCTGGCGGCGCGTGCCCGAATCGCAACCTGCCAGCGCGCGCGCCGGGCTCGACTGGCGTGGCTTCGCCGCGCACTGGCCTCTGGCGCTCTATGCCATTGCGCTGATGACCGCTTTCAACTTCTTCAGTCACGGCACGCAGGATCTTTATCCCACGCTGCTGCAGCACCAGCGCGGCTTCTCCACGCATGCGACCTCGATCGTGGCGATCATCTACAACATCGGCGCGATCTGCGGCGGTCTGTTCTTCGGCAGGTTGTCGGGCGTCATCGGGCGCCGCCGTGCCATCGCGCTCGCCGCGGTGCTGGCCCTGCCGGTGCTGCCGTTCTGGGTGATGGCACAGCATATCGTCGCAGTGGCAGCGGCGGCCTTTCTGATCCAGTTCATGGTGCAGGGGGCCTGGGGTGTCGTGCCCGTGCACCTCAACGAGCTGTCCCCGGACGGCATGCGTGCGACCTTTCCCGGGGTTGTGTATCAGCTGGGCAATCTGATCGCGTCATCCAACGCCCCGCTGCAGTCACTGCTCGCGGTGCACGTCGGCGGCGCGGCGCACCCCAACTACGCCTTCGCATTGGGACTGGTGTGTGCGTTGACGGCGTTGGCGCTGTTGGTGCTGGCGTTACTCGGACCCGAGCGACGCGGCGTGCGGCTGGGTTTTGCGGCTGGCGAGTCGTGAGCGAATCGCGAGCGTGGCGGCTCTGAGGGCCAGCACCGCGCTCACATAGGCGAACGGCACGGCGAGAAAGTAGCCATACCAATCGAGGAAGTTCTCTCGCCAGCCAGCGAGCGTGGGCGGTGCGGCCCGTTCGGCCAGCCAGTAGAAGCTGCCATTGGAGATCACGAAGCACAGGCTCGCCGCGGTGGCCAGCGTGGCTGCCGTGAGCGCGAGGGTGTGCAGCGGGCGCGAGGCAGTCCAGCGCCGCGCCAGCCAACGGCCGCCCCACCAGAGCGTCGCGTAGGCTGGAAGCAGGAACGGATACGCCGCGGAGAGACAGTAGCTACTGACTCCCAGTTGCTGCGTGACCGTATAATCCACCAGCACGGCCAGCATCATGAAGAGCGCAAACAGGCCCGAGCTGCCGATATACAGACCTCCGAGGAAGAACACGGCCCAGGATGCGTCGGCGACGCCCGCGAAGTCGCACTGACGCGTGAACAGCATCAGCGCGGCTAACAGCCAGGCCGCCGAGCGCAGCGACGCAGGCAGGCGCAGCGGGGAAGAAGATGCAACGGTCACGGGCGCGGTCTGCATGGGATCACTCTACCTGCAGCAGCGCGGGCGTCGCAAGACGCACCCGCTCAGTCGACGCTGTAGCCTCGTCCCGTCAGGCAAGCCGCCAGAGCGCGACGGTAATCGATCGAGTTGTCGCCGGTGGTCTCGCCGCTCGCGTGCGTTGCTGCCCAGTGCTGGCAGGCCTGCTGATCTTCGGTTTGCTGTTGCAGGCTCTGGCCGTTCTTCGGATAGGCATACAGATTGCCGCTATCAGGGGGCGCTGCGCTCGGACCGTCGGCTGGCGCGGCTGTCGTGGGGCCGTCGGTCGGCGCATCCGCTCCAGCCGCGTCCGCTGCTGCCGCATCGGCCGCATCGGCCGCGGCCGAATCGTACGGTGCGCCATCGGCGATGGGCACATCGGCAGCGGTGTCAGCCGTGCTCACGGCAGGCGGCGGCGCGCTCGCCACGTAGCCCCCGTCCGTGCCGTCCCAGGTGTAGTAGACGTCGTTGTAATAGTAGTAGGGGACACTACCCCACCAATAAATGGGGGCCCAGGCAGGCACGATGGGCAGAAACCAGGCGAAGCCCGTGCCGATGAATATGGGCGGCCAATAACGACCACGCCAGTAGCCCCCGCCCCAACGCCAGCCATAGCCGGGGTGCCAGCCGTGACCCCAGGCCGCACCGTGGTAACCGCGATCACGGCCCCCAGCAAATCCGCCGCGGCCCGAAAAGCCGCCGCGGCTCACACCCACGTGGCCGTAACTGCGCACGCGGCCGGCGGCATAGCCGCCATAAGCGCGCCGCGAGGCAGGCGCGCGGAATGAACTGACACCGGTGTGGGGTACGGCGGCGAAGCTGCGTACGCTGCCGGTATGGCCGGCAAAACCGCCACGCCCGAAGTTGCGGGCGCCACCGCCGAAGCGGACACCACCCCCAAAACTGCGGGCGCCGCCAAAGCTGTGGCCGCCGCCGCGGCCGGCGGACGCATGGCCTGCGCCCGCATGACCGCCACCACCACCGTGACCCCCGGCCCAGAGGGGGCCCGCGGCGAGCAATGCGCCGAACAGCGCTAGCGCTGAAATCCACGCCATCCGTGCGCCTCGCCTGTTCATGGCAGAAACCTCCTGGGGTTCGCGCAGCGTCACGGTCAAAGAGGGCAGAACAGGCCGGTGGCGCTGCGCGTCCTAGCCGGATAACGGTCAGGGTGGCCCAGGGGTTGACCCGTTGGGCTCAAGGAGTGATGCGGCCCGCGGCGCATGCCCCACGGGTGGCCGTACACCGGGAGGCCTATTTGAGATAGCGCTTTACAATATGCGCCAGCTCTTTGAGATCCTGCGTTCTCTGCTGCGGGGAAGCGCTGGGCCGGCTCAGGTGCTCCTGCAGATGCTCCTCGAGCACGTCGGCCATCAGTCCGGTGGCTGCCCCACGGACCGCCGCAATCTGTTGCAGCACATCGTTGCAGTCGCGCTGGTCGCGCAGCAACCGTTCGAGTGCCTCGACCTGACCCTGCATGCGCCGAACGCGCGCCAGCAGCCGGGCATTGTCCCGCCGTGCATGTGCCATGGCCTGTGTGCTCACTTGCCGAGGTGGCTCACCTATACAGGGGGATAGTATGCCTGAGAGCGCGGCAGTAGCCGCGCCAGGGACGGGCGGCCGCTTAGCGCGAGGCGGCGTAGGCGTCCATCATCAGGCCGGTGCCGCCGCCCGAGACGTGGGCGACAATGGCCGTGCGCCGATGCAGCTTGGTCACGGCGCCGAGATCGATGGCAAACGCAAGGCTGACCTGCTGGCCTTTGCGCAGGCCCAAGCCCGAGGTTCTGAGAAACACGCCGGTGGCGCTCAGATTCACCGCCTTGCAGAGGCGGCGCTTGCCACCTGGCAGCAGCAGGTAGACGGCGGTACGTGCCCGATGTCGTGTATGCAGCCGTCGTTCCATTCCGAGCCCACCCTGCTCAAGTCGCCGACCGATCGCAGAGCGCAATGTATGCCAAGAGCCGCAGCGTTGCCAACGCTACTCGACATTAATCAGGCGAGATAT
>Ga0134126_10003238_pt1 | contig 20379 bp, 14 predicted proteins | sample KB31752_FD_96881 | JGI IMG/M metagenome (GOLD analysis project Ga0134126, IMG submission 96881) | Terrestrial soil microbial communities with excess Nitrogen fertilizer from Kellogg Biological Station, Michigan, USA - KB3-175-2 | ecosystem: Environmental > Terrestrial > Soil > Unclassified ... | reverse complement strand
ATTTACTACCTGATGGGGGCCAACGAATGGCGAGCGGCCTCAAACTGGCCATTGCCTGAGGCACGCGAGGTGCCCTTCTATCTGCATGGCGGTGGCCAGCTCAGCCCACAGTCCCCGCCGCGACCCTGCGAGCCCGACCGCTACACTTACAATCCCACCGATCCGACCCCCACCGTTGGCGGCAACATCGTATCCTATGTCTACCCGCCGGGCAGCGTGGATGTGAGTGCGGTCCAGCAGCGCTCCGATGTGCTCACTTACACCACCGTGCCCCTGGAGCGTGACCTTGACGTAGTGGGACCGCTGCGCATGGTGCTGTATGCCAGCTCAAGTGCGCTCGACACCGATTTTGTGGCGCGCCTGAGCGATCTGTACCCGGACGGACGCGCCATTCAACTGCAGATGGGTGCGCTGCGGGCTCGCTACCGAGATCCCCACGGCGAGCCCGAGCTTCTCGAGCCGGGTCGCATTTATCGCTTTGACATTGACCTCTGGGCCACGGCACATCGCTTCAAAGCTGGCACTGCCTGCGCATCGATCTGTCCTCAGCCGACTTTCCTCACTACGATCGTAATGCCAACCGCGGCGGGCTGCCCGGTGAACCGCTGCCTGCGGCGCAGACGATCTATCACGATCCAGAGCGTCCCTCGCACTTGATTGCCTCGATCTTGGATGATGTTGAATCAACATCGATCCATCAGGAGCTCGACTGACGCATTGCGTCACTGCGAGATATTGTTGCACCGGCCGGCGAACTATCCCCGACTGGCGCACTGCGAGCCTCAGATGCCAAATCGGGATGGAGCAAAGGGCGCAGGATCGATGGACGGCGCTTGCGATCCGATCAAGTCCGCGAGCAAGCTCGCCGACCCGGCCGCCATGGTCCACCCCAGATGTCCATGGCCAGTATTGATGAACAGGTTCTCGATCGACGTGCGGCCGATGATCGGTACACCGTCGACTGACATCGCCCGAAGTCCGCACCACGCCATGCCCTTTGTCGGATCGAAGGGCGCGCGCGGTAGCACTTCGTTCAGCAATTGCGTCAAGTTACGGATGCTATCGGCAGCGAGCCGACGATCGTAGCCTGCGAACTCGGCGGTCCCTGCCAGACGCAGTACGCCCCCCAGCGGCACGAGCGCGGCATGCAAATCATCGTCGATCACAGGGGTCGTCAACGCCGGATGCTCTGGATCCATCTCGAAGCTCACCGAATACCCTTTGGCCGGCCGGACGGGCAGCTTCAGGCCAATGCCATGCAGGAGCGGCGTGCTATAGCTACCGGCCGCGAGGATGTACCGATCAGCGACGAGCCGGCCTTGCTGCGTCAAAACGGCGCTCACCCGTCCCAAGCGCGCTTCCAGAGAGAACACCGAGTTCTGAAAGCAGAACCGTACCCCTTGCCGGCGAGCCCGTTCGGCAAGGCCGGTACAAAACTGGTAGGCATTGCCAGTCTCGTCAGCGGCATAGTGAATGCCACCGGATAGTCGATCGATGATAGGCGCTAGGGCAGGTTCGCGCTCTGCGACGTCCGAGGGCGAGAGCCTCGAGTAAGTCAACCCTTCCGATGAGGATCGAGCGACTGCCGCGCACGCCTGATCGAGCGCGCGTTCACTGCGAAATACCTTCAGCGCGCCTCCAGAACCGCGACCGTATTCGATCGGCTCTTTCTCCAACAATGCATGCAGCACCTCGAGCGAGTACAGCGCCAAGCGGACATTGCTGCGGGTGTTTCGCTCGAAAGCGACCGGGCTCGAATTACGCAAGAACCCCACGCCCCAGCCCATGAGGGACGGCAGCGCCCGCCAGCGCAATTGGATGGCGGCATCCGAGCGGCCGATAGACCGCAGCAGCACCCGCCAGCATCCCGGCGCATTCCAAGGCTCGGCCATACTGGGACTGAGAAAGCCCCCATTGGCAAAACTTGTTTCTTCAGCGACGCCGCCTTGACGCTCGATCACCGTAACATCGTGTCCGCGGGATCTCAAAAAATAGGCGGTGGTGACACCGATCAGCCCACCGCCGATGACAATCGCCTTCATCAGGACCTGCACAGCGCACGAGCGCGCTCGACCAGGATGTAATCACGACTCAAACTGCTGACAGCAGGACAGCCCAGCAGGGCCAGGCAACGATCCAGTTCTGCCCTGAATATTGAGAGCGCATGCGTGGCGCCGTGCTCGCCGGCGACGGCCGTGCCAAAAAGCGTGGCACGGCCCACCAGCGCCGCGCGCGCTCCAAGCGCTACAGCCTTGGCGATGTCGCTGCCGCGACGAACTCCGCCATCGATGTAGATGTCTGCGCGGCCGGCTACAGCATCAGCGATCGCCGGCAGTGCGGCGATCGATGAAACAGCGCCATCCAGTTGGCGGCCGCCGTGATTTGAGACCACGATGGCGTCAAATCCGCACCGCACCGCCTCCAAGGCGTCGTCAGCGCGCAAGATGCCCTTGATGATGATCTTTCCTGGCCAGAGCTCTCGCAGCCAAGTCATGTTATGCCAAGTCAGCGCGGAATCCATGTTACTGGTCATCAAGTGCGACAGGGTTGCGATGTCATCCTTGCGGTTCTCCTCACGGAGATTTTCCATCGCGGGGGTGCCATGTCTGGCGATCCCCAAACTCCAGCGTGGATGGCGTATGACGTCCCAAATCAAGCGGCCGGATAGCCGTAATGGGACGGTAAAGCCATTGCGGTGATCGCGTTCGCGCTGGCCCAGGACCGGAACGTCCACCGTCAGCACTATGGCTTCATAGCCACAAGCCTGCGCCCGCGCCAGCACTGATCGCACCAGTCCATGATCTTTGAATGGATAAACCTGGAACCAACGTCGCGAATTCGGTGCCGCCGCGGCAATGCGTTCCAGCCGAGCACTGGCACACATGCTGACAATGACTGGAATGCCAGCTCCCGCCGCAGCACGTGCCAATGCGGTGTCCGCCGTAGGACATGCCAAGGCAGCAAGACCCGTGGGCGCGATCATCAGCGGCATTGCCGCCGGTTTCCCTAAAATCGATGTGGTCAGGTCGCGCTTGCTGACATCAATGAGTCCCCGCGGGGCGAACTCGATGCTCTGGTAATCCGACCTGTTTCTGTGCGCGGTGAGCTCATCTTCAGCGGCGCCATCAATGAAGTCGAAAACCGCGCGCGGCAAACGGCGTCGCGCCCCCTCACGCAAGTCACCGATCGTCCGCAAGTGAGCCAGACTATTTCGACGCAACATGGCGACTAAACCAAAATGTTATAGGCTTCTCCCAAGCACCGCCAGTTTACGCGGAACGATCGGCAGCAGCACGCAAGAGGCGCGGCCCGACTCGTGGTAGATGCGTTGATCCGCCACCACGATATTGTCGTCCATGAAGAAGTTCTCCGCGCCAGAGTTGGTGTTACGGTCATAGCGCGTGAACCAGGAGCTCGCGATCTCGACACGGATGCGATGACCAGGCAGGAAACGAACACCGCAGGCATCCATTGTGAGCTCAAACAGCGTAGGTTTTCCCGGTTCGAGCAGTTCCGGCTTCTCGAACGAGTTGCGAAAACGCGCCCGCAGCGCGCCGCGACATAGAAACCTGGCTGATCCGTCCGGGTGTACATCCACGAGCCGTACATGCCAATCCGTGTCCGTGGCCGAAGAGGACGCGTACAGACGGCAGGTCACCCAGCCGACGACATCCAATGGTTCCTTCAATGGCTCGCTCGTGTAGCACAGACAATCATCACGCAACGTCGCGAGTCGATCATCTACCGGTCCATCCTGCATGTTCCACAAGGATCTGCCCGGATTCGCCGGGTCGTAGCGGTAGGCATCGGCCGGCTCCGCCTGCGGCGGCTCAAGCGATAAGACACCATCACCGCTCAAACTATTCGCGCGTCCGCCCGAATGCAGATAGAACGGCAGGTGCTGCGTGCCCGGCAATGGCCACTCATCAGCCGCCCACCACTCATTTGCCCCAATCACAAACACATGTACGGGCTTCTCCTTTTCGAGACCATTGGCCGCGCCTTTCAACCAGCGATCGAAAAAGCGAACGATGTAGTCATTGAGCTCGATGATCGAATTCTCGCCGAAATCGAGGCCGTTCAATGCGCGCTTCATGTTGGTCAAATGCGGCCACGGTCCAATGATCAGCTTCTGCTTGGCCGCCGCTGAGCCTGCACGCAGCGCTTCGAAATTGAGCGGCGCGCCGGGAAAGTTCAGGTCCCACCAGCCGGTGATGTTTAAAGCCGCGACGTCCATTTGGGCGTGGTTGTCATAGGAACCCTGTTTCCAAAAGGCATCGTAGACAGGATGCTTCATCATCTCGTCCCACCACGCCGAGCGTGTGCCCGCCCTTTCGGGTACCTTCGATAAAGGCAGCACGTCATAGTACGGTTGTTGCTGTGTCAGCGTGTTCGAAAAGTCGGCGGTCTGCCACGTGCGCACGCCCATGCTGACCATCCACTCCGCCATACCCAACATCAGACATCCGCCGAAAACGGGCTCATTGCGCCACAACGAATCAGGCGGCGAACACATGGGCACGATCGCTTTCAAGTGCGGCGGCCGGCGTGATGCAGCAAACCATGCATTATGCGCAGCGTACGAACCGCCGATCATACCGACGTTGCCGTCACACCATTCCTGCGCTGCGATCCATTCCACGGTATCGTAGCCGTCATTCGCCTCATCGAAATAAGGCCGAAATACGCCGTCGGAGTTGAAACGACCCCGACAGTCATTGAGCGCGACAATGTAACCGCGCTGCGCGATGCGTTCGAACAGCTGCGAACGGTGCCCCATTACCTTGTCGTAAGGTGTGCGCATGAGCACGACAGGCAACGGGCCGGTGAGCTCGGGCCGCAATAGATCGAGTGCCAGTTCGACCCCGTCTCGCATCGGCACCCTCAAGCCATGAACAATACGAGTGACTGTCGTCAAACGCGGCAGAATTTCACCGCGCGGCGGCTCACCAGGCTGAGGGCTCTCCGCAGGACGAATCTCGCTCACCTTACTTCCATACCTGACGGCAAACCCGCAGGAAATTCTCTCCCATGATCCCTTTGACGTCCGCCTCCGAATGGCCACGCTTCAACAGCGTCTCGGTCAATCTCGGAAAATCTTCGGGAGGGAACGTATCGTCCCATTTGTTGTTGGTGGGATAGCCCTTGCCGTCCGGCCAGATCTGATGGGTCTGGGCCAGTTTCGCCATCGCCTCACCGAAGTAGATGTGGTCGATGCCCAGCCCAACGTGGCTTGGACCGACGAGATTGACGATGTATTCAATGTGACGGACCAGGCTATCTAGTGAAGCATCGAAGTTCTTCGCCATGAAGGCTCCGAAGCCGACGACACCGATCACTCCGCCTGTCTTGGCACAAGCCTTGATTTGATCATCGCGAATGTTGCGCTCATGCTCGTGCACTGCCCTGGCATTTGAGTGCGAGAAAATGCACGGTGCTGTAGATAGCTCCATGGCCTCCATGCTGCCGCGATAACCGGTGTGCGTGAGGTCCACAATCATCCCGACGCGGTTCATTTCCTTGATCAGATTGATGCCGAAGCGGCTGAGGCCGCCATCCGTCAACTCATGACAGCCGTCCGTGACCATATTCTTGATGTTGTAGGCGAGCAGCGCGTGACGGACCCCTAAGTCGTAAAACACCTTGACCATGGCGAGGTCGCGCTGAAAGGGATTGGTGCCCTGAAAGTTCAAGCCGACCGCCAGCTTCCCGGCTTGCTTGGCTTTGAGGATGTCCTCCACGGTCCGCACGAGAATGACGCCCTCTTCCTTTTCCAAATGGGCAACGATGTGGGAAATATCCACTATCGTTTCATCGCGGAAATGCCGGTCGTCCGCAACTGTCAGGCCCAGGAAATCGACCCCCGCATCTTTAAAGCGTTTTAAAACACCTTCTTTGGGATAAAGGCCTATCTGCCACGGCAGGATCATGTCCCAAATGACTGCCTGCGCATGTAGCGCAGCCGCTTGCTCGGATATACCCCATTTCGCCATTGATCTCTCCAATTGGCTCTGCTTTGCAGATCCCACATTGATGTGTTCAACACCCGGCATTTCGACGATGCTCAGGACTGGGCTTGGTCGCTCAGCACCGACACGATCAGATGCGATGGACGCTCCGGATCGTGATAGATGGTCTGCGTCGCTGCTATGGGCTCACCCAGATCACCGCCGCGATTACTATTGCGGTCATATCGCGGAAAATCCGCGGAGGAAATATCGATGCGCAATCGGTGTCCCGCTTTGAATCGGTTCGCGGTGGCCCACATGTCGATCTCGAATGGGTAGATGCGACCTGGCTCGAGCCACGCAGGTTCGGCGATATTGCGATAGCGGGCGCGCAGCATGCCGGTCTGTAGCGCAATGGCGCGTCCGTCCGGGAAGACATCGCTCAGGCGCACCGCAAAATCGGTATCGAGTGCGCTCGAGCTGGCATACAAAATCATGCGCAGCGGCCCGACCACATCGAGGTCCTGTTTCAATATTTCGCTGCTGTAAGTGAGCACGTCCGAGCGCGCTTGCACTTTGCTCACATCGAGACTGCCGGGCCGATACAGAAAGGACACGATGCTGCCGCCAACGGTCGGCGTCGGATTCGTCGGGTCGTAGGTGTAGCTGTCGGGACGTGACGATTGGCGCGGCGGCTCGCTTGTCAAGCGTTGCTTGTTGCCGAGATAAAAAGTGATCTGTTTGGCCTCCGGCACCGGCCAGTCAGATGCAACGCGCCACTCATTCGCGCCCATCAAATAATAGATGACCCGCGGCCAACGATCCGTAGTGCCTTGTGCCACTGCGTCGTACCAGCGGGTCATCAGTCCCAACTGGTCGAGGGAGCTTGGAATGCGCACCAGCTCCGGATGCTCATCACCACCAACCTGATATCCCGGCATGTTGTGTGCTGAATGGCTGATGATCAAACGTGCGTGCTCGGCGACTTCCGGCTTGCCTTCGCGCCGCAACGTTTCCCAGGTCAGCAGGGTGTCGCGCACGTTCCAGTCGTACCAGCCCGTGCGTATCAACGGCGGTGCACACAGCCGCCGACACCCTTCGGCAGGATCCGCATAGGGAATGGTGATCCCGGAAACCGATATCTGCTGGCCAAAAACCGCCGGGAGCTTGCCGAATTCCACCGAATCGATGGTTTCGGTATGCAACGCCTGTTTGATGAACTCGACGCGCTGCGTGCAAGTCATGGCGCAGTACTGCTCCCAAAGCCAGCGCTTCGCCTCGTTTGGAGGCATTGTGCGCAGATCCGGAAAGCGTTGCAAAAGAGCTGCGGAAAATGGGCTGTGCAAAGGCTCGTTGAAGTAGCCTCCAGCCATGGTTTCCTTCTCGAAGTACCGCTCCATCTCGGTCAGCGGGATGGCGAGCTTGTTTCCGTTGCCCATCACCCGCGCATAGGCGTTGAGGAACATATAGGGGCGCACCGTGTTGGCAACCATTTCCAGCGCGCAGTTGCCGGGAATGATCGTGGACATACGCGGATGCATCGCCATGGGCCATTGAGTCTGCCCATTGTACGAGCCGCCGAAGGAGCCGATGAACCCGCCATACCAGTCCTGTTGCGTGATCCACTCGATGCAGTCGTGACCATCCTCTGTCTCGTACACGAAGTAGACCCAGTGATCAGGCTCACTCCCGCCGGTGCCGCGACAGTCCTGCGAAACCACGATGTAGCCACGACGTGCCAATCCCACCATTACCGCGGCTTGACCCCGCATCTCCAGGTCTCGGCCGTAGGGTGTGCGCATCACCACCACCGGCGCTGGGAATTTCGGCGGCAAATACAAGTCAGTGGCCAGCCGCACACCGTCGCGCATTAACACTCGCACGGTGTGGCATTGGATTTCCGAGGCCGAGAATTGCGGCGTGGGCCATTTCTCCTCGTTTAGAAGACGAGCCAAGTCCGGCGCGACCTCCGCCAGAGGTTGCATTGCCAAATCTTCTTTGCTCATGGACTGCTCTCTCGTCGCCCAGCGCGAGTCAGCGCCACCATCAACGCAACCGCTGCCAAGGTATCTGGTGCTCAACGTGGTTTGGCAATAAAGGAACGCACAACATTGGCCGTCAGGCGCGAAACGGCGTTGCGGTCGGCGTCATGACTCAGGGCACCGATCCAACCCATCGAGCTCGCCGAGAAAACCGCCCCGCCCGCTGTGGTCTCAAAGTAAGTCATGTCGGCACGACGCCGGTTGACTTCATGCTCGCTGCCGATCGCCTTGAGCAGCGCCAACGGCATCATCATGTACTTCTCGGGCATGAGTGCCGTCGCCACGACCAGCGCGTGCTCTGGCGTGCCCAGCAGCGGATTTGCGAGATCCACCTCGAAGGAGGCAGCGGCGCCCAGGAACGCGCCGTTCTCACCGATGAGCTCGTCCTCGCCAATACCCGCAAAGAGGTGAGAGACACGCGGATCAAAGCTCGCGGTCGTGCGCTGAAAGGGCCTGCCATCTTCCATCCCTGTGATGGTCCAGGTCACTCCCACCAAGGCGGCTTGCATACGACCACAGGTGTTCCAGAGGCCAGCTGGGTCACCTGTGAGCTGAAAGTGTTCTTCACCCGAGTCACCTTCCAGTTGCAGCGACCGCGGTCCTCTGCGCAATTCCATCACGGACGAATCATTCGGATCGATCACCGTCGTCCAGCAAAAACCGTTGCCGCCGAGATAGGCAAGATTGCCGCCGGCTGCCAAGTAGGCTTCGATGGCATCGAGCAGACGCGCCGACGAGTACTCCGGATGATGGCCCGTCAACACGGCCCGATAGGGCGCAAGCAACTCAACACCTTCAGTATCGATGTCATGATCGGTAGCGATGTCAAAGTCGAAGCCTTGCCGCGTCAGCCAGCCGATGAGATGCAGGTCCGCCGAGAACTGATGCTCACAGCCTGCAACCCGCATGCGGTGATCGGGACGTATGCCAAGGAGTGGCCGATGCAGGGAGGCGAGGATGACCGGGCCGCCGTCGATGTGGAAGTCGTACAAGCTGTGGTAGCGATTCGCGCGTGAGAATCGTGACGAGAGCTCCGGACATCGTATCGACCACCCCGTTGCCGCTTTGATGGCTTCGTCGGAATTGTGCTCACAGGAATAAGCGAGATATGACAGCGTCGGCAAGAGCACGAGCACCGGCGCGAACTCTCCTGCTCTTGGGCGCACGAGGACAGGCAGATGATCGACCTCCTGTCCCGCACTCAATTCGATCGCATAAGCTCCGCTGGGTAGATCCTCGGGCAATGTGACTGTAGCGGTCACGGGCCAGTCCTGATCGCCTTGATCATCGGTATGGAAATGAATCGCGTCGTATTGATGCGGCGCGTAACGCCAGTCGTGCTGGCTACCGTCCCAGCGTCGACTCCGAACTCCCCGCGCAGGCAGGCCGACGATGCGGCCTACTACCGCACCCTTGTCATTGTGTAGAAGCCACGTCGAGATACCGCAAGCAAAGTCCAGCCGCAAGATATTGCCGGTTGCATCATCAGACTCGCTGCGTCCGACCGCGACACCTTCCAACTTTCCGTTGAGCCCGCGGCCCAGGATCATCTCGCCAGACTGCGGCGTCCAGGTAATCGATGTATCGCCGACCACGCGGTCGAGCTGCGCCTCATGAATTTTTGACGGCTGCGGCTGGACACTGACAAACAACCGACATTGGGCGTCCAGACCTCCAGCGACCAGATACCAGCGCCGCAGGAGCAGCTTTGTCTTGCTTGTCACTTTGCGCTCGCCGGCACTGAAGGTAACGGTGCCCGCCGCGTTCACAGTCAACGCCAGGCCATTGATGGCGAGCAGCGTCGCTCCATCCGCACCATCAGGCATGAGCGATACCCATACCCACGAGCGCAAAATGAACGGAGCCGCCGGCAATTTGACCGTGTCGACGATACCGTAGGAATCGAGCGCCGTTTCGCGATGCGCAAGTTTGATGGCCTGCGATGCCGTAACGGGCTCTTTCGTGAAGCTCGCGCCATCGTGGTTGAGTCGCACCAGCCTGAGCGATCCGGTTGCATGCGTGCTGCTGGCATGAACCGTCAAACTCTCGCCGGGGCGCGCGGACAATCGATCGGTGTATCCCGTGATCGACAGCTCGCTATGGTCTACTGGATGGGGTGTCATGAAAGCTCGGCGATGCGATTGAGGATGGGCATGAATCTCTGAGGGGAAACGGCTCAAACCCGCGGATTAGTACTTCCGTTTCATGGCCGTGGATTGAACGTTATTGCAGCGCCCGAGATATTGTCCGGGCGTCACGCCGTAGGCTGCCTTGAACTTGCGAATGAGGTGGCTTTGATCGGCAAATCCCGCCGCTACGGCCGCCATCGCTGGTGGCTCACCAGCCAGCATCAGCCGCTTGGCGTGGCGCAGGCGAAGCTGAGTCTGGTAGAGATGCGGCGGAAGGCCCAAGCAGCGGCGGAAGGCTCGGAGCAGATGGAAGCGATCGACGCCAGTGAGGGCAGCAAGCTCTGCCAGCGAAAAATCTTCTGTGAAATTCTCGGCGAGGTAGTCAAGCGCCACCGTCACAACTCGCGGAGTGCGCGCACGAAGGTCGCCGTCTGAGGCGGCCTTGCTGTGGCGGTGAGCCAGCTCAACCAGCACAGTGATCAACAGAGTTTCGCGTTCAAGCCTTGTCTCCGGATGCTCGAGGACGCGATGGAGCTGAGAAAGATGGTCGGCGAGTGGTGTGTCGCTGATGACTGCCTGCGGGAAGAACGGCGTCGCTGCGCGTCGCCCCGCTGCCTCTTCAACTGCTGTGGTCAATACAGCACTGTCCACATAGATCATGCGATACGAATAGCCGCCATCGCGAGTGGCTGGACCGCCGTCATGAGCGACGTCGGGGTTGACGATGACGACGCTTCCCGGAATCGCAGTCCACACTCGGCCACGTGCCGTGAAGGCATGCGAGCCCGCCTCAACAACGCCGAGTGCGTAACCCTCGTGGGCATGCCGAGGATAGCGATGGATGCTGGCATCCGCTCGCAGGAGGTCGACGCCACCGAATCCGTCAAGCCGCCAATAGTGTGAAGGCACGTGCTCACTCGACTCGATCAAGATCGAAGATGGGGAGCAGCAAACGGGATGGCCGCGCAGCGCAATGGAGAATCGTCTGAGTTGCAATCCGCGTCCGCGGGGACGTCGCGATGGGCTCGCCGGTATTGGGGTTCGGGTCGACCCAGGGATAATCGTTCGGCGCTATCAGCAGGCGCAGACAATTCCCCGATTGCAGTTGATGGCTCACATACGTGAGCGGGATCGTAATCTCAACCGGTTCCCCTGGTGTCAAGAGCTGTTCGCGGTCGAACCCTTCCCGGTAACGCAACCGCAGGCCGCCTTTGGCAAGCTCAATCGTGCGACCATCGGAATAAACTTCCGCGAGGCGCGCCACAAAATCGCAATCCGGCACATCCGCCATGACATGTAGGATCAGCTGCGACTCTCCGTTGATCGTACAAGGAGCCGCAAGCGGCTCGCTGGTATACACCAGCACGTCGTAGTGGCGTTCGAGCTCGCGGAGGTCCAGTTTGAGCGATGAGTCTGCCTCGGTAAACGCGAGCACGATGGGGAATTCTGGGTCGCTGATCAGGCGATCTTCGGGTTCCCCGATGGAGGGCGGCAACTTTTGCAGTCTGCCGTCGCCCCGCGCAGAATTGGCGGATCCGTCACTTGCCAAGTACAACGTGAGCGTCCGCGTACCAGGAAGCGGAAAGCTGTCCCCAGTGACCCACCGGTTTGCGCCGGTGACAAAAAGGCGCACGGGCTTTGCGAGGTCCGGGCCCATTGATTTTCCCTTCAGGAAACGATCGAAGAACTGGAGGCGAATCGCGGGCATGTCCAACACCGACTCGTCGGGGAGATCGTAGGGTCCAAAGCTGGTGCGACCTCCGACATAACTTTGTCCGTGATCCCACGGCCCAATGAGCAAGTAGCACGATTCCGTGGCGAGCAGGCGCGTCTTCAAGTTACTCCAGAGCATCAAAGGCCCGACGCTCAAATCGAAGCTCCCGGAGATGATCAGCACAGGGATGTTGATCCGGGCGTAGTCATCCGCGCAGAGCATTCGCTCCCGCCACCACTCATCTAAGGTCGGGTGCTCGAGCACGTCGCGGTAGTGTTGGAGTTTGTCGCCCCGAAGCACTCCATCTGCAGCATCGATTGCGGGCCGCTGCAGAGACCGAGTTAGCCAGTCGCGCTGAGCCAGAAGCGGCATGACACCGAGAAATCCGCCTCGAAGCTCCGATAACGATTCAATGGAAATCAGGTGCGGCCAGTTGATCGTATGCATCCGGCAAAACATGCCGCCAAAGTAGGGAATTTCGCGGAACGGATGGCACACCGGCACCGTCGGAATAATACATTTGAGATGCGGTGGCGCGGCGCTTGCCGCGGTCAGTTGGGCCATGGCGGCGTAGGACGAACCATCCATGCCGACGTTGCCGTCACACCATCCCTGCACTGCGATCCATTCGATCGTCGTGAAGCCATCTGTGCGATCGTGCGGGCCATTGAAGCTGAAATTCCCTTCTGAACGCCCTGTGCCCCGAACCATCTGGAACACTACGGCGTACCCCGCGTCACGATAGCGCAGCGTACCGAGTCGCGCCCACCCCATGACGTGCTCTTGGTAGGGCGTGCGAATGAGGATAGCCGGCACGCGCTCAGCGCGGTCCTCAGGGAGCCAGATCCAAGTGTCGAGACGGACCCCGTCCGGCATCGGCAGACGCAACCGCAGCGTCGGATCGGGCATACGCTCAATCTCGACCGGGGCACCGCTAGCGGCGCGATTGAGGATATCCAGCGAGCCCGAAGGAGAGCTCGGTGCGGCGCGCTCGCATCTTTGCTGCCGGCTCATTTGCCGTCACCCTCCCGTCAGCAGCGCATCAACTCTTTGGGATAGCTCTTTGCCAAGGATTGCATGATCTCCCACATCAAGGTGCACGCCATCCGCCTGGCACGTGGTGACGACACTGGCAGCATCGAAGAAATGACAGCCGGCTTCTTCAGAAACTTTTTTGTATGCGCTGGCCAAGCCGGCACTTTTTATCTCGGCATCTTTGAATTTCGCCGCCAGTGGGCCTTTTGCAGCTCGTATTTCGGGAGGTGCAACCACCAATATTTGCGGCGCGGACATCCCAGGCTCAATAGGTGCCGCGCGGATCGCTGAGATTAGAGAGCCGATGCCTTGAGACGAAAGCCAGGCGTCGCGCTCTCGCGTGGACTGAAAGTCGTTGGTGCCCAACATCAGGATGACGAGGGCAAGGGGCGCGTTGATTTCGATTCGCTGCGCCAAACCGGTGAGGCCATTTCGACCGGCCCTGAACGGATCCTCCCAGACAGTGCGTCGGCCATTGAGGCAGTCCTCAATGACACGGACTCGCTTGCCGGAGCAACCGAGAGCGATTTCCATTACCCCCGGCCAACGCTGATCAAAAGCCAGGCGATTGCGCGTTGTAGGAATGATTCCCCAAGACACCGAGTCGCCGTATACGAGGATTTGCTGCACAGTTTTTGTACCTTGGTGAGCGGCTGCTTCACGAGATAGGTCATATAGACCCTCATCCCGGCCGCAAAATGCTCTCCACCAAGGTGCACCAATAGCTGGCACCGAGCGGCAGAATCTCGTCGTTGAAATCGTAGCGCGCACTGTGCAACGAGCGGCCGCCTGCCGTGGGACCGTTGCCAATCCAAATGTAGCATCCAGGACGCGCCGCGAGCATGAAAGCGAAGTCCTCGCAGCCCATGCTCGGTGGGAGATTGCGATAAACATTGGTGTGTCCCGCAACAAGCGTGGCCGCGCGGGCGGCGGCCTCGGTCGGCTCCACGGCGTTGACTGCTGGTGGGATCGGCTTGCGATAGGCAAAGGCGACTTTGACACCATATGTCGCGGCGACGCCTTCCGAGATTCGTCGCAGAGCACTCTCGAGTACCTGTTGCATTTCGGGCTTGAAATAACGGCAGGTGCCGCGTAACACGACCTCCTCCGGTATGACATTCCAGGTATTGCCTCCCTGCAGTTGCGTGAGGCTGACGACGACCTCCTCCAGAGGATCGATGGTACGGCTGGCGATCGTTTGAATCGCGCCGATGAGCGCGCCAGCGGCGACAATCGGGTCATCGCCGAGATGCGGCATGGCGGCATGAGCGCCGCGGCTGCTGAGGGTGATTTCAAACTTGTCGTCCGCCGCCATGACCGGCCCCGAACGGACTGCGAATGCACCGACCGGAACGCCGGGCCAATTGTGCATGCCGTAGACTGCCTCGACAGGGAAGCGGGTAAACAAACCGGCCTCGACCATCGCCTGCCCACCGCATTCGTTCTCTTCGGCGGGCTGGAAGATGAAGTGCACGGTGCCGTCGAAATTGCGGGTCTCCGCAAGATAGCGGGCGGCACCGAGCAGCATCACCGTGTGCCCATCATGTCCGCAAGCATGCATGACGCCATCATGGGTCGAGGCATGCGCGCAACCGCTCTTCTCGTGAATCGGTAGCGCGTCCATGTCGGCTCGCAGCGCAATAGCACGCTCGCCGCCGCGCCCGCGTAACGTTCCAACAATGCCGGTCCCCGCAAGACCACGGTCGATGGGAATACCGAACTCGGTAAGCTTCTTGGCGATGAAATCAGAGGTACGATACTCCTTGAACGCCATTTCCGGATGTGCGTGGATGTCATGCCGCCACGCCTTCATGTCGGCATGGAACTCGTCGATGCGGCTGGGGATGGGCATGAGACTCTCCGGAACGGCTTCAGATCCCGCAATGAGTACTCCCGTTTCGAGGCGGCGGATTGAACGTTATTGCAGTGCCCGAAACAGGGACCCCGGCGTTACGTCGCCAGCTTCAGAATGTCCTGACCAGCGACAATCCAACGGTACGCGGCTGGATATAGTTGAACGCGGAAGGGGGACCCGCGTCCGGACCACGCATCAATATGCCGCGACAATCCGTCAGGTTGTTGACGAAAAGATTCGCCGCCCAACTTCGATACTGGAGCCCGGCGCGCAAATCGGTCTGCGTATAGGCACCCAATACGGGTCGACCTCCTAACAAGGCCTCATTGGCCGCGCTCAAGAAGCCGCCCTGACGGTCGCCGACATAACTCACCGCGGCTCCGGCGAATGCACTGATGTCATTAGTGAGTACAAAGTTCTGCTCCACCGAAAGGTTGCCGCTCCAACGTGCGCTGTATGGCAGCCTTGCGCCCTTGGTGCCAACTGCCGTGCTGGAGAGCGGCAGGTCCTCTGTCAGCCCAGCCTGGTTCCAGGTCACCCAACCGGAAATCGACAAGCCGCGTAGCGGCTTCGCCTTGACCGCAAGCTCCACACCCTGACTCTTCGCGCCACCCGCATTGTCGAAGTACTGCGATCCGCTGGGCGCGGCCAAGGACAACTGGATGTCCTTCCATGGGATGTAATACACCGAGGTATCGATCGAGAGCTTCCTGTCGAGGAAATCGGCTTTCAGGCCCAACTCGTAATTTTGCGTCTTGTCGGGCGCAAAGCTGCGCGGCACAGTGACATCTGTGGTGAGGTTGATGCCGCCTGCCCGATAGCCTGATGCAGTTCGCGCGTACACCATGAGATCCGGTGTTATCTTGAATCGCGGGGTTACCAAATAGGTGAGCGCGTCAGCACTCATGTCCGGCGGATGAACAAAAAATGGATCAGGCCTGAAGTTCAAATCGACGTTCCAATGAGCACCAACGTCCAACTCCTGGGCGGTTTCCTCGATGTGGCTGTGCCGCACTCCCAATTGAATATCAAAGCGATCGGTGACTTTGTACGTCAAATCCGTGAATCCGGCATATTCCTTGTAAGTGCTGGGGAAGAAGGAGAAAAACCAAGCGCCCACCACGCGGCCGCTGGCAGGATCCGCTGCCAGGAGATTGGTCTGATAATCGCTGTTTTCCCGGGTGTAAAAAGCTCCCAAGAGCCAATCGATCTTGTCTCCGAGCGGCATGGAGAGCCGAACTTCCTGGGACAATTTCCGGGTCTTATTGGTATTGTCAAACGGCGTGCCGGGAACCCCGAAGCCGGTGAAGCTCCCAAATCCAAACGGCACCGTTCCAAATTCGGTATAAGCACCGAAAAGATAACTGAGGTCGTCTACCTCGTGTAACTCGTTGATGCTATAGCCCGTGAGGGATGTCAGCTCCGCGGCTCCGAGTTTGGCCGTCAGGGTCGCGCTGTAAGCTTGCACTTTCCTCATGTGTTGGCCTGTGCCGCGCAGATAGCTCTGCTGCAAATCCCCCCAATTCACACCCACCGGCGGCCCCAGCGAACTAGGTCGCGGGTCGACGCTGCTCAACCCATCACCCTGCAAACGTTGATACAGTGCGCTCAGTTTGAGCGCGACGGAATCCGAAGGCTTCCACAAAGCGGCCAGCCGGCCGCCTACGGTACGCTCTTCATTGACTCCTTCGATGCCCCGTCCCGGGTCATCGATATAACCAGGATCCAAACGGGTGAATGCGCTGGCACGAAACGCCCAGGTATCGCTCAGCGGCACGTTGACGGAGCCGCGCACGTTGTAGCCGGGTTTGTTGCCGTTGAAGACAGCGCTGGCTCCCGCCTGCAAACGTCCTGTCAACTCATCCGTCGAGGGGTCGACCGTCACGAACTTGAGCAGACCACCAATGCTGCTCGAACCGTAGAGCGTACCCTGGGGTCCCCGCAATACTTCGATGCGGGCGAGATCACCCGGATCCAGATCCGGCGGTGTCAGGCCACCGCCCACGGCCGTGCTGGAACCATAGGGGACATCATCGATCATGATGCCCACCGTCGGGCTGCCAACGCCGGTAGTCAGGCCACGAATGGCTAGAAGCGTCGTCGACTTCAAGCTGGAGGGAGCCACTCTAAACCCGGGGATGCTGGTGTAGTAGTCCTGCAATCGTAGTTGATTGCTGCTGAGAAGCTCTGCGGCATTGACTGCAGTCACCGGCACCGGCACCTCTTGCAAAAGCTCGTTGCGCTTCTGTGCCGTAACTACGATCTCTTCCAGCCGGCCCCCACCCTCCTCATTAGATGCAGGTGATGCCAATGAAGGCGCTGTGCTCGCGGTTTTGTCCGGTGCATCCGACTGTGCAAGTTGAAGTCGGGCTCCAGGCGAATTAGAACCGGAGCTGTCCGATGTCCGACCTTGAGCTCGCGCATGCGCCGGGGCGATCACCATCGCCCCCGTGGGATCCGTGTGTAACTCTAGTGGTGTGCCTTTCAACAAAAGTCGTACGGCATCCTTAGGCTCATACGAGCCCTTGACACCTTTGGTCCGAAACGACTTCAGCTGCCCGGGCTGATAGACGAGCTCAACCTCGGCTTGTTTGGCCAGAGACTCCAGCGCCGCGACAAGCTCGCCCGCCGGCACATCAATCTGTTTGGGCGTGTCGGCGATGGCGTGAGCGCTCATCGATATCGCGCAGGCTACCGCCGCCAATGTAGAGCGCAAGGTCATGCTCTTCAGCATCTCAGATCTCCCCCGGAAGTATCTAGTTGTAAATCTGCCGGGCGCGCTATTGAAACCGCACCCGGTAACCGGGACGAGTGAATTCGCGAAATCCCGCCGTCAATGAGGCTGACTCGACCGGCAAATCCGGGTCGGCAGAGCCAACAACACAGGAGTCACTATCGACACATCGCAAGCCACAACGCCCTTCATCCTGGCAAGGGACGCAGGGCCCACTTGCGCAGCCGGCGGCGAGGCGACGGGCGAGCAGCCCCCGGTGCCAGGCCCTCGTGCCCTCGCGCGAAACTTCCTTTTCCGAACCCACCAAGACGATCAACCCCCGTAAATCCCGCCTCCTCGGAATAAAGATCTTCTTTCCCCTTAATTCCGCCTGCGGATGGTTGTAATGTTCGCGTCATGGGGGAGTCCGTCGATACGTGGTTCAAGCGCGAAATCCTGGTGCACGAGGCGGCTCTCGTCCGCTATCTGACACGTATCTGGCCGCACCGCCACGAAATCTCGGACCTGCGCCAGGATATTTATGTCCGAGTCTATGAATCGGCCGAGAAAACGGTTCCGTTCGCGCCCAAGTCTTTTCTTTTTGCAACTGCTCGTCATTTGTTGACGGATCGCATTCGTAGAAGACGTATCGTGTCGATCGATGCAGTAGGGGGGGATTTGGACGCGCTAAACGTCCTGATTGAGGAGATATCACCGGAGCAACAGACGTCCGCGCATCAGGAGCTGCGGCGCCTGGCTGAGGCTATCGACAGATTGCCGCCGCGATGTCGGGAGGTAGTGTGGCTGCGGCGGGTGGACGAATTGCCTCAGAAGCAGGTAGCTCTGCAACTTGGCATTACTCAGAAAGCCGTCGAAAAGCAAGTTATGAAAGGGATGAAGTTGCTCGCGGCCGCGTTTTTTAGGAACGACACGGGCGACCCGAGCGAACCCCGGGCCGAAGACTCCGAAGAAACCGAGAATGTGCATGGAAAGCCATAAAGAGATGGAGGATCACGCCGCCGCACTACTCGCGCGGCGTGACAGCGGCGATTGGTCCAATGCTGACCAGTTGCAGCTGGATTGCTGGCTAAAGGAGTCCAGTGCACACCGTGTAGCCTTTTTGCGCCTCGAGGCGGTGTGGGAGACAGCACGTCGCCTCAAAGCTGTGGGCGCAGGGCTTCCAGCTGGCGCGGTGCCGCCGCCCGGTGAGTGGCAACGCCCCCCCTTTTTTGATTGCGGATCTGGTTTAGCGGAATCTGGCGCGCATTCTGTACCGGTGAGCGTTGGAATCGCCGCCCCCTCGCGCTTACACGAAGGGCTCGCACTCGCACCCGTTGACATCGAGGTGAGTAAATTTCCCGAGGCGCCGCAGGAAACGCATCGGCATCGCTATCGTCGCGAACGTTGGCATTACTTCGGCATCGCCGCCACATTGCTCCTCGCTGCGGTCGGTGGGCTGTACTGGCTTGCATCCGACCGCTGGACGGGCGACCGCTACACAACCCCCGTGGGTGGCTTTGCATCCGTCCCGCTTCGCGATGGTTCGCTTGTCACCCTCAACACGGGCACCCAACTGCGCGTGGAGATGACTCCTCGAGAGCGTCATATCCGGCTGGATGCCGGCGAAGCCTTCTTCCAAGTCGCCCATGATGTCCATCGCCCCTTTGTGGTTCAGGTGGGTCATAAGCGAGTCATTGCCGTTGGAACCCAGTTCTCCGTGCGTCGCAAGGACAATGACATCCGAGTTGTCGTGACGGAAGGAAAGGTGCGCGTCGATTCGCCGGCAGAACCTGCGCAACGGTCAATCCGCCCGCAACCCACCGATCAGCCGGGTCCGGGAGAAGTGTTCGTGACACCCGGAGAGATCGCGAGTGCGGGCGACGAAGGGATTGTAGTGGAGCAAAGAGGTCTTCCCGCAGCTCAGGAGGATCTAAGTTGGCGTCAGGGGTATCTGACCTTCCATGAGACCTCCCTCGCGGAAGCGGTCGCCGAATTCAATCGTTATAACGCCCACCAGATCAGAATCGATGACCCGAGCATCGCGTCCATTCGCATCAGCGGAACTTTCCGTGCTCTGAATTACCAAGCGTTTGTGCGGGTATTGGATGACGGATTTGCTATCCATGCCAGGACCGCTGACGACTCAACCACACTGACTCGGTAACATGTCCCGCTGGTACGTGATCCAATGCAAGCCCCGCGAGGAGCGTCGTGCGCTAGAGAATCTCGAACGCCAGGGGTTTACATGTTACCTACCGAGAACCACTGTTGAAAAGCGACGCGGTGGGTGCCAGCTCACGGTGCACGAACCTCTATTTCCGGGATATTTGTTCATTCACCTCAACGAGCTCAGCGACAACTGGCATCCGATCAGTTCCACGCGGGGTGTCCTGCAGATTGTCCGGTTCAACGGCTATCCGATCCCGGTTCGCGATGCGATCGTGGAGGGCGTCCGGCAACGCCTCGCCACGCAGGCGCCGCACATCCCGTACTTGCAGGAAGGGGATCGAGTACGAATCACTGCAGGCGCGTTCTGCGATATCGAAGCCATCTTTCTTTCGAATGAGGGTACCGAGCGCGTCGTGCTTCTGATAAACATTCTCCACCGCGAGCAGGCCCTTGGCTTTCCTGCGGCAACCGTCCGAAAAATATCCGGTACTGGATGAGTACCTCGGTCGAAGACGGCCAGCTCTCTGGACGGCAGATACGTCGTGGGAATCCCCACAGTGAACGGTCTTTGCGGGCGTACCGGCACTGACCTGCCGGCATTCTGCGGACCATTTCAAGCTTCGGAAAAGGCTGGATCGGGATTGGTTGTTAACAGTTTTCGCTTGAACTCCGCCGGCGTCAAATTCGCCAAGGCCGAATGCGGTCGGATCTCATTGAACTGACGCCGGAAGTCTTCGATCAGGATCTTCGCATCTATCCGGTTCTTGAACCACT
>Ga0134126_10003237_pt1 | contig 20385 bp, 21 predicted proteins | sample KB31752_FD_96881 | JGI IMG/M metagenome (GOLD analysis project Ga0134126, IMG submission 96881) | Terrestrial soil microbial communities with excess Nitrogen fertilizer from Kellogg Biological Station, Michigan, USA - KB3-175-2 | ecosystem: Environmental > Terrestrial > Soil > Unclassified ... | reverse complement strand
GGCCATAAGCGCGACGGGACGCCCGTCGATGGTGCCGACGCCCGTCACGACGCCGTCGGCGCCGAGCCCGTCCTCCTGCCAGTTGGCGAGCAGCGCCTCCTCTGAGAACGAGCCCTCGCCTGTGCCCGCTTGTGGGGTGTCCAGCAGCAGCGCGACGCGCTCGCGGACCGGCAGCTTGCCCTGCTCGATCGACTTCTCGCGGTGGCGCTCGGGCCCGCCCTGCAGCGCGCGCTCGACCGCCCCCTCGAGTCCGGCCTCGGTTTCGCTCGCGCTCATCGCATCTGCCCGCGATGGTGGCGACGGCGGTGCCGCCCCTCACGCGGCCCGCGCCCCAGCTCCAGCTGGACGCGGTCGAGGTCGGGCGCCGGTCCGTAGAGGCGCCAGCCGTTGCGGAACAGGAACAGCGCCGGGAAGATCAACAGGAACGCGGGCCAGAAGGCGCCGGTAGCCCCCGAGGCGGCCCAGACCACGGTGCAGATCACGAATGGGGTCAGCGATCCGCCGGCCTGCTGCAGCAGGTGACGGCGCAGCTCGGCCCGGCGGGAGGCCAGCTCGGCACGGCTGGCGGCCGCGGTCGCCGGCAGCGCCGGCAGGTCGTGGACGACCGCTTCGAGCTCGGCGACGGTGCGCGCGGCGTAGACCTCGTCGAGCCGTTCGGCCAGCTCGTCGTCGGCGATGCGCCCGGCGGCGAAGTGCTCGCGCAGGCTCTGCGCGTAGCGCTCCCGGTCCTCGTCGGAGGCCCGCAGCTGGGATGCATCGCTCATGGTGAGCAATGTAGCTCTCAGATCCCGGGGTTCTGCTGCGGTGCCTCGCCGGAGTAGTCGTAGAAGCCCATCCCCGACTTGCGCCCGTACCAGCCCGCGGCGAGCATCTTGCGCAGAGTCGGCGGCCGCGCGAAGCGCCGCTCGCGGAACTCGTCGAACAGCACGTCGCAGATCGAGCCGAGCGTGTCGAGCCCGACGAAGTCCGCGAGCGTGAGCGGCCCCATCGGGTGCCCCGCACCGGCCTTCATCGCCTCGTCGATCTCCGTGACAGAGCCCACGTTCTCTTCGTAGGCGCGCATCGCGTCGAGCATGTAGGGGACGAGCAGGCGGTTGACGATGAAGCCCGCTTTGTCGCGCGTGGGGATCGCGAGCTTGCCCTCCGAGCGGGCGAAGGCGAGCGCGGCATCGAGCGTCTCGTCGCTCGTGGTCACGCAGCGCACGACCTCGACGAGCTTCATCACCTGCGCCGGGTTGAAGTAGTGCAGGCCGACGAACTGGGCCGGGCGCGAGGTGGATGCCGCCTGGTCGATCACCGCCAGCGAGGAGGTGTTGGTCGCGAACAGCGCCTCGGGCTTGACGATGCCGTCGACCTCGCGCCACATCTCGAGCTTCAGCGGCAGGCTCTCGGTGATCGCCTCGATCACGAGATCGCAGCCGGCCAGGTCCTTGTAGTCGACCGTGCCGGCGATGCGGCCGCGGATGCCGTCGGAGTCCTCCTGGCTGGCCTTGCCCTTCTCGACCGCGCGGGAGAGCTGCTTCTCGATCTTGCCGATGCCCTTCTGCAGCGTGGCCTCGTCGACCTCGCGCAGGACCACGTCATAGCCGGCTTCGGCCGCCACCTGCGCGATCCCGTGGCCCATCAGGCCCGCGCCCAGCACTCCCACCTGCTTGATCTCCGCCATCAACCCTCCGGTCGCACTCGCCGCCAGTTCCGGCCCTGGAGCCTATCTGCCGGGCGCTCTGCGGCCACTCCCGCGGGCGTGCGCGCCGAGCATGGGAGGACCCTCACGAAGTTCTCGCCGCGCGCGGCGTCTGGCGGGTTGTAGGCCGCGCGCGCTGCGACCGGCTGGCCGGAGCCCGTGCGGTGACACCCCCCACGCGTCCAAGGATTGGAGACTCCCATGGTCCATCCCGTTCCGCGGCTCAACCGGCTGGTGGTGGCGGTCCTCGCCACCGTGGCCGTGTGCGCGGCGCTCCCGGCGGGCGCGAGCGCGTTCGGCCCGTCTTTCATCGGCCCGTTCACGACCGTGACGGAAATCGGCTCGACGGTGCCTGAAAACGGCGACCTGAACCCCTACGGCATCGTCAACGTCAACCAGAGCACGGGCGCGCTCGTGCGCGGCGACACGCTGATCAGCAACTTCAACGACAAGGAAAACGAACAGGGCACCGGCACCACGCTGGTGCAGATCTCCCCCAGCGGACAGCTTCATCTGTTCGCTGAGATCAAAGCCTCCTCGCTCCCCGGGCCGTGCCCGGGCGGAGTCGGGCTCACGACCGCGCTGGCGATCCTGCCCGGCGGCTACGTCGTCGTCGGCAGCCTGCCCACCTCCAACGGCAAAGCCGAAACTGCGAAGGCCGGCTGCCTGATCGTGCTCGACAGCTCGGGCCACGTCATCAAGACGATCGCCGGCGACCCGATCAACGGACCGTGGGACGCGACCGCCGTCTCGGCCGGACCGTTCACCGCCCTGTTCGTGACCAATGTCCTGAACGGCACGGTCGCGAAAGGCGAAGCGGTGACCGACGAAGGGACGGTCGTGCGGCTCGGCATCTTCAGCAACCCCGCGCACGCTCCGACGGTCTTCTCCGAGCAGGTGATCGCGACCGGGTTCCCCGAGCGCACCGACCCCGAAGCGCTCGTGGTCGGGCCGACCGGTGTCGGGCTCAGCCGCTTCGGAACGCTGTACGTGGCCGACACGCAGGGCAACCGCATCGCGGCTGTGCCGGACGCGGTGTTCCGCCAGCATCCCCTCGGCGGCGGCGGCTTCACCGTCACCTCCGGCGGCTCGCTGAACAACCCGCTCGGACTGACGATCGCCCCCAACGGAGACATCGTCACCGCCAACGCGGGCGACGGGAACCTGGTGGAGACGACGCCGTTCGGGATGCAGTTCGCGCCGTTCGACACCGGCGCGGAAGGCGGCGGCCTGTTCGGGCTCACGCCCGCGCCGTCCGGGCACGCGATGCTGTTCGTCAACGACGCTGAAAACGCGCTCGACGTGGCCCACTGAGCTGCTCCTCCCCCGGGGGTGACCCGTCCACGCGGGTCGCCCCCGGGGCCCTCGCTCGCATACGCTTTGAGGCCCCACGAGCACTACAGGAGGCCGTCGTGAGCATCGTCGAGAGAGAGGACCGGGGCGCCGTGCGCCACATCGTCCTCAACCGCCCCGAGAAGCGAAACGCGATGAACCAGGAGCTGCTGCGTGCGCTCGCCGGCGAGCTGCGCGAGGCGGCGGCCGACCCGTCGGTGCACTGCGTGGTGCTTCGCGGCAACGGGCCCGTCTTCTCGGCCGGGGTCGATCTGAACGAGCTGATGTCCTCGACAGGCCAGGTGGGGATGCTGCGCCCGTTCCGCAACGTGTTCCTGGAGTGCGCGAACCTCTGCGAAGAGATGGCCAAGCCGGTCGTCTGCCAGATCCACCGGACGTGCGTCGGCGGGGCGCTCGAGGTGGCGCTCGGCTGTGATCTGCGCATCGCCGCAAGCGACGCCCAGCTCGGCCTGCCCGAGGTGAAGTTCGGGATCATCCCCGACGTCGGCGGCTCGACGCGCCTGCCGGCGGTCGTCGGCCTCGGCCGTGCGAAGGAGCTGATCATGACGGCGAAGCTGATCGGCGCCGAGGAGGCGCATCGGATCGGTCTCGTCAACCGCGTCGTCGAGCCGGACGATCTCGAGAGCGAGACGCAGGCGCTGGTCGACGAGCTGACCGCCAACTCGCCCGTCGCCGTCGGCCGCGCCAAGCGGGTGCTCGACGCCTCCGCCCGCCCGGCGCTCGCGCAGACGCTCGAGATGGAGATCGCGGTGCAGGAGTACTGCGTCGCCGCGGCGCGCGAGAGCGCGCGCGAGGTCGAGCAGGCGCTCGCGTCCTAGATGGTTGATGCCGCGACGCGCGCCGCCGTGGAATCAACCATCTAACGGCGCCGCCGCCAGAGCATCCAGCCGACCCGCAGCACCACGGCCACCGCGACGAGGATCGTGCCTAGAAGGCCGAGCGAGTGCCCGTTGTAGATGTAGCCGGCGGGCGCGCTCAGCGATGCCACTCGATCGGCCCCGCCACGAGCGTGTGGCTCCCGAGCGGGCGGCCGAGCAGCTCCTGCACGCGTTCGGAGCACGCGAGCAGCGAAGGCAGGTCGATCCCGGTGTCGATCCCCATCTCCTCGAGCATCGAGACGAGATCCTCGGTCGCGATGTTGCCGGTCGCCCCCGCGGGCACGGGGCAGCCGCCGAGCTCACCGAAGCTCGACTCGAACGAGTCCACGCCGGCCTCCAGCGCCGCGAGCACGTTGGCCAGCCCCTGCCCGCGCGTGTTGTGGAAGTGCGCGGTCAGCTCGACGCCGGGCAGCCGCTCACGCGCCAGCTCGAAGAACTCACGCACCTGCCGCGGGTTCGCCATGCCCGTGGTGTCGCCGAAGCCGACCTCCTCGGCCCCGGCGTCGCGCAGCGCCGCCGCGATCTCGAGCACGCGGGCGGCCGGCACGTCCCCCTCGTAGGGACAGCCGAACGAGGTCGAGATCACGCCCTCGCAACGCAGGCCCGCCTCGCCCGCGCGAGCGAGCACGCGCTCGAGGCCCGCGAGCGACTCGGCGATCGAACGGTTGACGTTGTGCCGGTTGTGGGTCTCCGACGCGGAGAGGAAGACGTTGACCTCGTCGAAGGCGGCGCGATCGCCGCTCGCGGAGTCACGCAGCGCCAGCGCACGGTCCAGCCCTCGCTCGTTGGGGATCAGCACCGTCACGCTCACGTCCGCCGGCACCTCGATCGCGGCCAGCACCTGCTCTGCGTCCGCGAGCTGAGGGATCACGTCGGGGCGCACGAAGCTCGTCACCTCGAGGCGCCGCAAGCCGGTCCCCGCCAGCGCCTCGATCAGCTCGACCTTCTGTGCGGTGGGGATGACCTCCGGCTCGTTCTGGAAGCCGTCGCGCGGGCCGACCTCGCGGATCCGCGCGACGGATGGGAGCCCACCCACCCCCGGCCCGCCCACCCCGAGCCCGCTCACCACATGGACAGGCCGCCGCTGACGTTCAGCGTCTGCCCGGTCACGTAGGAGGACTGCTCGGAGGCGAGGAAGGCGATCGCGTCGGCGACCTCCTCCGGCTCCCCGATGCGCCCGAGCACCGTGGCGCCGACCATCCCCTGCTTGAGCCGCTCGCCCAGCTCGCCGAGCATCGCGGGCGCGGCGTTCAGCAGCGGCGTCTCGATCGGACCGGGCGCGACCGCGTTGCAGCGCACGCGGTAGCGGGCTGCCTCGCGCGCGATCGCCTTGGTGAAGCCGATCACCCCGGCCTTCGCCGCCGAGTAGACCGCCGAGCCCTGCGAGCCGACGCGGCCCGCCTCGCTGGCGACGTTCACGATCGCGCCGGCGCGGCGCTCCTGCATGCCCGGCAGGACGGCGTGGGTGACGGCGATCACGCCGCGCAGGTTGACCCCGAGCACGGTGTCCCAGAGCTGCTCGTCGGTGTTGACGAAGAACGCGAAACGATCCGTGCCGGCGTTGTTGACGAGCACCTCGACGGGGCCCAGCTCGCGCTCGACGAACGCGACGCCCTCGCGCACCGAGGCCGCGTCCGCGACGTCCACGACGCAGGCCAGCCCGTCCAGCTCGCCTGCGATCTCGCGCGCGCCGTCCTCGTTCAGGTCCGCCACGGCCACCCGCGCGCCCTCGGCGGCCAGGCGCCTCGCGGTCGCCGCGCCGATTCCCGATGCGCCGCCCGTGACGAGCGCGACCTTGTCTTCGAGCATCATCGCGTGAAGCCTATACTCGGCCGCCGTGCCGCCCAGCCGCCATGACCCCGTAGCGATCATCGGCGCATCCGGCGCGCTCGGCTTCGGGCTCGCGCTGCGCCTCGGCCGTGCCGGGGTGCCGATCGAGATCGGCTCGCGCGACGCGGGCCGGGCCCGCGATACCGCGCTGAAAGCGGCCGAGCTGGTGCCCGACGGCGAGTTCAGCGGCCGCGAGAACGCCGAGGCTGTCGCAGCGGCGCCGACGGTCGTGCTCAGCGTTCCTCTTCGCAGCCAGGCCGAGACGATCGACGTGATCAAAGGATCGCTCGACCCCGGCAAGCTCGTGATCGACGCCACCGTGCCGCTCGCGGCCGCGGTCGGCGGCAAGGCGACGCGCATGGTGGGCATCTGGCAGGGCTCCGCGGCCCAGGCGACGCAGGAGCTCGTGCCCGAGGGCGTGCGGGTGGTCTCCGCCCTGCACACGATCTCCGCCACGATCCTCGCCGACCTCGACCACTCACTCGAGCAGGACGTGCTCGTGTGCGGCGACAAGCGCGCTGACAAGCGCGAGGCGGCGCAGCTGATCGAGCGCATCGACGGCCTGCGCTGCGTGGACTGCGGGAAGCTCGAGAACTCGCGCACGACCGAGTCGCTGACCGCTCTGCTGATCGGGGTCAACGTGCGCTACAAGGTGCACGCCGGCGTCCGGCTGAGCGGCCTGCCCGACGCCCTCTGGGAGTGAGCGGGAAGATCGTTCTGCTCTCGGGCGGCACCGGCGGTGCCAAGCTCGCGCTCGGGATGCTGGAGGCGTTCGGCCCCGACCGTCTCGTCGTGATCGCCAACACCGGCGACGACATCGAGGTCTACGGCGCGCTCGTCTCGCCCGACCCCGACCTGGTGTCGTTCTGGCTCGCCGGGCTGATCGACGAGCGCGGCTGGGGCCTGCGCGCCGACACGTTCACGGTGATGGACGAGCTGCGGGCGCTCGGCGAGGAGGTGTGGTTCAACCTCGGCGACCGCGACCTCGCGTGGTGCGTGCGGCGCTCGGCCCTGATGGCCCAGGGTGCGAGCGCGACCCTGGCGCTCAGCGCTCTGAACCGGGCGATCGGACAGCCGGTCCCGGTGCTCCCGATGAGCGACGACGCCGTGCGCACGTGGGTCTCGACGCCCGCGGAGGGCTGGTGCTCCTTCCAGGAGTTCATGATCCGCGGGCGCGCGCAGGGCCCCGTCGACGGGATCGAGTTCCGCGGCGCGGAGGACGCCCGCCCGAGCGAGGAGGTGCTCACGGCGATCGACGGCGCGGAGACGATCGTGATCGGGCCGTCCAACCCGCTCGCCTCGATCGCACCGATCCTGGCGGTCCCCGAGATCGAAGTGGCCCTGCGCCGGGCGGCGGCGCCGGTCGTCGCCGTGAGCCCGATCGTCGGCGGTGAGGTCGTGAAGGGCCCGACCGCGGCCTTCATGGCGCTCGCGGGGCGCGAGTGCAGCGGACGCGGCGTGCGCGAGCACTACGGCGATCTGCTCGACGGGATCGTGGCCGACGAGGAGCTGGACGGTCCGCTGCCGGCGCTGCGCACCGCGACGCTGATGGGCGACGCCGCCCAGCGCACGCGGCTGGCGCGCGAGGTCGTCGAGTTCGCCGGCAAGCTGCGCGCCGGCGGCTAGGCTCACGGCAGCCGTGCGCACCGCCGCGATCCTCCCTGTCAAGAGCTTCGGCCGCGCCAAGCAGCGCCTGGGAGCAGGCGTCGACGAGGGTCTTCGCCTCGCGCTCGCGCGCGCGATGGTGGCCGACGTGCTCGCGGCGCTGGCCGCGACAGAGGGCGTCGAGCTGACGGTGGTCGTGACGCGCGAGGCCGAGGCGGCTGAGGCAGCGGCCGCGAGCGGCGGGAGCGTGATCGAGGACCGCAGCGAGGCGGGTCAATCGGCGGCCGCGTCGCTGGGTGTGCGCCACGCCGTCGAGGCAGGCTTCGAGCGCGTGCTGCTCGTTCCCGGCGACTGCCCCGCGCTGGATCCGGGCGAGCTGGCGCCGCTGCTCGCCGAACACGGCCGCCACGGAGCCGAGGTGGCGATCCTGCCCGACCGCCACGGCACCGGCACCAACGGCCTGCTGCTCACGCCCCCGCGCGCGATCGAGCCGAGCTTCGGCGAGGGCAGCTGCGCCCGGCATCGCGGGCTCGCGCGCGAAGCCGGGGTCCAGTGCTCGGTCGTGGCCCTGCGCTCGCTCACGCTCGACGTCGACACCGTCGAGGACCTCGCCGCCCTGCGCACGGCGCTCGAGGAGCTGGCCGCGGCGGCCCCGCACACGCGCGCCGTGCTCGCCGCGCACGACACGGTCGCACTCGGCTCGCGAGCCTAGGGGCGGAGGTGGAGGCCTTCAGCGCCCGGGCCCTGCCCGGGATCCCCGAGATCGGAGCCGGCGAGGACCTCGGCGCGATCCTCGCCGACGCGCTCGCCGAAGCGCAGCCGATGCCCGGCGCGATCGTCGCGGTCGCCCACACCGTCGTCTCGAAGGCCGAGGGTGCGGTGGTCGATCTGGCCGGTGTCGAGCCCTCGGCCCGCGCCCGGGCCCTGGCCGAGGAGCAGGACAAGGACCCCCGCCTGATGCAGGTGGTGCTCGACCAGTCGACGGAGATCCTGCGCGCGGAGCGCGGCGTCCTGATCGCCCGCACGCGCCACGGCTTCGTGTGCGCGAACGCCGGCGTGGACGTCTCGAACGCGGGTGGCCGCGACCGCGCGGTCGTGCTGCCACACGACGCGGACGCCTCGGCCCGCGCGCTGCGAAAGCGCCTCGGCTCCCCGGCGCCCGCGGTGGTGGTGACCGACAGCTTCGGGCGCGCCTGGCGCCACGGGCAGCTCGACATCGCGATCGGCCTGGCCGGGCTGGTGCCGCTCGACGACTGGCGCGGGCGAACCGACGCGGAAGGCACCGAGCTTCAGGACACGTGGCTCGCGGTCGCCGACGCGATCGCCGCCGCCGCCGACCTGGCTCGGGCGAAGGACTCCCGCGAGCCGGCGGTGCTGATCGAGGGGCTGGAGCGCTTCGTGACCGAGGAGGACGGCCCCGGGGCGCAGGCGCTGCTGCGCCCGGAGGCGGAGGACCTGTTCCGCTGAGCTAGGCGCCGAGCTGTTCGCGCAGGAACGGCAGCACAGCGGTGGCGACTCCCTCGGGATCGTCCTGGAAGGCCCAGTGACCGCTCTCCGGGAGCATCGCGATGCCACGCACGTCGAAGAACTCGCGCTGGCGCTCGGCGTAGTCGACGCTCAGGTAGGGGTCCTTGGCCCCCCAGACGACGAGCGCCGGCTTGCGCAGAGCAGCGAGCGCGGGCCCGATCTCGGCGGCGACCTCGCCCGGGTCCGGCGTCGCGCGGTAGAGCGCCAGCACGGTACGGCGCGTGGTGCGGTCGTAGTCGTCGTACATCTTGTCCACGACCTCGAGTGGCAGCCCCTTCGGGTTGCCCGCGGCCATCGCCCGTCGCCAGCCCCAGCGCGGGATCCAGGCGTTCATCAGCTCCCCCACCACGGGTGTGCGCCAGCGTTTGGCCAGCGAGTGCCACTGATAGCCCGGCATCACGCCGATGTTCATCAGCACGATGCTGCGCCAGGCATCCGGGTGCTCGAGCCCCCAGGCCATCGCGAACGGCCCGCCGAAGTCGTGCGCCACCAGGTGGACGCGCTCGACCCCGATGGCCTGCAGCGCCTCCTGCAGGAACCCTCCGTAGGCCCCCGCTTCGGGACGGAATCCCGACGGCAGGGGTGCTTTGCCGAACCCGGGCATGTCGATCGCGACCGCCCGCCCGATCTCGCCGGCCGCCCCGAGGAGCGCCGTCCAGTCGCGCGAGGAGCCGGGGTTGCCGTGCACGAACACGACCGCCTCGGCCGCCTCGGCCGGCCCCGCTTCGAGGGCGGGCGCGAGGATGCCCCCCGCCCGCACCTCCACGGCCCGCGGTGCGCTCACGCGGGGAGCCCCGCGTTCGTCAGCGGCGAACGGCCCGCGCCGCCGCCGAAGCGCGAGCGGATCGTCACGACGACGGCGCGCGGCATCGCGGTGAGCATCATGCGGGCAGGACCGATCCGGCGGCTGCCATAGGCCTCCATTGTGCTCGCCAGGCGCTCGTCGCGGGTCGCGGCCGTGAACATCATCCGCTCGCCCGGGTTCATGCGCCGTCCACCGGCGTAGTCGTACATCATCAGCGCGTGCCCTCGCAGCGCCCGCCGGTGGCGGCGCCGGTAGCGCCGCAGCCCGCGCGTCAGCGACCCGGATCCCGCCAGCGCCGGGGCGACGCTGTCGGCCAGCCATTCAGCGGACTGCAGCGCCCAGCCGCAGCCGACGCCCCAGAGCGGGTCGATCGCCAGCGCGGCGTCGCCGACTAGCGCCAGCCCCGGCGCCACGGGCCCGTTCGCGACGTTCGTCATGTCGAGCTTGCCCTGCGGCTTGCCGACCATCGCGCCCTCGTCGATCGGCGGCGCGTCCGGGATCGACCGCAGCTTCTCGACGAGCGCGCGCCCCGGGTCCTCGCGAAAAGCGCCGGCGTGCTCCTTGACCGGCATCACCGCGTAGAACGTGAGGCCTTCGTCGGTCGGGAACGCCGCTGCCATGTCGGGGTCGAGCATCCACAGCGAGGCAGCCGGAGCGTCCGCCGGAGCGCCGCCCCGGAAGTAGGCGCCGTAGGCGACGCGACCGTGGCGCACCTTGCGGGATCGCACGCCGGCGAGCTTGGCGACCTTCGAGCCGCGCCCGTCGGCGCCGACCACGAGCCGGCTGGTCAGGCGAACCCGCTCACCCCCGGCCCGGGCGACGACTCCGCTCACGCGCCCGTCGTCCTCGATCAGCTCCTCGACGGTGTGCCCCGCGAGCAGCTCGACCCCGGGGGTCGCGGCGGCCATCGCACGGATCATCGGATCGAGCCGCTCGCGGCGCAGGTTCACCCCCGTCGGCGCTCCGTCCTGCGGCGGCACGATCCAGCCCGCGGGGACGTGGATGCGAATCCCGGAGCGCACAGCCCCCGCCTCCATCATCGGCTCCAGCAGCCCCAGCCGTTCGAGCGTCGGCACCGCCGAGGACTGGATGTAGTGCGAGCAGATTTTCTTGTAGGCGGCGGGATCGCTGCGCTGCTCGACGACGGCGACCCGCGCGCCGGCCCGCCCCAGCAGGATCGCCGTGGCGCAGCCGGCGAGGCTCCCCCCCACGATCACCGCGTCGTAGCTCTTCGTCCCGTTCGCCTGGCCCGCGGCGGTCTCCGGCATCTGCTCACCTCGCAATAGTTCGCCTACAATGGTGCGACCCGCACTATACTACCCGCATGATCAATCCGTCAAACTGCAGCTGATGACGCGCCTGTCGGGAACCTCATACGCGGTGCTGAGCGTGATGGACGCGCTTGGCGCGGCGACGCCCTACGACCTCAAGCAGGCGCTCGAGGCCTCGGTCGAGAACTTCTGGCCCGTCCCGCACACCACCGCGTACTCCGAGCCCGAGCGCCTCGCACGGGCCGGGCTGCTCTCCGTCGAGCAGGAGTCCTCAGGGAGGCGGCGCAAGGTCTACGCCCTCACCGATGCCGGCCGCGAGGCGCTCCGGGAATGGAGCGCCTCGCCCGACCTCTCGCCCCCCCAGCTGCGAGAGGAAGGGGTGCTGAAGATCTTCGCCGGCGCGGACCCGAGGCCGATCCTCGAGCAGCGTCTGGAGTGGCACAGGGCGAAGCTCGCGGAGCTGCAGGGGTACCTGGAGGCCGTCGGCGAGGACCCAGCGATGACGGGAGTGCGCCAGAGCCTCCTTGTCGGCGTGGGCTACGAGAGCCTGATCGTCGACGCGCTGGCGGGCTACCTGGAGCGCGGCGCCTAGACGGCTACCGCCGCCTCCACCCCCCACTCGCCACCCGCGCCGAGCGGGTAGCGGCGGCGGATCTCGTACAGGGTCGAGCGCTCGGCGGCGGGGCGGCCCGCCGCATGCGCCGCGGCGACGAGCTGCTCGGGGTCGAGCTTGACCCCGTGGTAGCTCCCGGCCAGGCGGCTGATCGACTCCTCCATCAGCGTGCCGCCGAGGTCGTTGACGCCCCAGCTGAGCGCCTCGGTGGCGGCGTCGAGGCCCATCTTCACCCAGCTGGCCTGCACGTTGGCGATCGTGCGCCCGAGCGCGAGGCGGAACACGGCGGTGTGCTTGAGGTTCTCCTCGCGCGAGATCTCCTGGACGCCGTGCGTGCGACCGAGCAGGGTTTGGAACGGGATGAAGGAGAGGGGCACGAACTCGGTGATGCCCCCCGTGCGCTCCTGCAGCTCGCGGACGACGCGCATGTGCTCGGCGAGCTCCCAGGGCTCCTCGATGTGGCCGAACATCACCGTCGAGGTCGAGCGCAGCCCGGCCGCGTGCGAGGCCTCGATGATCTCGACCCAGCGGGCGACAGGGAGCTTGTTCGGCGAGATCCGCTGGCGCACGCCGTCGTGGAGCACCTCCGCGGCGGTGCCGGGCGTCGAGTCGAGGCCCGCGTCGCGCAGACGCACGAACACCTCGGCGGGCGGCAGCCCGGAGATGTCGCACATGTGCGCGATCTCCATCGGGCTGTAGGCGTGCAGGTGCAGCTCGGCGCCGGCCTCGCGGGCGGTCCGCTTGGCCAGGCGCAGCCAGCCGAGGTAGTCCTCGAGCTCCCAGTCGGGGTGGATGCCCGACTGGATGCAGATCTCCGTAGCGCCGAAATCCAGCGCGTCGTGGATGCGGCTGACGAAGTCCTCAGCGTCGTGCTCGTAGGCGTCGGGCGAGCGCTTGCCCTGGCCGAAGCCGCAGAACGCGCAGCCGACGGTGCAGACGTTGGAGATGTTGATGTTGCGGTTCACCACGAAGGTGACCGTCTCCCCGGCCAGCTCGGCGCGCAGCGCATCGGCGGCCCGGCGCATCTCCTCGATCGCCTCCGGGCGCGTCTCGGCGAACATCGCGGTCAGCTCCTGCGGCGTCGGGGCGCGGCCGTCGCGGGCGCCTTCGATCGCCCCGGGCACGAGCGAGGGGGCGATCGGCGTGGGCGGCTCGGTGCGACCTGAGCCCCGGCGTGGGATGAACGACCAGTAGCGGGCCTTGATCGTGTCGAGCACGCCCTGGGCGATCCAGTCCTGATCGATGTACTCGGGGTAGACGCAGAGCCGCTCGGTGAGCGCATAGCCGTCGCGCTGCAGCTCCTTGCGGACGTGGTGCGGCGAGGGGAACGGGTGCTCGGGGGAGATGTGGTCGCCGTTGGCCGACAGGCCACCGAGGTCGGTCGCGCCGGCGGCCACCAGCTCACCCCACCAGTCGGCGAGGTTGGGCGGGATCTGGATGCCCACCCCCGGCATCAGCCGCCGTGCCTCGGCGATCAGCCGCTTCATGTCCTCGATCTCGATCGGGCAGGCCCACCCCGGCAGCGGCAGGTCGGGGCGGTGGTCGGCCACGCCGGTGCGCCAGTACTCGCGTGCGGCGGCATCGGCGATCTCGGCCGGCTCCTCGCCGTAGTAGCGCTGGTGGGGGACGAAGTTCTGGAGGATCACCTCCTGAATGTGGCCGTGGCGAGCATGAAGCTCGGCCAGCATCTCCAGCGAGGCCATCCTCTCCTCTTCATCCTCCCCGATCCCGACCAGGATCCCGCTCGTGAAGGGCACTTTCAGCTCGCCGGCGGCCTCGATCGTCTCGATCCGGCGCGCGGGATGCTTCGTCGGCGAGCCCGCATGCACCGTCTGCATCAGGCGCTCGGAGACCGACTCGAGCATCAGGCCCTGCGAGGCCGTCACCTCGCGCAGCCGGGCGATGTCCTCGCGCGCCAGCACGCCGAGGTTGGTGTGCGGGAGCAGCCCGCGCTCGAGCGCGCGCTCGCACGCCCATACGACATACGAGGTGAAGTCGTCGTGACCGTATGAGGACAGCCGCTCGCGCACCTCCGCGTTCACCTCGGGGCGCTCGCCGGTCAGCACGAGCAGCTCCTTCACGCGCCGCTTCGCCGCCCCGTCCAGCACTGCGATGACCTCCTCGGGCGCGTGCAGGTGCGCCTGGTGGGTCGCGAACGCGCAGTACTTGCAGTAGCAGCGACAGGTCCGGGACAGAGACAGCGTCAGGTTGCGCGAGAAGGTCACCCGTCGACGCATGCGTCGGAGTCTATGACGCAAACAGCGGGATCCGCGCTCGAAGTCGTCCTGTCAACCGGCGATACTCGAACGCATGGAGCGAGGAGTACCGCTGCGGGGGCACGAGGGCGCGGAGCTCGATGCGCGCGTCCACCGCGAGCTCCGCGAGCGCCAGAAGCGCGAGCTGCGCCGCGAGCGCGATCGGATCGTGCTCGAGTTGGCCCGGCAGCTCGGCACCGACGGCCTCGCGCGAAGCCTGGGCACGAGCCCCGGCACCGCTGAGACGCTGGTGCTCCGCGCCCGCGGGCGCATCGCCGCCGGCCCGCGCCGGATCACGGCGCGACGCACGATGCGCGACCCCGACCGCTGGGGCGAGGCCGACCGCCATTACGAGGCGCTCGGGCGCAGCGTGCGGCTGCCGCACGACCGCTGAGCACCCCACCGGAGCGCGGCCACGCCAGCGCGGCCGTCGCGCGGACCTAGCTCTCGCCGACCCAGGCCTTGGCGTCGTCGATCGCGCCGAGCCCGAAGATCTTCTGCTCGCCCGGGATCAGCCACCTGAACAGATCGAAGGCTTTCGCCATCCACTCGACGTCAGTCGCGACGGCGACCCGCTTCCAGGCGTCGCGGTGCTCGAACGCGAGCGAGGGCCCGGCCTTGAGGTCCTCCTTCAAGGCGCCCATGTCGAACCCCTCGTAGTCCTCTACGACGAACAGCGCGCGCACCTCGCCGCTCTCGACGGCGGCGCGCAGCGCCGGGATCAGCACGTCGCGGTAGTCCGCGCCGGTGACGCGGTCTGAGATGCGGACGCCGATCGTTCCGGGCGGCATGCCGGCGATCGTCTCGACCATGGTGTGACGGTAGCCCCGCGGCTCGCCGAGCACAAGGAATCCTCACGCGCGGGCCCGCGCACGGCGGTTAGGCTCGGCCGCAGTCCAAACAAGGGGGAAACGATGGCAGTCGGCCTCAGGCTCAAGTTCGAGGGCGGGACCCAGGAGCAGTACGACGCGGCGCACAGCCACATGAACGTCGACGGCAACCCGCCGCCGGGGCTCATCTTCCACTCCGCCGGCCCGATCGACGGCGGCTGGGGCGTGATCGATGTCTGGGAGTCGCGCGAGGCCTTCGACGCGTTCGTCGGCGGGCGCCTGCAGCCGGCGATCGGGGAACTGGGCGAGCGCGCGTTCCAGGGGCCGCCCGACATCAAGCAGTTCCCGGTTCACCACTACACGCGGCCTTAGACGATCCGCCGCTCGCGCATCGCCGCGAGCACGGCGCGCGCGAGGTCGTCTGCGTCGCGCGCGCCGGTGTCGAGCACGAGGTCGATGCCGTCGAGGGCGGGCACCTCACCGGCGAGCGCACGGGCGTGCGCGATCAGCGCCGGCTTGCCCGGCCAGGCGTCGGGCTCGCGCTCCTGCACGCGCTCGGCGAGCACGTCGGCCGGGGCGCGCAGGCAGACCACGAGCGTCCGCTGCGCGCCGGTGACGGCGAGCACGGCACGGAGCTCCGCGTCGGATTCGGCGGTGAACGCCACGAGGAACAGTCGCCGCCCCGCGCCGAGCTGACGGTCCACGACGGCGGCGAGCTGCTCAAGCAGCGCCGCGTTCGGCAGCGGCGGGAACCCGCGCGTCAGCTCCTCGCTCTCGATCGCGCCGTGCTCGACCCCGTTCTGCTCGAGCAGCATCGCCAGGGCGTCGAGCACCGCCGACTTGCCGGCGCCCGGCGCGCCGATCAGGACAACCGCCGCGATCACGAGATGAGAATCGCAGCCCGCCGGCGCTAGCTAGTGTTGCTGGGGCAGCCACGGTCACGAGGAACGGTGCCGCCCCCGGCACCCGAAGAGCAGAAAGGTCGGCAGAGAGATGAGCCAGAGCGTCAGCGAGAGCGAGAACCCCGCGATTCCGAGCCCCACCCCCACGGCGCGCCCCCCGCGGACGAACCGGGACTGGTGGCCCGACCAGCTCGACCTCAGCGTCCTGCACCGCCACTCCCCCCTGTCGGACCCGATGGGCGCCGACTTCGACTACGCGAGCGAGTTCGCGACCCTCGACGTCGAGGCGCTGAGGCGCGACCTGGTCGAGCTGATGACGACCTCGCAGGACTGGTGGCCCTCCGACTACGGCCACTACGGGCCGCTCTTCATCCGCATGAGCTGGCACGCGGCCGGCACCTATCGCATCGCCGACGGGCGCGGCGGCGGCGGCCAGGGCGCCCAGCGCTTCGCGCCGCTGAACAGCTGGCCCGACAACGCGAGCCTCGACAAGGCGCGGCGCCTGCTGTGGCCGATCAAGCGGAAGTACGGCAGGAAGATCTCCTGGGCCGACCTGCTCGTCTACACGGGCAACGTGGCGATGGAGACGATGGGCTTTCAGACCTTCGGCTTCGGCTTCGGGCGGCCCGACATCTGGGAGCCCGACGAGATCTTCTGGGGCCCCGAGGACAGCTGGCTGGGCGACGAGCGCTACAGCGGCAAACGGCAGCTGGCCAAACCGTTCGGCGCCGTGCAGATGGGGCTGATCTACGTCAACCCCGAGGGGCCGAACGGGAACCCCGACCCGCTCGCAGCCGCCGCCGACATCCGCGAGACGTTCGCGCGCATGGCGATGAACGACGAGGAGACCGTCGCGCTGATCGTCGGCGGACACACCTTCGGCAAGACCCACGGCGCCGTCTCGCCAGACGACATCGGCCCCGAGCCCGAGGGTGCGCCGCTGGAGCAGCAGGGGCTCGGCTGGAAGGGCAGCCTGCAGCGAAACGGCGACGGCGTGCGCACAACCACGGGGGGACCCGAGGGCGCGTGGACCAAGGAGCCGATCAAGTGGGACAACGGGTTCCTCGAGAACCTGTTCGAGTACGAGTGGGAGCTGGACGAGAGCCCCGCCGGCGCGAAGCAGTGGAAGCCGAAGAACCCCGAGGCCGAGGGTACGGTCCCGGATGCCCACGACGCGTCCAAGCGGGTCGCGCCGATGATGCTGACCACCGACCTCGCGCTGCGGATGGATCCCGCCTACGAGAAGGTCACGCGGCGTTTCTACGAGAACCCCGACGAGCTCGCGGTCGCGTTCGCGAAGGCCTGGTACAAGCTGCTCCACCGCGACATGGGGCCCCTCTCGCGCTACCGCGGCCCGTTCGTCGCCGAGCCGCAGATCTGGCAGGACCCGGTCCCGGCCGCCGCGGGCGAGCCGATCGACGCGGCTGAAGCCGCGGCGCTGAAGGAGAAGATCCTCGCCTCCGGCCTGTCGCCCGCGCGACTGGTCGCCACCGCCTGGTCCTCGGCCGCCTCGTTCCGCGGCACCGACAAGCGCGGCGGGGCCAACGGGGCGCGCGTGCGGCTCGCACCGCAGAAGGACTGGGACTGGAACGAGCCCGGCGAGCTGAGCGCGGCGCTGCAGACGCTGGAGGGCATCCAGAAGGAGTTCAACGAAGCCGGCGGCAGGCAGGTGTCGCTCGCCGACGTGATCGTGCTGGGCGGCTGCGCCGCGGTCGAGAAGGCGGCCGCCGACGCGGGCCACGAGATCACCGTGGGCTTCGCGCCGGGTCGCACCGACGCCTCCCAGGAGCAGACCGACGCCGACTCGTTCGCCGTGCTCGAGCCGACCGTCGACGCGTTCCGCAACTACAGCCGCCCGGGCGAGCCTCTGCCGCTCGAGCACGGCCTCCTCGAGCGCGCGTTCATGCTGCGGCTGACCGCGCCCGAGATGACCGCGCTGGTGGGCGGGATGCGGGCGCTCGGCGCCAACCACGGCGGCTCGGCCCATGGCGTCCTGACCGACCGCCCCGGCACGCTGAGCAACGACTTCTTCGTCAACCTGCTCGACATGCGCACCGAGTGGAAGCCGGACTCGGCCGACGGGGTCTACGTGGGCAGCGACCGCGCGAGCGGCGAGCAGCGCTGGACGGCGACCTCGGCCGACCTCGTGTTCGGCGCCAACTCGCAGCTGCGAGCGCTCGCCGAGGTCTATGCGAGCGACGACGGCGGCGAGAAGCTCGCCCGCGACTTCGCGGCGGCGTGGGAGAAGGTCATGAACCTCGACCGCTTCGACCTCTCCTGAGCGCGGGGGTGGGCGGGGCCGATACACGGGTCTTCCTCGCCAGACACGGCCAGACCGCCTACAACCACGAGGGCCGCTTCCAGGGCCAGCAGGCGATCCCGCTCGACGAGACCGGGCGCGCCCAGGCGCTGGAGCTGGCCGAGCGGGCGGTCCCCTACGGCTTCGCTGCGCTGTGGTGCAGCCCGCTGCTGCGCGCCCGCGAAACGGCGGACGCGGTGGCGGCGCGGATCGGCCTGGAGCCGATCGAGGACGAGCGGCTGATGGAGACCGACGCCGGCGACTGGACCGACCGCAGCTTCATCGACGTGCGCGCCGAAGCGCCGGAGCTGTTCGACGCCTTCGCCGCGGCGCAGCCCGGCTTCGCGTTCCCGGGCGGCGAGTCGTTCGCCGAGCAGGACGTGCGGGTCGAGGCGGCGCTCGAGGACGTCGAGCGGGGCGCTCTGCCCGCGCTCGTCGTCTGCCACGGGATGGTGATCAGGGCTGCGCTCTATCGCCGCAGCGGCGGCGACGGCACGATGTTCAAGCGCGTCCCGAACGCGGCGATCGTCCCGCTCGACCCGCGCGAGGCCGAGCAGGCCGACCTGGGCGGCGGCGAGGCGACGCTGCCGAGCTAGCTTCCGAGCCCCAGGAAGCGCCGCAGCGAGCGCCGTGCGGCCGGAAGCCGTCAGCGCAGGATCGCGCAGCCCGTGCTGGCGTGGGCGAACAGTCGGTCCGGGTCCTCCTCCAGGTAGAGGCGGCCCTCGGCCGTGGCGGTGCGGCGCCCCGCGTGCACGACACGGCCCTCAGCGAGCACGCGCCCGACCCCGGCCCGCATGCCTCGCAGGTAGCGGACCTGCAGGTCGGTGGTGGCGTAGCCGACGCCGGCGTCGAGCGTGGTGTGCACCGCGCAGCCCATGCACGAGTCCAGCAGCGTGGCCGCGATGCCGCCGTGCACCGAGCCGAGCGGGTTGTACATCCACTCAGCGGGCTCGATCGCGAACACCGCGCGCCCGGGACCGACCTCGGCGACCTCGATGCCCAGCGCGCTCGCGAACGGGGGCGGCGGGAGCGTCCCGTCGAGGATCGCCTGCATCGTCTCGAGACCCGGCAGCCCCGCCGCGCCGGCGGCGAGCAGCCCCGGGTCCGCCCACTCGAAGCTCCTCACGCGTGCCTGCTCGATCGCGCTCACTTGCGCGCGCCCCGCGATGAGGTGCGGCCCGCCATCGGCTACGCCGCCTCTTCCACGAGCTCGCCGGCCGCGATCTCCGGGACGTCGATCGGGTCGAGCGAGAGGAGCGGATCGCTCGCCTCGCTCGCCACCTTCGTGCGGCCGATCGCGAAGAACACGCCGCCGGTGAGAAGCCCGCAGATGACCGTGATCATCCAGCTCGCGTGGAAGTCGGCGGCGGTGCCGGCGGCGGCGCCGAGCACCGCGACCAGCATCGCGACGCCGAGTGCCACCCCGATCTGGCGCCCCATCGTGAGCACCGCGGCCCCCGTCGCGAAGCGCTCGGGCGCGAGCGAGGAGACGCCCGCCCCGGTGAGGTTCGGGATAACGAGCCCGACTCCGATGCCGGTGATGAGGTTCCCCGGCAGGAACTCCGATGCGTAGTGGGGGACGTCGCCGGTCTGCGTGATGTAGAAGGCCGAGCCTGACGCGAACAGGAGCGACCCGGCGATGCCCGGCGCCCGGAACCCGAACCGCGCGCCGAGGCGGGCACCCGGGATCGCGAACGTCGCCGCCATCGCGGGGCCGGGGAACAGCATCAGCCCGGCGGTCAGCACTTCCTCGTGCCAGACCCCGGTGAGGAACAGCACTCCGCCGAGCAGCATCGCGCCGAAACCGGCGAAGAACACCAGCGACGCGCCGACGGCGAGCGCGAACCGCGGCACCCGCAGCATCTCCGGCTCGACGACCGGCGTCCGATGCCGTTCGGAGCGCCGCCAGAGCAGCGGCAGCAGGAGCGCGGGCACCGCGAGCAGCGCGAGGATCGCGGGTGAGGCCCAGCCCCACGCCTGGCCCTGGACGATCGCGACGACCAGCGCGCCGACGGAGACCATCAGGCTCACGGCACCGAGCAGATCCGGGCGGCCCGCGCCCTGTTCGCGGTGCTCGCGCAGCGTGCGGGCGCCGGCGGCGAGGGCCACGACGCCGACGGGGAGGTTGACGAGGAACACGAGCCGCCAGTCCGCCTGCACGAGCAGCCCTCCGAGCGGCGGGCCGGCGGCGGCCGCGATGCCGCCGCTGGCCGCCCAGATCCCGATCGCGACGTGGCGCTTGGAGGGCTCGAACTCGGGCAGCATCAGCCCGAGCGAGGTCGGCAGCATCAGCGCGCCGCCGATCGCCTGCACGACGCGTGCGCCGATCAGGAACTCGACCGAGGGGGCCAGCGCGCAGGCGGCGCTCGAGGCCACGAAGATCCCCAGGCCGAGCAGGAACGCGCGCTTGCGTCCGAACGCGTCGGCCCAACGCCCCGCGGGCACGAGCAGCGCCGCGAACACGATCGCGTAGCCACTCAGGATCCAGGACAGCGAGCTCAGCGAGGCGCCGCCGAAGTGCTTTGCGATCGAG
>Ga0134126_10003236_pt1 | contig 20387 bp, 15 predicted proteins | sample KB31752_FD_96881 | JGI IMG/M metagenome (GOLD analysis project Ga0134126, IMG submission 96881) | Terrestrial soil microbial communities with excess Nitrogen fertilizer from Kellogg Biological Station, Michigan, USA - KB3-175-2 | ecosystem: Environmental > Terrestrial > Soil > Unclassified ... | reverse complement strand
CGCATTGTCGGAAATGGCGGCGCGCACGTAATCGGTTACCAGACTCCGACCCGCGCGCCCACTGAAAGCCCGGCTAACGACAGTGTCTTCCGGCGCCGCACTTGCGAACGCCTCCGCCCATGCCGGATGAATACCAGCTTCCGGTGCTCGCAGGAAACCCGTACCCACCTGTGCTGCACTCGCGCCCAACGCAAAGGCCGCCGCAACCCCTCGGCCGTCGGCAATGCCTCCCGTGGCGACGACCGGAATCCTCACAGCATCGACGACCGCCGGAACGAGGGAAGCCAATCCCACCATTTCGCGCTCGGCCTTGTTGGAATCAAAACAGCCTCGGTGCCCTCCGGCTTCCATTCCTTGAACCACAACCACGTCTGCGCCGGCCGCCTCGGCGGCTTTCGATTCAGCTACGGTCGACGTATTGGCGAACCAAGCGATGCCAAGGGCCTTCAGGCGAGCCACGAATTCGGGTGGGTAAAGTCCCATAACCGAAGAAACAATGGGTGGGCGGGCTTCCAGCAGTGCCTCACATTGTGCTGCGAAGTCTGGCGGAGGGGCATCACCTGCATCTTGTGCGACCACGGGTCCCCAATTCGAAAGGAATTCCCGCACGAGCTTCTCCTGGGTCGCATTGCGGACCGGGAAAGGGTCGGGAATCCAGAGATTGATTTGAAATCTGCCCTTGCTCGCGTTCCGAACTTCATTAGCCCAGGCAACAATTTCGGGCCGCGCCATGAGGAGCGCGCCACAGGCGCCCAAGCCACCTGCGCTGGCAACGGCAACCGATAGAGCAGGGGCACTGGCGCCTGCCATGGGAGCCAGGAGAATCGGCACGCGAAGACCAAATCGGTCGCAAAATTCGGTTGTACGATTGCGAATGCTCATGGCGCCACCCTATGGCTGCTCCTATTACCGTTGCCTCCAAAGATCAAGGCTACCATCGTTCTATCATCGAAATATGCCCGCTTCGCGCTTGGAATTTTGCTGCCTCAGCTGGCCGCTCCTGGCCGGAAAGTAGCCTCTCGGACCCTGGGCCGTCGTCCATGCTCTACCCGAGCAGCCGTCGGCCTTGGGCCAATTGAGGTCCGCCGCGGGTCATTGAAAGAGCTTGAAACGGTTGACGATCGCGATGTACGCGAGCGCCATGATGAAGAAGATAGCAAGACTCGAAATAATAGCTTTGTGGGCGCCAACCTTTGGTGCGAGGTACACAATCGCAAGCATGTAAGGTACCCAACTCACCAGCGTGCCAGCAAGCACCCATTTCGCGTGCTGACTGACTGCATTGGCTCCCGCAGTTTGACCGATAAAGAGATATGCGACGAGGGTAAAAACTGGAACCAGTGTCGCTAACCCGGACAAGGTCCGCTGACCAGTCTCCTCCAGCGTTACGATGATCGTGGTAAACAATCCGCCGGTTATGAAATAGAGGATAAGGCTGGACAGTTTCATAGATGCCCCCGCGGTGCCAGTACACACTGTACCGCTTTCGATGTCTGCTTACAGGAAACCAGACGGCGACGGCTAGCGGCGGCTTTTGGCCGACCGAGGTCGGATAGCGACCAATTGATCGGTTACGCTCAGGCCGGTTTTCGCATCGCGTCCAACGCCGCTCGGGCGAGAAACCCCGACCGTGTCTCACCCTGCTTACGCGCGTGGGCGTCAACTGCGCGAAGAATTCGTTGAGGCAAAGTGATATTGACTCTGGCAGCTTTATCTCCGAGCTCACTGACGTCGACGTCTACGATCGCCCAAGTCCAGCCGCGATAGCCGCGCTTGCTGCGTAACTGCTCAATGGCGGACGGCTTTGGAAAGGATTGGCCGTCGTCCAGTAGACCCTCCAGATGAAGCAGGATCGCCTCTCGCGCGTTAGTCAGCGCCTCATCTAGGCTATCCCCTGCCGAAAAGCAGCCTGGCAAATCAGGCACTACTACACCGTAGGCATGTTTGGAATCGCCAGACTCAATTGCAATGGGATACCGCATAAATTAAAACCTCACCTCAGACCGGCCTGCTTTCGAATCGCCCTCACTAAGCCTTTCCCTAGGTCCTTCTTTGGATGCGGCACTGTTACGGTGCCAGGCTTTGTCGGATGCGCGAATTGGGGGTGACTGCCGCGAGTTCGCTGCAGTTGCCAGCCATCCGCCTGCTTGATTGGCTCGCGACTCTGCATCGTGTGTATTATACACATCGAGCCGACCGCCTGCTCATCCGGTATTCACCCGACTTCAGGTTGAAAGGCGTCTATCCCTCGATCTCGGTCATGAGGGTCGATGCCTTGACGCCAAGGACCCGGGAGATTTCGATGAACTCCAGGACATTGAGCTGTCGTTCACCGGCTTCGAGCTTCCACACGAACGAATTCGATCGCTTCAGTTTCGCCGCCAATTCTCGTTGTGTCAGGCCCGCGGCGTGTCGTGCCTCGACCATGACGGCGATGAGTGCCCGATGTTTGGCGCTGCGCAGATGCTTCAACGTGCTGTTTCCCCAAGAGATGCACCACAGCTAACCGCAAAGTCCGCTTGCCTCCGTTTTGGTCGCACGGATACAATGACCGTAGCGCAACCAATTTAGAGGCACCCAGGGAGAACGCCGCGGCATAGATGCCGTCCGGTTGCGGGGTGGTTGTCGTCAAAATTAGGGACATTTGACGGATGAATGGACGGCCAAAGCATCTGCGCGATGGACTCAAGGATCAACTCAGCCTGCTGCGCCGTCGCCTGCTTCAGCGCGGGCGATCGAGCCGTAAGGACATCGATGAGCTGATTCAGGAGGGGTTCGTGCGGCTCTGCCGCTATCAGCAGAAACAGAAGTCGCCGGTTCGCGATCCGGTCGCATTTCTCGTGGATGTCGTGGAAAAGGTGCACATCGACCGGGTGCGCCGTGCCACGCTCACTCAGCGCATCTTCTCGGACCAGCCCTTCGAGGACGTCGATTGCATCGACACGGCGAGTTCGCCCGAGCAGAACGCCGAAGCCCATGAGTTGATCGAGCGCATTGAATGGAGCCTGGCTGCCGCCAATCCGCGCACCCGCGAAGCCTTCTTGCTGCATCGCTTCGATGGATTGAGCTACGCGGAAATCGCCAAGCGGCTCAGCATTTCCACGCAGGCAGTGACGAACCATATCGCCAAGGCGTTGCTTCTCATCGACAATGAGCTATTACGCGAATGAACGGACCCCGACAGCTACAGGGAGAGCCCGTGCCGTCCGAAGAAGTGCGTGCCGAAGCGGCCGCCTGGATTGCCCAGCTTCACGACGAGCGGCGCGATCCCAACCTGGAAGCGCGGGTTCATGCGTGGCTGGGCGAGAACGAAGATCATCGGCGCGCGTTCAATCGCATGACGCAGGTGTGGGAGCGGTCGAGTCAGATCCAAATGCGCGCACAAGGGGGCATCGTCACCGCCCGCGAGAGAATGGGCTCGCGCTTCACCCCTGGGATCGTCTCCCTGGCCGCGACCCTGGTCCTCGCGGCAATCATTATCGTGCACTACCGGCGCACCGACGCCGTCGTGACGGAGGTCGGGCAGCAGCAGGTTCGCCTATTGCCGGATGGCACCCGCCTCTTGCTCAACACGGACACGCGCATCGAAGTGAACTACGATGAGCATGCGCGCCGGGTGCGGCTGATTCGTGGGGAGGCATGGTTCGACGTGTCCAAGCGTCCGAATTGGCCCTTTCTCGTCACGGTGGCCGGCCGGGAGATCCGCGCGCTGGGCACGTCCTTCATCGTCCGCTACGATGACACCCGGGATCTATCGGTCACTCTGGTCGAAGGGAAGATCAGTGTCGCGCCGATCGCCGGGAATGACCGGCCATCATCGCAAGAGTCCCAAACTCTGGTTCCCGGGCAACGCCTCATCATCTCGAAAAGCCATGCGTCAGTGGATCGGCCGGAACTGAATCGCATCACGGCCTGGGAGCGTGGGCGAGTGGAGTTCGAGGAAACCCCGCTCGGGGATGCGGCCAACGAGATGAATCGCTACAGCAAAAGCCATGTCACCGTCGCGGATTCCAAAGTGGCTCAGCTGCGCATCGGGGGTGTCTTCCGCGCGGGCGATTCGGGCGAATTCGTGAGGGTCGTCACGGCTGCTCTCGGGCTGAAAGCTGATCGAAGCGGACGCGATATCGTGTTGTCGGAGCCCGCGATACCACCCTCGGCTCCGGTGGCTCCGCGAGAATATTAGCCGCCGCCTGTTGCGGCGCGAACTCACGCTATTTCTCGTTTTGCCGAGCACCCATCACGGGTGGCTGCGGAAATCATGATCGATATTCCGCATTTGCGCCCGCACAGGGTCTTTCGCGGAGCGGCTTCCGGCCTCGCGCTTCGCTGCGCAAATCACCCTCGGAGGTTGTGTTTATTTCTTCTGATTCGACCTCCTCTCCATAGCGTTACAAACATTATAGTGTTGCCACCATTCAAAAGAGGCAACGGACAGTCTGGAAAAAACGGGAGGTCTCGGTGCGTAGAATCTCTGGTCGCATTCGCTGTTATTCACTGGCATTCCATGCGGTCGCCGTATTGTGGTGCTCCTGGGCTCATGCCCAGACGCTCGTTCACTTCGAGTTACCGGCGCAATCCCTGGCAAAGTCGCTCACGGCGATCGGCATTGCGGCGAATACAGACGTCGGATTCAGCGCAAATCAGGTTGCAGGGCTTGGCGCGCCGTCACTGCACGCGGACCTCACCGTGGATGACGCGCTGGTGCGGGTGCTGGCGGGGAGTGGGTTGCAATCGCGGCACCTGGACGACCACACAATCGTGATCGCGGCCAGGGAATCTTCTGCGTCGACCTCGGCAAAGATCAAGGTGTGGCCGGCGAAGGCATCTGCGCCCGTACGGGCTGACGATCAACCCACAACGCAACGGGGCCCGGCGCAATCGGATACAACGGACACGTCTTCGTCGGATACGCAGAAGAAGGGTCTCGAGGAGATTGTCGTCACGGGTACGCATATTCGCGGTATTGAAAATAAAACAAACCCGGTGATCGTCATCGATCAAACCCAAATCGAGCAGAGTGGTTACTCATCCACACAGGATCTATTCCATTCGCTCCCACAGAATTACTCGAGCGGTGCGACGACGCAGGCTGGATTTCTCGGCACCGGCGGCAACAACACGGAGTTCGCGTCCGGCATCAATCTTCGAGGTCTTGGCGCGAGTTCAACGCTGGTGCTATTGAATGGCCACCGATTGGCGCCGGCCGTCACGGGAACCGAGGTGGATGTTTCTGCGATTCCGCTCTCGGCTATCGATCGTGTCGAAATACTCACTGACGGATCATCCGCGATTTATGGCTCGGATGCGGTGGGCGGCGTGGTAAATATAATTACCAAAAAGAACTACGACGGTGCGGAAACTTCGGCCAAGGCTGGCAACGTTACAACCGGTTTGCGGAAAGAAGACACGTTTGCGCAAACCATCGGAAAAAGCTGGTCGTCCGGCAACGTGACGGCGACCATGCAGTATCAAAATCATGGCGCCCTCGATACGCGTGATCGAGATTTCTCCTCAGAAGTTCCAAGTCCTAGCGATTTGCTTCCGGACGACCATTCCTATGCGGGTATGTTGTCGGCGAGGCAACAATTAGACGACACCATCGAAATTTACGCGGACGTGCTCTGGTCGAAACGGTCTTTCGACGAAAACATCGGCAGTTTCGTCGCGCCAGGCGCAGTCGATTTTGGGAATAATAGCGGTGACTCGGAGGCTCTGAACATCGCCACCGGCATTAGGTACGATTTCTCGGCCAACTGGTCGGCTGAGTTGAATGGACTCTACGCCAGCCAGAACTCGAATGTTACACGGATTTTTAGCGGCGCTTTGTATGCCTCTCCATTGACGGATCTAATTACGTCGATCTTTGACGAGAAATCGGTGGACATCCTTGTGAACGGGAAGATCGCAAAGACGGGCGCCGGGGATGTTGGAGTGGCCATTGGTGCATCGTATCGGGACGAATATCCTGGCTATCATTTTTACCAGAGCGGAGTCTCGCTTGCAGACGAGCACCCGGGCCGCAACGTAAAGGCCTACTACGGTGAGATTTACGTGCCCATCGTCGGGGAACAGAACAGCAGCCCGTTCCTGCGTTCCCTTGACGTCTCAGCCGCCGTCCGTGCCGACAAGTATTCCGACTTTGGCTCGACGACAAACCCTCGAATCGGACTGCGTTGGTCGCCCGGATCGGGCCTCTACCTCCGGGGCTCCTACGGCACTTCCTTCAGGGCGCCGACCGAAGCCGAGATTTTTCAGGGTTTGGTTCCGGGTGTTTATATAAATTCATTTGCGAATCCAAATGGCACAGGGACAGTGCCAGTGATCGTATCGAGCGCATCCAAGCCGCTGACGGCAGAAAAGGCGAAGTCCACCAATTTCGGGGTGGAGTACCGGCCCGCCAATCTGCAGGGTGTCGACATGACGCTGAACTACTACGACATTCGATATGCGGATCGAATCGTTCAGATCTATCCCCCGTTCAACGCCCTGCAGGCGCTGAACGTCTATGGTCAACTCTTCACCAATCTGCCGAGCGACGCGGCAGCGCGGGCGTACCTGGCATCCGCGATCGCGTCGGGCGCTACCTACGAAGGCGACTTTACGGAAGGTGGAATGGGTACGACCGGCGTACGATATGCCTTTGACGATGGGATATTGAACGCTTCCATCGTGCGGCAGTCGGGATTCGATTTTCTCGGAAGCTGGGTCAAACCCTACGCCGCCGGCAGTCTAAGCATTCGATTGAACGCCTCCTATATCGACAAGATCGAGACCGCGTACACAGCCGGGGCGGCGTCCGCAAATCTAGTCAGTACCTACGGCAATCCACCCAAGTGGCGATCGCGCACCATCGTGGCGTGGGCGACTCAGGGTTGGGAGGCAAACGGCGCAATTAATACCGTGGGAAGTTACGTCAACACGTCAGGGGTCGGGAACCCGCCGGTCTCGTCATGGACCACTGTCGATCTCGCTGCCCGAGTGCACGTCGAAGAATATCTATCGGGATCAGCATGGAGGGGGGTGACGATCGCGGCGGGCGTGCTCAATGCGTTCGACCGCGCCCCTCCGTACGTGAACTCAAGCTCGACACTGGCACAAATCAATTATGACCCGGCGAACGCAAGCCCTCTTGGGAGGTTTGTTTCGCTGGAGTTGAGAAAGAGGTGGTAGGTCGCCATGAGAACAGCAAGGGGAGAGAGAGTCCCTTGAAGTGGTTGCCAACCCTGCGACGAAAGGCAGTGACGCCTCCGAAGTGTCTGAGTCGGCTCATCATGGTTTCAGTTGCCTGCGGGACGTGCCTATCGGCAACCGCTGCGCCGGCAACCCATCAGCCGCTGACCGTCGCGGACGCCATAGAGACGGCCCGGTTTCAGGAAAACCGTCAAGGCAAATCCGTATTCGTCTCACCGGACGGAACCCGCTACGTCAGCATGGTGGTTCGAGGGAACATCAAGAGCGACGGCGTCTGGATGGATGTTCTTTCCGGCAGTCTGAGTTCGCTCGACGCAGCAAAGCCTCGACTCGTTACGAGGCTGTTTACGCACGGATTACCGCCGACAGGCCCTTTTCTGGATCAAATGTCCGGCCCGGCCGCGCTACTCATCCCAGGGTCGAACACCCCTATCTGGCTGAGCAGCGCGGAAATAGCATTTCGTTGGGCGGGCGATGGCGGACACAATCAAATATTCGAGTTGAATATCCTGTCAAACCAACTGACGCAATTGACACACGAGCCAACTGACGTTGTCTCATTTGTCGTCGGGGCAAATCGCTCGTTGGCCTACGAAGTTGAGGCGCAATATTCGCCTGAACTTTCGCAAAACATGATTCGATCGGGATTTTCCGTCAGAAGCCAGGATGTTGTCGCCCTCCTATCCGGAGTTGTGGACGGGACTAGTATCCTTGATTTGACCATGTGCCGTCGGGTCGTGGCGGTCCGAGTGAATAACGTGTATCGAGCGACGCCGGTCGCCGAGTCGCAGGTGAAATGCGATGTGTCCCGACTTAATTGGGGCGGAAACCTCATTTCGCCCGATGGGCACCTGATGATCCTCAATACTCAAGTCTCTCAGGTGCCCGCGGAATGGTCCGCGTATCGCGGTCATTTCGCCGAGTTCCGTAGGAACGCCGAAGAGAATCCGCACGGCATGGAGGCGACATTCATCAACGAATTCGTGATTGTCGACTTGGCGTCGGGTGTTCGTCGTCGGTTGTGGAACGTGCCGGTAGGCAACAATCCCTGGTCGACCGTCGCGTGGTCGCCCGACTCTAAGGCCGTATTGATCGCGCCGACGATGCTTCCTGTCTCCGTCGCAGACACCGCGGCTTTAGAGGGTGAGGCGGTTGCGATCGTCGATGTTCAGACTGGGCGCTTTGAAAGAATTCCTGTCGGGCCAGAAGTGGCCGCGGATATTCTTTCGACCGAGTGGATCAGGATGGATCGAATCGCGCTTCTACTGCGTGATGGCAGGACAATCACTTATGACAACATCAATCGACAGTGGCATCCAACTGCCTCAGGAAATACGGCGAATTCCCGTTACCGAACCCGCGTCGGCGCGCCACGCATCGTTGTCCACGTGCACCAGGACCTGAATGAATCGCCGGTGCTCGTGGGAACTGATCTGCAAAGGGGTAAAAGCAGCACCCTCTATGACCCGAATCCGGCTCTCCTCGAGCGTTTCGCGCTCGGTCATGTTGAGCTCATCCATTGGGTAGACACCGGCGGACACCCCTGGACGGGGCGGCTTTATTATCCGGCGCATTACCAGGCTGGTGTGCGTTACCCGCTGGTGATTCAAACACACGGACATGCCGGCCCCCATGTGTTCTCGATCTACGGGCAAGGGAATCCCGGGGGTGGAGTGCCCTTGGGTCCCGGTTGGTCGGTGTATCTGGCGCAGCCGCTGGCAAGTCGAGACATCGCTGTTCTGCAGATCGGTGGACCGGACGACGCCGAGCTGGAGCATGACACGGACTTTGAAGACACAAAAAGCAGAGCAAAGACGCTTGGGGACGCCGCTGAGAACCTGGTGAACATTGGGCTTGTTGACAAATCGAAGGTGGGAATCATGGGTCACAGCGCGACTGGGCGTGTCATCGAGGACGCTCTCGCTTTCACGGATTTCCCCTATGCGGCGGCAATTGCGGCGGATCACTACCAGCTTAACTACGCCTATAGCATGCAATGGGGGTGGGAGCATGATGGAGGGATGCCGGCGCCGTTCGGAAAAGATCTTGCAGTATGGATGGACAATTCGCCGGCATTCAATGTCGAGCGCATTCGAACACCATTGCAATTGGAAGTGACATCCGGCGGCGGAAATTCGGCGATGCTCAGCAGTTGGGAGATGTTTAGTCGCCTCCGATATCTGCACAAGCCCGTTGAGTACTATGTATTGCCCGATATCGATCATGGGTCGCATCTCATTCAGAACCCGCGGCAGTTACTGGCTCTACAAACTCGCGCATTGGACTGGTGGCTGTTCTGGCTCAAGTCCGAGGAAAGCCCCGAGGCTGATAGGGCACCGCAGAATCAGGAGTGGCGGTCGCTTCGATCCCAGCATATCGCGGATCTCAACCGGCCTAGGCCGCCGTTGCGGGTGTGGGCGTCCACCCCATAGCACCGAAGGGCGCTTGGGTCACGAGTCCGAGAGCAATTAGAGAGTTATCGACATTCATACGAGTTTCCTACGTTGTACGTGCGCAGGTTTTACTCATGCGGCCAGCGGTGTGCGCGGTACCGTGTGATTTACAAAGTGTCTTATCCACAGCTCCAGATCAAGCAAAGCGAAGAGTTCGCCGACAAAGTAGCCGCCTTTTGAAAAATCCCCCGCAAGTATTGCCTCGACGGTTGCTCGATCGATAAGTCCGGATTTGGCTAGTGATCCGTCCAAGACCATCTCTCTAAGAAAATCACGATTGCGATGAGCGTGGGCTTCGAAGGCACCGGGAGAGCGGTCTTTCCAGAGACGTTGGAGAATTGGCGCGGGCACGTCGCCAACAAAGGCCTTGCGCGCAAGCCCCCGTTCGATACCTTGATCGAAATGGACATAGAGCGGGATCCGCAGAGAAAGCTCGACGACGGGCTGCGAATACAAAGGCGCGATATCGAGCGGCGCAAAGGTGTCGGGCCTGCGCATCGGATCGTAAAATTGGGGAGTGAGTATCAGCGCGCCCACGCGCCGGATGACGTGCCACGGTACATCGTCGTATCCGTCAAACCAAGGGTGCGGGAAGAATTTCGCGCGCAGACCTTCGTTTCCGAGATGCCGAGCTGCAAGTGATTGTCTGTTGACCAGCCTATCCCGGAAGTCTGCCATTGTCGACCCCCGGATCTTTCGTCGCAGGGAGTCCGTCAGGATTTTCCAAGTCATTGTGTCAGTCCGCAGAGCCACGGCGGCGGCGAATTGGATTGCTGAAAAGGACAGGCCCCGCAGCCTGAAAAAATCGTCAATGACATGTCTGACAGCCTCCGCTCCGAATCCAGAATCGCCTCCGTCACCCGAAAACACGGCCGTATACGGGTGCTGGGTTGCAAGTTCCCCCTCCATTTGTCCAAGCGCGACGCAGCCCGCAGCACTCGGCGGCTCGACGCAAGCCGCTATTGTCAAAGCGGACTCGAGTGATATCTTGGTTGGATCGCAGATGCATTCAATATGCGAAAATCCTGCATGCTGGGCCGACAGACGTGCCCACCGCCGCTCATCCGACCGTCCGTGAGGATTAAAATGGGTGTAAGCCGTAATCGTCGGATCTGCGGCAACGTCTTTGAGGCAACCCGCAACTATGGACGAGTCCAGACCGCCTGATAGGCGAATCAAGATATCAGAATGATCCGCCGCCAAGGTACGGGTGGTGGAGCGAACGCAAGCCCTAAGGGCCTGCGCAGCAGCCGCTACGTCATCGAGCGCGTTCGCACGCTGGGAAAAATCGACGGGTTGCCAGTATAACTGCCGCGCACCAGAAGGTCCGCCATTTGTGCTGATCTCGATGCATTGGCCACGATAGACTTGTGATACTTCATTCAATGGGTTATGCGAGACATCCATGCCGTTGCTTGCCAGCCGGGTCTCAACAAATGACCAGTTAACGGTGAACGAGAGAGTGTTCAGCTCGAGGCAATCCTGTAAACAGGAAAACACGATGGAAACGCCACGCAACGAAGTCATGAAGCACGGAAGAGATCCGGTCGGATCCTTGAGAATCAGCACCGATCGCGTCTGTTCGTGGGCCAGAATAGCGACATAGCTGCCCCAATAGTCAGAAACAAGCACTCGACCCCGCGACCCGATGATCGCATCCGTGCGACGATCGTCGAAAATTGCACGCGCGGAAGGTGAGTCGTCGCTCAAGTCCTTATGGCGTTCAAATATGGACCCAAGAACGACTCCACAGTTTCGCCTCAACAGGTAGTTGTCGCATCCACGCTGATGTTGAGCGGTAAGTACCAGAAGTCCTGGTTGGCTGAGGGCGACGATGTAGTCGCGAGACTGATCGCGAAGGCGGACGGACAGGACGGACGCCTCCTCCCCCTGGCACGGCGCCTCACGATTCCAAATCAAAGCAACGTATCGATACATCATCGCTCTCCCGCTACACCGCTAAAATCGGCTCGTATTCGCAGACATTCTCCGGGTTAGTGTCCAGCAGATAGTGGCCATGCTGAACCCAGCTGTGCGCGGCCCAAGGCTCTGTCCTTACACCGAGCACCCAGCAAGGAAACTCTCCGTGGATCGCCAGGAATGTAATAAGCGTGAGCGCGTGAAGTAGGCAGCGCCCCTCGGTGACAAAGAAATATGGGCGCAGACTGCGGAACAAGAATACCAACTCCGCCGTGTGATCGAGACTAAAGCTATACCCGTTAGTTATCGCGCGAACCTTTCTTCGCGAAACGAAGCCGACGATCGATTTCAAGGGCAGGCAGCGAAGACAACCAGCCGCAGACATCAGGCTGAATAAGAAGGTCGCTAGATGAGCCGGCCGGACTGATGCTCGCTGGATTATTTCATCGCCGATGGATGCCAGCGGGCCATCAAGCGAGACGCGCGAGACATCAATGTCGCAACGAGGGGGCCTGGTTTGCTGCAGAACGTCGACCCCCAATAGGGATTGGACGAGGCACCTCATGCTGCAGTTCTCGGAAACGACGGTAGTGCTGATCGCATCGGCGACTCCGCTCCGTGTCGGCCAATTCATAACGATTCTTTCGAGGAAATTCGCGTCGGTCTTGCTGAGGCCGTAGTACTTGTTTCTGGGGAGATGCAGCAAGATGACGCCGTGTCGCGTAAAACATGGAAAAACATAGGGCGTCAAAAAATATTCACCGGTGCCATGGGGTTCGGTGTCGCGGGGCGTTCTCGCCGAAGTCGCATTCACTCGAGGCGCCTCTGGCAGTTCACCATTCTCGCTAGGCATCGGTGAGTCTCTGTATTGCATCGTAGTGGCCCCGGTTTTTCGTTGTCTCAATCGACGGGCTTATTGAAACGGGTGTGCGGAATGCTCCGCACACCCTTCGCGCCAAAGCGAGGCGCTAGGCTTTCACGGGTTTACTGACGCGAACCTGTATAGGGGAAACTATCAGTCGTGACCGGGCCATTGGGTTGCTTAGTTTCAGCTGTCACTTTTCCGAGTTCGATAATCATAACCGTCTCCTTTTATTCACTAGATGTTAGTGATACCAACCACCGATCCGGTGGTGGGATAAACATCGGAACGGCAAAGGCGAAATGTCAACTGAAAATTACGGAAGAATTATATTGAAGCGCTATCTAGTCGATTATGGGTGGCGTTGGAATGGCGGCGCTTTAGCCTCAAGTGTCGGCGTCGTCGTTGCGTCGACTCCCCGTGCGCCTGGGCTGGACTAACTGTTGGCCTCGGCATTTCCCGTGCTTTCGGAGTAACGTGATGGCGAGGAAGTGGTGAACAGGCGGTCCGCAGTATTGCCACGAGGGTAATGTTGCCGGAGAGACTTGCGCCGCAATCGGCGCGGAAAAAAATATGGAAGTGAGATCGTGCCAGGCACCGAGAACGGTAAATAAGTCCTGTGACGTTTGGATCAATCAGTTCTAAACAACCTTGCCTGGCACCGCTGAGCACCATAACTGCAAGTCCGGCCGACTGGGAGCGAAAGGCGCGAGCTGTTGGAGGCAAATATGCATGCTGACCAAAAGGCAGCATGAGATGACAAAGAGTCAGGCACGCATATTTGCGTGCCTACAAGTCACGCATAGGGTGATAAAAAGGCACGCAACTGGCCTCGAAATTGCTTGCGCCTTCTCGGCGCGTTCATGTTCAATTCAAGGGTACCCCGCACCTCGGAGAATGTAGCGACCAATCGGAGCGGAACTGCGGTCAGTACGAGCTGGACGCACCATCGCTCCGCGGCCGGTTCGTCAAGAGAATGGATTGCTGTCGCGAATGTCGATGGCTCAAGCATGGAGGAGCCGGTGATGCCACGTCCCGTACGACTGCCGACCATGCCATTCGGGTGGTACTACGCCGTGCTGTATAGCATAGCGAGCCGGAGGATCGTCACCAGTCACGCGGACCTCATGATGGTGTTGAAGCTCTTACGGGAGACGTTGCGCGAGAGGGGCGCGCGGCTGCATGCGGGTTACATCGCGGAGCGTGAGATGCATCTGGTGCTGCAGGCGGGGGAGGGGCCGTTGAGTGCGATCACGGGCGGCTTCCAGCACGAATATGCGCGGCTCTTCAATCGATCCCACCATGAGCATGGCTCGTTGTTTCGCTTGCATCATCATATCCTCTTGTTTCAGCACCCAATGTGGTTGGTGCCGCTCGTACACTATGTTCATTGGATTCGCCGGCTCGATGCGCCAGGCGACATTGCGGATGGTCTTTGGTGGAGCAGCGACGCGGTGTATCGCGGACTCGCGAAACAGGGCTGGCTCACGACGAATGTCGTTCTTCGCATGCTGGGTCGCGGGGCCTACGACCGTCAGAGTCAAGAGGAGGCGTATCGAAAGCTATTTGACCGGACGCCGGAGCCAAGCCACGCCTCTTTGTTCAGGCGGGGTTCGGCGGAGGATCCGCGGCTCTTGGGCGATGCCCAGTTCATGGCGAACGTGTGGCGCGTCACCGGTCGGCGATTACCCTATCGAACCCGGCGTGCACTCGATGTCGAGGGAGAAGTGCCGGGTTTCATGGTGCGGGCGATCGAACGATTTTACGCGTTATGTGACGAGCGACTACCGCAGCCCCAGGCCAGGGCTTGGAGACGCCTCGTGACGTATGAGAACTTGCGTTCCGGGTTGCGTAAGCGGCCGCTCCCGATGTTGCGAGCCCTGAGCGTGTCATACGTCGTCGAGCAGAAAATGGCCACGGTCACGCAAGCAGCGCGCTTCTTTCTTTGCAGTCCACGATCGGTATCCGCACGGCGGCGGCGATTCTACACAGCGCTCTTTCGCGAATGGTTCGACGCCAAGCCTGAAATATTGTTTGGGCGTGAGCGCAGTGACCGGAGCGTCGGCAGGAAAAATGACGGACAGGCGAAACTTGACCGCGCAGCTTGCCGCATCGTCAGCCAATACGCGGTTCGACCGGTGGCACCGGCGGTCGCCGGATCCGCGTCTGCGGCCGGCGAACGCAAATGAATCGCATGCGCTCATCCGTACCGCACGCACGACCGCGAGGGCGCCCCGAATCGAGCGGGGCGGTTCGGCGTCGGCGGTGGGGCGGCGTGCGAGAAATTGTCGGAATCATCTGGAGTGATGCCGACCGCTTCGTCCGGCGGCGTCTGGCAACCGTGCTGTTGCTGGTGGTCACGGCTTCCGTGCTGACGGCGCTCGGGCCCGTCGCGTTGAAGTGGCTGGTGGATGGGTTCACCGGCCAGGCGCGGACCTTGCTGGCGCCGTCTATTCTCGTCGCGGCCTATGTGCTGAGTCAGTTTCTGGCGCGGGCCGTGGGCGAGATCAGGGGTCTCGTGTATGCGCGGGCGGAGCGGCGAATGTTCCGCGTGCTGAGTTGCCGCCTGGTCGCGCACATTCTGCGGCTGCCGTTGCGCTTCCATTTGGATCGGAAGACCGGTGGGGTCAGCCAAACGTTGGAGAACGGTTTGACGGGTTACCAGATGATCTTGCACCACCTGATGTTTACGTTTATGCCCGTCGCCGCTGAGCTGGGAACGATCATTGTCGTGCTCCTGCGTTTGTCGCATCCGATCTTCCTGGTGTTGTTCGGCGGCGCCCTCCTGAGCTATGCCGTGGCCTTCGCGTATGCCGCAATTACCATTGCCCGGTCGGCCGAGAGCGCGTCCGCGGCCCACGTGGATGCGGCTGCTCGAACGACCGACGCTCTATTGAACGTGGAATTGGTGAAGTACTTTGCCGCCGAGACCGTGGTTCAGGAGCGGGTAGGCCGTGCTCTGCTGCGCACGGAGGCGGAGTGGGTGGGCTTTTATCGACGCTACGCCGTCAATGGCGTCGCCGTAGCAACCATTTTCGCCACCTTCCTGGCGGCGACCACGCTGTATGCCGTGCATGAGATCGAGGGGGCGCGATTGACCGTGGGCGACTTTGTGCTCGTCACCGCCTATATGTTGCAGGTCATTCGACCTGTCGAGGCGCTTGGCTATGCGATGCAGGGATTTTCACAGGGTGCAGCCATGCTGGAACCCTTGCTCGAGCTGTTCCATGAGACATCCGAGCCACAACATCCGGGCAACCCTGTCCGGCTCGAGGGTCCCGGAGAGTTGAATGTTGAGAATGTGACGCTGTCGTACCAGCCTCACCGCACGGTGCTGCGAGGAGTGAGTTTCAAGGTTCCAGCGGGCAAAACCCTTGGCATTGTCGGTGCGAGCGGGTCGGGTAAGTCTACGCTCGTACGGCTGTTGGTTCGCCTCCTCGAGCCGGATACGGGCCGAATCTTGCTCGATGGCGTGCCGATTTCCGCGCTCTCGCTGGCGACCCTGCGTCAATCGATCGCGGTCGTCCCACAAGATGCGGTGCTCTTCAACGATTCCGTCGGCGACAATATCGCCTTTGGCAAGACCGATTGCACGAAGGAGGAGATTGCGCAGGCGGCAAGGCGGGCGCACCTTCATGAACTCATTGCGAGCATGCCTGATGCCTACGACACGAATGTTGGGGAGCGAGGGCTCAAGCTGTCGGGGGGAGAGCGGCAGCGCTTGTCGATTGCGAGAGCGGCGATCAAGCGCCCGCTAATCTATATTTTCGATGAAGCCACATCGGCGCTCGATCCGGCAACCGAACTCGAGATCGTGCGAAACTTGCGGGAAATATCTCAGTCCATCACGACACTGGTGATCACCCACCGGCTGTCGAGCGTCGTACACGCGGACGAGATCATCGTGCTGGAGACCGGAACGGTGGTCGAGCGGGGCACGCATGTGTCTCTGCTGCGGCAACATGGTCGGTACGCTGCGTTCTGGGCAGCACAACATATGGGACCCGTGGCCGCCTAAGGTCGCCGCGTACCTGACGGGCCAGGTTGAGCTGCGATCTATTTCTGCTCGTGCCGATTCAATCGAACAGGCTCAGGATGTTTTGATACTTCTCGATATAGCCGCTATTTTCGCGGTTGTAGCGTGGAATGCTGACCGCTCGCACCACAGAGGCTTCCTCGCGCCAGACACAGGGGCAGGCGACTGCGGAGCCAGGCAGGAGCTGGCCCGCGCGGCGCAACTCGCCGATTTGGATGCCCATGCGGTCGAGCGCGCGATAAAGCTTTGCAACGTTACGCGGGCCGCCGTTGTAGGCGGCGACTGCAAAAATTCCGATCACTTCCGGATTCTTGCGATAAGCCGAGCGGATTTCACTGCTCATCTGCGATAGCTCGATGTCCAGCAGGCAGACGGCCGCCTTCATGGCGTTCGGCAAGCGGGTCGCGCCGCGCTCGAAGTTTGGGTCCAGCTGCGCGCCGCGGCACCTGCGCACGACGAGCGAATAGGTGCCGTTGCCGTGCCGGTTGGTGAACTGCATGGGGCCCAGCGCTTTCGCACTCGAGACGCTGTAGCGAAACGCTTCCTCGCGCTTCAGGCCGTACTGGCTGAGTACCTCGTCGAATGCCTCTCTGCCCTTTTCGAGGAAGTCCTCGTCGTCGGTCTGTTCTATGACCGCGAGCGTCGTGATCACCTCAGCGGGTATCACGTCCGCGAGCAGCTCGCCCGGAAAGGCCGCGCTCGGCACGTTCGCCAGACGAAGTTCGTCCATGGCGCGCCGTGCGGTGGTGAGCAGAAAATCCCTGCCGCCCGTGACGAAGCGTGGGTCAAGGGTATCCTGGGTAAAGGGCAGGTAGAGGATGGGTCGCGCCGTTGCCGCCGCCTCGCGCCAGCGTTTCTTCTTGATCAGGGTGTTGTCGAATACCGGGAACTTGCGGCCGTAGACCTTCAACTCCTCGCCGCCGCGCGAGAATGCGAACATCAGCCGCTCGGCCCCTGTGCCCTTCACGTGCCGTACCTCGATACCGGGCGTGAGCATGGCGAAGGGCAGTGACCGGTGGCCGGGCTTCCATTTCACCGGCGGGCGCGGGATCTCCAGGTGAGCAATCGTCCAGTTCTTCTGCGTCTCGCTCCACAACGCGAAGGCAACCGGCCGGCCGCGCAGCACCTCACGCCCGCCCTTGCCGGTGAAGACGTACTGCAGTTCCACGTCGCGCAGTTGCGCCTGGCCCTCGGCAACCAAGTCGCGGATGACAAGGTGGCGCTCGCGCCCCTCCACGACCAACTCCGGCAAGTCGTGAGTCTCGGGTGGCGCCTCGCGCTGCTCCGACTCGGCGACGGCCGCCGGAACCTCGGCCTCACCCTCGTCTTTGGCTTCGCTCGCGGCCACCGGGAGGTCCCGTACATCGGGCGCGGCGGCGGAATCCGCGACCACCGTTGGGTCGTCCGCGGCCTCGATGCGGCCGCCCGAGGAGGCACACGCCGAGCAGAGCAGGAAGGCCAGGAGCGGCAGCGCCGATGAGGCACCGCGAGAGACTCGCACAGAGGAACTCAGAAATGTAGCAGCAGGCGGTGGGAATGGCATCGTAGTCCGATGATACCGGTCAAGTATCGTGGCCGGCGCCAGGCCGGCGCGTGCGCAAGAATCCGCCGGGCTGCGTCGAACCGCTGCCGAGCACATGCCCATCCACCGCCACGCCATACATCGAATCCGGCGAGTCATGAAATTTGGCGCGGGTCGCCCCGACCGATTCGATGAAACGCGGATCCTGGGGCCGTTCATGACTGTCCATGTAGTGCGCCACGTCCCAGGCTTCTTGGGGCGTCAGCGTGGTCGGCTGGCTCAGCGGCATGTTCGCCTCGATGAATGCGGCGGCATTGGCGATGCCGGCCATTCCCGCACCCCAGTTGAACGAGCCGTCGCCCCACAGGGCGGGGAAGGCCATGCTGCCGTCGCGCGCCTGCCGGCCGGCGCCGCCGGCGCCGTGACAGAGCGCGCAGTGCTGCTCATAGACGAGTTTGCCGCGCGCATAGTCGGCGGCCACCGCAAGCTTCGGAAGTTTCGGATAGCCACGCCCGGGAAGGGTTCGGCTGATGGGCGCGCCGCTCGCCAGCCAATAGGCATAGGACTCGAGGGCGACCAGCACGGGGTCGCCCAGCGGCGGCGCCTTGCCGTTCATGCTGAATTCGAAACAACCCTGCAGGCGCTCCTCGAAGGTGTTGACCCGGTGATTCTTGGCGCGGTACTCGGGATAGGCGACGTAGGCGGCCCACAGCGGCGCGGAATCGGCCTTTCGCCCCGCATCGAGGTGGCAGCTACTGCAGTTCAACGCGTTGCCCACGAAGCCAGCGGCGGTGTGCCGGGGGTCCACGAAGATTTGTTCGCCGAGGCGGACCATGTTGCCGAATTCAGCGGCCGGCAAATTCGACTCATCCGGTGGAGTGAACGCACCTTGGCCGGATTCGCGCATGTGACCGGCCGCGGGGGGCGGCGCGACGGTACGGCGGTCCGCGACCGGCGGCGCGGCGCCGCGGCTGTCCGAAGGTGGTTCGTTTACCGCGCCGCGCGCGGCCGGCGACTGTCGTGCCTCTGCCAGGTCGTGCGGCAAATCACTGAAATATTGCGCGACCGCGCGAACATCCGTAGCGGACAGCTTATTGGCGATTCCCGCCATCAGGCCCTGCGGCCCGGGATCGCGAGTGCCCGACTGCCAGGCACGCAGCTGGTTTTCCAGGTAGGCGGCCGGTTGTCCTGCCAATGCCGGGAACGCCTCATCCACTCCGACACCGCCGCGGCCGTGGCATTGGGTACAGGCGGGTAACTCCTGGGTCCAGCGTCCGCGCAGCGCCAGTTGCGGGCCGAGATTCGATGCCGGGGCGTCGGCAACCGTGGACGGAACCGTCGTCTTGCGTGCGTAAAACTCGGCAATCGCGGTTCGCTCGGCGGGCAGCAAATCCTTCGCGATGGGCATCATGATCGAACTCGCGCGCCTGCCGTCCGCGAAATTTTCCAACTGACGCTCTGCGTAAGAGGCGGGCAGCGCCGCAATGCGCGGCGCATCGAGGACGGAATTTCCTTCCCCGTTCGCGCCATGACAGGCGGCGCAGGCCGGCGCGCCGTGGCCGTTACCGGCGCCGGCGATCTGAACCGCGGCAATGGTGGCCGCGGCTGGGTGGTCCGCGCGAACCGCCTGCGTCATGAGCAGCGAGGCGAGGCTCGCCAGCGCGATTGCGGCGGCGCGCGTGGCCGTCCCATGGGTCCCACAGTGCGGCATTGCGCCGCGGCTATGGCGAATGAGCCGCCGCGTACGCCTTGAATCCATAACGTTCAAAAATGGTCAGGGCCTGGGGAGACCTGATGAAGTCCAGCCACTGATGCGCGGCCTTTTCGTGGGCCGAGCCCTTGACGACGGCGCCACCGTAGACCGCCGTGCTGTTCTGCGCGGGCGGAATGTCCACATGCGCGATGGGATGTCCCATCTGTTCTTGGAACAGCGCCTCCGACTGCCAGGTGACGCCGGCGTCCGACCGGCCTTGCATGATCCACAGAGGCGTCTGGCGATGATGAATGTGCGTCAGGACCGTGGTGCCGTCCTTCACCTTGGCCTCGTACACCTGTGCCGACAGGCTCGGGCCTCCGGCCCTGTTCAGCGCATCCTTGATCTGGTGCACGATGCCCTCGAATTCAGGGTTCGGCATGGCCAGCCTCAGCTGTGGTTGCGCCAGGTCCGCGAGCCGGGCAATGTGCGAGGGATTGCCCTTTGCGACCATGATGGTCAGCGTATTGGTGACATAAGGCACGGCCGGCGACTCGAGCGTGCCGTCGTCGACGAACTCCTGCACCTTTTTCAGGCCGGCCAGATACACATCCGGCTTGACCGTCCAGGTCATGTTGCCGACGGTGATGGTGCCGCCCGCCTTCAATTGCTTCATCAACAGTCCGGGCGGAATGGTTTCCCAATAGAGG
>Ga0134126_10003235_pt1 | contig 20389 bp, 19 predicted proteins | sample KB31752_FD_96881 | JGI IMG/M metagenome (GOLD analysis project Ga0134126, IMG submission 96881) | Terrestrial soil microbial communities with excess Nitrogen fertilizer from Kellogg Biological Station, Michigan, USA - KB3-175-2 | ecosystem: Environmental > Terrestrial > Soil > Unclassified ... | reverse complement strand
TTTGTATGAATCATAAAAATCTAAAAATTCAAGCATGGTGATATTCTTTTTTTGGAAATTGATGGTTACCTGGCCGATGATATTTTTCATGTCTTGCTCAAAAGCAGGATCGAAGCCCAGCAAAAGTTTTTCTGAACGTAATGCATTGATGTAGTTAGTGGTGACTTCATTCTTTACTTTTTCAAGACCGCTTTCGTATTGTACCTTGTTGATATCGGTTTGTATCCGTGCATTTTTAATATTGCCTTGGTTCCTGTTGAAAAAAGGCAGCGGCACTGAGATGCCTATGGAATTATAATCCTGCACGTAGCTTCCCAACCGGTCGTAGTTGGCATTGATAGTAATATCCGGTTTTGCGTAAGCTTGTTGCAACCTTAGATTGTAATTGCCGAAAACAATATTAGCGTTCAATGCTTTTAAATCCGGCCGGTTTACGAGCGCTGAATCCATTAAGGATTGATAATTGGTTTGAGAAACGACATCGTTGGTAAGGCTTGAAATATTCGTAACAGGAATTACATATCCCGAAGGATTAGAGCGTATCAGTAATTTAAATTCGCTCTGTGTGTTATTAATATTTGTCTGTAGATTATCATACTCAGCTTGTAATGTATAAAGCTGCGATTTGATCCTCAAAGCATCTATGGGAGCCATGAATCCCTTTTTTACCTGGTCTTCAAAAGCAGGTACTATTTTCTGAAGAGACGAAATTTCGATTTGGTACAGCTTGGAAGATTGCTCTAAAAAATAAATATTATAAAAATCGCTTCTTAATACAAACCGCAGTGTTCTGAGCAGGTCATAAAATTGAAATTGAGCAATATCGATTCCTGATTTTGCCAGGTCAATTGATTTGTTTCTTTTTCCTGCGAGCCTTATCAGTTGGGAAACCTGCACTGACATCTCTGGATCGAAGAAATTATGAGTAGAAAAATTATATAGAGCGTTGGAATAAGAAAAGTCAGGGTTGTCATACAGCTTAGCAGTAATAACGGTAGCCTTGGCGGAATCTATGCTGTATTTCTGTGCGATCAGATCGAGATTATTGTTGAGAAAGGCTGTCTCTGCCTGCTCCAACGTCAATTGTAAGGTGTCCTGGTGTAGAAATGATAGTGTGTCCTGAGAAAAAGCATCGCACGCAAAAAGGACGAAAATCAAGAATAAATGTACTTTCTTCATTTCATTTGTTTAAAAATCAGATATAATTTCAATGGGAAAAGGTCATCGAATGATAACTTTTCCATTAAAATTTTGAGAAATTCTTTTGTAAATAATTGCAGACACAGCGGAGTCGCTAAAGCGAAATGCGTCTTTTGAAATTGGATTATGCCTTTGGCGGCGGTACTAAAATGTCGTAGGCAGGCATGAATATTTTGGATTTGGGGTAGTCCACATAATCCACATTGATCTGTTTTGAATATTTGTCCACGCCTTTTGTAAAGTATGTGTCAGATGTATATTGCAAATTTTTTACAGGGTGTAGGTTTTGAGCCCTGTTGCCGTTTTCATTATCAGCAGTATGATCCAAACCTGTTTTTACTCTTACCCATTCGACAATGCTGGTAATATTGTCCAATTGATTACCCTTGCTGTCATAAACATTTTGTTCCGGAACCTGTGGAAAAAACATGGACGTGTTCATGTGAGAAATCAATAATATAAATGCAAAAAATCTTATCATCAAGGGGCAAAGATAGAATGAGCAATCAAATAGTATATATTAATAATTCGCTAAATAATTTTTCGGATAAACATCGTTCCTATTTGCCAGAATTGGCACGCGTAATAAAAATTCATATAGTAAACGAATAAATATTGCTAATTGTTATTTTTATTCCCCGGGTTTTTTTGCCCTGGTTTGGTCAAGTACCGCTTTTTGTCTGGCTATTTCATCCATCTGTTTTTGCAGATCTTTCTTTTTTGCTTCGAGGTCGTCCTGGTAGTCCTTAATTTTTTTTACAAGCTTCGTTGAATCATCCTGAAGACTTTTCAATTTTTTTTCAGCCTTTGATACTACATCTTCCTGGTCAGATACCGCCAGGGTGTATGCCTGCAAATTAACGCTACTCTGAAAACTATTTATAAAGGCAATTGCATTAGAAGAAGGTTCTATATCTGCCACCGTCTTTGCTCCTTTTACTTTGTCTTCCGGAATTAGACCTGCTTTGGCAGATATCATTGTTACGAGAGATTTATCTTTTTCCTTCCGGCTTTTTCTATCTATTTTAAAAAGAACATCCTGCACTTCTGTACTATCCAGGTACGGAGGCCTAACGTTACGATAAACCAGGTATCCTTTGGAATTATCCGCTTTATAACCCTCTGATTTTAACTTGTTTTTTATCACATCTTCTGTTTCATCGGGCGGAAGATTGTATTCAATTGTATAACACGGATATTTTTGTCCGTTATATTCTGCAGTTGATCTTATGGGTACCTGTGCAAATGTAGATGCTGTGAGCAGTAGAGCAACAATTAGGGTAAAAATATGTTTCATAATGTTTTTAATTTGAGGATGCAAACATATTTGTTTTTTTTGAATTAGAGAATTAGCGACCGTTGAAGAAAAGGGCTTTAGCTACATAAATTCCCGTAAATTTCGGTTCAATTATTTTAAACAAATTTGAATTTTGCAGTTGTTTAAACCGGCCTCCACTTTAGACCATGCTGGGATGTTTTATCAGAGGCATGATGAATTTTGATTCATTTTTCTTTCCATTCATTGTTAGTTCTGTTGCTATCTGGTAGCCAATTTTTAGGATCGATTATTACCGATGCCACCGGCTGCATGCTTTGCCAATGGATAATATGAGTGTCGCCCTGCAGCCAGGTTTCAACAGGTAATTGTAAATTCCGTTTGCTTCCGTCTTTTAAAACTATCTCAATCGTGCATGGCATTGCCATTTTTTGCAAATTCGCGATAGTGATATCAACGCCATTTTTTGGATCGTTACCAGGATAAGTAACGGATTGCACTGCCAGGTCTAATTGCCAATTGTGATAAAACCATTCTTTCCAAAACCACGAAAGGTCTTCTCCTGCTTCATTATCCATCGTTCTGAAAAAATCATCCGGCGAGGGATGTTTGTACGCCCAGCGTTCGATATATTTTTTAAATGCATAATCAAACCGGTCGTGACCTAAAACCACTTCGCGAAGCAAAACCAGCCCAAATGCCGGTTTAAAATATTCAATAGGATGCCTGTATTTTTCAGGAAACTGATCCGCGCGTGTCATCATTACAGGAGCGTCTGCGTCCTTAAGCCACGGAATAATTTCATCAGCAGGATTTCCCTTTCCCGGTGCATATTCTCCATCGCGCTTTGGCGCATATTCACCGTTGTTAAAGTCTTCCGCGGCATACACATCGATAAAAGTGTTGAACCCTTCATCCATAAAAGCATAGCGGCGTTCATCACTCCCGACAATCATCGGAAACCAGTTATGTCCTATCTCATGTGCTGTTACCCAATATAGATCTCCGGCTTTGTCGTTGACGCCGTCGAATACAATTCCGGGGTATTCCATTCCCCCGGCCCGGCCGGCCTCGTTAACGGCTACCGGATATGGATACACGAACCATTTTTTGGAAAAGTATTCAATTGACTTTTTTAAATATTCAGTTGCTCTTCCCCATGCATTTTCTCCTGCGCTTTCCACCGGATATACTGACATGGCTAATGCTTTTTTGCCTTCCGGTAAATTGACTCTTGCTGCATCCCACATATAAGCCGCAGAAGCCCCAAAAGCCACGTCCCGCGTATTGTTCATTTTAAAATGCCAGCTTGCTGGTTTATTATTTGATTTTTTTCCGGCGTCATTATTTACTTCCTCTTCTGAACGTATCATTATCGTCTTATCACTTGCTCTTGCTGCATTTAATCTGCTAATTTGTGTTGGGGTAAGAACTGCTTTTTCATTTTGTAATTCTCCACTGCCTGCAACGATCATTCCGGCAGGCACTGTAACAGTATAATCGAAGTCGCCATATTCACAATAAAATTCAGCACTCCCGAGAAATGGTAACGTATTCCATCCTTCGAGATCGTCATAGACACACATTCGCGGATACCATTGTGCTATCTCATATATTTTCCCATTTTTCGTAGAAAAGAAATCAGTTCTTCCGCCGAAAACTCCCGGAATAGTATAGTGATATTGAATATGAATATTTAATTTTTCTTTGGATAATAAAGCATCAGGCAATCGGATTTGCATCCTGGTATCATTGATTATATAATTGGCCTTTTGTATTTTTCCTTTGTATTCAATTGTTACGGTTTCAAATTGATAACCATCTGTATGGCCGTCACTGCCATGGTTCGTATAGAAATTGGAACGCGCATCTTTTCGGTAAGTATCCTGGTCCAGTTGCAGCCAGAGCGATGATAACGCATCGGGGCTGTTGTTGGTATAAGAAATAGTTTCTGTGCCGGTCAAAGTATTTTCAACCGTATCTATCGTAGCGTGAAGATTATAGTCAGCGCGGTTTTGCCAATATTTGGGTCCGGGAGCGCCATTTGCAGAACGAAATTCATTGCCATTTTTTGTAAAAAAGTTTTGAGCAAATAATTCCTTCGGATTAAATAACGATTCCGTATTATTCTGTGCGGATAGTGTATTGAATAAAAAATAAAAACTTATTAAAAGCGCGGCACTTTTAAGATTCATTTTAAAAAAATTTGAGATGAAAGAAATCAACAATGAAAATGAAGGTCTGATAAATGTGTTGTTTGGAGAAAAAAATCTCAAATCTTCCGGGTTTTGAAAACCGGAGATGTGAGAGTTGGATGGTAAACAAACAAATATTGCTGATTTTTACTTTTATGGATAGTATTTAAAAGACAAATTTTGTCAGTGGTTTGATTCTCTGCTGATTTTTTGGATACAGTCAAATTTGGAAGTCGCCTTATCGGGTAAGCGCTTAATTGTAAGACAAAAATATTTCATTATGAAATTCAGATAAAACTTGGCTTAAATTTTTTTGAAGAAAAACATAAGAATTATTATAAGTTCTCACACATAATCACAGCGAGGCATTTTATTCTAAAACTTCTCTAATTAATTTTTCCAACTCTTCAGTATATCCGAGACTTACCATACGAATAATACCCTCCCTGTCAATCAGCACATATAGAGGGATGGCTCTTATGTAATAATCTTTCTTGATTTGTTCGCTGCCTATAAGCAAAGGAAAATTAATTTCCTTTCGTTTGGCAAACGCCCTGGCAGAAGAAAGCTGTTTGAGATCATTGGTGATACCATATACTTCAAGACCTTTATTATGATATTTATCATAAAGCGCCGTTATCTTCGGCATAGATTCAATACATGGGCCGCACCATACTTCCCAGAAGTCGAGCAGCACAACCTTGCCCTTGTAGTCATTACTCGAAACCGTCTTTCCGTCAAATGATTCGAGGTTGAAGTAAGGAGCGCTCGTGCCTTTCGATAATTTCGGTTCAGTATTAATAGGTTCCGGAGGCCGATAAGTATATTCTTTCAAAAAAGGCAGTCTGGAAAAATCGTACATAGTGCCGGGATTTATTGTAATAGTGGTGATATGATAATACAAGTCCTGCACTTTGCCATCGGTTTCCTGGTGTTTCCTCACTGCTACAGGCAGCATATTTGCCTTATCAATTGTTACGATTTTCTTTCTTTTAATAACATTATATTTCGTGAGATCGGGATAACTGATGATAATATTATAATCGTTTTCGTTTGCCTGTATCTGTATGCCATTGTTTTTTGTAGTATCCAATTTCACGAGGTCAGGCATAATCAAATGTCCGCCTCCGCCGTAAAGCATATTTTGCAAAGCTGAAGCGTTATTCCACATTCTGTATGTCTTCGTTTCTGTATCTGTTTCATAGCATGCATGCCCGTCATATATTTTCTCTGCATTTTCGTTATCTTTTTTCGCCCAAAAACGAAATCCTAAAATGGTATCAGCTTTATCAACGGATATTATTACGCTACCTTTCATAGTACGTATATCATCGGTTACCAAGGTATCTGTGCGCTCGATTGTGTAATTAACGGACTGTAATGATGCCTGCGCCTTCCACACTTTGGCAAGCACATCCATCGGCTTTGTTGTTTCCTGGCTATACAATATTGTGCATTGTATCATAAATAAAAATAGTATTGATGTTACTTTCATGGTATAATAATTTGATACAAACAAACCTATACTGCTATGGGCAGATAATTGTAATTTTTTAGATAAACACCTTAATGAATTATACCAATCCGGTTTGTCGAAAAAAACATTGGGTTTGTCGAACGCAGCAGGATATAGTAAGCTATTATATTGTACTTTACGGTATGCGGTTAAAAGAAAACTATTTTAACGACAGATATCACAGGCTTGAACTGATATTCTTTATCATCTACTTTATATGCTTTCCGATATTGAGCGGAGTGGAATATTATGTATATGAACCTGTACTGGTTAAACAAGGCTTTTTTAAAGACCTGCCTCAACATCTTATCTACGGCTTTGCTGATATGATTCCGGCATGGATATGCTATCAATATATCATTAAAAAACTACTTTTTAAGAAACAATATCTGTGGTTTTTTGTTGCTTTACTGGTGTATCTTGTATTTCATCAAGGTTACCGGCTTGGGATTTACTGGTTGATAACACACTTGTATTTTCTTCCCGCTGATATGGTTGAAAGTGCCGGTCGCTGGTATGCCAATGGTACGTTTTATCATGTCATCAGCATTTATGAACTTCGTGATTTAATAGTATTATCTGCGCTTGCCTATTTTATCCGCTCTGCCCGGCAGGATAAACAGATCAGCGCGCTTCAGCAGCAACGCCTTGAATCGGAGCTGAATTTTTTGAAAGTGCAGATTCAGCCGCATTTTTTCTTCAATACGCTTAACAATATTTATGCATTAACCCTGCAAGGGTCAGAAAAAGCAGCTCCGTTGATAGCGCGCCATTCGGACAGTATGCGGTATATTCTGTACGAATCTTCAAAGCCACATGTAAGTTTGAAGCAGGAAGTAGCTTTTCTGCAAAACTTTGTGGAAGTGGAAGCAATGCATTTTTCAGACAAAACGGATATCAGCTTTGAAACGCAGGGCATTACTAACGATGCATTGATCGAACCATTGCTGTTGCTTCCTTTTATCGAAAATGCTTTTAAGCATGGATTACGGGAAGAAACGGGAGAAGGGTTTATTCATATTGTGATCAGCCTGGTGGAAGACGACCTGTTTGCAGAAATCAAAAACAGTAAACCTTTACAATCATCCGGGGTAAAACCCGGTATTGGCCTGAAGAATGTGTTAAAGCGTTTGGAAATACTTTACCCCGATAAACACTGGGTTGATATTACAGAAGACAACAGGGTATTCGAGGTCCGTATCAATTTAATCTTAGCATTGCAATGATCAATTGTATTATAGTAGATGACCAGCCATTGTCGCGGCAATTGCTCACAGTATATATTAGCCGGTCTCCTAATTTGCAGCTTGTTGCCGTGTGCAGTAATGCGATGGAGGCATTCGACAGCATTCACGCAAAACAACCTGACCTTGTTTTGCTGGATATACAAATGCCTTCAATGACCGGCATCAACTTTATCAAATCACTTAAAAACCCTCCTGCATTTATTTTTGTAACTGCTTTTCCGGAACATGCGGCATTAAGCTATGAATTGAATGCTGTTGATTACCTGCTGAAGCCGGTTACCTATGAACGATTCTGCGTGAGTATCGCTAAATTTCTGAAGATCCATATAGCATCGCCTCAGCCACCCGATTATACGTATTTTAAAGTTGATGGCCATATGGTAAAACTATTGCACAATGAAATTTTGTATGCACAGTCCATCAGGGACTATGTAGTAATCGTTACTGCCAATGGAAAATTCATTACCCACATGACTATGAAATACCTCTCTGAACTCTTACCTTCTGCACATTTCAAAAGAGTGCATCGCTCATACCTCGTGGGCATAAAACATATCACCGTTATCAGTAGAAATAAAATAGCACTTGGTGATATAAATATTCCTGTCGGAGAGTCGTACAGAAATGAAGTAGGAAGGCTTGGAAGATGAACTGTTTAGGCGCCTATTTTAGTTGCAAATCCTTAGCAGGTACTTTTTTTATATTTCCTTTTTTATCGGAGATTACAAGATAGCCATTGCGGGTTTTTTCTTCAGCGATAAGCTTTTGAGAAACTTTTCTAAGGCCTTTTTCTATGTCCATAAATTCCTTTTGGGCGGATAGAGAAAATCCTATTTTATTTTTAATTTTTCCCATATATCAAAATTAATAATTTTTATTTGATTGCTCAATTCACCCCTTGCTATTATTTCTGCCGGAGATTTTGAATTATCATAAATATACCATCTATCAACAATTTCTATAAATCTTTTCAAGTTCTGTATCCCCAATTGAAATCTTCTTTCTATTACATCCGAAGGAATATTATGCCCACCTTCACTTACCCGCAAGGCAACTCTTTCTTTTGCCATTTCAGCAGCAGGCAAATAAAAAAACAACAAAACGACTTCATAATTTAAGAGTTGAGTCTTTCTTACAAGATTCATATAACTTCTGGTTGCTAAAGTAGTTTCAATGCAAAAAGTTTGTTTTAAAGTAATGTGCAATTCAATTTGTTCAAGCATAATTCGTCCGGCTTGCATCGCCACTGCTTCTGCATTTTTTGGACTCAATTTGGCAGCAATTTCATCAGCATTTAAAAAAATGTTGCAATGAAATATTTCAGGTAATAATGTTTTAGAAGCCGTTGTCTTACCCGCGCCATTAGGTCCTGCCAATATGTAAAGAGTCGGCATTAATAATAAATTAATTTCTGCATCATTTCATCCAATCTCGATTTTGCCAAAAAGTTTTTTTCGAGTTCCGCATTAAAAGGAACAGGTGTATCAAGCGAAGCGCAACGCATCACCGGCGCGTCTAAAAATTCAAAACAATTTTGTGCAATCCATGCTGCGACTTCACCTCCAATGCCTCCTGTGAATGTGTCTTCATGCAACACTAAAACTTTACCGGTATTGTTCACTGAATTTCTTATTGCTTTATAATCTAATGGAAGCAGGGTTCTCAGGTCAAGAATATCAATGGAGATTTCAGGGTGTGCGTCCGCATATTCTGTTGCCCAGATAACGCCCATGCCATAAGTGACGATACTAACGTCAATGCCTGTACGAATCTGTCTGGCTTTACCGATTTCTACTTCATAATATTCCTCCGGAAAATCAGCGCTGATACTTCTGTACAAAGCTTTGTGTTCAAAAAACAGTACAGGATTCGGGTCATTGATTGAAGCAATTAATAATCCTTTCGCATCTTCAGGAGAAGAAGGATATACCACTTTTAACCCGGGTGTATGTGCAAACCATGCTTCATTACTTTGGCTATGAAACGGGCCTGCACCAACTCCTGCACCTGTTGGCATGCGGATAACTACATCGGCATTTTGCCCCCAGCGATAATGAATTTTTGCAAGATTATTAATGATTTGATTGAAACCTACAGAAACAAAATCGGCAAATTGCATTTCCATCACGCTTTTGAATCCTTCAAGTGAAAGGCCAAGCGCAGCCCCTACTATAGCACTTTCGCACAAAGGGGTATTTCTAACCCTTTCTTTACCGAATTCAGTTAATAAGCCTTCAGTTATTTTAAAAGCTCCGCCATATTCCGCTATGTCCTGGCCCATCAAAATTAAATTCGGATGTGCAATCATTGATTGATAAATGCCTTCCCTGATGGCATCGACAAAACGGTTCCCTCTTTCAAGGGGGTTTGAAAAGCTGTTTTTATTTTCGACAAATTTGCTTTTAACAGTATCAAAAGATACAGTCCTTTTCGCATAGACATCTCCAGTTTCTTTTTTAGAAATTTCAGAATTGGATTGTGTAAATTTATCAGATGTGGGTTGCGAATTATGTAAAGCTGTTGTATTTTTATCGATGTAATCCCTTACCTGGCCGCGTATTCCTGCAAGATCAGGGTTGGTTAAAATATTCTCATCCACTAAGAAACGTTCGTAGTTTTTTATCGGATCTTTTTCTACCCATTGCTCAAACATTTCTTTGGGAACATATTTTACACCGCTGGCTTCCTCGTGTCCACGCATGCGGAATGTCATGCATTCTATCAGGTAAGGTTTTTGATTTTTTATACAATATTCGCGAACTCCTTTTACTGTTTCATAAACGGTAAGAATGTTATTCCCATCAATCCGAACGCCTTCCATTCCATAACCTTTCGCCCTATCCACCAGGTTTTCGCAGCGATATTGCTCGCTAACGGGAGTACTCAAAGCATAGCCATTATTCTCTATAATAAAGATTACGGGTAAATCCCAAACAGCCGCCACATTCAACGCTTCATGAAATTCACCTTCACTTGTACCGCCTTCGCCGGTAAAAGCGAGAGAAACCTTTTCTTCATTTTTCAATTTGTAAGCTAACGCTGCACCATCGGCTATTGAAAGTTGCGGCCCAAGATGAGAGATCATCCCGCAGATAAAATATTCTTTAGTTCCAAAATGGAAACTTCTTTCTCTTCCCCGGGAATAACCGTCCAGCGAGCCTTGCCATTGTTTTATTAAATCTGGCAAAGGCATTTTTCTTGAGGTAAAAACGCCGAGATTCCGGTGCAAAGGCATAATCCATTCGTTCGGCTGCAATGCAAGCGTAGCGCCAACTGAAATAGCTTCCTGGCCAATGCCGCTAAACCATTTTGACACTTTACCCTGGCGAAGTAATAGAAGCATTTTTTCTTCTATCATCCGGGGAAGTAATAATTCTTTGTAAAGTCGGATGAGTGTTTCGTCGGATAAATTATTTCTTTGAAATTGCATGTGACAAATTTCCGCATTTTCCGGTGTAAATAAAAGAATCGGTTAAAAGCTAATTGTTCCGTAGAAGGCTCGTCAGTGTGGATGACAGGAATGATAATAAAATTCCGAAAATAAATGCCCACAAAAATCCATCTATATGAATGCCTGAAACGAATTTGCCGGCAAGAATTACCATCAATACATTAATGACCAGAAGAAATATCCCAAGGGTTAGGACGGTTATTGGTAAGGTAAGTATAATAAGGAGCGGCCTGATAATTGCATTTAAAATTCCGAGAACCAACACAAAAATCAATGAAGTGCCATAAGAATCTATTACGATATGTGGCTTTAGCATCATGGATAAACCATAAGCCACCGCCGCAGTTACCAAAAGTCTTACAATAAACTTCATAAAACAGGTTTTATTTAAAACTAAATTAAATTACGACCAATTCAAAAAAATCTTCAGGCTGCAAATATTTGTTGGCAAGTCCCTGTAATTCTTCGGCCGAAATAGCTTTAATGGTTTCAATAGAATCATTAAAGTAGTTTTCATCAAGGTCATTTAATATTAAACTTTTCCATCGGTCGATTACATTAAAAGGACCGTCAATATGGCCAAGGTTCAGGCCCATCATATAATTTTTTACCAGCAACAATTCTTCTTCATCAACCGGATCTTCTCTTAATAGTTCCATTTCTTTATACACTTCTTCTATGGTGGCATTGCAAACATCTTTGCCGGCTTCGGTGCTTATTACCCACGAGGTATCCTGGATATGATTTTGCAGAAAGCTATGGATACCATATGTATAGCCTTTTTCTTCACGGATGTTAGCCATCAACCTTGATCCGAAATAGCCACCGAATAAAGTATTTAAAATAATAACTTTTTTAAAGTCCGGATGGTGCCTGTTTGGAAAAGGGCGTCCTATGCGAATGGCTCCCTGCACGCCATCTTTATCATTAATAATATTATGCTTTTTTTGCGAAGCTATTTCGCGTGTATAGGTTACTGTTGGTATCGTGTTATTTAACTTCAGGTCGCCGAAAAAGGTTTCTACCAATTGCTCGAAATCTGCCGGTAATTTACCAGCGGAAAAAATAGTGCATTTGCCTTTTAAATAATAATGACTAAAGAAATCGGCGAGGTCTTCTCTCGCAATGGCTTCGATGTCTTCTTTGTTGCTTACTTTTCCATAAGGATGTTTCGGGCCATAAAGATATTCATCAATCAACCGGTTAGCCACAAAATCACATTTGAGTAAATTAACCGAAAGTCTCTGGATCGTGTTTTGCTGAAATATTTCTATTTCGTTTTGTGGGAAGACAGATGTAGTAATTAATTCTCTGATTACCTGCAGCAATGTTTGCAAATGTTTGGAAAGGCAGTGTAAGGTGATGGTAGCCGTTTCATTGTAACAACTGCGGCTAAGGTAAGCGCCGTAATATTCAAAATACTCCGTGATTTCAAAGGCGGTTTTTTTAGAAGTCCCGTTTTTAATCAGATAGTTGGTTGCAGATGCAACCTTGTTTTTACCTTCAAAATTATTTCCTGCGTTAAAAACAAATTCTACCATAGCCACTTCTTCGGCGCCATCGTTAATGTAATAAACCGGGGCGCCATTGGAAAGCGAAAACTGCGTACAGGGCTTTAACTTAATGTCAAAATTAATGGCGTCTTTTATGGATGGAGCAATGGTTCTGTTGGGCATTTAGTAATCGTTAATTTTTTAAATAAATAGCTTTTTCTGACAGGAATTAGGAAAAGCAAACATTCCTGCTTACGCTGTGTAAATAATTTCATAGATCATGCAGAACGATAATAAAGTGTACTGCAATTATCCTCCGTGAAAATAAGGTTACATTCTGCCATAATTTCTTCCTTAGTTACCGCCTGGTATTTTTCCAATTCTGTATTCATCAGGTTGGCATTGCCCAGCAGTTCGTAGTTGGCAAGACTGTTGGCCCTGTTCATCAGGCTGATATCTTCAAAGGCAAGCATGCTTTCGGTTTTGTTCTTGATCTTTTGCAATTCCTGCTCACTGATCTGCTGGGTTTTCATCTTCTCTAACTCAGCAAGCACAGCCTTTTCGGCCTGCTCAAGGCTTACCCCTTTCACTAATTTTCCATCAATGCAAAGTAGCCCCGCATCTATGCTGCCGGAATTGGAGCAATCGATACTGCTGAATAATTGTTGTTCCTTCACAAGGCTTTGAAACAATCTTGAAGAGGTGCCACCCCCAAGAATTTCAGAAATTACTTCGGCCGTATAATACCTGTCATCGAGCCTTGAAGACATATGCCAGCATTTGTAAAGTGCATTTAGAGGAACCTGCCTGGTTACTTCCAATCTATGTGGCTCTTTCTGCGGAGGTTCCTGTTTTATATTTCTTATATATTTATTACCTGCAGGAATATCACCAAACCATTTTTCCGCCAATTCTTTTACTTTTTCAACGGTCACGTTTCCGGCCACGGTTAATATGGCATTTGCAGGCGTATAGTGTTTAAAGAAAAAATCCTTTACATCCTGCAGTTTGGCATTTTCAACGTGGCTAAGCTCTTTACCTATTGTCATCCATTTATAGGGATGCTCTTTGTAAGCAAGTTCCCGAAGTTTATGCCATACATCTCCATAAGGCTTATTAATATAATGCTCCTTAAATTCCTCGCATACTACTTTTCGTTGCACTTCCAGGGAGTTTTCATTAAAAGCAAGCGAGAGCATACGGTCGCTTTCCAGCCAAAATGCAGTTTCTAAATTTTCCACCGGAAGCTGACAAAAATAATTGGTGAGATCGTTGGTGGTGTAGGCATTGTTTTCTCCTCCGGCCATTTGCAGTGGCTCATCATACGATTCTATGTGCAGGCTGCCTCCGAACATCAGGTGTTCAAATAAGTGTGCGAAACCTGTTTGCCGTGGATCTTCATCTCTGGCACCGACATCATACATGACATCCAATACAGCCATTGGCGTACTTTTATCTTCATGGACAATCACCCGCAGGCCATTATCTAAAACAAATTTTTCAAAATGAATCATAGTTGCAAAAATGCGGCAATCCAATTCATTTTCCCAAAAAGAATTGGAAAGGAAACGTGAATATGTATTATGGATGATTATTAAACAACTAATGTGATTGAAAAAACAGGAACGGTGGATGACAAATAATATGTATTTTTATTCAACTAGCGGATCCGTCCCACACGAAGCAAAATAACTTTTGGAATGTTTTTTCTCATTACCAAAACTTTTACACGACTTCCGGTTTTTTGCAAAAGGTTTTTATAGGTTTCTATGTTATTAGAAAAATTATTATCAATAGACATAATGATATCGTCATTTTTTAAGCCTGATTTATCAGCTGGCGATCCCTTTATGATATCATCGGCTATGACGTGCCCGTCGACATAATACATTGTCATGCCCGTATAAGAATAATCAAATAGATCCTTGAAATGGCTGTTAGGCAAAATGTGAATTTCTCCCTGCGGATAATTTAAAATAATATTGAACCGCCGAAGTAGGTCGTCTCCGATCAGGCCGCCCTGGGAAGGATAAGCAAGTATATTATTGTCGTCATCCAGGAGATACGTAGGTACCTTTCTAAATTTGAACGGGCCTATCTGTAACTCTTTTATTAATGTGAGGTGTAATTGTTTCCTGCCTCCCAATCCCTGTACTTCTATAGGTAAAAGCTTTCGGTTTTTCCGTAATACAGAACTGTCTTCATTAAATTGTTGGCTAATCAAAAAACACAGCCCGGCGCCGGTATCAAAATAATAATGCGCATTAATAGTACGGTTATCCCTGATAGTTAGTGGAACGATAGGTAATCCCTTAAAGTGCGGATGCAAGAGAAATCCATGAGGCGGGTATTTAAGAAAACCCGGTTGAAACACACTGATCTTTGAACTGTCAAAATTTATTTTTACAATGTACCTTCTGAAAAAGCTATAACCTATGATGCCGTCGATTTTAATTCCATATACGTTTCCCAGGATTTCATAATTGTTTATATAAAAATCAAGGCTATCCACTTTAAGGCCTGGAAATGAAAGTGAATTATGTTGGGAGAAATCTACTTTGCGAACGCCGGCAATCCCGTAAATATATCTGCCTGAAGGCACATGTGGAATATGAAATTGCTCTACCGTACTAGAATCTAAAGAAATACCTCCGCTGCCGGTGTCCATTATAAAATTAAAAGAGTCAGGAAGATTATTAAATTTTGCCTTCAGCAGTATAACACCTCCGTTTAGCTGTTGAAAATGGAAATCGGTAATAAACTTTGTAGGCGTTGGCCAATACATTTCCTGGCCGAAGACGGTGGCTGTTGAAAAGGCAAATATTAAATAAAATAAAAACCTCATATCTGACAAAAAATAAATTTAAGAATTATCAGTGTATTTTTGTGCAGGATTTATATAAAAGGCAACTGGCCCTTTAAATTATACTTAATGAATACATCTCAATTATTGGAAAAGGCAATGCGCTTCGAATTCCTCACTGTAGAAGAAGGCACTTATTTATTTAAAAACGCTGCTTTGGCGGAGGTAATGGCTGTAGCGGACGAACTCAGGAAGATACAGGTGCCGCACGGAAAAGTAACCTGGATAATAGACAGGAATGTAAATACTACCAACGTATGCATTGCCAATTGCAAATTTTGTAATTTTTACAGGATACCCGGCCATAAAGAAGCCTACATTACTGACATAGAAACTTATAAACGGAAGATTGAGGAGACGTTCAAATACGGTGGCGAGCAATTATTATTACAGGGCGGCCATCATCCAGACCTCGATTTGAATTATTATGTGAATCTTTTTAAAGAATTAAAAAAATTATTTCCAAAGTTAAAATTGCACGCACTTGGGCCTCCGGAAGTAGCGCACATCACAAAAATTTCAAAATCAACTCACAGGGAGGTTTTAATGGCATTGAAAGAAGCCGGTCTTGATTCAATGCCGGGCCCGGGAGCAGAAATATTAACTGACAGGGTTAGACGATTAATTAGTAAAGGAAAATGCGGCTCACAGGAATGGCTAGATATTATGGTGGAAGCGCATAAATTAGGGCTTACTACTTCCGCCACGATGATGTTTGGCCATGTAGAAACGATTGAGGAAAGATTTGAACATTTGGTAAAATTGCGGGACGTGCAGGCGAGAAAACCTGAAGGTGCTGTCGGTTTTTTAAATTTTATTCCATGGACGTTCCAGGATGTGGATACGTTGCTTACAAGAATCAGGGGAGTTCATAACCTGACGACACCCGAAGAATATATCAGGATGATAGCCATGAGCCGCATTATGTTGCCTAATGTAAAAAACATACAGGCGAGTTGGCTTACAGTAGGCAAACAAATAGCACAGATTTGTCTTCATGCGGGCGCTAATGATTTTGGAAGTATTATGATAGAAGAAAATGTGGTAAGCGCCGCAGGCGCGCCACATCGTTTTACTGCCAACGGAATACAGGAAGCTATCAGAGAAGCCGGTTTCGAACCACAGCTTAGAAATCAACAATACGAGTTTAGGAAAATGCCCGAGCTAATGGAAGAGCAGGTGATTGATTATTAGCGATCGTAAGTGTCAATTGAAAATGTAGTCTTTGTAAAAATGAAGCTTTTTATCTTAAGGTTTAAATCCTATTCTTGGCCTTGGTTCTTGTGGTGGTGTTAATAATTTCTTTAATGCTTCAAAAATTAATTGGATATCATTGTCGTGTTCAGTTAATTTCTTTTCTATCTTTTGCATTTGCAGTAAAATATCTTTATTTGTGAATATCATTTCGCGCATTTTTACAAAAATTTCAATCACTTTAATGCTTACATTTAAGGCCTGATCACTTTTTAATACACTTGCTAACATCAACACACCATGTTCAGTAAAAGCATAAGGCAAAAAACCTCCTAACTGCTGCTTTGATGGTATCGCATTTTGCGATACCATCGCTTCAACTTCTTTCTTTGTCAACTGAAACATAAAGTTAGAAGGAAACCGCGCAATATTTCTTTTTACCTGCTCTCTTAATCTTATAGATTTCACTCCATATAATTCTGCCAAGTCTCTATCTAACATTATTTTTTGCTTACGGATGTAGTAAATCTTGTTCAATATTACTTCATCAGCAACTGAAATTGGTTTTATAGCTTTCCCCATGTTAGTTTTTTAAAGATTTGTAAATATAATTTTTAAAAGTAAAAATAGAAGTACTAATAGTCAGCATTACTTTTAAAATAAATATTTTTACGGAATGACATTTCAACATTTTACACCTCAACAATCTGTTCCAAAAATAAAGCAATACTGCGCTTACCAGGAAAGGTGCCATGCAGAAGTGCGGGATAAATTGTATTCATTTGGCTTAAACAAAACAGAAGTAGAGGAAATTATTTCCGCGTTAATTACTGAGAATTATTTAAACGAAGAGCGGTTTGCAATCCATTATGCGGGCGGCAAATTCAGAATGAAACAATGGGGAAAGAATAAAATAAAACAGGCGCTAAAATTCAAGCAGGTAAGTGATTATTGTATTAAAAAAGCACTTAAAGAAATTGATTCCCGGGAATATCAAAAGACCTTTGAAAAACTGGCTGAGCAGAAATTAAAAACCTTGAAAAGTGAAAAAAATATTTTTATCAAAAAAAGGAAATTGCAGGATTTTTTATTACAAAGAGGATTTGAAAGTGAATTGGTGAAGGAAGCAGTGGGAAGGATTTGAAATCATAAAAAAATATGGTAAAAAAGCGCAATTTATCTATTCGAATAATTAATTAAATTTGATAAAAGAAAATTGACATGAAAACAGAATTTAAAAATGTGGTTTGGAAGGAAGGTAAATTTTACGTAGCGCAATGTTTGAATATTGAAGTGTCTTCTTTTGGAGAAAGCACGGACGAAGCGCTAAGAAATCTTAACGAGGCAATCGAGCTATATATGGAAGATGCGTCTTTTGATAATTTACCCGAAATAGATTCTCCGGAAATCATTTACTCTTAAATTGAGCATGCCTAAACTCTATTCTTCTAATCAAAATAATTAAAATTCTTTTGTTACGCGGATTTGAATTTATTTCACCATTACAAGTAACAAATTTTGAAGATTAATTTTTCTAAATTCAATAAAAACGTGTCATCACTCACCATTACGCTCATCCAAACCGATCTTCATTGGGAAAATAAAAAAGCCAATCTTGAAATGCTTCGGCATAAAATCGAAAGCATTAAAGAAAAAACTGAAGTGGTAATTCTTCCTGAAATGTTTACGACCGGCTTTAGCATGAAACCAGGAATCTTTGCGGAAAAGATGGATGGGGAAACTGTGCAATGGATGAAAAAAATAGCGGCAGAAAGAAAAATAATTCTTACCGGAAGTGTGATGATAGAGGAGGGTGGAAAATATTTTAATCGCCTAATCTGGATGTTGCCAACGGGCGAGCACGGCGTTTATGATAAGCGGCATTTGTTTGCTTTCGCTGACGAACATAAACATTACTCCCCGGGAAATAAAAAATTGATTGCTTCGGTAAAAGGCTGGAAAATTAATCTGCAGGTATGTTATGATTTGCGCTTTCCCGTGTGGGCCCGACAATCTCAACCATACCTGGGAGAGGCAGGACGAGATCCGGAATATGATCTTATTATTAATGTTGCCAATTGGCCGGAGAAAAGAATCCTTGCCTGGAAAACTTTGTTGCAGGCGAGAGCTATCGAAAATCAATGTTTTGTGATCGGGGTAAACAGGGTAGGGGAAGATGGCGAAAAGATCTTCTATAACGGCGAAAGTTCCATCATTGATCCGTTGGGGGAAATTATTTACCAAAAAAACAAGGACGAAGATATTTTCACCTACACTTTGCAAAAAGAAAAAATATCGGAAACAAGGAGTCAATTCCCTTTTTGGCGTGATGCAGATTCATTTTTAATAAATGAATGAAATTTTCAAAGATGTTTTACAAGCGAAGATCACATACAGTAAACTAATAAATAAACGGATTTTTTATTTGTTTCTGTTTGAAAAATAAAGGCAAATGAAATCCAAATGACTTTATTGAATGGATAAACTGAATTTACGGAAAATGAACGCACTCCTATTTTTATCCTTAATTACACTTCTCGTTTTTTGAGTGTATCTATTTCTCTTTCTAACCTGGTAATAGTGGCTTCAATATTACTCAATCGCTTTCCATTTTTGGATATTTTAAAAGTAGGATGCACTGTTTTTAATTCTGCTTTATAATCAGCCAATTGCTCTTTTAATGTTTTTAATTTTCCTGCGACTTCATTATTTCTAACGGGGCGTGCCATAGTTGTTATTTTTTTGATACAAAGTATGAAATTAAATACAAAAAATCATCTTGCACAAAAAAATTTTTCTTTATTTGATTTCAGCTCTAAATCACAAGCCACAATTAAGCTTAAAAAATTCTGAAATAACGAAGCAATCACACGAAAAATCCGTAGAAAATATAACATGATATCAACAAATTTCAAGTCAATATCCGACTTATAATTTGTAATTTTGCATCCTTTCTAATATGAGCGACGAAATAAAACATGAATGTGGCCTTGCTTTTATAAGATTAAGAAAGCCCTTTTCATATTATAAACAAAAATACGGTACGGTTTTATATGGCTTGAATAAGCTATATCTCCTTATGGAAAAGCAGCACAACCGTGGCCAGGATGGTGCCGGCATTGCTACCATAAAGTTAAATACAGAGCCGGGATATCCATTTTTACATAGAATGCGAAGCACTGCCAACCAGGCAATTGCAGATCTTTTTTCCAGGATTGGAGACCAGGTAAACGAACTTAAAAAATATCATTCTGACATAGAGCAACATGCAGGCCTAATGAAAGGCCACGTAGATTTTCTCGGCGAATTAATGCTGGGACATTTGCGGTATGGCACCCAGGGGAAAAATAATATTCTTTTTTGCCATCCTTACATTCAAAGAAATACAATTCCCGCGCGCAACCTTGCTTTAGCAGGAAATTTTAACCTCATCAATAAGGACGAATTATTCGCTATTATAAATAGTTCACGCGATGAGCATGACAGGGGCAGTGACCTTGGGGCAATGATGGATATGATCCATCATTTTTTAGTACAGGCTGATGAAGCCAACCCTGAAAATACAGATATCGTGGGTGTTCTTAAAAAATCGGTTCCTTATTTTGACGGGGGATTTACGTTTGGCGGCCTCACCGGCGATGGTAAAGGATTTGTGGTGAGAGATGCACATGGAATAAGACCATGCTATTATTATATAGATGATGAAGTAATAGTGGCCGCAAGTGATAGCCCCGCTATTCGTACTGTTTTTAATGTGGGAGAACATGAGGTAAAGGAACTAATGCCGGGGAACGGGCTTATTGTGCAGCCGGACGGACAATATTCCATAGAACAAATCCTGGAACCTAAGGAGAGAAAGGCGTGCAGTTTTGAACGCATTTATTTTTCAAGAGGCAGTGATGAAAAGATTTACCGCGAAAGAATTGCCTTAGGTTATCATCTCAGTGAACGGGT
>Ga0134126_10003234_pt1 | contig 20394 bp, 15 predicted proteins | sample KB31752_FD_96881 | JGI IMG/M metagenome (GOLD analysis project Ga0134126, IMG submission 96881) | Terrestrial soil microbial communities with excess Nitrogen fertilizer from Kellogg Biological Station, Michigan, USA - KB3-175-2 | ecosystem: Environmental > Terrestrial > Soil > Unclassified ... | reverse complement strand
TCCTCGATGGCAATGCTCGCCACCTGCTGCAGCGGCACTTCCGAGCCGTAGTAATCGACCTTCAGGTGCTCGATCCAACTCGGATGCGCGCGCCCGGTGCGCAGCTCCTTGAGGTCGGCCTGGAAGGACTGGACGCATTTGGCCATGCGCTCGCGCGCGTCTTTCTTGATGTCTTCGATCATGTGTCATGTCTCCGGTACGCCGTCTACTCGCAGGTGACGACCGTACCCACGTCAGCGCCGCGTACGATGCGCGTCAGATCGCCGGGATTGTTGAGATTGAAGACCCGCAAAGGCAAGTGGTTGTCGCGGCACATCACGATGGCGGTCGCATCCATGACGTTGAGCTTCTCGGTGAGCACCCGATCGAAAGTGAGCTGGGAATAGCGGACCGCGGCCGGATTGCGCACCGGATCGTCGGAATAGACGCCGTTCACTTTGGTCGCCTTGAGCAGTACCTCGGCATCGATCTCGATCGCGCGCAGCGCCGCGGCCGTGTCCGTGGTGAAGAAGGGATTACCGGTGCCGGCCGCGCAGATGACGACCCGCCCCTTCTCCAGGTGGCGGATGGCGCGGCGGCGGATGTAATCCTCGCAGACCTCGTTGATGCGGATGGCGGACATGACGCGCGCGTAGAGTCCTACGCTCTCCAGCGCATCCTGCATCGCAAGCGCGTTCATGACGGTCGCGAGCATCCCCATGTGGTCGGCGGCCACCCGGTCCATGCCCGCCCGCGCGAGGCCCGCGCCGCGGAAGATGTTGCCGCCGCCGATGACGACCGCGAGCTGCACGCCGAGGCCCACGATCTCCTGCAGCTCCCCGGCGATGCGCTTGAGGATGGCGGGATCGATGCCGTAGTCGCCGGTGCCCATGAGGGCTTCGCCCGAGAGCTTCACGAGAATGCGGGAGTAGCGAGCCTTGTTGTTGCCTTCTGTCATAGCCCCAAAACGCCTCGTGGTGATGGAAAAAACCCCGCCGCCGGCGGGGTTTTTCTCGTGAGTGGCTGTCGCCGCGTCAGTGCTTTTTCACCTCGGCCAGCACCTCCGCCACGAAGTCCTCCTGTTTTTTCGCGATGCCCTCGCCGACCTCGAAGCGCTCGAACGCGATCACCTGCGCGCCGGCGCCCTTCAGCAGCTTCTCCACCGCCGTATCCGGATCCTTGACGAACGGCTGGCCGAGAAGGGTGATCTCCCCGAGGGACTTGCGCAAGCGCCCTTCGACCATCTTGGCGACGATCTCCGGGGGCTTGCCCTCCCCCTGGGCCTGCTCGGCGAGGATCTCGCGCTCCTTGGCCATCACTTCCGCCGGCACCTCCCGCTGCGAGAGGTACTTCGGGTTGCTCGCGGCGACGTGCATGGCGAGGTCGTGCGCGAGCTGCGCATCCCCGCCCTTGAGCGCCACCAGCGCGCCGATCCGGGTGCCGTGGGTATAGGCTCCCAGATGCTGCGGCGCGGCGAGCAGCGCAAAGCGGCGCACGCCGATATTCTCACCGATCTTCGCCACCAGCACCCTTCTGCGCTCCTCGACCGTCTCGGACCCGTCGAGCTTCGCCTGCAGCAGGGCATCGACGGTCTGCGGACGGTCCGCCACGGCGCGGTGGGCCACCGCCTTGCAGAAAGCGCGGAAGTCATGCTCGCGCGCCACGAAGTCGGTCTCGCAGTTGACCTCCACCATGGCAGCCGCTAGGCCGTCGGCGGAGCGCTCGATCGAGATGACGCCCTCGGCGGCGATGCGCGCCGCCTTCTTGTCGGCCTTGGCGAGCCCCTGCTTGCGCATGAGCTCCGCCGCCGCATCGAGATCGCCGCCGGTCTCCACCAGGGCCCTCTTGCACTCCATCATGCCGGCGCCGGTGCGCTCGCGCAGCTGCTTGACCGTATCTGCTGTGATGCTCATGGATGATTCCTGTCAGTCCGTCCCGCGCCCCAAACGCGGAGGGACGCGCGGCGTGCGCCGGCCGGCAGCGCCGCCGCCCGGCCGCCGGACTGCGACGCCAGCCTTCTCGCCGGTACCGCCGGAAGCGGCCAGCTCGGGTACTGCCTCAGCCTCCAGATCCTCGTCCTCGGTCCCGACTTCCTCGGGCGCCGGGGCACCCGCCGGGGCCTTGGCCGGCGCGGGCCGGCGGCGCGGCGGCGCCTTCTTGGTGCGCACGGTGGCGGCGGGCTTCTGGCGGCCGCGGGCGGACTTGCGGCGCGGGTTGCCGGCCTCGTCGAGCTCCACGAACTCGTCCTCGCCCACGGCCACGGCCGGGACGGACTCCTTGCCCTCGAGCACCGCATCGGCGACGCCGGCGGCATAGAGCTGGATCGCCCGCATGGCATCGTCGTTGCCGGGGATCACGTAATCGATACCGTCGGGAGAGCAATTGGTGTCGACGATTGCCACCACCGGAATGCCGAGCTTGCGCGCCTCGTCGACGGCGATCTTCTCGTGCCCGACGTCGACGACGAAGAGCGCATCCGGCAGCGCCTCCATGTGCTTGATGCCACCCAGGCTCCTCTCCAGCTTCTCCATCTCGCGGCGAAGCTGCGTCGCTTCCTTCTTGCCGCGCTTCTCGAGGGCGCCGGAGGTGGCGAGCTCGGTGATCTCGCCCAGCCGCTTGATCGACTGGCGGATGGTCTTGAAGTTCGTCAGCATGCCCCCCAGCCAGCGCTGGTTGACGAAGGGCTGGCCGGAGCGCTCGGCCTCCTTCTGCATCGCCTCGCGGGCGGAGCGCTTGGTGCCGACGAAGAGCACCGCGCCGCCGTCGGCGACCACGCCTCTGATGAACTGGGCCGCCTCCGCGTAGAGCGGCTGCGTCTTCTCGAGATTGATGATGTGGATCTTGTTACGCTCGCCGAAGATGAAGGGAGCCATCTTCGGGTTCCAGAAGCGGGTCTGATGTCCAAAATGGACCCCCGCTTCCAGCATCTGTCGCATGGACACGCCGGGCATGGAGCATTCTCCTGTTTGGGTTGAGCCTCCGCGCATCCCCGCGGCCATCCCCGAAGCGGCGCTCGAAAGCTCGCTTCCAGGACACCCAGCCGACGGGATTACCGATGCGCGTGTGGGTTGATTGCCAAAAAAGGCCGCGCTTTATACCATGATTCGAGACACCATGCACGTCACGATCAAAACCCCCGAAGAGCAGGAGAAAATGCGCATCGCCGGCCGCCTGGCCGCCGATGTGCTCGACATGATCACCGAGTACGTGGTACCCGGGGTCACCACCGAGGAGCTCGACCGCATCTGCCACGACTACATCGTGGACGTGCAGAAATCGGTGCCGGCGAACCTGAACTACCGCGGGTTCCCGAAGACGATCTGCACCTCGGTCAATCACGTCGTCTGCCACGGCATTCCCAACGACAAGCGCCTCAAAGCGGGTGACATCGTCAACATAGACGTCACCGTGATCCGCGAGGGCTTTCATGGCGATACCAGCCGGATGTACTTCGTGGGCAAGCCGCCGCCGCATGCTCAGCGGCTTGCCGAGACCTGCTTCGCGGCCATGTGGCGCGGCATCGAGACCGTGCGCCCCGGCACCCGGCTCGGCGACATCGGCCACGCCATCCAGACCTTCGTGGAGCAGAACAATTACTCCGTGGTGCGGGAGTACTGCGGCCATGGTATCGGGCGCATCTATCACGAGGACCCGCAGGTCCTGCATTACGGCGAGCCCGGCACCGGCCTCGAGCTCAAGGCCGGCATGACCTTCACCGTGGAGCCGATGGTGAACGCCGGCAAGCGGCACGTGCGCCTGCTGCCCGACGGCTGGACGGTGATCACCAAGGATCACTCGCTCTCGGCCCAGTGGGAGCACACCGTGTTGGTCACCGATCAGGGACACGAGGTGCTGACGCTCGGGTCCGCCGACCGGCGGCACTGAGGGCGCCCCGTGGCCGCCGGCGACGTCGATCTGCTCGACGAAACGCTGCCTGCCTCGCCCGCCGACCCCGGCTGGCCATGGCTGCAGCGCCTGCCGGCGCTCCTCGCCGGGGCGCAGGGATCCCCCACGGCCTGGCGGGACCTGCTGCGCCAGGCGCACGAAGAGCTGAAAGCCCGCTTCCTGGCCGATGAGCCCGTCGAGACGCTGGTGCACGCGCGCGCGGCGCTCGTCGACGTCGTGTTGCGGGAGTCGTGGCGCAACCATTCGATCGCCTCCATGATCTCGTGGGCACTCGTCGCCGTGGGAGGCTACGGCCGCGGCGAGCTGCACCTTTGCTCCGACATCGACATTCTGCTGCTCGTGCCCCGCGCGCCGGACGCTCCTGAGCGCGGCGCGATCGAGCGGCTGCTCGCCTTCCTTTGGGACATCGGCCTGGAGGTCGGCCACAGCGTGCGCACGGTGGAGGAATGCGCAGCGGAGAGCCTCGCCGATGTCAGTGTCATGACCACGCTGCTCGAGGCGCGGCTCCTCTGCGGCAACGCCGCCCTCCTCGCGGACATGCAAGCCGCGTTGGCGCCGGATCGGGTCTGGCCGGTGAGGGAGTTCTTCGAGGCCAAGGTACGCGAGCAGTCGGAGCGTCATCTGAAGGCGAACGACACCGCCTACAATCTGGAGCCCAACGTCAAGACGAGCCCCGGCGGCCTGCGCGACATCCAGACCATCGGTTGGGTCGCCAAGCGCCGGTTCGGCTCCGACACACTCGATGGGCTCGTCACCCACGGCTTCCTCTCGATCGCGGAGCTGCGGCGCCTGAAGCAGGCGCAGTCCTTCCTGTGGAAGGTGCGCTTCGGCCTGCACGTGCTCACCGGGCGGCGCGAGGACCGGCTGCTCTTCGACCACCAGCTCAGGCTCGCGCAGACCTTCGGCTACGAGGACGCCTCGTACACCCTGGCGGTAGAGCAGTTCATGCAGCGCTACTACCGCACCGTGAAGGATGTCAGCCTGCTGAACGAGCTGCTGCGGCAGCTCTTTCGCGAGGCGCTGCAGACCGAGAGCGAGCCGCCACGCCCGCTCAATGCGCGCTTCCAGGTGCGCAACGGCTCGCTCGAGGCGGTCAGCGAGGACGTGTTCGCGCGCACGCCGTCGGCGTTGCTCGAGCTCTTCGTGCTGCTGCAGCAGAACCCGGACATCAAGGGCGTGCGCGCCGCCACCATGCGCGCGGTCGCCCGCAGCCTCTGGCTCATCGACGAGGAGTTCCGGCAGAACCCGCGCCACCACCGTCTCTTCCTCGAGATCGTGCGCGCCCCCGCCGGAGTCACCCACGAGCTGCGGCGGATGAATGCCTACGGCGTGCTGGGGCGCTACATCCCGGCATTCGGCCGCGTCGTCGGCCGGATGCAGTACGACCTCTTCCACGCCTACACCGTGGATGCGCACACGCTCTTCGTCGTGAGCAACCTCAGGCGCTTCGCGATCCCGCGGTACGATCACGAGCTGCCCGAAGCCTCGCGCATCACGCAGCAACTGCCTCGGCCCGAAGTCGCCTACCTCGCCGCCCTCTTCCACGACATCGCCAAGGGCCGCGGCGGCGATCACTCCGAGCTCGGCTCCGTGGATGCGGAAGCCTTCTGCCTCGAGCAGGGGCTCTCGCCCTACGACGCGCGCATGGTGGCCTGGCTCGTGCGCAACCACCTCACCTTCTCGCTCACGGCGCAGAAGCAGGACATCAGCGACCCGCAGGTCATCAATGCCTTCGCCCGCGCCGTGGGCGATGAGGCGCACCTCGACTACCTCTACGTGTTGACCTGCGCCGACGTGCGCGGCACCAACCCCAAGCTGTGGAATTCCTGGAAGGCCTCGCTCTTCCATGACTTCTATCACCGCGTGCGGCGGGCCCTGCGCCGCGGGCTCGAGGCGCCGATCGACCAGGAGCAGCTCGTGCGCGAGACCCAGGAAGCCGCCCGCCGGCTGATGCAGGAGCGCAATCTCCCCGCCGCCGACATCGAGCGCGCCTGGACCCGCTTCTCCCCCACGTATTTCCTGCAGTACTCCCCGGAGGAGGTCGCCTGGCACTCGCGCCTGCTCGCCGAGCGCGATGCGCGCTCCGATGAGCCGCTGATCGCGCTCGACCCGCAGAGCGTGCGCGGCACGACCGCGGTGCTCATCTACAGCCGTGCGCGGCGGCACGGCTTCGCGCGCACCACCGCGGTGCTCGATCAACTCGGGCTCAACATCGTCGATGCGCGCATCACGCCGACGGGCGACGGCTTCAGCCTCGATCTCTATCACGTGCTCGAGGACGACGGCGCGCCGATCACCGACCGCGACCGCCAGGAAGAGATCGAGCACGCGCTGTGGCGATCGCTCCAGCGGCCGGAAGACACCCCCTTCGCGGTCTACCGCCGCGCGCCGCGCCAGGCTCGTATGTTCCATACGGTCACCCTGATCGCGCTCAGCGTGGACGAGCGCAATCACCGCTCGGTGCTCGAGCTCACCGCGGGCGATCGCCCGGGCCTGCTCTGCGACGTCGGCAAGGTGCTGATGGAGGAGCGGGTGGAGCTGCAGGCGGCGAAGATCATGACCGTCGGCGAGCGCGCCGAGGACGTCTTCTACGTCACGGACTTCGATGGCCGCTCGCTCGATGCGCCGGCGGCCGAGCGGCTGCGGGCAAGCCTCGCGCGGGCGCTCGACCGCCGCGATGCGGCCTGACGCCGATGATTCGCGCCAGTCGAAATCACCCAGCCGGGTCCCGGTGATCCGATGAATCCGCTGCTGACGCGGCTGCAGCCGTATCCGTTCGAGCGCCTGGCACAGCTCCTGGCGGGCGCACGCCCCGCGGCGCATTTGGCTCCCATCAGGATGTCGATCGGCGAGCCCCAACACGAGCCGCCGGCCATTGTCCTCGCGACATTACGCGACAATCTCCATCGACTCGGCACGTACCCCACCACCGCGGGCCTTCCGGAGCTGCGCGCCGCCTGTGCGCGCTGGCTCGAACGGCGTTATCGGCTGCCCCACGATATCGTCGACGCGGACACCATGGTGTTGCCGGTCAACGGCACCCGCGAGGCGCTCTTCGCTTTCGCTCAGGCCGCGGTCGATGCGGCCGGCGCCGCGCCCCTGGTGCTGATGCCCAACCCCTTCTATCAGATCTACGAGGGAGCGGCCCTGCTCGCCGGCGCCGAGCCGCATTTCCTCGCCACCACTGCGGCCAACGGCTACCTGCCCGATCTCGATGCGGTGCCCGAGAGCGCCTGGCGGCGGTGTCAGGTGTTGTTCCTCTGCAGCCCCGGCAACCCCACCGGCCGCGTCCTGCCGCTCGAGCTCCTGCGGCATGCGATCGCGCTCGCCGAGCGCCACGACTTCATCGTCGCCGCGGACGAGTGCTACACGGAGATCTACCTCGATGAGCGCTCCCCTCCCTCCGGCCTGCTCGAGGCCTGCCGCGCGGCCGGCCACGACCGCTTTCAGCGCTGCATCGTGTTCCACAGCCTCTCGAAGCGCTCGAGCGTGCCGGGCCTGAGGTCCGGCTTCGTCTGCGGCGATCCGGCGATCGTGGCGCGCTTCCTCCTCTACCGGACCTATCACGGCTGCGCCATGCCGGTCCCCACTCAGCTTGCCAGCGCCGCCGCCTGGGCGGACGATGATCATGCGGCGCGAAACCGGCGCCTGTATCAGGAGAAGTTCGAGCGCGTGTTGCCCATCCTCGCGCCCTGCCTCGAGGTCGGGCGGCCCGATGGTGCCTTCTACCTCTGGCCCGATGTGCGCGGGAATGATGAGCGCTTCGTGCGCGAGCTCTACGCCACCCAGGCCGTCAGCGTGTTGCCCGGCAGTTATCTGGCGCGGACCGGCCCGGGCGGCAATCCCGGCGCCGGCCGGGTGCGCATCTCACTGGTGCCGCCCGTCGAGCGATGCGTCGAGGCCGCCGGGCGAATCCGCGATTTCCTGCGACGGAACCCTTCATGAACGACCTCAAGAATCTGCAGTCCACCATCGACGCCGCCTTCGAGTTCCGCGCCGATATCACGCCGAAGAACATGCCCGCGGGGCTCGAGGCCGTGCTGGAGGAATGCGTGACCCTTCTCGACACGGGCGCGGTCCGCGTCGCGGAGCCGAAGGACGGCATCTGGGTCGTCAACGAATGGCTGAAGAAGGCGGTGCTGCTTTACTTCCGCGCTCATGACAATGTCGTGATGGATGCAGGCTACACGCGCTTCTACGACAAGGTCCCGTTGAAGTATGCCGCAGCGACCGATGCGGAGCTGCGGGCCTCGAGTGCGCGAGTCGTTCCGCACGCGATCGTTCGTAAAGGCGCCCACATAGGCCCCAACGTGGTGCTCATGCCGAGCTACGTCAATATCGGCGCATACGTCGGCTCCGGGACGATGGTGGACACCTGGGCGACGGTGGGCTCCTGCGCCCAGATTGGCCGCAATGTGCACCTGTCGGGCGGCGTCGGCATCGGCGGCGTCCTCGAGCCGCTGCAGGCGAGCCCGACCATCATCGAGGACAACTGCTTCATCGGCGCGCGCTCGGAGATCGTCGAGGGCGTCGTCGTCGAGGCGGGCTCGGTCATTTCCATGGGCGTCTTCATCGGCCAGAGCACGCGCATTTACGACCGCACCAGCGGGCAGGTCCTGCAGGGCCGGATCCCGGCGGGATCGGTGGTCGTGCCGGGGACGATGCCCTCGGCCGACGGCCGGTATGGACTGTCCTGCGCGGTCATCGTCAAGCGGGTCGATGCGCAGACCCGCGCCAAGACCTCGATCAACGAGCTCCTGAGAGCGGACTAGCAGCCGCCCGGCGCGTCGCCGGCGCGCCGTAACAAAACTGTCATCCTGGTGTAACGGGCCCGCCACGGGGCGCGCGCAGAGTGCGCGCAGCATTCAGTCACGCTCACCGAGATCCAGACAGGAGCCCGATAAATGAGTCCCAAGCGGTTGAGTACCCTCGCGCGAGTCGCCCTCATCCTCGGCACGGTCCCGGCCGCCGCGATGGCACAGTCGGCGAGCGCGCCGGCGCTGCAGACCGGACCGCTCACACTGGCATTCGGCGGCTTCACCGAGCTCGCCATCATCTACCGCGACCGCAACCAGTCCGCGGACGTCGGCTCGGATCTCAATAACGGAATTCCGTTCGCCAACAATCCCAACAGCCATGTTTCCGAGTTCCGTGAGAGCGCGCGCCAGAGCCGCTTCTCGCTGCTCGCTCAGGGAGAGGAATTCGATGGCATGAAGGCGGAAGCGTACATGGAGACGGACTTCCTCAGTGCCGGCGTCACCTCCAATTCGCGGGAGAGCAACAGCTATACGCTGCGCATGCGGGTCTTCTACGGCCGCTTCATGACCGACTACGGACTCGACGTGCTCGCCGGACAGAGCTGGAGTCTGGCGACCCTCTACAGGGACGGCCTCGTCCCTCGCGACGAGAACGCCCCGATCGGCATCGATGCCCAATACATCGCCGGCTTCAACTGGACGCGTACCCCACAGTTGCGCTTGGTCGAGCATTTCAGCAAGCAGTTTTCCCTCGGCGTTTCGCTCGAGAGCCCCCAGACCGTCACGTCCAACGGCATCAATGCAACCGGCCTGCCGCCGGGCACCGGCTTCCCGCCCTCGGGCGTCGACTATCAAAATAGCGGCAACGGCGCCGGCCTGAACAACTCGACGACCAGCTACAGCACGGACATCGCTCCGGATGTCATCGTGAAGGCGGCGCTCGACCCGGGCTTCGGCCATTACGAGATCTATGGTCTCGGCCGCATGTTCCGCTCGAGCATCTCCGGCCAGGATGAGACCACCTCCGGCGGCGGAGTCGGCGCCGGCATGATCCTGCCGCTGCTGCCGGGCAAGCTCTCGTTCCAGGCGAGCGGCCTCGCCGGCAAGGGCATCGGCCGTTACGGATCGGCGCAACTGCCCGATGTGACCATGAAGCCGAATGGCGCTCTGGCGCCGATCCGGGAGTACGAAGTCCTGCTGGGAGTCATCTACTCCCCGACGCCGCGGCTCAGCGTCTATGGCTATGCGGGACGCGAGAAGGAAGATGCCGCTTACTACAACGTCGGGACAGCCACCTACGGTTACGGGGCGCCGCAGTTCAACAACTCCGGTTGTTACGCGACCAGCGGCACCTGCCTCGGTAACACGAATTCCGTGTCGGAAGTCAGCGCCGGCTTCTGGTGGAAATTCTACCAGGGCAGGCTCGGCAACCTGCAGTTCGGCATGCAGGGCGAGTACCTGCAACGCGACGCTTTCGCCGGCGTGGGTGGCGCACCGAGCGCCAACATGCTCGTCGGCATGACCTCGTTCCGCTACTACCCCTTTCAGCGCTGATCCAGGGCAATTCAGCCGGCCGGGAACGGATCTTCCCGGCCGGGCCGGACTGCCCGGCGATCAGTCGACCCGCGGGTCGCCGACGGTCCCGGTCGCCTGGGCCAGCGCATACTGCGCCTTCGCGTACAGCGCGAGGGTGTCCGCATAACTGGTGCGGGCACGGGTCAGGTCCTGCTGGGCCTGGATGATCTCGATGACCTTGTACACCCCGAACTCCTTGCGCTGCATGCTGAGGTCGAGGCTCCTCTGCGCGAGCTGCACACCCTCGCGCGCCAGCGCCATCTGATCGCGGGCCGTCTGCGCGGCCCCGAAGGCGTCCACCACCTGTTGGGTGATGCCTTGCCGCAGCTTCTCGTCGGCGATCCGGCGCCGATCGAGACTCGCATCCGCCGCCTCGGTCCGGCTGAAATCGAACAGGCCGCCGGGTCCGATGCGCCAACTCAACCCCACGACGTAATCATGGGTGGGCTGATAGGCATCAAGGGCTCCGTTCGCGCCTCCCCGGGTGCCCTCGTAGGTGGCGGCGGCGCCGACCGACGGGATGAGCGGACCATATTTGGCGGCCGTCCTCGCGTGCTCTGCGGCCGAGACCACAGCTCCGCTCGCCTGCAGCTCCGGCCGTCTCATCAACGCTCTGCGAACCAGCTGGTCGACGGATTGATCGAGCGGCACCAGGGTCGCCGGCACGACGAGTCGCTCCGCCGGCGTCAGCTCGATGGTCGGATCGAGGTGCAACACGGCGGCGAGTGCCGCGGCATCGGCGTGCTCCACGCCCCGCGCCGCCCGCAGCCGCACCTCGGCCTGGCGGGTCTGCACGGCCACCCGCAATTCCTCGCTGCGGTTGGTGAGGCCTATCGCGACGGCGCGCTGCAGCTGATCCTCGTAGTCCTGCGAGATTCGCACCGCCTCCTCATCGATCCCCACCGCGGCGGCCGCGTTCACCAGGTCGAAGTACGCGTCGGCCGCCGCGAGCAGCGTGTCATTGCGCTGCGCATCGACCGCGTGCTCGGCCGCCGTTTGCAGCTGGCGGGCGGCCAGCTTGCCGAAGACGGCCGCGCCCAGATCGACGCCGACTCCGACGGTCCCGCCGCGGTGATACAACTGCTTGTAGACATCCTGCATGGTTCCGGCGGTCGCCTGGTCGAGGCCCGTTCGCCGGGCGTAGGTCTGGCCGATCGTCAGGTAGGGGAAGAAGCGCAGGGTCGCGGCGTCGTTGGCCGCCTTCGCCTGGCGCTCCGCGGCGCGGACCGCGGCGAGATCCAGGTTGTTGACTCCGGCGAGGCGCAGCGCGGTCGCGAGGTCGATGGGTTGACTGCGGGCAGGGTCCGCCGCGGCGGCGGTCGCGGCCCCAGGCGCCGGCATCCGGCCCTGCGCCGGCGCACCGCCCGTGCCGAGCGCATTCGCCAGAGCCAGCGCGCTCGCCGCGATGAGAGCGGCTCTCCTCACCGTGCGCTCGCCCCGGCCATCGCGGTACGCACTGGCCGCGCGCCCTCACCGGGCATCAGGTGTGCAGAGACGTACATGCCCGGCAGCAGGCGGTGCTCGGGATTCGGCATGTCGATCTCGGCCAGCATGGTCTGGCTCCTGGAGGAGAGAGCGCCGCTCACGCGCGTCACCGTGGTCGCAAAGCTCACTCCCTTGAGGTCCGGAGCGCTGACGATCACCCGGCATCCCGCCTGGATCCTCGGCGCCTCGCTCTCGGGCACCGGAATCTGGATGCGCACGCGGCTCAAGCTCATCAACATCACGATCCGGCCGCCGCCTTGCGCGCTGCCGGTCGGCACCGGGACGAACGCGCCCGGATCCACATACCGGGCGGTGATGGTGCCCGAGAACGGGGCGGTGACGCGCGCATAGCGCAGCAACGCATCCACTCGCGCGAGCTCTGCCTCGGCGACCTCGACCTGTCCCCGCTGAACCTCCACCTGCTCCGGGGTCACCAGATCGGGCGCCACCTTGACGGCGCGCAACATGCGCGCGTAGTTCTTTTGCGCGACATCGGCGACGGCCGCATACCGCAGGCGGTCGGCCTGCAGCTCCGGCACGTCGAGCTGCGCGATCAGGTCGCCGGCACGCACCCGGTCGCCCTTGTCGACCGCGATCCGTTGCACGTAGCCCGCCACCTTGGCGGTGATCAGAGCGGCCTGGTAGGCCACGACGCGCGCGGGAAGGACGATGCCCGCGGAGCCGTCCGCGGAGCCGGCCGGCCCTTCCACACCCGACCCGGCGGCCAGTGCGGCGCCCGAGCAAAGCATCCCGGCCACGAGGAGCGCGCGGCGTCCCCATCGGCCGATGTCAATCTTGGCAAACATGATCACGTCTCCTGCACCTGTGATGGGTCATCCGGATCGAGGGAGGGTGAGCGGCGCGGCGCGCGCGCCCGGATGAGGGAGAACACCGAGGGCAGCACCCAGAGCGTCGCCAGCGTCGCCAGCGACATGCCGCCGATGACAGCCCGGCCGAGCGGCGCGGTCTGCTGACCGCCCTCTCCCCAGCCGGCCGCCATCGGCAGCATTCCGGCGAGCATCGCCAGACTGGTCATCACGATCGGGCGCAAGCGGCTGACGGCCCCGGTGATGCCGGCCTCGAGCGCCCCCTCTCCCGCGAGGCGCGCGCGCTCCGCGAACGTGACGAAGAGGATCGCGTTGGCGATGGCCACGCCGACCGCCATGATGGCGCCGATGAAGGATTCGAGGTTGAGCGTCGTTCCGGTCAGCCACAACATCAGGGCCACGCCGACGATCACGGCGGGTACACTGGCAATCGTGACCAGGGCCAGCTCCCACGACTGGAAGTTAGCCACCAGCAGCAATCCAATCACGAAGACCGCGAGCAGCAGTCCGCCGCGCATCGCTCCGAGGAGGGTCGCCATGGTCTGCGCCTCTCCGTGGACGGCGACCGTCATGCCGCGCGGCGGCGGGCCGATCGAGCCCAACGCCCGCGCGACGGCGGTCGAAGCCTCGCCGAGGCTCGTGCGCTCGAGGTTCGCGGTGACGGACACGAAGTGCTGGTTGTCGTAGTCATCGTATTCCCCGACCACGGTGCCGCGCTCGATCGTGCCGAGATTGCGCAGCAGGGTCGGGTCGCCGCCTTTGGCGAGCACCTGCACGTCCCGCACGTCCTCGATGGAGTTGAAGGCATGCTGGGGTACCTGCACCTGCACGCCGTACGCGATGCCGTTCGGGCTGGCCCAGAAGACACGCTTGGTGTAACGGCTCGAGGCGGTGGAGGGAGTCAGGGACTGGATGACATCGTTCTGGGTCACGCCGAGCAGCCCCGCCCGCTCGCGATCCACATCGACGTCGATCGAGGGATAGGCGATCTGCTGGCCGAGCTGTACATCGCGCAATCGGGGCGTTGCGCCGAGGGCCGCGCGGACGCGGACCGCATACGACTGGTCGGCCTGCAGATCCGGCCCCACCACATCGACCTCGATCGGCGTCTCGGCCCCGAAGCTCATGACGCGGCTGACGATGTCAGCAGGCTGGAACGAGACTTCCACCTGCGGCATTTCCTTGGCGATGGCGCTGCGCAGCCGGTCACGGAACGCACTCAGGTCAAGATGCGCCGCCTGCCTGAACTGCACGGTCAACACGCCTTCCTGCGGGCCGCTGTTCCACAGGTAGATGAAGTTCTCCGGGAACGGCGAGCCGTGCGTGCCGGCGAGCCCGAGCGAGATCGAGACGGAATCGGGCCCCGCCTGTTGTCGGATGACGCTCAGGGCGCGCTGCAGCGCCGCCACCGTGAGATCCAGACGCGTGCCGGCCGGCAACCGCAGCCGCATCTCGAGCTCGGCCCGCCCCGACTCGGTACGCGGAAAGATATCCGTGCCGATCCTCGGCAGAAGGAGGACGAGGCCGAGCGCGCAGGCCGCCAGATAGCCGACGACCAGCGCCCAGCGGTAGGCGCGCAGGCGCCCCAGGCCGCCCCTGAATGCCGCCTGCAGGCGCAGGAAGGGACGGGACTCGGTGTCCGACGCCTCACCCGCGTGGTGCCACCTGCGGAACGCCCAGACCGACAGCACCGGCACCAGCGAGTTGGCGAGCAGATAGGAGGCGATCATCGAGAATCCGACCGCCAGCGACAGCGGCACGAAGAGCGCCCGGGCCGCGCCCTCCATCTGGAACGACGGGAGGAACACCGCCACCACGCACAACATCGCGATGAGGAGCGGCACGACCACTTCGTGCGAGGCGTCGAGCACTGCGCGCTCGACGGTCTCCTTGTGAACGAGGTGGGTGTGGATGTTCTCGATGACGACGGTCGATTGGTCGACCAGGATGCCCACCGCCAGCACCAGCCCGCCGAGGGTCATCAGGTTGATGCTCTGGCCCGTGAGCCACAGCGCCAGCACGGCCGCGAGCAGCGATATCGGGATGTTGAGGACGACGATGAAGGCGCTGCGCCAGTCGCGCAGGAAGAGCAGCACCATCGCCCCCGCGAGCAGCGCGCCGAGCGCGCCCTCCAGGGTGAGGCTGCCGATGGCGCGGGTGACGAACGGAGACTGATCCATCACGTAGCGGACCTGCACGTCGGGCGGCAGCACCGCCTGAAATCGGCTCAGGTTGGCCCTGACCTCGTTGACGACGGCCAGCGTCGAGGCGTCGGCGCTCTTCGTGACCGGGACGTAGATCGTGGGCTTCCCATCCACCAGCGCCTCGCTGGTGGTGATATCGGATCCGTCGGTAACCCGACCGACGTCGCGCACGAATACCGCGGGGAAGGTGCCGGCGCGGATGGGCACCGCCGCCAGGGCGCTCACATCGCGCACGATGGAATTGGTCGTGACGACCGGATAGCGGCTGCCGAGATCGATGTTGCCCGACGGGCTCACGGTCTCGGTGTTGGCGATCGCCTCGACCACCTCCTGCGGGGTGATGCGATAGGCGTGCAGTCTCGTGGGATCAAGCGACACCACCACGGTCCGCGCGCTGCCGCCGAAAGGCGCCGCGGCGGAAACCCCGGGCAGCGTGGCGAACAGCGGCCGCACGGTGTTGAGCGCCAGATCCTCGATCTGGGCGACGGTGCGGCTCGGGCTCGAGAAGGCGAGATAGCCGAGCGGAACGCTGCCGGCGTCGTAGCGGACGACGAAGGGCGGCACGGCCCCGGGGGGCATGTAGGCGTGTGCCCGATTGACGTACTGCACGGTCTGGGCCATCGCCTGCGACATGTCCGTGCCCGGCTGGAAGGTCAGCTTGATGAGGGCGACACCCTGGATCGAGCGGGCTTGCACCGACTGGATGCCGTCGATGTAGAGGAAGTTGTATTCGTAGTAATAGGTGAGGAAGCCCTCCATCTGGGCGGCGGTCATGCCCGGATAGGGCTGGGCGACGTAGATCGTCGGCACCCCGAGCGGGGGAAACACATCGGCAGGCATCCTGCTCAGGGCGAGGACCGCACCCGCCACGATACCGACCACCAGCACGAAGACCGTATACGGCCGTCGCAGCGCAAGCCGCACCAGACTCATCAGTGGGAACTCCGAGCACCGCCGGGACCTGTTTCGGGTCCGGCTTCGGAGTGAAGCGTAACGGCGCGACGATGACCCGCAGATGACCTCGAGATGACCGATCGGTCATCTTGCCGGCGTGTGCGCCGCTACGCGGCGGTCTCCCGCGGAAAATGTAAAGTCGCAGTGGTCCCTCGCCCGGGCCGGCTCTCGATCGCGAGATGCCCCCCGTGCAGGCTCATGATCGAGCGCACGATGGCGAGCCCCAGTCCCGAGCCACTGTGGGCGCTCGAGCGGGCGGGATCGACGCGGTAGAACCGGTCACCGAGCCTGGAGAGATGCTCGGAAGCGATGCCGATGCCCGTATCGGCCACGCTCAGGATCGGGGCTCCGTCGTCTTTCCCGATGCCGAGCGTGACACGGCCCCCCTTCGGCGTGTATTCGATCGCATTGGAGACGAGGTTGCTCAGCGCCCGGCGCAGGAGCGAGGAGTCGGCGCGAATCATCCCCTGCCCCTCGCAGCGCATTTCGATCTCCCGCTCGTCCGCGAGCGCCTGGTAGAACTCGCAGACGGCCGCCATTTCCGCGCGTGCATCCAGTGTGGCGATATTCACGGATCCGGAGCGGGCGTGATCGGCGGAGGCGATGAAGAGCATGCTCTCGATCATGCGCGCCAGGCGCTCGTACTCCTCCAGCGCAGATTCGAGGATCTCCACATACTCCCGCGCAGAGCGGCCGCGGGACAGTGCCACCTGCGCCTGTCCCATGAGGTTGTTGATCGGAGTGCGCAGCTCGTGCGCGAGGTCGGCCGAGAATTGCGACAGGCGCTCGAAGGACTCCTGCAGCCGCTCGAGCATGCCGTCGAAGGCGTCGGCGAGCGCAACCAGCTCGCGCGGCCACTCGCCCGTCTGGATCCGCTCGTGCAGCCGCTCGACATGGATGCGCTCGGTCGCGCGCGTGATGTCGGCAACCGGCCTCAGGGCGCGGCGGGCGATCCACGCGCCGATGAGAGAAGCCAGCAAGACCCCCGCGACGAGCACGCCGGCCGTCTGATGGAGATAGCTGGCGAGCAACTTCTCCTCGGACGAGACATCGAGTGCGGCCTGAACCCGCCACTGCGACTTTGCCGGACTCGTCCGCGTGACCGTCTCCGAGGTCAAAAGGAAGCATCGGTCCCGCAAGCATCGGCGCGCGCTCGCCAAGGAGCCGTCGGAGGTCGGCTGAGGAAACACATCCGCCGGCAGGTCACGGTTCATATCGGGCGTGTGGACCAGCACCCGGCCGCCGCTGTCGAGCACGCGCAGATAGAACCTCGTCGGGAAGCTTCCGGAGGTCTCCGCCTCGTCCAACACCGCCGGATTGATGCCGGCGCGGTCGGGAGGCCCGCGGCGCAGCAGCGCCGGGATCACCTGCACCTTCTGCTGCAGATAGTCCCAGTGGGTCTCCCGCATGCTGCGCTCGAGGCCGAAATAGAAGCGGGTCGAAGCCCCCGCGAGCAGCACCAGCGCGGCCAGGGTGTAGTAGATGGTGAGCCAGGCGCAGATCCCGCCGCGCCGCCAGCTCAGGCGGCCGGCGCGCTCAGCGCGCTTCCAGGACATAGCCCATCCCGCGCACGGTGTGGATGAGTTTGACGGGGAACGGATCGTCGACCTTGCGGCGCAGGCGCCGCACCGCCACGTCGACGACGTTGCTGTCGCTGTCGAAATTCATGTCCCAGACCTGCTCGGCGATGACGAGGCGCGACAGCACCTCGCCCTGCCGCCGGGCGAGGAGCGAGAGGAGCGCGAACTCCTTCGGTGCCAGATCGAGCCGCACACTGCCGCGCGAGGCCCGACGCGCCAGCAGATCGAGGCTGAGGTCCGCGATCTGCAGCAGCTCGGGCTGCCGCTCGCCGCGCCGGCGCATCAGCGCCCGCACGCGCGCCAGCAACTCGCTGAAGGCGTACGGCTTCACCAGGTAGTCGTCGGCGCCGAGCTCGAGCCCCTTCACCCGGTCGGTGACTTCACCGCGCGCGGTCAGGAAGAGCACGGGAACCAATTTGCCGGCGGAGCGCAGGTCGCGCAGGAGCGACCAGCCGTCGAGCCCCGGCAGCATCGCATCGAGGATGATGAGGTCGTACTCCATGTGCAGCGCCTTGAAACGCCCGTCCGTGCCGTCCTCGGCGACATCGACGTTGAATCCCGCCTCGCCCAGTCCCTCGCGCAGGAAGGCGGCACTCTTGGGCTCGTCCTCGACGATCAGGATGCGCATGAGGTCAGGGCAGTGCCACTGGCCGTCCTGGCGGCTGACCCTCCGGCCCGGCCCTCCGTGGCCCGGCGCTCGCGCGGATCGAGGACACGTTAAGTGTCCTCGATGAAGGCACCGCGCTCACCCAAATCTTCCGGTGATGTAGTCTTCCGTGAGCCGATGCTGCGGGTTGGTGAACACCCGGTCGGTATCGCCCACCTCGATGAGCTGACCCATGTAGAAGTAGGCCGTGCGCTGCGACACCCGCGCCGCCTGTTGCATCGAGTGCGTCACGATCACGATCGCAAAGGACGCACGCAGCTGCTCGATCAGATCCTCGACGTGGGCGGTCGCGATGGGATCGAGCGCGGAGCAGGGCTCGTCCATCAGGATGACCTCCGGCTGCACGGCGAGCGCGCGCGCGATGCAGAGGCGCTGCTGCTGCCCGCCGGAGAGGCCGCTCGCGTGCGAGCTCAGGCGGTCCTTGACCTCTTCCCACAGGCCCGCGCGCTGCAGGCTGGTAAAGACGAGCTCATCGAGATCGGCGCGGCTGCGGGTGAGCTTGTGGATGCGCGGCCCGTAGGCCACGTTGTCATAGATCGACTTCGGAAAGGGATTCGGCTTCTGGAAGACCATCCCGATGCGGGCCCGCAACTGCGCCACGTCCTGGCGCTTCGAGTAGATGTCCTGGCCGTCGAGCGTGATGGTCCCCGTGACGCTGGCGCCGGGAATGGTGTCGTTCATGCGGTTGAGACACCGCAGGAAGGTCGACTTGCCGCAGCCGGACGGTCCGATGGCCGCGAGCACCTGGCGGCGGGCGACATCGATCGTGACATTCTTCAGCGCCTGCTTGGCGCCGTAGGCGACGCTGACGTCCCGGCAGGAGAAGACCGGATCCTCGACCGTGGCCTCTCCGAGGGGCCGCGCGGGCGAGGGGCTCAGGGGCTCGGGAAGGTGCACGCGGGCGCTCGGCTTGAGATTCAAGCCGCCGCCACCCGGGAGATGCCGGCTATCGGAGCCGCCGGCGCCGCCGGATTCCGCTCGCCTGGGCTCGTGAATCATGTCTTCCCCGCCCACGCGCTCACCCGAACCGGCCCGTCACGTAATCGTCGGTCCGGCGGTTCTTCGGCGCGGTGAAGATCTGCCCGGTGGGTCCCATCTCCACGACCTCGCCCAAGTACATGAACGCCGTCACGTTGGAGACCCTGGCCGCCTGCTGCAGGTTGTGTGTCACGATGGCGATGCAGTAGTTCTCGCGCAAGCTCTGCAGGGTCTCCTCGACACGCAGGGTCGAGATCGGATCGAGCGCCGCGGTCGGCTCATCGAACAGGATCACTTCAGGCTCGAGGGCTATGGTACGCGCGATGCAGAGCCTTTGCTGCTGGCCGCCGGAGAGACTTCTTCCGTCCTCGTACAGCTTGTCCTTGACCTCCTCCCACATGGCGGCATCCTGCAGCGCCTGGTGCACGCGCTCGCGCAGCTCCCCCCGGCCGATCCGGCGCGCGAGACGCAACCCGAACGCGACATTCTCGAAGATCGACATGGGAAAGGGAGTCGCCCTCTGGAATACCATGCCGACCCGTAGCCGCAGGTTCGCGACGTCGACCGACGGCGCGAGAATGTCCTGGCCGTCGAGCAGGACCTCCCCCGTCGCGCGATGACCCGGATAAAGCGCATACATGCGGTTGAAGACCCGCAGCAGCGTCGATTTCCCGCATCCGGATGGGCCGATGAAGGCCGTGATGCTGCGATCCTGCAACGTGAGACTGACATCCTTCAGGGCATGCGCGCGACCGTAATAGAAGTCGAGATGCCGCGCCTCGATCTTGGGTGCCGCGGTCCCCTCCTCGGGCCGCTCCCCCTGCAACTGCCTCTGCGGGGTACTCATCTGCGGCCCGCTCCCGGGCCCAGCCTCGCGACCGCCACGCGCGCAATGATGCTCAACACCAGGATCGCGAAGGTGATGAGCAGCGCACCCGCCCACGCGAGCCGCTGCCAGTTCGTGTAGGGGCTCAGCGCGAATTGGAAGATCACGACCGGCAGGTTGGCAATGGGCGTCTTGAGGTTGGTGCTCCAGAATTGGTTATTGAGCGCGGTGAAGAGCAGTGGTGCCGTCTCCCCGCTGATGCGTGCCACGGCGAGCAGGAGGCCGGTGACCATGCCGCTGCGGGCAGCCGGATAGGCAATGCTCGTGATCGTGCGCCAGGGGTAGGCTCCCATGGCCGTGGAGGCATCCTTCATGCCTTGCGGCACGAGATTCAACATGTCTTCGGTGGTTCGCACGATCACCGGCATCGCGATGATCGCCAGCGCTATCGCGCCCGAGATCGCCGAGAAATTCCCCATGGGGACTACGACGAGCTCGTAAACGAAGAGCCCGATGATGATCGAGGGCGCGCTGAGCAGCACGTCGTTGATGAAGCGGATCACCGAGCTGAGCGCCGACTTGCGGCCGTACTCGGCGAGATAGGTGCCGGCGAGCACGCCGATCGGGGCGCCGATGGCGATGCCGAGCACCGTCAT
>Ga0134126_10003233_pt1 | contig 20394 bp, 45 predicted proteins | sample KB31752_FD_96881 | JGI IMG/M metagenome (GOLD analysis project Ga0134126, IMG submission 96881) | Terrestrial soil microbial communities with excess Nitrogen fertilizer from Kellogg Biological Station, Michigan, USA - KB3-175-2 | ecosystem: Environmental > Terrestrial > Soil > Unclassified ... | reverse complement strand
TTTACTTTTTAATAAAATAACCAAACTGAATTAGAGTTACAATGGTTCCCAATATTGACATCCCAAAAAATAAAACTTTAACTATAACATCGTACCAAGAAGTTCTATTCCAAATTATAAATAAAATAGAGAATAGAATAGCAGAGACGACAATAAAAATATTTAACATATTATTGCTTTAATGCCTTTTGAGCGTTGGACTGTGCTTCATGAACAGTATCACCGAACCAGCGATATGTTGACCCGTCGTCATTTGTTAAGACAGCGGCCCACTGCTTGTAAGGTGGCAGATAGATATTTTGTTTTTCAGATTGTAGATTTTTCACTTTGATTTCCTTTGCTTTTTAACTTTTGGTGGCTTGGGTATAATTGGTGTCAAAATATAAAAATTAACTCGAACATCGTGATGAGTAGCAAATGTACCACCCCATTCCTCAATGGTGCAGCAAGCCAAAATAGTTTTATCGCTATATAAATAACCATTGCCATTAAAATAACTATCACCGTATCCTAATGGCCCGTCATATTTTGTCGCGCGTGTATAATTCCATTCTACAAGCACATCTTCAACCTTTGTGCGTTGATTATGATATGCCTGAATCTCTTTACGACCGCCATAAAGTTTTTGCCATTTATATTTTGTACCGTCAATCGTTTGTAAGGTTGGCGGTTCAGGCGCTAAGGCTTCGGCTAAACTTTGAGGCTCATTAGAATAAGTCATTGTCTCTCGGATCACCTTGATAAGCTTGTGTCATCAACGTATTACTAATATTGTAATAATTGATAGCATCTAATGCTCGAAATGGAACATTATAACAATTAGGCTTACTAGTCTTTCTGGACACACCACCTTTGGCAAGCCTACCATCGACAATTCTACGACCGATAGTCTTATTGAAGTTATCTCTTGCGCCTGTATAAGCGATAGCATAATGGATAACTTGTTTCTCGTCATCAATTTGATAACCAATCGTGATACCATCTTCAGCAGAATAAATATACTTTGTATTCATTATCTAACCCTCTGCAAGTATAATATTAACCAACTTTACTTTCCGAAATGTTCCATCCAATACACAGTAGCCTTGCGAGCATCTTTATCGGTTAACTCAAATTCTCTGACAACATATGGAGATGCGCCAAACATATTCGTGGCACCACTCTCACGCAAATCATTCAAGAATGCACTAATCTCTTCTTGTTGAATTACTTTACCATTCTTGGAAGTATAGGTCGGCTCAGTTTCGGTAGACATTTGTTAATCCCTGTAATTGAGGTTAATTGAGTATAGTGTTATAATGCTCAATTGTCAATAGCCTTAATTTACCTTCCAGATGCCGTCAGGATGATAAACAGCAAATGTTAATAATCTCCAAAGAGCGCATCCAACATTTCCCGGAGTAGGTTGCCAATAATCAACATCCCTAATTAAGCCTAATTCTAAAACTTTTCCAAACATATCTTTTACCGTAGAATCAGCGCGCTTACCATCTAGACTTCTAAAATCATATAATACAGCATAATTGTATGTTACATTTAACTCACATTCAATCGTGCCACCCATAGCAAATGTTCCACCTTCCTCAAATCGCATATGTTCGGGAAGGCGTAAAACATTACCATTATCATCGTTTAACGTGATATCATATGACATAATTAAGCTACCAATCTTTTACAAGGAATAATTTTAGTTTTATAAATCTGTTCCAGTTCACGCTGCAACGGTTCATATTCTTCTCGCGCAGCACGCTTGATATATCTACCTATCCAACGATATGCTTCGCCATGCTGTCCGACGTGCATATAGGATTGGACATAACCGGGGCTACAATGTTTTTCAGTATGACAGAACAAGGCAATCACTTCACCGTCTGCAAACTTCCGAAAAACTACTTTCATAAAAAATAATCCTATGAAAAGAAATTACGCATTTACAAATTCGGCGGTTGACTGTGCTCGTAAGCCTGTAAGACCCGCTTTTTTACAGACGAACTTGTAAATGCGTAAATAAGTATATGTCAATTATCGGTTTTTGTCAAGAGTCGCCGCAAAGGCCATTATCCTTAAGTAATTTATCGGCTAATTGACACGGAGACATCTCATTATCGAAAGCGTCTCGGAAGCCCCAATCAGTCAAATCAGCAGCCGAGACGCCTATTTTCCCTACAATAATTTTTTCCACATCGTTCATCCATTTTACGTATTTTGTAACTTTATTTTTATCTGCCCTAATCATAATTTATTGGATTTTAGTAGATACAAATAATCTAAACCACGGATTATCGACAGTCTCGTTGGCCGATGCTTCCTGAACAACAAAACTAACTGAGTCCGATACTGCACATACCACTGTAGTTCCATTAATAGAACAATTATACTGTGTAGTGCTATCATTTGCCTGTACCGCTACGACAGACATATGTTCAACGAGTGTTGAATCAGAATTAACCACATTAAACCAAGCGTGTTGGGCAAAATTATACGGTACATTTGCTTGTATAGCCGTCGAATCCCACGCTCCAATGATACAAATATTTGCACATACCGGAGGAACAGCCGTTGCATTAAAAGTAGCATATGTATGTTGGTCGCCCGTTGTAGGGTTAATCCAACGTACTTCTACTTTTTGCGGTCCAAGTGTTCCAAGTGTCCATTGGTTACGCGACTGACCCAATGAATCGACCTGTGTTACGCCGACAAATGTAGCGCCCCCGCCCTCTGTGACTACCCAATTTAATACTTGCCCGACAGCCGCCTTACCACTAATAGAGTCGCTAACGTTAACTACAAGCGCGTTCTGTAATGGCTTTTCTGCTCTCGCCGTTTGATTATTTCCACTATCAACGACGACATCGAGATTGATTATCCTACCAGTATTATTACTATTATAATTTGGCGACGTAGCTCCACCACAATTAATTAAAAATATCGCCAGAACCGCACTACAAAGATACTTCATAAAAAATACCTCCGAGTATGTTTCGATGCCTTACTATAGACTGTTATGCCACAAGTGTCAAGTAATTACTTATATAAGCTGTTTATTTTTTGTCGCTGTTCTCGCATAATACGAATCGCTGCATTAACTGCGCCTTCTAAATCGGAGTAACCGCCCATTTCGTTTGTAATAAAATCATGTAAGTCGGCAATTTGAGAGATTGCTTCGTCAGTGGTTAATTGTTTATTTGTTGTTGTTCGCCACATAATTTAAAATGTGTAATATTTCTTTTTATAGTTTTCAATCCAATTTCGCACATCGCCAATAGTCATAGTGTCTTCTGGATTTCTACCGGCAATCATATCCCACTTAAACTCTTGATGTAATTTTTCTGCTTCTTCTCTTGGTACTATTAATGTTAGGATATTTAATGCTAAATCTGCCGGACCACTACCACTATATCCAAACTCGAATCCGAATGGTGAATGAACCACTATTGTATGTTCAAGCGGCAATCCATCTATTAATACTCCACTGTATTGCTTAGTACGAACAAATGTTAATATGGTGTTATCGGATAGGGCGCTCATGAGTGCATGTGCAGCACGAAGTAGCAGAGCCATACCGCCATCAGCACCATTGCGATAAACAACGCTCCGTTTGGTTCGCCGGGATCATTCATTGTTCGGCCTCGCTCACAAAATTATTTTAAAAATGTATAAAAATAGGCCCTGTCGGCTCTGCCCCGACGACTTCCGTTTTATAAGAACGGCACTCTCACTAGACTGAGTTAAGGGCCAACAATTAGGTTGGCTCACTAGGACTTAATACCTAGAATTCCTCGTCAGGCGTTTTGTTTAAACTATGAGCCATATTCAAATATACTCAATCAATTCATTTTGTCAAGCATTCTAATATTTGCGCCATTTAATTTGTTGTTCTACTTCTCCACAAAAATAACAAGTGCGCGTTTGAATATGGTCTACGCCATCTTCATATTTATAAATGTTGCCACTGAAATGTTTTCTTTTTTCTGGCTCACTCCACGGACTCCAATTATGCCGATAGTGTCCTGTTCTTAAAATATAATAAGCCTTTGTAGTACCGGCTCCGATAAGAGCGCCAGAGAATAACAACCAAATGATATGAAACATTCTAGTCGCTCTTTTTTTCACGCTTTAAATTATTAGCAGCAGATTTAGCTTGTTTGACGGCATTTTCTAACATCTTATAACTTCTCCACTGCCAAGCCGCCGCAAGATTTTTTAGGGTTAACTGGTAACTGAACTCGTCAAGATTGTAAGTTATTATCCTTTTCATCATCCTTCTCCATCCATACTAATCGGGCAAAAATAGCACAACCCATCAAATAGGCGGCATCTTGTGGATGCTCGTTATATGCAATCACTGCTCCAAAAAAACAAATAAAACTTGCTATAAGAAGTATCAAACGCAGTATAGAATTAAAATATTTCATTTTTGATTTTGCAGAGATATTAATTTCGTAAAACACCTATTGCCACAAGTATCAGTATGCTTTCTATTAGCAATTAATTCTTTATTACAAATGACGCAATTTGTTATGTCATTATTTTCGCAATGACAAGTATTAGGATTAAGAGCGTGTGTTAAGGTATGCATTCAACAATTTTATTTGAAACAATATTATGAATAATAAAGGATAGTGCATCAATAAACGTATATGTGCGTTCTACTTCGTGAGGATAAGGTTGAACTTGCACATCTGCTGGACATCCAATCTTATATTAATTTGTACTATTTTCAACAATAAAATACTTTGTAAAAATCTGTAAATAATTGTCACCAAGTTTGACGTGTTTATTTTGAATATTTTCATCTCCAAAAATATTGCTCATAATTACTAATGTTAAATTTGCTTCTTTTTTTGTAAGCATAGTTTATCTCTTGGTTATAATAAAAATGGCATTTTTAACTTTGAACTCTTGACGTTTGTATTTCGACAAGAGAAAAGAGGCAATACAATTTGAAGCTAATTCAGATGCTTCTTGAAATGAATATCCTTCGTGTTCAAGAACATCAATTAACTGGCCGCGAACGGAGTTTTGAAGAATGTCTTTTGTCATATTGTGAATATAGACAATACTTACTCAATTGTCAATATCCATCTTCAGGATCATGCCAGAGTTTCTTGGCTGCACTAAATCCATTGTGCCAACCGATATTAAAAGCTATAATAATTAATATTGCTATCAATATCAGAATAGTAATGTTAGTCATTTTGAATCCCCTTTAAAAGAAAGTTTCCTTATCAAACATAGCCACTTGTTAGAAGAGACAGAGAGGTTTATACTATGTTTGATAAGGAAATCATAAGTTTTTTATTGTTAGGCTGACCTAAATGGGAGTTGAACCCACTTTCAGCACATAATTTTCGCGTTTGGAAAAAATTAATGTACTGCCGATTCGACCGGCCCTAGGCCACAATTCCCCCGCAACGGTTCTTCCTTTCGGATTGTAGGCGTGGGATAGACGCCTCGTTTGTTCCGTTGCCAACATTATCAGTATATCTAATTGCCTTTCATTTGTCAATAGGTCTAATCATCTACATTTTCATTGATAAATGTTTCTTCATCTGGTAAATTATATAAATCATATTCATTTTTTAATGCGACAGGGTAATAAAACCTCTGACCTTTATGTGTTGGTTTCCAATCCTTTGGCCTACGGACAGCAGCACAATATCTACCGCGCCCACGGCTTTTAGTGCGAAACCCCCGATAAACTTCTAATTTGTTAGTAGTTAAATTAACAATATATGCCCACTCACAAAATAAACTATTATTCAAAAATTGTCGATTGTCAGGCATTAAACCGATAATATAATATAATGACAATTTGTTCATCGCATTATATAATAAATAATACCATTGTTGAATATCTGCATTAATATCAATTGTTGTGTTTGGCAAATTGTATTTTTGAGCTAGGGCGATATCTTCTGATGTTGGTTTTGCATCTACATTATTAACAAGTTTAATAGCTTTTACTTTTTCAGGTAAAAAAATAAAAGTTTTACATTCGTTTAAAATGCGCTTGCCCAAAAATTTCGGAAAAGCACTATGATAACTCATAGTAATTTTATCTTCTTCACCGTCTATATGAAACCCAATCGCCCCTCTTGTGCTCATAGAATTATGCCTCATTAGAAGTATTGTTACTGAATAATACTTTTTCAGCTTCTAATCTATCATATGCATTCCATTCAACTTTATGACCAGCCCTCATATGTCTCAAAAGATGTTGCATTGCTCCACTTCGTGTGAGAAATTTGGGGCATTTATAATCATATCCGTATTTTGGTGATTTTAGTCCTAATCTTTTCCAAAACGCATGCGCTTCTTTTGTAAGTAAATATCTTCGTGCTGGATATAATCTACATCCACAACATTCGATAAATCCATCAATGTGTAGGTACATATAAACATCGCTAGTTTGACCATCCATTCTACAATAACTCATTTTGACTTTGATTTTATGGAAATAATGTATCTATATATTGTGCTATTTGTCTCAATCTTGCAGCTTTAATAGTATATTCATTTATTCGCTTTTCTTTCTCTACAATATGTTTTTGACCATAATAACCATCATTATATAATTCTTCTGTATAGTTACCTAACTTATAATGATGAGCCATAGCTTCCATATCATCAGCAATTCCCTTTAGAAATTCAGCATCATCTTCTGTGAGCATTTATCGTTCCTCTACACGTTCAACCGTGCAAGAATAATTCTTATCGCATAATACTCCCAACTTTTTTTCATCTGAATCTTCGGCAACATTACTTACTGTAATATCTATAACATAAAAGCAGCCATCGGCTAATGTAGTAATATTAGCATTATCTATACTGATTAGATGATATGCTGCATAATTTGCCCAATTTCGAATTGCTATTGCGGCACTCGTAGATGCTCGATTAGATGAACAATTTATTAAGTGTTGTTTTGGTGCGGAGGGAATAAAGCGTGCTTTTGGCAAAGTAGTATCAATGACACCAGTATCAATTGTAGTGGTATCAGTAATTGGAACTGCCGCTGTATTAGAATAAGTATGAGTATTTCTAACAGTATATCCAACAAGAAATCCTAATACTGGCAATAGGAGACATAATAATTTTGATTTCATATATATTTTATAAGTTGGCGTTTTCCTAACTTGCTTTTCTGGATCAAGTTTCTAATTGTTGCCAATAATTAGAACGAATGGACCATTTTTTGAATTAATTACTCAGCCATCGCAGGAACGGCATTCGACTCATTTGATTCAACTGGCTCAGACGTAGTAGGAGTAGTAGGAACGAGACTGGCCTTATACTGGCGCTTTGCTTCATTCCAAATAGCAAGCTTAGTGGGTTCAACAGGCGGGCGACCAATAAAAGGGCGGGCCTTGACAGACTGCTCGGCAATAACGCGGGCAACTTCATTCTCATCTGCAACAACTGCGGTCATGTTGGTATCCATAAAATAATTTCCTCTAAATAAAGTGAATTGTTAAACTGATAAATGGTAATATAGGGAATTGTTTGTAATTGTCAATAGTGAATCTCATTAATTTTCGTTAATCTTTGTCAATCAAACTATTGTAATAAAAATCATTGGTATCATTTTTGTTGTCTGTTAAGTTAGTAGCAGAATTTTTTAAATCTTCATATTCTTTATCAAAATCTTCATCTGGGTTATATGGTGTCAGTTCGTCGTCTGCTACATCTCGTCCAATAGTGGGGAATAACCAATATAAAAATTGGTCCAATCCAATATAGTAAGAAATATCAGAAATGATATAATGTTTATTTTCCCACGTAACAGGATCGCCAATATTATATTTTGAATGCTTAATCTTATTATTAGTTTTTACGATTTGCATAAGATTTTCTTTTTAATTGTATTATTTAAGTTCCATAAACAACCACTTGCTACATCCCACCCATAGTACCAATGATATTCGAACCGCCGTTGGTAAAAATATTTAGTGATAATAATTCCGTCGTATTTAAAGGATAATTTTATCCAATTAATATCAAAATATTTTGGAGATTTACAGTGACTTTCATCGATTTTATATTTGTTGTAAAAATTATCTAATTTTTGTAGGGTATTAATTATTAATATTTTGGCCGTTGGTTTTAATATAATTTCGTAAGTATATTTAAATCCACCTTTATTCCAATCTTCATCGTAACACCAGTTTTTCCAACTATTACCAACCGATACCCATAAACCATTAGGTTTATAGGTTAGGTTGTTTGTTGAGTAATATACTTGATTTTTATTAAGTTTAAATGCTTTACGTGTGTAGTGGTATAATTTCATTGTTAAATTATCTAGTCTTCTGTGTTACGCAGTTTTTCTGCAATAATAGTTTCTTACTCATCATCGACATACCGGGAAGCCTATCTACTTGTTCTGCGAGAATATTACTAGTAGTAGATTCTTGCTCTGCCCATTCTGCAAATCGTTGGCGTTCTTCTTTTGATAAATTAATCATTATTCTGTTTCGTGCTCGGGCCAGTCAATTAATTTACGAGTATATTCCGTTAATTGTGTATAGGTCATAAATCCATCAAAACTATCACCAATACTTTCAGCAAATATAACTCGTCCATTAACGCCTGCCCATTTGTCTGTATCGTTGGGTTCGCCTACACTAATAGTTAAATGACCCCAACGATATCGGATGTAAACTATTCGGTTATCATCGGTTACAGCATCCCACTGAGAAGGGCAAGCGGTACAAGTTTGAGTAACTTTTATTATTTTCATTTTATATTTTTGTTCAGTAGACAAAGTAAAGGAATTCAAAAATCTAATATAGAGTATCGACCTTAAATTGTCAATAGGGTAGGGTTACTAATTGGAGAGGAACCAAAAAGCAAAGAGGTTATCGTTTGACTGTGTGTAATAAATAGGAACTTTAACAGCAAATAATGCGCGTATATACCCTCTCATATATGGACTGTGTATCGTCTTGGGAAAATCGAACATTTCATCTAATGTAAAAATCTCTACAAATACAAGCTTTTTTACATCGATATTTTTAGAGTTCTCGCGCGTCAATTTAATAATTTGTTCGGACATATTAAAAGAGGCAAAATAAAAGGGGCCTGACCATTAATAATAGCCAAGCCCTCTTTTATTAGTTAATAATTTATGCAGCTTCCGATTGAGACTGCTTCTGTTCGGTATACTTAGCCTTAGCTTTCTTCCACGCCGCCAATTTCGCAGGCTTTGTCGGAGGATGCCCAATGAACGGACGCGGCTTCGCTAACTGCTCTGAAAGAATCCGCTCAACTGCATCGGTTAGTTTTGTGGATTGATAGATTTCTTTGGCCTGCTTCCAGATAGCTGCCTCTTTTGGATCAATTGGAGGACGGCCATAGAAAGGATGGGTCTTTGTCTTCTGTTCCTCTAGTACGGCTTGAACCGAAGCATCCTTTATTCTGGGGGCCTTTGTAGAGGTCTGTGTCTGTGACGTTTTTGCCGACTGGCGACGATCCATCCCCGAGCGCCGATCTTCACCACTACGAATTGGCGTCATATCGGCATCCTTCACGGTAGCAATCTCTTTGCTGGATTCTGGTGATGCGGTCATAACTGCCTCCCTATTGGGGTAAAAATTGTGATACAAGGAATAATGTAAAATTAGGTACAATTTATGTCAAGTACCGTATCGCTTACATTATTCCATATATACAAGTGTTATGCCATAGGATAATATTATCAATTAATTTATAAGTTCAAAATAAGGGAATCCAAATGTTTCCACATAGCAATTTCTGTTACAGAATACGGAACAAATAATTGATGTTTGAATAAAATATGTTCTTTTTTATACATTTTATTTTTTGTTCTGGCAGTTACGTTGGCTATTCTATCGGCAAGCTTGATAATAATCGCCATCGGATTTTTTCTTATAACTGGATAGGCTACACTGTGCTTATATTTTCTGTTACCGCAGATTGGTTCTGTTACAGCATACACAATATTATAGATTTCGTTCCCAAATAAATCTAATAATTTAAAATGCGGCGTATTGGTATCTTCGAGCACGTCATGTAGCCAAGCAGCAGCAATAATAATATCTGAATATAACCCGAATGTGTGAAGTGTTTCCACTACATCTTCCAAGTGTTTACTATATGGCACATTTTTACCATATAATTGTGCTTGATGTGCCGAAATGGCGTACTCTTTGGCAGTATTTATAATATTAATCATCTATTTCTAAAAGAGAAAGCTAATTTTTTCATTAATGAAATTTTTTATTACTTGAATAATTGTAGTCGAAGTTGATATAGTCGAGGGTTGATATAGTTTCCATGTCAGTGCATAATTTACAAAATAAATATTCTTTCTAAAATCTGGCTCAAGATATTTCATAGATGCTGTTATAAATAAATAATAGTATTCGTATACATATAATGGATCGGTGTTCAGACGAGTAATACTTATTAAAAATTGTACTAGATATAACTCGGTGTTCTTTGATAAAAATAGGTCTGAGATATTTCATAAAATATAAATGCTCCGGGCGAGATTCGAACTCGCAAGCTCTATGAGCAGAGGATTTTAAGTCCGCCGTGTATACCGTTCCACCACCGGAGCATTAGTTACTTCGATAAATGTCGCAAAATACTTAATTCTACCTCTGTAAAATCTGTACCGGCAATACTATTTGGAATAAAATATACCCCTTCCGCATTACCAACGGCTTTAATATATTTTTTAATAGTATTTTTGTGAGTAGTTATTTCAATTTCTAACTGTCTAATAATTTCCATTAGACCATGTTCAATAACAGCCTTGGATGTAATACCACAATGTAATTCTTTTGCTACTTCATATGCCCAATCTGGAACCATACAAGAAGGCCACACACCAGAAGTATGAAGTGTATGGATATCGTTCTTGATTATCGTCCAGTGTGGATATTTACGCATTGTGAAGGCTCATATTGAGGGTATGAGCAATATAGGAAAGGTATTATCAAATGTCAATAGTCAGGTTAGCAATCACAAGTATGAGTTATTCTCGCTAGCCAAGCTACCCACTTCCATTCGCCTTTTATTTTTCGATAAACTTCGTGATCGACAATCTTGATATTTTTTGCACCATATTTATGCTTCCAGTTTTTTATCAAGCAATAATTACATAAAGACATATATTAATATTTTAATCTAGTATTTTGCCAATCATAGATACTCTTTACAAACTCGATTTCTCCGTCTGTTAAGCTTCGTGGCTCGCCATCATCATCACTGGCAGCAATTACTATATTACCTACAATAATATCATTGCCCCATTTTATATTAGGTTTCAACAATTTACGCTTACCATCTTCATTACAAAAAAAATCTACCTCGCCGTCCGCTCCAATAGAATTAACATACATAAACCGTTCAATATAACCTTCAACGATTTTTTGCAACTGTAGTAAAGTAATAACATTGGGTTGTTCGTGAACGATTAATTCGCCCTGTTCGATAGTTATATATTTGAACATAATAGGATTGAAATAAGGGTTTATTATATAATAAAAAACTATTGAACCAAGTATGCCAGCCGCTATTGCTGTAATAATAGTGTGAATTATTAACTGATTAATATCTATCATTTCTTCTTTTGACCGAGCGCCATGTTTTTCACTGACACCCATCGATTCTGGGAGGATAGGAAGGAAGTATTATATCCCATTCGTGTTCTAAAGTTTTAGTATCTAACGTTATAAGACAAATTGTAATATCAGGATCGTTTGTTGCAATAGCAGAGGCATATTTTATAGCTTCTTCTTTATTTGTTTTAATCTCTCTCCAATCTTCTGTTGCAATTCTTGGATAATATTGTTGATGCCGAGTTATAATATATATTTTCATAGAATTAATTTAGTATAAAAAGACCACACTCGGAACATTCGTATAAAGAAAACATATGACAAGAAAGAACACAGTCTAATAATCCGCCACATTCACAATTTTTATAATGTTTAGAATGTGCCCGGATAAAAAATATGAATCTTGAAAATATTTGTTTCCAAGTCATTTTACGATGTGTAATTTTGCTCCATCGACGCATACAACCTCATAAAATAATGAGTCGGGTCGTTGAGCGATTTCTATATATTCGCAATGTGGTGGACGATAATAATTCGAAAATGCTGACAGAACTAAAATAATAATAAAATAAAATAAATATTTCATAACATGAATAATAGCGTGAGCAAGTGGCAGCAAAATTTTCGACAGATGATTAGAAATCTGTTTCGGCCTTTGCTTTTATCTCTCGAACGGCCAAGCGAGCGACCACTTCTCACTCTTACTTTAATGAATAGTTACCCAAAGCATTCCGCTTGAAAAATCCCAACCGTGTCAAATAAGCACATGGAGAATATACTTGTGCCACCGGCAATCCGATATTATTTGCAATAGTTTTACAATTTGCTTCATGCAATTTACGCATTTCCGCTAGTACCCTACCAGCAATCGTATCTGTTCCCGGTTCTGAAGAAATGATGTGTTTTCGCGTCTTTCTCTTCTTGGCTACCTTTACAATAGCAGATGGCTGCTTATTTTGCAAGCCCTGAAGTATTTGAAGGGCATCGCGCAACTCGTCTTGCTGTTGCTCTAAATTGTCGATTTGCTCTTGTAGCTCATCAATTAGCGGTTTAAAGCTATTCATAACATTATCCTCTCATTGGAAGAAATTAAATGAAAATGCTATTAAAAACGAGCAGCAACTTTAATGCCAATTATACTCAATATTCATCATCATCACTACAATCTGGACAAGGAATAGTCTTGCGAGGACCAATTAATCCAGTATCCTTACAAGTTCGGCAAGTCTTAATAGTAATAGATTTAATGCTGTCAAACTCATTATCAGGTTTTCGATAATTTTTAATCATATGCTTTATAAGTGTCTGTGGCGAACGATACTGAAATTATAGGATTTTCCGATAATATAGTATCCAGTGATAAGTAACCAAGTTTTTCGTGAATATTATTATACTGCGAGAAATTGCTAACAAAATCTCGCAATGGTCCGATCCAGCCTATTATTTTACCACTAATTAATTTACGATGTATAATTTTAGAAGGCATATGCCCACACAAATAATAACAAAAATAATATTCCTGTTATTGTTAAGAGTTTTGATATTTTGATAATTAATATAGCTTTATTAATCATTTTCTAATAATCTTTAATAGTAATATATATGTGTGTGCATATGTTTGCAGCCATAGTTCGCAATTCAGTTAAATTAAACCAAATATCGTTAACAACATAATTATTTTCAATATAATAATTATTTAATGATATCTCACGAACTTTTGCAAATTGTTTTATCAATGACTTCATATATATTCAAGTATATCATATTTGTATATATTTGTCAATAGGCAAATAAAAAGAGAGCATAATCATTTAGACTATACTCTCTCTTTATACTGTGCCGTAACTGTAGCTATTTAATTTTTAGGAACCGGAACGGGGGCAAGGTGCTACTCCCGGTCCACCGCAAAAATTGTCACCAGTTCCGCCAATTCCACAGATAGTATAGCCATCTGCATTACCAGAAAGGCCGATCTGAGTTAATTCGCGGAAGGTGCCGAACTTCGTAACTGCTGGCTTCGTATACATTGTTTTCCTCGTTAATTGGAGAAAGGTGAAATTAATCATACTATATTATCATCAATTTGTCAAGTAGTCTGTTGTTCAGCCGTGCCATCTGCTAATACTTCCAATGCAGCAGTTGTAGGAATATTAACATCTACCATTTCCTGATAAATAATAACATCAGTAGACGCAAGTGTTATACCATCATTAACATCTAATTTTCTATGATATACTGCACCATTTGCGCTTTTGACTATCATATGGAACTCTCGCATTACCAATCTCCAAAGTATTATATATACTATTAATAAATATCTCTTGGAGAGTAAATAAATTATTAAATTAAGGGGTTATTTCTAGCTCAAATGTTAAAAATCGACTACCTATTTTAATATTTAATTCTAATATATTATTGTTTTTTACCATATATTTTATGCTATTTTGTTTTAATTCTATAAACTTTCCTTCTTGAATATCATCTGTTATTTCAATTGGCTCGCCTTTTAACGTAGGGGGCGACATATATCCAAATAATGGATTAATTTTCATAGTCCCCGCCTATTAGCAAATTTCAATTGACGGAGTTACCATTAATTGTCTAGCATTATTGATATTGGCATAATTATTTACAATATTTAAAAATACTTCTTCGGCTTCGACTACTTCTTCCAGTGTTCCTGTAACATTTCTTAATTCAAAATACAAATTATCTACCATTAAGTTTCTTTCTCGTTGACTTAAGTTCCAAAAATTGGGATTATTTAAATTATTTTTGAATGTAGTAACTAAATGAGTAAATCCGTGAACAGTAATCATTTTTTATTCCTCAAATTTTGATATTTTATGATAATGAGAAGTTGCAGGAATATATTCTGTAGTACAATAATCACTTAGTAACCAATGCCATCTTGTCGGATGTAAAGGTTTAAGTGTATCACCAAATCCATCTGTTAGAACGAATACCAATTCTGGGTATTTTGGAGTTGTTTTGTTATTAATATCTTTTCTTATTCTTTCTTCTAATATCCAAAAAGATGTGCCCCCTCCCCCGTATAGTTTACGTTCCTTTAAATCAATTTTATAAGTTATTGAATCAAATGAATAAGCTTGAATAGTAAAAAACTTTTGCGGGATTGAACTTACAACTGCCCAAAAACGACGTTTTAATTCGTAACACGAACCTGACACATCTATAAAGACATATATAGACGGTTTCTTTTTTTCTGGTGCATCAAAATTGACGTGATCTGATGGAATTATGATATCTTCTGGTAGAAGAGCAATGCGGCGGTTAGCTCGAATCCAAGTTTCATAATCACTAATATCTTTTTTTACGAACTTTTGTCCTGTGTATTTTATAAATTGTAACCAAGTCACTTTTTTATTTTCTATTTTCGGCATTAAAAAGCCATCACCAGCTATTAAATTGCCTGCTTCTTTTGATTCATTGCTTTCTGACAATTTATTATTAAGTTTTGATTTTTCTTCATCGGATAGACCTGACCCAATAGCATCAAATATATCTTTTGTGTCACCAAAGTCTTCTAGCAAGGAATGGTCATCTACTAGAATATATGGCACTATAATTGCCTTGTCAAGTAACCTGTTATAATAGTATTCAAAGGATTGATTGCGTTCAATATTTTCTTTAGTAATATCAAAGAACTTATCAAACCAACAAAAATCACCTTTTTTGTCAATTTCTTCTCTTTTAAATCCAAAGGAAAGTAATAACTCATTGATAACAATATCCATCGCTATATTACATATTTCTTTATTTGGACTATCTTTCATTCGTCGCCCATGCTCAAAGATCACATGTAAGCATTCATGAGATATGACAAACGCTTGTTGAGTTAGTGTTAAGCCATCCCAAAATATCGGATTAATTATAAATCGAATACAATTACCTTTCTTGTCGAACCCAACACAAGCTGTAGGTATATCTTCGGAAAAATCAGGTTCACCAATATCCCATAATTTATAGAAAACAGAATGATATTTTTCTAGTTCTCTGGAAAGTTCAAAAAATTCGGAAAGTTTCATTTTATATTAAACACTTGGCATAATGTTGGGTAAATTGTTTGTAAATAAGAAGGTGTTATCATCGACTTGTTATTAGCCAACAGATTTAGCACTGTTCCAACTTCCATTATATGAAGATTATAAATCATCAGTCTTTTTTTACTATAACTATGTCGTAATAATGTATTTAGACAAGATAAATATAACTGTACACATTCTTCATTTTGTATTGGCAAAAGTCTTGGTAATTTTCTTAATAACGCCTCTTTTGATATAGTTGATCCTTGACTTACTGCGACTTCTAGCAAAAGCAATTCATCTACAACAGGTTTCATGGACGTATTTGTAGGATCAAAAAATGTATTATGAGTAGTAATTGTTGCATTTGTATTTGCAGAAGTTATATATTGATGCCCCAATATAAATTGTTGTGATGAATTATTATCTATTTCTTTTGTTGCTTCTTTTTTTTTTACTGGTTCAAGAGGTTGTAAAACAATATCAATATCTTGAACTATATCTTTATTTGTATTAGCAGTTTTAATTTCATTTAAAATAGCAACATATGGACTTTTGGTCTTTTTATCTACAATATCTTGCTTTATAGTATCGTACACTTTTTTATTAGTAGTAAATAATTTAGTAATTTTTTCGGTTGAGAAAAATGGTAAGAAATACTCCAAAAATGCCTTATATTTTACTATTGACGGATATAATAATTCAAACGTATTTTCATCAGACAAATATTTCACAATTTCTTCTTTCTTCTTTTTTTGGAACAATTCCTTAACAATAGTTAATGGATCACCAATAGCCAAAGCATTTAATAATTTTGACACATTAGACTTTACAGGCAATATGTCTCTTAAATCTCCGCCAGAGCGCCAAATTTCAAGTGCATAATCAAGTCGTCGTGGGGATACTTCATTTCTAATAGTATCATCTAATGCGTTCCAAAATCCAATAGCTGCCTTAGCAGTATTTTCATCATATTTAGACGTAAAATATGATATATCACATTTATAAGGAATTTCTACATGAACTTGAAATCTATCACGTTGAGCAGGGTCTAATCTATCAGTATCATATTCACTTATAGTATCTTCTGAACTATCTGGATTAACCGCTGCCCACACAATCTGAAGATCATCAGAGATAGGTTTACCGTTAATAGTTTTGAATTGAATTAATTCCATTACAGCGTTTCGTATTTTCTTGGCTGTTCTATTATATTCATCAATAAAGATAGCCTGAACATTAGCATCTTGAATATGTTTTGGTCGGATCAATTCAATTACTGACTCTTTATCAGTATCTACTTTGATAGGAATGCCGCAGAAGTCTATGAAGGGGTCCATCGTCGAGCCGGAGAAATACAAATATCTTAAATTGGCTCTCTTGAAGGCATCGAGAATAATACTAGTTTTTCCTACTCCGTGTTTTCCAATAAGTAATACATTAAGTTTGTTGTTGATCCAAAAATCTAATTTTTTATTTGATATAAGTGTCATTGTTAATTATGTTAACTCCTTTTTTGGGATAGAGATTAAGTATGAGATAAATATAATAGTTCGTTCATTTGTAGTCAAGAGTAAATAATAAAAGATAGCAATATGACAAATTGCTATCTTTTATTAGAGTTATTATCTATTTTTTACTTTATGTTTCTACAACCGGCTCGTATTCCTTACCGGCCTCGATACCAAATGTCCATGCAACTGCATCACGGACTTTAAGCATTGTTGGCGGAACTTGCAACATATATTTTTTATATGTTCCATCGGGTTCGGGTGTAGAATTAGTTACTTCAACCATAACGATAGTTTCATCGTTGGGTACTTCCACTGCCCACAATGTACCATATTTCTTATCGTAATCTAACTTCTTGGCATTACTCTGTTCAACGTATCTCTTGAAACCAAATTGCTCCAATAATATTCTACGCATTTCTGCATTTTGTTCGGTTTGAATTTCCTTTACAGTAATAGTTTCCGGTTGTTCAATAATACGTTTGTCAACATTTATTCCGTGCCACGCATAGATATTAAATCCATCATCATACGATAACGCAGGACCAGTAGATGAATGTAACCGATAACGTTCATCGACAGATAGAATATTAGGACGTTCGGAAACAATAAAAAGTTGATCGAACGGCCACCAAATACCAGCCGATTGAGAAATGACCATTTGTTCACGAAGACGCTCGCAACAATCGGCTTTATGCTCATATAAGAAATATGCATAAAATGCTAACCAAACAGCATCAAATTGACCCCAAATTGACGGTGCAGGCCATTGAGATAGAGCATTTTTGATAATATCTTGTTTATCTTTCGGAATAACACTATAAATATCTTTTTTATTAACAAGATAAATTTTCTTGATTTTCTCTGTTAACTTGATGGCATCTGCCAAGATTTCATCCGTAAGTTTTACATCATCTGGGCAATACGCTAATAATACTGCTTGTAGAATAGCGCCTTCTAACGGAGATTTTACCCAATAAGTTCCAAATTCTGGCGGTTCCTGATTAATTGTCTTATATAAATCTGGAACAACGGATTCTACCGCATTTCGGACAGCGGGTTTAGTAGATAGGGCATATGGAATCCAGCTATCTACCATCTTTTCCATATCTTTTTGTTGTTCTGGCGTTAATGTAATAAGTTTATCTGTCATTTTATAATAAGATGATAAGTAATTTGTAAGTAAATTGGGGGTTATACAATAAATATAACCCCCACAAATGAGATTAGTCCATTACATTCCGAATTTCTTGCGGAGTATACTCACGCTGGCGACGAACCTGATAATTACCGGCAGGTAGAGTAATAGCATCATGCTCCTGATGCACCACTGCAACTTCGTTATCTACGGAAAGATAAACAGCATCTTCAGTAGCAAATAAAGAAGCAAATGGATCGGTAACGGTATCATTGATGGTATGAGCATGGCCGGTAACTTCTCCGTGTGCTAATACGATCTTACCATTTTCACGGTCAACGGGCTTGGCATTGGTAGGAACGCTATCTACCCGCATGATAAAAACGTCCCCCTGACGAAACTGCAAAGTCTTGTTCATAATAACTCCTTAAGTTAGGTTAAGTAAATAAGTACGAGGAAATATATAATAGAAGTTGAGTTTGTCAAGGCTTATTATTTTATTTCGCTCAATTTTTTCAACTGCACTAAAGATAATACGTTTACTCTTGTTTGTCAATAGATAAAACATCATTTCTTATATTTTCAATTTCTTCTGGGCTTAATATTAACTCATTATTTTCATTATAAATATCTGTCAATTTTTCATCAAGAGTATGATTTGGTTTATCCAATTTAATCCACACTCTACCCAAAGTCAAGAACATACAATTAAGACATAATAACTCCAAATTATCCAATTTAAAGTTCATTGCATCGCCATCTTTTTGTCTTAATTGTAGTGGACTTTTACCATCTGCAACTCGTTTTTCAGAAAATCCACATAAACTGCATTTGTCAGATATATATCCTGCTGCTATTAATCTATCTTTTAATCTTTTCAGGTTGTAAAATGGATATTTATTGTCCAATACATCTTGAAGATTTTTTCTACTTTCTAAAAAGATATGTTTTTTAATATGTTTGCCGCCGGGATTTTTATGTTGTTTATATATCCCGTACATTTGAGCATATTTTTTATATGTGTTCAGTGCTACACCTAAATATCTAGCAGCTTCCGCACCAGACCGAGTGTTATTTTGAGCATTTATTATATCTTTGGCTAATAATGGTTTTTTTCTAAATCCCATTCTTATCTCGTAATATATTTTTTACTTTATTCATTTTTTTCATATTAACAATATCTTTTTGTAAAACATTGGCCATATCTTTTAATTGTAAAGTCATAGCTAATAATTCATCACAATTTTCACTTTGAGATATTTTACTACATAAAGCTAAAATCTTCGTGATAATAGGTGATTTCATATAGAACGTTTTAGATTTTTTCTAGTATCAACACAGCCGAGTTGATAAGCTAATTGATTAGTTTGGTCTATTACAAAAGTATAGGTACGATATTCTGCGGTCTTAATAGGAGTGTGTATGTTTTTTACAGCAGGTAATTCAGCTAATTTTGTCGGAACTAAATCAACATTTTTAAAACAATCAAATCCTATCCACCATCGTCGTATCGGAGGATAAAACTCGCCGTCTGATTTAACATCATAATCACTAAATGTTACGCCGCCGTGAACTAATATTGTATTATATCGATGATGCCTTTTATTTAAACAGAAAAATGGGTGATTATTATCTACGCCTACATATCCTGCCCATGTACCATATGTATTGCGACGGACCATACAACAGTAATTAGTTTCATCATCTATCCAAAAAGCGCCATCTGGTTCTTTTTGCCATACACCGTCCCCCCAATTTTCTTTTGAATAATAATCAACTATTTTCATTTGGCACAACTGGTGTATTATCTATTTCAATTATTAATTCCTGTTCAGTTTTTATTTGAATAGGAAGATTTAATATCTTTTTTAATTTATATTCTAACATATTAATCATCATATTCTCCAAAATTAAATCCTTTTAATAATTTCATATATGTATAAATACTTTTAATTGATACATTCTATTTAATATATCTGTTAATCCATTTTTCACATATATTACCATATCTTTATTATCAGGGTATAAATATAATTGACACGTAGAACAAGTAGTAGTTACAACAAACTCTCTTGTTTTCAGCTTTAGTAATTTCATATAATAATATA
>Ga0134126_10003232_pt1 | contig 20395 bp, 20 predicted proteins | sample KB31752_FD_96881 | JGI IMG/M metagenome (GOLD analysis project Ga0134126, IMG submission 96881) | Terrestrial soil microbial communities with excess Nitrogen fertilizer from Kellogg Biological Station, Michigan, USA - KB3-175-2 | ecosystem: Environmental > Terrestrial > Soil > Unclassified ... | reverse complement strand
CTCGCCGCGACGCGGTGCCGGAACCTCGCGCCAGGCGCGGAAGGCAGCGACACTCTGAGCGATCTTCGCTTCGATTGCCGCGGCGTCGTCGAAGGAAATTCGGCCGATCTCCGCGCCGTCGATGGGGGAGCGGACGATCCGGTCGCCCTGCGTCGCAAGGCCGGACAAGATATCGGTCATGGCGATGGCCCTAATTTGTTCCCGCATAGTAGCGGCCAAAACGGTTGGCGAGGAAATCGGCGAGGCTGGCCTGTTCCTGGCGCACGAAGCCGCTCTGCGGCAGCTTGCCCGCCACCAGCATGTCGCACATGGCGCAGATGCCTGCGGCGGTGGTGATCTGGATGGCGCTCATCAGCCGGCCCGCGACCTCCTGCGCATAAATCTTCTTGGCGTAGCTCTCCTGCACCAGACGGCCCTCGCGCATACCCGAGACGGTGACGAAGATCAGCACCACGTCCTGATAGGTGATCGGGATCGCGGTCTCCAGCACGTCCTTGAAGATGTCGCGGCGGGTGCCGAGGTGCAGGTCGCGCACCAGCATCTTGACGATATCGCGATGGCCGGGGTAGCGCGCCGTCTTGTAGTTGAGATTGTCGACCTTGCCTTCGAGCGTGTCGCACAGCGTGCCCAGCCCGCCGGAGGTGTTGAACGCCTCGTACTGCACGCCGTCGAGGTCGAAATGCTCGAGCTCCTCCAGCGAGGGGACTTCCACGCGGCGGCCGTCGCGCACCGCTTCGCACGGGTTGCAATATTCATTGATGAGGCCGTCGGTCGACCAGGTGAGATTGTATTTCAGCGCATTGTGCGGATAGACCGGCAGCGCTCCGACGCGCATCTGCACATCGCGCAGGCTGTCGAACTTCCGGGCGAGGTCGTAGGCGACGATCGAGATGAAGCCCGGCGCCAGGCCGCATTGCGGAATGAAGGCGGTGTCGGCGCCGACGGCGAGCTTCTTGATGGCGCGGGTCGACTCGACGTCCTCGGTGAGATCGAGATAGTGCGCGCCGGCCTGCTTGGCGGCTTCGGCGACGACCGCCGTCAGGTGATAGGGCGTGGCGGAGAGCACGATGTCGTGGCCCGCGACTTCGCGCGCAAAGGACCGGGCGTCGCCGATCTCGACGGCACGCGTCGTAACGTTGCCTTTCGGCATGCGGGAGAGCGCCGCGGCGTCGCGGTCGACCACGGTCACGCGGTAGTCGCCCGAGGACGACAGGAGCGCGCTGATCGCGACCCCGATCTTGCCGCCGCCGACCAGCAGAACGTTCCTCATCTTTCCCACTCCTTGCCGCCATCGCCGGGACGCTCCCGGCCGTCGGAAGAATGATGGACATTTGCGCCGCTGCGCAGGCGGCGAAGCGCCGGAGCTTGCAATCGCTTCCGGCGAATCGCAGGATTGTCCGGCGATTTGCCGGAACCTTGCCATGCGCGACTCCGACGCCAGGCTGCTGACCCTTCTGCGCGCCAACGCGCGCGAACCGACCGCCTCCCTGGCGCGCAAGCTGGGGCTGGCGCGGTCCACCGTGCAGGAGCGCATCGCACGGCTGGAGCGCGAGGGCGCGATCAGGGGCTACACGGTGCGGCTCTCCGATGCCGCCGAGTCCGGCAAGCTGCGCGCCATCGTGATGATCGAGACCGATCCCAAGCGCGCCGACCGGGTCGGCGCCGAGTTGAAGCGGATGCCGGAAGTGCGTTCGCTGGTCGCGGTGGCGGGAAGCTACGACCTCATCGCGACCGTGGAGGCCGAGACCACGATGCGGATCGACGCCCTGCTCGACCGCATCGGCAGGACCGCCGGCGTGGCGCGCACGGTGTCGTCGATCGTGCTCAGCGAGAAGTTCAGCCGGTAGACCCTGAGCGCAACGTGAAGCCCGAACCGGTCAGCGCGGCACGGATCTCGTTGGCGTGGTCCAGGTCGCGCGCCTCGACCACCATGCCGAGATAGGCCGACTTGACGGGCATGTCGGTCATCATGCGGTTGTGGCTGACTTCGAGAATATTGCCGCCGGCCTCACCCACCAGGGTCGCGACGCGCGCCAGCAGCCCGGGACGGTCTTCGATCTCCACTTCGAGGGAGAGCAGCCGCCCCTCGCGCGACAGCTCGCGCAGGATGACGTTGGAGAGCAGCCGCATGTCGATGTTGCCGCCGGAGAGCACGATGCCGACGCGCCGGCCATGGAAGAGCTGCTTGTTCTCGATGACCGCGGCGTAGGCCGCGGCGGCGGCGCCCTCGACCACCGTCTTCTCGATCTCGAGCAAAGCCGCCAGCGCCTGTTCGATCTGCGGCTCGTCGACCAGCAGGATGTCCTGGACATGGGCGCGCACGATCTCGCGCGTGATCTTGCCGGGCTCCTTGACCGCGATGCCCTCGGCGATGGTCTGTCCGGCGGACGGAAGATTGGCGCTCTTCAGCGCGTCGTACATCGATGGATAGGCACGGGTCTGAACCCCGTAGATCTGGATCGCGGGATTGATCGCCTTGGCGGCGATCGCGACGCCGGAGATCAAGCCGCCGCCGCCGATCGGAATTACGAGCGTGTCGAGCGGCTCCTCCGCGTCGGCCAGCATCTCGAGCGCGACGGTGCCCTGGGCGGCGATGATCTTCTCGTCGTCGTAAGGATGCACGAAGGTGAGGCCCTCGCTCTGCGCCGCCGCCAGCGCGCGGGCATAGGATTCGCTCAGGGTCGCGCCTTCCAGGATCACGCGGGCGCCGAAATCCTTGGTGTGCTTGACCTTGGTGAAGGGCGTGCCTTCCGGCATGACGATGGTAGCCGGTATGCCCAGCCGCCCGGCGTGATAGGCGACACCCTGGGCGTGGTTGCCGGCCGACATCGCGGCGACGCCGCGCCGGCGCTGTTCCTCCGTCAGCGAGAGCAGCTTGTTCAGGGCGCCGCGCTCCTTGAACGAGGCGGTGTATTGCAGGTTCTCGAATTTGAGATGGATCTCGGCGCCGGCGATGCGCGAGAGCGTGTCGGAATGGCGGGTTGGTGTGCGCTCGACGGCCCCCTGGATGGCGCGGGCGGCGGCACGGACGTCGTCGATGGAGATGGTCACGGCGTCTCCTTCTCGAGCGGCTGGTAGCAGCGGAGGGATTTGAACCCCCGACCAAGGGATTATGATTCCCCTGCTCTACCACTGAGCTACGCTGCCGGACCGGGCGGGCATGTAATGGGCGGGGTCCGAGCCTGTCAAGGCAAGGCTGCTGACACGCGAAGACGCGCCGTCCATGGCATAATCCGCAGCATGGCCCGGCTGAAAAGACCGCCCAAATACACGCTTGTCCAGCGCATCGCGCTTTCCCTGCCGGGCGTGCGCGAGGAAGGCCATCGCCACGGGCCGTGGTTCAACATCGGCAAGCGGCCCTTCGCGCTCTATTGGGGCAAGTCGGCGAGCTGGATGCTGCGCCTGCCGCCGGAGCACGTTCTGCTGCTGGTCGCGGTCGGCGGCGTGTTCCGGCCGATGCGAAACGGCTCGCCGTTCTGGATCTATATCGATGTCGAGCAGATGGATGCGGCAATGATGCGCGACTATGTGACGGCGGCATGGCGGCATACCGCGCCGAAGAAGATGCGACAGGATGACCGGCAAGACGAAGAAGACAGAGCCTTCGCGTGAGAAGGCGAGGCCGCCGAGGGAGGCATTCATCCGGCGCATCGCGCTGTCGCTGCCGGGCGCTAGCGAGACGTTCTACAAAGGGCCGCGATTCGGCGTCGGCAAGAAGGCCTTCGTACATGGCTGGATAGGCGAGGAGCTTTGGCTGTTCAAGCTTCCGCACCATCAGGAGATGATGCTGTTCGAGACGCGGCCGCAGACCTTCTCGCCGATGCGCAGCGGCGCGATGCTGTGGTGCTATGCCAATGTCAGGCATCTGGAAGCGGCCGAACTGCGCGATCTGATCGTAGCCGCATGGCGCACGGTGGCGCCGAAGAAGTTCCAGGCTCAGTACGGCCAGCCCTCGACCTCGCCGAAACAGATCAAATAACCGTTGAGGTCACGCACCAGCATTTCCTTGCGGCCGTCTTCGAGCTCCGGCGGGTTGACGATGTCAGCGCCGCGGCCCGCCAGCTCGGCCGCAAGCGCCGCGACGTCGGAGACCCAAATATAGAGATCGAGCGCGTGCGGCATTTTCGTGATGTTGCTGATCGCGGCGGGCCGCGCCGCCGCCGGCACCTCGCGCAGCATCACCCTTGCGGTGTTGCGCTGCATGATCGTGAAGCCGGGGGGATCGCCGAAATAGCGGCCGAGACGGAATCCCAGCACGTCGCGCCAATACTCGCCGCTCTTCACAACGTCGTCGACAAGAAGGAAGGGCGCGGCTTCCAGGAATATTGCGTTGGACATTGGATTTTCCCCGTTATGGACGCGCGCTCCACGGCTCGACCGTGCCGACGACGTTGAGCGGCGCGCCACTTTCGACCGCTGCGAACACGCCGGCGGAAATCTCCTCGTTGCTCAGCCAGCGCGAACGGCCGCCCTCCACGACGAAGCCGAGCACCACGGCCTGGAAATCGATCGGCAGACCTTCCGTGGCGCGCGCCATCTCGGCGAGCCGCTCGGGATGCGAGGGATCGCCATGGGCGCTGCCCAGGACCTGGACGAAGCGGCCGTCGACAGACACGCATTCGGCGAAGGCGCGGCGGGCCGTGGGCGCACGGCCGTGAATCCAGGCGACGACGAGATCGGGCGGCGCGAGCGCGGCCAGCGCTTCGCTCAAAGCGGGGCCGTCATTGTAGTCGCAACCTACCGGTTCGACGTCTGGTGCGATGGCGCGGATGCGTCTTTCGCTGCGCGCCAAGACGGAGACCTTGCCGCTGCAGGTGACGAGCGAACGACAGAGGCCCGCAAGCATTCCCGAGCCGCCCACCACCAATGTGTGGGCAAACCGTCTCATTCGGCGGCGAGCGTTTGTGGCTGCGACGGGGCGATCCAGACGCCGCCGAGGACGCGGCTGCCGTCATAGAAGACGCATCCCTGCCCGGGTGCCACGCTCTCCTCCGGCGCGAGAAGCTCCACGTCAGCCCGATTGTTCGACAGCGGCGTCACGCGCGCGGAGACCGGCGGACGGGTCGAGCGCACCTTCACGGCGCAGTCGAAAGGCGCGGCCGCGGGCGCCAGCCAGTTGACCTCGCGCAGATGGACATGGCGCGTGGCGAGCGCGGCGCGCGGGCCGACGGTGACGCGCGCCGAAGCGGCATCGAGGCCGAGAACGAACAGCGGCTCGGCATTGCCGGAGAGACCAAGGCCCTTGCGCTGACCGATGGTGAAATGGATGACACCCTCATGGCGGCCGAGCGGGCGGCCATCGAGATCGACGATCTCGCCCGGCCGCGCCGCATCCGGCCTCAGCTTCTCGACCACCGCCGCGTAGTCGCCGTCGGGCACGAAGCAGATGTCCTGGCTGTCGGGCTTTTCGGCAACGCCGAGGCCGAGCTCGGCCGCCAGGGCGCGGACCTCGCGCTTGGGCATGTGGCCCAGGGGAAAGCGCAGATAGGACAGCTGCGCCGGCGTGGTGGCGAAGAGGAAATAGCTCTGGTCGCGGTTCGGATCGGCGGCGCTGTGCAGTTCCGCTCCGTTCGCACCGGCAAGGCGCTGCACATAATGTCCGGTGATCAGGGCTTCGGCGCCCAGCTCGCGTGCGGTGACCATCAGATCGGCGAACTTTACGCGCTCATTACAGCGCACGCAGGGGATCGGCGTCTCGCCCTTTGCATAGGACGCGGCGAAATCGGCGATCACACGCTCGCGGAACTTCTGTTCGTAATCCAGCACGTAATGCGCGATGCCCAGCGCCTCGGCGACGCGGCGCGCGTCGTGGATGTCCTGCCCGGCACAGCAGGCGCCTTTGCGCTTTGCGGCGGACGCGCTGTAGAGCTGCAGAGTCACGCCCACGACCTCGTAGCCCGCGCGGCTGGCGAGTGCCGCGGCGACAGACGAGTCCACGCCGCCGGACATCGCGGCGACGACACGGGCGCCCCTGGGCAGGTCGAGGTTCATGCGCGGGGCTATAGTCCCGCGGGCTCGCCGCCGCAAGATTTACGGCGCCGGCAGGTAGTTCAGCAGCGAAACCTTGTTCAATTGCGAGGTGACCTGCAGGGCGGCCTGCAGCGCGACCTGGTTCTGGTTGAGCTGGCTGATCGCCGTCGGCATGTCGACGTCTTCCAGGTTCGAGACGAAGCCCTTGTAGAGCGTCGAGAGCGACGTCAGGTGGTCGGCGGCGTCCTTGAGCTGGTTGTAGACGAAGCCGTTGGCGGCGGCGGCCGAGTTGACGCCGGAGGCGGCATCGACCGAAGTCTGGATTTCGCCGCTGAGGAAATTGTTCTGCGCCTGGGTGAGATTGGCGGTGCCGGCAAAATTGCCGTTCGGGCCGGCGTCGAAACCCGCCAGGTCCTTCAGCGTCTGCATCAGGCCGCTGCCGATGTCGGACGCCAGCACGCCGACCTGCACGCTTTGCCCGTCGCCGACCATCACCGACTTCTTCAGCGTGCCGTTCGAAAAGGCCGACGCAACCGACGGCAGGGCGGCGAGCTGCGAGAGCGATGAGACGTTGAAGGGCGGCGTATTGTCCTTATCGCCGCCATAGAGATAGTTGCCGTTGGCGTCCTTGGTGTTCAGGATCTGGCTGACCTGATCGAAGATGCCTTGCGCGCTCGCCATCAGCGTCGTGCCGTCATTGTTGGCGACCGAGGTGGTGATCGCCTGGCGCAGCTGGTTGGCGAGATCGGAGAGCGAACTGAGCTGCGAATCCTGAAGGTCCGCCTGGTTGACCGCCATCGTGGTGCTCGCCTGATAGGCGTCGGCCTTGTTGGCGGCGGTGCGGGCGGCCTCGAGCACCGCGACCTTGTCTCCCAGCCCGGTATAGTTGTTCGAGACCTTGCCGCTGGCGACCTGGGCCTGGGTCGTGTCGAGCTGCTGCGCGGCGGTCTGGATTTGCGCGAGCAGAAACTGCGACTGGCCGGCGGTGGAAACGCGATCGATGCTCATGGCCCGCCCTTACTGGATTTGCAGCAGCGAATCGTAGAGCTGCTGCACGACCGACAGCATGCGCGCGCCGGCGCTGTAGGCTTGCTGATAGGTCATCATGTTGGTGAGTTCTTCGTCGAGATTGACGCCCGAGGTTGCCGATTGGCGCGTCTGTGCTTCCTGCAGACGGTCGTCCTGCGCCGTCTTGCTGGTGGCGGCGGCCGAGCCGCGGCTGGCGACGTCCTGATAGAACGCCGCCGCGTAGTCGCTGAGCGCCCCGGTCTGTGCCGTCATGTCGCCTGCCCTGGCGAAGCTCTGCGTCGCCGAGCCGACATTCTGCAGCGCCTCCGCCCCGGAATTGTCGCCATGGCCGACAATGGCATCGCCGGCAACCGTGGAAGAGGCGATCTGCGCGGTGGCGAAGGCGAGCCGCTGCGGCGCGGCAGCGATCTGTCCGTTCACCGCGAAACTCTGGGCCTGCAGCGCCGTCTGGTTGTCGCCGATCCCGAAGAGCTGGGTGAAGCTCATGCCGGTGGTGCCGCGCACCGTCGTGTCGCTGGTGACGTTGAGCGCATAGTTCGCATAGGCGGTCGATTGCGCCTCGCCGATCGAGCCGTCGGCATTCAGCGTGAAACTCGCCGCGCCGCCCATCGCGGTGTTGAGCGCGCTGACGACATTGCCGACGGTCATGCCGGCGCTCAGCGTCACCGTCGCGGTCTTGCCGATCTCGCCATTGGGGCCCCTCAGCTGGAGCGCGATCTGGCTACCGGCGGCGAAGTTTCCGGCGTCGCCAGACGCGAGACCGGTCGACAGGATCGAGGGCGCGGCGGAACGGAAGAGGTCGTTCAACCCGAAGAACTGCGCAAAGCCCGAGCCGCCGCGGTCGGCCGGCGTCGCGGGATCGTCCTGCGTCACGATACCGTTGCCGCCGGCGGCCGAGACGGTGAGCACGCCGTTCGCGAAGCCGGCGCTGCCATTGCCGCCGAGTGCGGTGTTGAGCGCCGTGGTGAAGCCGCCGACCGTGTTGGTGAAGGCCGACGCCGGACCGCCGTCAACTGAGATGGTGTTCGCAGCGAAATCGACGTCGATGCGGCTGACCATGTCGCCGCTCGGATCGGCAACCGCGATGGTGGTCTTGCCGGTGAAATTGAGCGCGTCGGTTGCGACCAGGCCGGTATTGCGGCCGGTCAGCGACGCGGGCGGCGGAAACGCGGTGTTGGCGTTATGCTGCGCGTTGTAGGCGAGCGCGGTGGTGCGCGCGAGATTGCCGAGCTCGCTCCCCAGATCGGCCAGCGTGCCGTCACGCATGTCGAGCAGGCCGCGGAGCTTGCCGGAATCCAGGTGCGCCTCGAAATTCTGCGGCGGCGAGATCGGCTGGCCCGAGGACGGATTGATGTCCTGCAACGTGATCGCGCCATAGCTGCCATTGTTGGCGCCGGGCGAATAGGACAATTGCGCATAGCTGTCGCCGACGAGACTGACGCCGTCGCCGGTCATCACCGCGAGGCGGCCGTCGGGCTGCGTCATGGTGCGGATGCCGACGAGCTGGGACAGGCTCTGCAACGCGTTGTCGCGCTGGTCGAGCAGGGCGGAGGACGTATCGCCGCCGAGCTGCGCCGACCGGATCTGGGCGTTGAGATCGAATATCTGCTTGATCAGCGTGTTGGCGCCGGTGACCGTGGTTCCCACCTGCTGGTCGACCTGGTCGCGCAGGCCGCCGATCTGCGAGGACAGATTGGAGATCGTCGACGCAAGGTTCTGCATGCTGTTGAGCACGCCGATCTGATTGGCGCTCGCCGCCGGCGACAGCGCGGCCTGGCCAAGCGCCGCGGAGACGTCGCCGAGCTGCGCGGTCAGGCTGTTCGAGTCGCCGGGCTGGCCCAGGATGCCGTTCAGCTGGTCGAAGACCGAGGATTGCGTGTCGTAGCGCGCCGAGGACGAGCCGGCCGCGAGCTGTTCGGCGGCGAGGAACTGGTCGGTCACGCGCTGGATGTCGGCGATGTCGACGCCGCCGAGCTCGCCGCCATTGCTGAGAGTCGTCTCGTTGACGACGCGGCGCGCATAGCCCTGCGTGTTGAGATTGGCGACGTTGTTGGAGACCACGCGCAGCGCTGTGCTGTTGGTCTGGAGCGCGCTTAGCGCCGACGCTGCGATTCCGTTCAGGCTCACGCGATCTATCCGCGAAATGCTTTGCCGCCGAGAACGGGATCGCAAGGCCCATGCCATGCGACAGGCGCGGGTTTCGCGCCGAATACGCGGCTTTGACGGCTCGCGCGGCCGGCAAGGCGGGCAGAGTTTGCCGGGCGCGGCACTTCATGCCTGTCCGGTATATGCGCGACCCGACGCGCAATTCGCCGCAAGTCGCGCAAAGACGGCCTGGAAAAATCTGGTCCGGGGCTTGCTTCGATGTTTCGCGGAAATTTGCGGGCCGGGTTTGTGACCTCCGTAGCAGTCAACGCCGTGACCACCCAGCAGCACGCAGTTGCCGCACGCGGCGCCGCGTCCGCGCCGGCCGGCGATCCCTTCGCCGCGGTGCTGGATGAGATCGTGCAGGACGCCGGCAACGACAATGCAAGCGTCGCCGCACCAACTGGCGACCCATCCGATGCCGCTGCCGCTCCGAACGATCCGTCGCAGGCGTCGTTGCACCCGGGCAAGAAATTGCCGACGGACCGTCTCAGAAACTCGGACCCGACAACGGTGCCGTCCCTCCTGCCGCCGCAGCAAGATACGGCGACGCCTGTCGTTGCGGCCAAGGTTCCGGCGGCCCAAGACGATGACGCCGACGCGGCGACCCGGACCGTTCCTGTCGCCGACGCGTCAGGTGCGCGCGCCGCCGCCGGCACACCGCCCAAAGCCAGTGGCGACACCGCAGTTCGTCATGCGCATCGCGATTCCGGGCGCCACACGCATCAGGCAGCGAGCCACAGCGAGGATGCGAACACGCTGTCCGTTGCGGCCAAGGTTCCGGCTGCGCAAGACGATGGCGCCGGCGCGGCGACCCTGACCGTTCCTGTCGCCGACGCGTCAGGTGTGCGCGCCGCCACCGGCACACCGCCCAAAGCCAGTGGCGACACCGTGGTTCGTCATGCGCATCGCGATTCCGGGGGCCACACGCACCAGGCAGCGAGTCACAGCGAGGATGCGAACACGCTGTCCGTTGCGGCACTGCAAGCGGCAGCGGAGATTGTGCTCGGCGCGCCAGTTGCAGCCACCGACACTGCGACGCCGGCGAGCACCGCCGTTCCGAAACTCACGGCCCCCACCGCGGCGGCGGCGACTCCGGTCGGCACCGCTGACGCCGTGCCGACCGATATCGTTGCTTCTGCGATGCTGTCGTCCGGCGCGACCGTAAAGCCTGCCACGACCACCGCGACCAAGCCGCAGAGCGACAGCACGAAGACGCAGATCCGCCAGTCCGCCGCGGCCACTCTCGCCGATGCGAGCAAGGCGGTGGGCCACGCCTTCAGCGATCCGCGCGCCGGCAACGCCGCGCCCGCACATGTCGCGATGAACGACCAGACGCCGCATGCGCCCGCAGCATCGGGCGCCAGCGCGCCGGTGCCGCCGGATTCCTCTGTCCAGCAGCCTGCCGCGACACCTGCGCCGCCAGCCGCGCCTCACCTGCAGGCGCCACCGCAGCCTTCCGCCGCGATGCCGGCCGCCGCGCCCACGGTCGCCACCACGCCGCCGGCAGCGCCAGCAGCTGGCAGCGCGGTCTCGGCCCAACTTCAGATCGGCCATGCGCAGCCCGATACCGGCACGCTCGCCTTCACCATCGCGGCGAAGTCGGCGGACGGCGCCAGACACTTCGACATCCGTCTTGACCCGGCCGAACTCGGCCGCGTCGACGTTCGCCTCACGGTGGACGACGCCGGCAAGGCGCAGGCGACCCTGTCGGTCGAGAAGCCGCAGACGCTCGAACTGCTGCAGAAAGATCAGCCCCAGCTCGAGCGCGCGCTCCGCGACGCGGGCCTCGATCTGTCGCAGAACGGGCTCAACTTCTCGCTCAGGGGCCAGCAACAGCAGAGCGCCAACAGCGGCGGCAATGCGCCCGGCCGCAGCCGCGCGCTCGCCGCGCGAGTCATCGCCGCGGTCGACAGCGCCGCATCCACCGTTTCACTGGGCCAGATGTCGCCAGGCGACACGCGGCTCGACATCAAAGTCTGAGGCATCGCCATGACCACCGTCGCTCCCGTCACGACATCGCCCGCCGCCCCCTCCGCGGCGCAGCAGCAGCTGTCGGGAAATTTCGACACCTTTCTCACGCTGCTCACCACGCAGCTGCAGAACCAGGATCCGCTGAATCCGATGGACTCCAACCAGTTCACCCAGCAGCTCGTCGAGTTCAGCCAGGTCGAACAGCAGATCAACACCAATGACAACCTGAAGACACTGATCGGCCAGGGTGCCAGCCAGACCGGCGCCTATGCCGTGTCCTATCTCGGCAAGGCGGTCACCATCGCCAACGGCCAGGCGCCGCTGGCGAACGGCCAGGCGGTCTGGGCCTACAATCTGGGCACGGCGGCCGCGAACACGCAGCTCACCGTGACCGACGCGAACGGCAACGTGGTCTACACCGGTGCCGGCGAGACCGCGGCGGGCGCACACGCCTTTACCTGGGACGGAACGACGACCAGCGGCGCCCAGGCGCCCGACGGCACCTACAAGCTGGCCGTCACGGCGGCTGCCGCCGACGGCACGCCCGTCCAATCCAACGTTACCAGCACTGGCGTGGTGAGCGAGGTCGACATGACCGGCACCCCGCCGATGCTGATGGTCGGCCCGATGCCCGTGGCGCTCACGGACATCGCGGGCGTCCAGAGCCTTTGACTTGAACCTCGCCCGAGAAACGGGCGTCCAGACCTCGACGGAGCGTCGGCCGAAGCCGCGCTCCACGGCAAGGAAAGAAAGACAATGAGTATCTATGGTGCAATGATGATCGGCGTTTCGGGCCTCGACGCCAACAGCCGGGCCCTGTCGGTCGCTTCTTCCAATATCGCGAACGTCAACACGATCGGCTACAAGGCGAGCGGCAACGCGTTCTCCACACTTCTCGCCTCCGCCGTCGGCTCGGGCGACGTGTCCTCGGCCGGCGTCGTGGCCAACCAGGCGCAGGACGTGACGGCGCAGGGCGGCATCACCTCGACCCAGTCGCCCACCGACCTCGCCCTCTCCGGCAACGGCTTCTTCGTGGTGAGCCCCAACCTCGCCTCGACGACCGGCACGAGCCAGGCGCTGCTCTATACCCGTGCCGGCAACTTCACGCCGGACAGCAGCGGCAATCTCAAGAATGCCGCCGGGTTCTATCTCCTCGGCTGGCCGCTCGCGCCCGATGGCTCGCTGCCGACCGACCGCAACGATCTGACGACCATCAACACCAATAGTCTGGCCGGCAAGGCCGAAGCGACCACCACCATGTCGCTGAAGGCCAATCTCCAGGCGTCGACCGCGGTCACTTCGCCTTACACGGTCGGCGACATGGCGGCGGGCACCATCACGCCCGACTTCCAGCGCACCATCAACGTCTATGACAGCCAGGGCGGCGCGCAGCCGCTGCAGGTGTCGTATGTCAAGACGGGCGCCAATTCCTGGTCCTACGAGGTCACCTATCAGGGTGCGGCTGCGAATATCGGCAGCCCCGCCAACAACCTGATCGCCTCGGGCACCATGTCCTTCAATGCCGACGGCACGCTCAATACCGCAGACACCTCGGCCGCGAGCCCGACCGGATCGATCAACGTCACAATCCCCTGGGCGCCGGCGGTCTCCGGTCTCAATCCGCAGACCATCTCGATCAACATGGGAACGGTCGGCAGTTCGGACGGGTTGACCCAGTTCGACAACCCTTCGGCGCTGGAATCCTCGTCGGTCGACGGCGCGTTGTTCGGCTCGCTGTCCGGCCTGTCGATCGACTCCGGGGGCTTCGTCACGGCGCAGTTCTCCAACGGCCTGGCGCAGAAGGTGTTCAAGATCCCGGTCGCGACCTTTGCCAATCCGGACGGACTTTCGTCGGTCTCGGGCAACGCCTATTCGGCGTCGAATTCGAGCGGCACGCCCACCATCGGCGAAGCCAATCTCGGCGGCGCGGGCGTGATCCAGTCGAATGCGCTGGAGGGATCGACGGTCGATCTCGCCAACGAGTTCACCAACCTGATCACCACACAGCGCGCCTATTCGGCGTCGGCCCGCATCGTCACCACGGCCGATCAAATGCTGCAGACGCTGGAGCAGATCCAGTAACGCAGGATCCCGGATATCGGCGCCCGCACGGCAATGCGGGCGCCGATGTTCTTAAGATCGATAAAATTGAGGGTGGAACCGTACGACTTCATTTACCACGCCCCTTGGCAAAATCTTAGAGGCCATACGGTTAGTTTGCGCACGGGTAGTGATGTTGGGAGTCCAGTTATATGGGCGAAGAAAGAAAAGGACGCGTGAGCTATGTCATCGGGCCGGATGGCAGCCCGCTGACGCTCGCCGACCTGCCGCCGCCGGGTACGCGGCGCTGGGTCATCCGCCGCAAGGCGGAAGTCGTCGCGGCCGTGCGCGGCGGGCTCTTGAGCCTCGACGATGCATGCAAGCGCTACACGCTGACGGTGGAGGAGTTCCTCGCCTGGCAGCGCGCGATCGACCGATTCGGCATGCCGGGCCTGCGCGCCACGCGCGTGCAGCAATACCGCAACTGACGCTTTACGCTTGTGGATGCCGGAACTCAGAAGGCAGACGTAAACACATTCCTAATTTCGCGGTCCGGCTTCCGAATTCCGAATTGTGATCTTTGCGCGCTTCGGCGCGCTCTCCGTTAAGGCGGGATTTACCACACGCACGGCAATGTTTGCCTAGCACGGCGCGCGGGCAGTCAGCCCTCCGCGTCCGCGAGCGGAGGGCACGTTGCCGGAATTCGTCAAAGCGATCGGAGCGGCGCGGTTCGGCGTCATGGCGGGTGTCGCCGCGGCGCTCACCGCATTCTTCCTTTATGTCGCAGGCGCGCTCACCGAGCCGCCGAAGTCGATCCTGTTCTCGGGTCTCGAGCCGCGCGACGCCGCCGCGGTCACCGCGAAGCTCGACGCGATGAATGTGAAATACGAGGCCAAGGGAGACGGCGGCACGATCCTCGTCCCCGCCGACGACGTCACCAAGCTGCGCATGACGCTTGCCTCCGACAACCTGCCGGCGGCCGGCGTCGGTTATGAAATCTTCGACAAGTCCGACGCGTTCGGCGCCACCGCCTTCGTCCAGAACATCAACCGGCTGAGGGCGCTGGAGGGCGAACTCGCCCGCTCGATCCAGACCATCGACGGCGTCGACAGCGTGCGGGTTCATCTCGTCATTCCGGAGAAGGAAATCTTCTCCCATGACGACCAGCAGCCGACCGCCTCCGTCGTGCTCAAGACGCGCGGCGTGCTTGGCCACGGCCAGGTCACGGCGGTGCAGCACCTGGTCGCCGCCGCCGTCGCGGGCCTTTCCGCCGAACGCGTCGCCGTGGTGGACGACAAGGGCGATCTGCTTTCCAGCGGCGACGACAAATCCGGGCCCAACGCGATCGCTGCGGGCGAGGACACCGATACGGCCGACTTCGAGGATCGGATGCGCCAACGCGTCGAATCGATCGTCTCGAGCGTGGTCGGACCGGGCCATGTGCGCGTCCAGGTGACGGCGGACATGAACTACACGCACCAGAACATCGTGTCGGACCACTACGATCCCGACAGCAAGGTCGAACGCTCGACGCAGACTGTCGAATCCAACAACACCGACAGCGACGGCAGTAGCGGCGGCGCCGCCGCCGTCTCGGTCGGAAGCGCGCTGCCGGGCGCGGCGTCGCCGGCCGCCGGCGGCACCAAGTCCGACGCGTCGCGCACCGAGGAAACGCACAACTACGAAATCGACCACACCCAGACGACAAGCACGGTCGACGGCGGCACGCTGAAGCGCCTCTCCGTCGCGGTCGTGGTGGATGGTACGCCGGAGACGGGCGGCGCCTACAAGCCGCGCAGCAGCGCCGAGATGAAGCAGATCTCCGACCTGGTGAAATCCGCCGTCGGCTTCGACGCCAAGCGCGGCGACATCGTGCAGGTCGACAACATGGCGTTCGCGCGCATGGATGTCGGCGACGGCACGCCGGCGCCGGCGCCGCTGCTCGGCCTCGACGGACAGGACTGGTTCAAGATCATCGAGGTCGCGATCCTGTCGCTGACCGCCCTCCTGATCGGCTTCTTCGTGGCGCGCCCGTTGATCGCGCGGATGTTCGCGCCGATCTCCGCCATGGCCCAGACGGCTTCCGGCCCGGTCGTCGCCGGCGCCCTGCCCGCGCCGGCCGGCAGCGCCTCCCAGCCGCAAGTCGATGCGAGCGGAGCGCCGCTCGCGCTCGCCGCGCCGCAGCGGTCCTCGATCGACATCTCGCAGATCGAGGGACAAGTGCGCGAATCCTCCATCAAGAAAGTCGGCGAGGTCGTGCAGGCGCATCCCGAGGAAGCGCTGGCGATCATCCGCACCTGGCTCCACGAACCGGCATAGAGACCCATGGCCCCCCGCAGCAAAACAGCCGCCAAGGAAGACATCCGCCAGCTCACCGGCGCCGAGCGCTCGGCCATCGTCATGCTTTCGCTGGGCGAGGAACACTCGGTCAAGCTGTGGCAGATGATGGACGAGGAAGAGGTCAAGGAAGTCAGCCAGGTCATGTCGACTCTCGGCACCGTGAGCTCCTCGCTCGTCGAGAAACTGCTCGTCGACTTCGTGTCTCAGATGTCGGGCACCGGCTCGCTGATGGGTTCCTACGAATCCACCGAGCGCCTGCTGGCGCGCATGATGCCCGAGGACAAGGTCGGCCAGATCATGGAGGAAATCCGCGGACCGGCCGGCCGCACCATGTGGGACAAGCTCGCCAATGTGAACGAGACGGTGCTGGCGAACTATCTCAAGAACGAATATCCGCAGACCGTTTCCGTGGTGTTGTCCAAGATCAAGCCGGAACACGCCGCGCGCGTGCTGGGCTCGCTGCCCGAGGAGTTCGCGCTCGAAGTGGTACAGCGCATGCTGCGCATGGAATCGGTGCCGAAGGAAATTCTCGACAAGGTCGAACAGACGCTGCGCGTGGAGTTCATGTCGAACCTCGCCCGCACCGCCAAGCGCGACGCGCACGAGCACATGGCGGAGATCTTCAACAATTTCGACCGCCAGACCGAAAGCCGTTTCGTCACCGCGCTGGAGGAACGCAGCCGCGATTCCGCCGAGCGCATCAAGGCGCTGATGTTCACCTTCGAGGACCTCGGCAAGCTCGATCCGGGCTCGATCCAGACGCTGCTGCGCCATGTCGAGAAGGACAAGCTGGCGCTGGCGCTCAAGGGTTCGACCGACAGCCTGCGCGACGTGTTCTTCTCCAACATGAGCGAGCGCGCGGGCAAGATCCTGCGCGAGGACATGGAGGCGATGGGCCCGGTGCGCCTCAAGGACGTCGACGAGGCGCAGATGCGCATGGTCAACGTCGCCAAGGACCTCGCCAACAAGGGCGAGATCATGATCGCCAACAAGCAGGGCGAAGACGAGCTGGTGTATTGATGACAACGTCTCCCAAATACACCTTCGACACCGAGTTCCGCCCCGAGGGCGACCTCGTCTCCAACGCCGCGCGCGCGCGCCAGAAGCGCGCCTACACGATGGACGAGATCGACTCGATCTCGTCGCGCGCGCGCGAACAGGGATTGAAGGCGGGCCAGGTGCGCGCCGCGGAAGCCCAGGCGCAGGAAGTCGCCAGGCTCGCCGAGGCCGTGAAATCCGTGATCGCACGCTCGAACCGCGCGAGCGACGAGGTGCGCGAGGAAGCCTCGCTGATCGCACTCGCCGTTGCGCGGAAACTCGCGGGCGCGGCCGTCGCGGCCCTGCCGGCGGCGGACGTCGAAGAGGTCCTGCGCCAGGCGCTGCATCAGGCGCTGGGCGAGCCGCGCATCGTGCTGCACACCAATTCCCAGGTTGCCGAGATGCTGCGGCCCAGGCTTGCCGAAATCGCCCACGAAGAGGGCTTCGAGGGCCGCGTCGTCGTCTCGGGCGAGTCGCAGATGGCGCCCGCCGACTGCCGCATCGAATGGCGCGGCGGCGGCGCCGAACGCTCCACAGCCCACATCGAAGCCGCGATCGGCGAACTGATCGCGCGTCGCTTCTCGCATCCGTCGGAGGAATAAACCATGGCCAACGATGTCGACCTGCCCGATCTGGGCCACGACGATCCGAGCGACGGCAGCGCATTGCTGACCGGCGCGGCGTCGGCCGATGTCGAGATCAGGCACGCCGCCCAGGATCTGGAAGCGGTGTTCGACGTGCCCGTCACGGTGTCCGCCGTGCTCGGCAAGTCGTCGATGGAAGTCAGCCAGCTCCTGAAGCTCGGCAAGGGCACTGTCGTCGAGCTCGACCGCAAGGTCGGCGAGGCGATCGACATCTACGTCAACGACCGCCTGGTCGCACGCGGCGAGGTCGTTCTGGTCGAGGATCGGCTCGGCGTCACCATGACCGAAATCATCAAGGCGGGTCAGTCGTAACTGACGCCGGGAGGATAGCACCATGAGACTTCTGATCGTCGGGCAACTGCAGGGCCAGCTGACTGCCGCGACCAAGATCGCGATGGACCGCGGCGCGCGCGTCACCCATGCCGTGGACATCGAGCAGGCGCTCGCCAGCCTGCGCGGCGGCAAGGGTGCGGACCTCGTGCTCTGCGACGTCAAATGCGACATCGGACAGCTGGTGCGCGGACTTTCCGCCGAGCGCATCTGCACGCCGGTCGTCGCCTGCGGCATCGGCACCGATGCGCGCAGCGCGGTCGACGCCATCCGCGCCGGCGCCAAGGAATATCTGCCGCTGCCGCCCGATCCCGAACTGATCGCCGCGGTTCTGGCCGCCGTCGCCGACGAGAGCCACCAGATGATCTTCGAGGATCCCGCGATGGAAGCGGTGATCGGCCTCGCCGACCAGGTCGCGCCGAGCGAAGCCTCGATCCTCATCACCGGCGAGAGCGGCAGCGGCAAGGAGGTCATGGCGCGCTACATCCACAAGAAGTCGCAGCGCGCCGACAAGGCGTTCATCTCGGTCAACTGCGCCGCGATTCCGGAGAACCTGCTCGAGAGCGAACTGTTCGGCCACGAGAAGGGCGCCTTCACCGGCGCCATCGCGCGGCGCATCGGCAAGTTCGAGGAGGCCAATGGCGGCACGCTTCTGCTCGACGAAATCAGCGAGATGGACGCGCGCCTGCAGGCCAAGCTGCTGCGCGCCATCCAGGAACGCGAGATCGACCGCGTCGGCGGCACCAAGCCGGTCAAGGTCGACATCCGCATCATCGCGACGTCCAACCGCGACCTCGCCGACGCCGTGAAACACGGCCTGTTCCGCGAGGACCTTCTGTATCGCCTGAACGTGGTGAACCTGCGCCTGCCCGCGCTGCGCGAGCGGCCGAAGGACATCCAGGCGCTGGCGCGGCACTTCGCGCAGAAATACGCGACGGCGAACGGCGTTCCCTATCGTGCCATCGCGTCCACGACCGAGCGGCTTCTGGCCGGGCATCCCTGGCGCGGCAATGTGCGCGAACTCGAGAACACGATCCACCGCGCGGTGCTGCTGGCAAGCGGGCCCGACATCCAGCCCGAGGCGATCCGCCTGCCCGACGGCACACAGGTCAGCCGGAGCGGCGGCGATCTGCCGACACCGGTCCAGACGGCGGTCACCAATGCGGTGGCCGTGACGCGCGGCCTGGTCGGCCGCACCGTCGCCGACGTCGAGCGCGACCTGATCCTCGACACGCTGGATCACTGCCTCGGCAACCGCACCCATGCGGCGAACATCCTGGGCATCTCGATCCGCACGCTGCGCAACAAGCTGCGCGAGTATTCGCAGTCCGGCCTGTCGATTCCCAATCACGGCGAGCAGCGCGCGGTGAACGGGTGAGCGACGTCACCACATCGGCAGCACCCGCCGGCTTCGGTCTGAATTTCGGGCAGGTCGCCGATCTTCTGAAGCGCTCGGATCTCGCGCTCGCCATCGGCATCATGGCGATCATCGTGGTGCTGCTGCTGCCGCTGCCGCCCTGGCTGCTGGATATTGCGCTGGCGCTGTCGCTCGGCTTCTCGATCCTCATCCTGATGACGGCGGTGTTCATCCGCAAACCGCTCGAATTCAGCTCCTTTCCGACCATTCTTCTCATCACCACGATGCTGCGGCTGGCGCTCAACCTCGCCTCGACGCGGCTGATCCTCGGCCATGGCAACGAGGGCACGGCCGCATCCGGCTATGTCATCCAGGCCTTCGGCAAGCTCATCATGGGCGGCAATTTCGTGATCGGCCTGATCGTGTTCGCGATCCTGGTGATTGTGAACTTCATCGTCATCACCAAGGGTTCGGGCCGCATCGCCGAAGTCGCCGCGCGCTTCAGCCTGGACGCGATGCCCGGCAAGCAGATGGCGGTCGACGCCGATCTTTCCGCCGGCCTGATCGACGAGAAGGAAGCCAAGCGCCGCCGCAAGGACCTGGAAGCGGAGTCCAACTTCTTCGGCGCGATGGACGGCGCCAGCAAATTCGTGCGCGGCGACGCCATTGCCGGACTGATGATCGTCGCGATCAACGTCATCGGCGGCATCATCATCGGCGTGGCGCAGCACGGCGTGAGCTTCGCCGACGCGTCGCAGACCTACACGCTGCTGACCGTGGGCGACGGCCTGGTCAGCCAGATGCCGGCGCTGATCGTCTCGACCGCGGCGGGCCTGATGGTCTCCAAGGCCGGCGTCGAGGGCGCCACCGACAAGGCGCTGATCGGCCAGCTCTCCTTCTATCCGCAGGCGCTCGGCATGGCAGCCGCGGTGATGGGCATCATCGCGGTGCTGCCCGGCATGCCGACGCTGGTGTTCGCGGGCCTGGCGGCCGGCACCGGCGGGCTCGCCTATGTCGCCTACAAGAAAAAGGATGCGGTCGCGGCCGTCGAGCGCGCCGAAGCGGAGAAGACCAAGACCGACGAGAAATCCAAGGAAGAGCCGATCTCGACGGCGCTGGCGCTCGACCTTCTGCGCGTCGAGCTCGGCTATGGGCTCCTGCCGCTGATCAACGACGTGAAGGGCCATCGCATCACCGACCAGATCAAGGCGCTGCGCCGCCAGCTTGCCACCGAAATGGGCTTCGTGATGCCGGCGGTGCGCATCCTCGACAACATGCAGCTCGGCGCCAACGAATATCGCATCCGGGTCAAGGAAGTGGATTCCGGGCGCGGCGATCTCTATCCCGGCAGCCTGCTCGTCATGGATCCCAAGGGGCTTCCGATCGACCTGCCGGGCACGCACACCACCGAACCCGCCTTCGGACTTCCCGCGACATGGGTCGCCCAGGCGCTGCGCGAGCAGGCGAGCTTTAAGGGCTATACCGTGGTCGATCCCGGCACGGTGCTGACCACGCACCTGACCGAGGT
>Ga0134126_10003231_pt1 | contig 20396 bp, 15 predicted proteins | sample KB31752_FD_96881 | JGI IMG/M metagenome (GOLD analysis project Ga0134126, IMG submission 96881) | Terrestrial soil microbial communities with excess Nitrogen fertilizer from Kellogg Biological Station, Michigan, USA - KB3-175-2 | ecosystem: Environmental > Terrestrial > Soil > Unclassified ... | reverse complement strand
TCGCGTTTGCCCTCGCCGACAAAGTTCACACTCACCGATTTTTTCTGCGTGTCATGTGAGAGGGCCAGCGTCTCCAGCGCTTTCTTGAATTCGCTATCGAGAATGGGATTGAGGAAGCGTACGCGCTGCACTTCCGGCATCTTCAGGCTGCGCATGCCATCGGCGCACCACATATTGAGCAGTTCGACTTCGACGGTGTCTTTGCCGCCGACGGCCTGCTTCTGCTTCTCGCAGCCGATAAGGGTTCCCGTCAGCGTGCCGGGTTGGGTGGCGTTGGTTTGCTGCAACACCACTTCCACCTTCTCGCCGCGTGCCTGATTGAGAATCTGCGAGAAGGTCGGATTCGTCGTCAGATTGACGGCGAAACTTTTCAGCGTGCGCTCAATGGGAGCGTTGGAATCATAGGAGACGGTGGAAATGTGTCCGCCATCGAGGTCGCGCAGGACCATTGACTTAAGAAGATCGTTGATGTCGGTGACGGGAAACGATAGGTCCACGCGGGCGTTGCCTTCGACCGCGCCTTCGCGTTGGAAATAGCCGACGCCGCTGGAAAACAGCACCACCTGACCGATGGGCAACTGCGTCACTTGCGGCAGTGCTACATCCTGCGGGACGGGTTTGTTCGGCTCGGCGGTTGAGGGCCGAGGCGACAGAAAGATGAATATGCCCAGAGCGGCCAATGCGCCGCTGCCCAGACAGGCCAAAAACCATTTGCGACCCATGAAACGTCTCCTCTCGCGAAACGGACGGAACAGGTTCATCACGGCAACAATCCGATACTCTCAAGACGAGACTAACGAGGGGGCGGATTGTTGTTGGTGTGCGGAAAAGGAAGGCGACTCGATCTTGACAGGGCACGCTCCATTTCGTATTAGCCCTTCCCTCAACACTTAACGCATGCAATGGTCTCGGCTTCGGCGTCCTTTCGGCAAGATGCCCTGCCTCTTTGGGTAGGGCGTATTCGTCGCGAGGAGACTGGCTCAGCGGGACAAGGGGCGTCAGCGCGGAGGGGTCCGCGCTGACGCCGTAGGGAGCGGACTGATGCGTTCCGGAAGATCATTTCGTGGGAATAACCGTGGGTCGATGCTGCCGTGCAATGGCGGAATCGTCGCTATCGGTACGTCCACGCTGGACCGCAAACAGGTCCAATCGAGGGCTTCAAATCGTGGGGTTTTTCCTACAGCCGAGCGAGGCGAGCCGTCGATAGATGGATAGCAAACGGCCTCTTTTTGGGGCCGTCACGGATGGGGGTTTGGCAAGAGGGGGTTCGGTGCCCACGAGGGCCGCAAGGGGGATGTACACGGGCCGCGAGGGGAAACACGACCGCCACGAGCGGAGGTCGCCGGCGACGGGGGAGTCCCGGCGAGCGAAGCGTGTCCAGGCAGGCATTCCCACCAAGACTGCGCCGTGTCTGAGCGGGGGGCGTAAGCCCCCTGAGACTTTACTCACTCAGGGGCTAATGCCCCCCGCTCAGACACGGCACAGTCCAACAACCTCTCCTGATTCTCGCTTTAGCCAGGACGGATACGTCCACCACAACGGGCGTCCGCACTGCGCGCAGAGCGAGATCCAGGCGGGACCGAATCACTACTTGCCATACAGCAGGGAGGAGTCCATGGTGACGCATGTGGACGTGGATATTCAGCAGGTTTGGCGCGATTACCGCACCCAGCCAGGCATCGAGTTGCGGAATCAACTCGTCGAGCATTACTTGCCACTGGTCAAGTATAACGGCGAACGCATCTGGCAACGCCTGCCGGATGGCGTCGATCTCGACGATCTCATCAGCGCCGGCGTGTTCGGGCTGATGGACGCCATCGACGCCTTCGATCTCAATCGTGGAGTCAAGTTCGAGACCTATTGTGTGCCGCGTATCCGCGGCGCCATGCTCGACGAACTACGGACCATGGATTGGGTGCCGCGTCTGGTTCGCAGCAAGGCGAGCAAGATGGAGGAGGCGCGCAAAACATTGGAAGCCTCGCTCGGTCGGCCGCCGCGCCCCAACGAAATGGCCGAGCGCCTCGGCGTCAGCGTCGAGGAATTCAACAAGATGATCGGCGACGCCACCGCCATCAGCCAGGTCAGTCTCAACAAGAAATGGTATGAGACCGACAGCTACAAGGATGTCCGCGAGATTGACATTCTCGAAGACAAGAAGGCTGAGGATCCAACTCACCGCTTGCAAAACCGCGATTTGATGCGCCTGGTAACACGCGGCCTCAACCGCAACGAACGCCTCATCATCATCTTGTATTATTATGAAGATATGACGATGAAGGAGATTGGGGCCACACTCGACCTGAGCGAATCGCGTGTCAGTCAGATGCATTCGAGCATCGTGGCCCGCTTGCAGGCTCAGCTGGCCAAGCGCCGGCCCGAATTCAGTAATTGAGAGCGCGAGAACTTGCCGCGCAGGTTTACGTTTCGCGCGAAACGTGGCGTTTCGCGCGAAACGTAAACCTGCGCGTTGTGGCTACACGGGAAGTTCTCAGCCCTGATGCACTTCTTCGGCCGTGTCCGCCATCTGCCATTCGGTTGTGAATTCCATCTCGTGCGGGACATCGTCGGGGCGTCGAGCCGTGAGAGGATCGCGATCGATCAGGGTATGCAGCACGTTGGCCAGCGCGTCGAAATCGCGGACGAGCCGCCGGAGATTCGGGTCACGAATGATCGTCTGGTTCTGCATGACATCCTCCGACTGACGGATCGGCGGAGAAGGGCAACGGGCGGTTTCCGAACGGGAGTCTGAACCGCCGGCGCACGATCTCCGCGTTTTCCGATCTTCATTGATCTTGTGGGAGAATCGTAACGTACCAGGACATTGATGGAGATGTTGAGGGACAACCTCAGATAAGAGATTGTAACCGCGGCAGCGTAAGATGCAACCGTTTTTTCAACTTTTTCGACTAAGGAAAGATTGACGGAAACGGACGATTCCATCCGCTGGCGACAAACCATCCAAAAACAGCGGAAGCGAAGAGAGGCGATTCTCTTCGCTTCCGCTGTTTTTGGTTGGGGACGAATTAGTGGACGGGTTGGACGGCCTCGTTCAAGGGCGGCCATTCCTTGTCGATGCCCTCGTCCTCGATCTGCCGAAGCTGAGTTTCGGTGATCTCAAACTGTTTGACGATGTGCTGAACGGACTCGGAGACGGTCATTTCCCCCAAATCCTGCGTCGCCACAAGCGTGTGGAAAATCTCTTGTCGTTGTTGAGTGGTCAAGCGTTTGGTACGCATGGAGTCCTCCTTCGGAGAGTTTCTGGGATTACGTCGTGTGGTCCCAGCAACAGAGTTAATCCTGTCGGCCGACGGCTCGAAGCCGGGGCCGAACCATGTGGTGGAACCTGCGCAGCATCTCCCTTGCATGCCACTCGTGAGGGTCCGTCTGCACGCGGGAGGGCAAAGGGCTGAGACAGGGGTGACGGAATCTTCTCCAGCAGTTTCTTCCACCGAGAGAAACTGCGCGTCTCATTTCTATTAGTATATCCACCCAACAATACTTCGTCGTACAAAATCCAGGATTTTTTCATGCAAAGTCCGCCGAGACCCATTACCTTGGGAATACGGTTCGGGGCGACGAACGGCCCACCGTGGTTTCGAGGCGTAATCCTGGGATGCGGCACATGCAAAAGAATGAGCGGACAAATAGTTTATGGCAAATCGGCACACGCATCGCGCTGACGATGCTGGCTTTGAGTCTTGCGGCGATCCCATCATCGCACGGTGAAGGGCGTCCAGGCCAAGACCAGGGCGGCAAGGGGCGTGCGGCCGAGGTCAAGCAACGTCTTGCGGCCGACTATGATCGGTTAGCGACGCTGTACAAGCATCTGCACGCCAATCCGGAGTTGTCGCTCCGTGAAGCGCGGACGGCCGCTCGACTGGCCCGCGAATTGAAAGAGGTCGGCTTCGAGGTGACGGAGAACGTCGGCGGTCACGGCGTTGTCGCCGTCCTCAAGAATGGCGATGGCCCGACCGTACTGGTGCGCACCGATATGGACGCCCTGCCGGTCATCGAGCAGACCGGCCTGCCTTACGCCAGCAAGGTGCGCACGCGCGACAAAAACGAGAACGAGGTCGGCGTCATGCACGCTTGCGGCCACGATGTCCATATGACTTGTTGGGTTGGCACGGCGCGAATGCTGGCCGGTCTGAAAAATCGTTGGAAGGGAACGCTCGTGTTCATCGGTCAGCCGGCCGAGGAGATCGGCGCGGGCGCACGCATGATGTTGGGGGCGGGACTGTTCAAGAAATTCCCTCAGCCGGACTACGGACTGGCTCTGCACTGCGCCGCCAATCTGCCGTATGGCTCCGTCGCCTATACGGAAGGGCTGGCGATGGCCAACGTCGATTCGGTGGACATCATCGTTCACGGTAAGGGCGGCCACGGCGCGGCGCCGCACACGACGATCGATCCGGTCGTCCTGGCCGCGCGTATCGTACTCGATCTGCAAACGCTGGTCAGCCGTGAGACGAACCCCATCGATCCGGCCGTGGTCACGGTCGGATCGATCCATGGTGGCAGCAAGCACAACATCATCCCCAACGAGGTCCACATGCAGCTGACGGTACGTAGCACCAAGGACACGGTTCGCAAGCACCTGCTCGACGGCATCCGCCGCATTGCCGAGGCCGCCGCCAAGGGAGCCGGTGCGCCGGCACCAGAGATCAAGGTCAACCCCGAAGAGTTCACTCCCGCCCTGCTCAACGATTCGGCGCTGACCCAGAAGACGGTGGCCGTGTTCAAGGAGGTGCTGGGTGCGGATAAAGTCGTGGCGCGTCCGCCGATGATGGGTGGTGAGGATTTCAGTCGCTATGGGCGAGCCAAGGTGCCGATTTGCCTTTATTGGTTGGGCACCATCGACCCGAAGCGTGTGGCCGATTCTCAGCGTGAGGGCGGCAAACCGCTGCCGTCGCTGCACTCGGATCACTTTGCCCCGGTGCCGGAACCGAGCATCAAGACAGGCGTACTGACGATGAGCCTGGCCGTGCTGAATTTGCTGGGCAAGTAGCGAAGTTGCCAGCCCGCAGCGCCAGCAAGGGGATGTCCCTTGCTGGCGCTGCGGGCTGGTAAATCATGGCAACTCTCGTTGTTTCTCGGTTCGGCGTCCCGTTATAGTTACAGGAGAGTCTCGTCTCCGCATGGGAGTACGGATATGGTCGCTTCGTCCGCAATGCCGCTGGATCGCCAGGTTGCCCGCGTGCGCCGGCGTCTGTTCCTGCAAAGCTTGCTCGAAACGCTGACTGCTGGCTGGATCGGTTCCCTTGCTTGCGCTACGGGTTGGCTGCTCGCCGAGCCATATCTGCTGGCGAATGCGGCGACGTGGCTACGTTGGGCGGTGGCGGGCGGTTTCCTCGGTGCCGGTACGGTGCTGGCCATCGTACTAGCTGGGCTGCGAATGCCCTCGCTCGTCGCGGCGGGCCTGGCACTCGATGAGCGCTTCAACTTGAAAGAGCGTGTGACGACGGCACTGACGCTGTCGGAGGCACAACTTGCCTCTCCCGCCGGTCAGGCGCTGGTCGCCGATGTCAACGCGCGCGTCGGATCGCTGCACATCCGCGATCGCTTCCCGGTGCGTCTTCCCCGGCTTCTCGCGCTCGTGCCGATGGGCGCTCTCGTGTTGGTGCTGTTGGCGTTCTTTTACAAGCCGGCTCTCAATCAAGTGCAGGCCGAGACGGATAAACCGCTGGCGGATAGTCCGGTTGCCAAGGCCGAGATCGAGAAAGCGCTGCGGCCATTGCACAAGAAGCCAGTGAAGAAAGTCGGTGAGCGGCCCAAGTCCGAGGAATTGCAGCGATTGGAAGCCGAGTTGGACAAGCTGGCTCAGAAGCCGCACGAGACGAAAGAGCAGGCCCGCGAGTTGGTCAAGGATCTCACCAACGCCGAGGATGAAATCCGCAAACGCGAGAAGCAACTGGCCGATCGCGTCGATGCCCTCAAGGCGCAGATGAAGCAGGCCGAACGACTGAGCAAGAAGGAAAAGAAAGATGGTCCGGCCAAGAAGCTCGACAAGGCGCTCGATCAGGGGGAATTCAAAAAAGCCAGAGAGGAAGCCGAGCGGCTGGGCAAGCAATTGCAAGCCGACGAGGAAGTGGCCCGCCTGCGCAAGAAAACACAAGATCCCAAGCTGACCGATGAACAGAAACAGGAGATGCGCGAGCAACTCGAAAAGCTCAAGGACCAGGAACTAAGCCGCGAGCAAAAAGAACAGATGGAGCAGCAACTCCAGGACATGAAAGACAAGCTCGAACGCCTGACGCGCTCGGATGAGGCGAAGGAACGACTGCGTGAAATGCAGCGACAAGGAGCCATCAGCAAGGAAGAACTCGACCGCGAGTTGGATCAAATGGCGAAGAACATGGACAAGCTCGATCCGAAGACGCTGCAAGAGTTGAAAGAACTGGCGGAAAAACTCGGCGAATGCCAAAAGTGCATGAAAGAAGGTAAGGAAGGAGAGGCAGCACAAAAGATGGCCGAGGCGGCGCAGAAGATGGCCAAGCTCGATCCCAATGGCGAATGCAAGGAACTGCAAGAACAATTGAAGCAATTGCAGGGAGCGCGCCAGGCCATGTGTCAGGCGCTGGATGGCAAGCCGGTGCCGGGCGCCGGCAAGCGTCCCGAAGCGAAGGATGGCGCGACAGCGTCGAAGGAAGAATGGGCGCATTCGCAGATGGACAAGGGGCGTCTGCAAGTCCTCGATCACGTCGCTGGCGACGGGTTCAAGGGACCGCGCAAGCCGGCCGAGATGACGGAAGAGATTCGCCGGGCATCGCAAGAAGAACCCGAAGCGATCAACCGTCAGCGTCTGCCGCGTTCGGCCAGCGACATGGCGCGCGGTTATTTCGAGAAGCTGCGCGGTCCCGAGCGTAAGGCTGCCCAGCCCGGCAAACCGTGACCGATTCGACACATTATGACGAACGCCCCATGACAGTCGGCGAGTGAAACGGCCGTCCGTGGGTCCGTCTCTTGCACGCGCGCAACGCTCCTGTTAGCCTGTTGCTAGTCCGTAGTTTGCATGCAGGCGGGGATGGCATGGCCCTGACGCTGGAACAGTACGCCGCTTATCTCGACACCCGAAACGACCTGGTCTGGCCGGCTCCTCCCGAAGTGGATCGGCCCAAGGCTCGGCCGCATTTGGTGCGAATGCCACAGGTGCGCGCCGTGCTGTGGAACGTCTATGGCACTTTGTTGCGCCTCACCGGCGGCGAGTTGTGGTTCGAGCATCCGCAAGCCTTCGTCATGGGCGTGGCCCTGGATAAGACGATCCAGGAATACAAGATGTGGTCGTCGATGTCGCGCAAGCCCGGCCAGCCGGCCGACTACATGAAACAGCTCTATTTGCAGGTTCTCACCGAACATCGCTCCGTTCCCGGCGGCACCGAGAAATATCCCGAAGTGGCCTCCGATCGCGTCTGGGAAGCGCTCATCAAGAAACTTCTCCAGAAGGACTACAAATTCGACGCCGGCTTCTTCGGTTCGCTCAACGAGTTGAGTCGCAAGGTGGCCTACTTCTTCCACGCCAGCTTACAAGGAACCCGCTCCCATGAAGGGGCTGCCGTCGCTCTGCGTCATGTAGCCGAAAAAGGCCTGAAACAAGGACTACTGGCGGACGGCCAATGCTTCACGCGGATGCAACTTCAGCGCGGCTTGGCCGCGCAAGACAGCAACATCCTCTTGGACAAACTGCTCGACAAGGATTTGATCGCTCTGTCTTACGAGATTCGTGGCCGCAAGCCTTCGGAACGCCTGTTTCGCCAGGCCGTCACCGCCCTCAACCAGCAGGGTATCGCGCCCAACGAAGTGCTGCACATCGGCACCAGCATCCTGCGCGATCTCGTACCGGCTCGACGGCTGGGCATGCGTACCGCCCTATTCGCTGGTGATCGAACGTCCTTGCAGGCGACAGGCGAACAACTGAAGGAAGCCAACAGTCGCCCCGATGTCTTATTGACCGAATTGAGCCAGATTGCCGACATTATCGGTTGAACGCTCGGTTCTGAGGAATGGGCCATGCCTCCCGAATTACTCTTGGACCTATCTCAGTTGGATTGCAACCGGGTGCTGGCCGGGCGCGCGGAGATTGAACGCGTTAATCCGCAGCGCTTCGAGATGGAGCAATTGACCGCCATCGTGCATGTCGATTCGAGCCAGCACTTGATTGTGGGCTACAAGGATGTGACCGCCGATGAGTTCTGGGTGCGCGGCCACATGCCCGATTATCCGCTGATGCCGGGCGTCCTCATGTGCGAGGCGGCGGCGCAGCTGTGTTCGTACTACATCATGACCAATGGTCTCACGCAGGGCGATTTCCTCGGCTTCGGCGGCATGGAAAACGTGCGCTTTCGTGGGCCGGTTCGTCCCGGCGATCGTTTGATCCTCATCGCCAAGGGCACCAAAATGCACCGCCGGCAAACGATCTTCAACGTGCAAGGTTTCGTCGGCTCAATCATGGTGTTCCACGCCGACATCATCGGTGTACCCCTGGTCCGTAAGCCGGGAGCAGCGACCGATGCGGAGGAGGCATGAGCGTGCGTCGCGGTCCTCGTCTTTCCCTGGAAGAACTCGCTCCCTATCTACTTCCCGCTATCCGCTATCCGCTATCCGCTCCCCGCCAGGATCAAGAACGGATAGCGGATAGCGGAAAGCGGGAAGCGGATCAACCGCCTGCGCCGCTCGACTGGCGCAAGCTGTTCGGCAACGATCATCCTGTCGAGTTGGAAATCGGTTTCGGAAAAGGGTTGTTTCTGCTCAACGCTGCCGAGACGTGTCCCCATGTCAACTTCGCCGGCGTCGAGATCGTCCGCAAATATCAGCTCTTCACCGCGACGCGCCTCGCCAAGCGCGGCTTGACCAACGTGCGCGTCGCCTGCGCCGATGTGCGTCTGTTTCTGCCGGCGTGCGCGATGGCGTCGTTACAAGCGGTCCACGTCTATTTCCCCGATCCGTGGTGGAAGAAACGCCATCACAAGCGCCGCGTGTTTACCGCCGAGTTCGTCAAGGAGTGCGCGCGCGTGCTTCGGCCCGGCGGCCAGCTGCACGCCGTCACCGACGTGGAAGAATACGCCGGCATTATGGCGGCTTTACTCGCCGAGCAATCGGCGCTGCGGCCGCTGCCTGTGCCGGAGGTGCATGAACCTTCGCACGATCTCGATTATCTGACCAACTTCGAGCGCAAATTCCGCAAACAAGGCAAACCTATCTATCGCATGCACTACGAACGCTCGGAAGTCATTTTCTGATTGCCGCTTGTGGCATCGGCTGTTTTGCCCTCCGCTTCGGCCGTTCGCCGATTGTTAGGTAAACTGTTAAGTTGCGGTCCCAGACGACAGCAAGGGAGAATCCCTTGCGGGCGCTGCGGACTGGCACGAACATCTTGCCGGCGCTGCGGGCTGGTGAGGGCAACACGACAACAAGTTTCAAGAACAATGTGTCCCGACTTAATTCCTCCGTGTGGATGGTCGATGAGATCGATAATTTTCCAGCATGGACGCTTTTTTCAGCGAAGTCGTCTTGGCCGGAAGCGCGACTCATTCTACACTTGCGCAGCTTCGTGCATTGATGAGGTAAACAGGGCCGTCTGGCGCACAGACAAGCGGCTCGATTGGTTGGAGAGGAAATGCGGCGCAGCAGGTCGAGAGAAGCATGGCGAGCCGGCGACAGGGCTGGTTGTGCGCGTTATGGCGAGGCTGCGTCAAAAAAATCGCGGCGCGAGGCTGATTTCATCGTGGTAGCTCTTGTATTTTGTGAGCTTCACGGTAGCATCCGCGTGGATGTGACGTGTCTTTGACAGCTGCCGTCCGCTGGCAACCTCCCGCGAGAGCGCCCGGGCCAACTGAAAGCGGCAGACGGATAGGCGATCGTCAAGGAACACGCGAGACATCTGAGTCTTTTGGAGGCATCTTGGACGATGAGTGAATCTGAAGAGCGCACCGGCTTCGAGCCGCGGCCCGTTCACGAATCCTGCCGCGGATTCGATGAGGAAGAACCTCCCGGTAAGCCCAGGCGCCACCCGCTCTGGCGCAACGTCCCCGATCACCAGTGGGACGACTGGCGATGGCAATCGCAAAACGCCATCCGTTCGGTTCGGCAACTGCGTGGCCTCCTCTCTTTCACGCCGGAAGAACTGGAAGCCATCGGTTCGCTCGAGGCCGAATACAAAACGGCCATTCCGCCCTACTACTTCTCCTTGATCGATCCCGACGACCGCGATGATCCCATTCGCCTGCAAGCGGTGCCCTCGCCGCTGGAGCAGCTCAATCCGTCGGGTTACGAGCTGGAAGACCCGCTCGAAGAGGACAAAGACTCGCCCGTGCCGGGGTTGACGCATCGCTACCCCGACCGCGCTCTGCTCGTCACCACCCACGTTTGCACCATGTATTGCCGATTCTGCACGCGCAAGCGCGCGACGATGGTGCGCGGCGGCTGGGACGCCATTAGCCGTAACGACGAACGCATGATCGAATACGTCCGCGATCATCCGGAGATCCGCGACGTCATCGTGTCCGGCGGCGATCCGCTGACGCTGCCGGTGACCAAGCTGCGTTTCTTTCTGGACAATCTGGCGGCCATCCCGCACGTCGATGTCATTCGCATCGGCACGCGCGTGCCGGTGACGCTGCCGCACAAGCTGTACGATCAAAGTTTGATCGACCTGTTGGCCTCGGCGGGCAAAGTGTGGATTCAAACCCACTTCAACCATCCGCGCGAGATCACGCCGGAAGCCGCCCGCGTCTGCCTGGCCCTGCTTAAGGCCGGTATGCCGGTCAACAACCACGCCGTCCTGCTCAAGGGCGTCAACGATTCGCTGGAGACAATGCGGTCCCTGATGCGGGCGCTGTTGCGTATCAAGGTGCGTCCGTATTACATCTTCCACTGCGACCCGGTCATCGGGGCCGGCCACTTCCGAACCTCGGTATGGAAGGGCATGGAGATCATGGAAGGGCTGCGCGGCCATCTATCCGGCCTGGGCATCCCGACCTATGTCGTCGATAGTCCGCACGGTGGCGGCAAGATTCCGGTCATGCCGAACTATCTGGTGTCCGCCAGTGACGACGCCGTCGTCTTGCGGAACTATGAAGGCATGCTGGTCCGTTATCAAGCGGAAGATAAAGCGCAAACGGTTCAGCCGACGAGTTCGCGCGGCGTGTCGTCGCTGTTGCAGGGGAGCAAGTCCGCCCTGATCCCCGCCGGCAACGATCGCATGGCCCGCCGAGAGCTGACCGTCCTTACCAATCACCAAGCACCTACTTTGGACGAGCAAGACGCCCCTCACGAACACAATGGCCACAGCAACGGCTGCTGTGGCGGCACCAACGGCCACGCCGAAGACATTTTGCCCCTCGGCGTATTGGTCAACGGCTGCGGTTCATGATTCGTCCGTAGTCCGCAGTCCGTAGTCCGCAGTCCGTAGTCCGTAGCAAAGACAGACACGTTTTTGCTGCGGACTGCGGACTGCGGACTGCGGACTACGGACTGCGGACTTCAGGGATGAAGGATGAAGATCGGCATCACCTACGACTTGAAAGCCGACGTTCCCACCGGCGCGAACCTGCCTGACGACTTCCAGGAAGAATTCGACAGCCCCGTCACCATCGAATCCATCACCAAAGCACTGCGCGATCTGGGCCACGAGGTCGAAGCGCTCGGCGATGGCCGTGAATTGCTCGAACGTCTGCTGCGCGATCCGCCGGATTTCGTGTTCAACATCGCCGAAGGCCACGGCGTTGGCCGTTGCCGCGAGGCGCGCGTGCCAGCCGTGCTGGAGATGCTCGGCATTCCCTACACCGGCTCCGATCCGCTCACCCTGTCCGTGACGCTCGACAAGGATTGCGCCAAGCGTCTCGTGCAATCAGCGGGCGTCGCTGTGCCGCGCGGAATCGTTGTCGAACCGGATCATGATTTGACTGATTTGCCCCGATTGCCTTATACCGCGATTGTCAAACCGGCTTGGGAAGGTTCCAGCAAGGGCATTCGCGGCAAGTGCGTCGTCGATGGCGCGGAGGAATTGACCGAGGCCGTGTCAGCGCTTCGCCGCGATCATCGCCAGCCTATTCTGGTCGAGGAATACATCTCCGGCGAGGAATTGACGGTCGGCATCGTCGGCAACGAGCGGCCGCGTATCATCGGCATCCTGCGCGTCGTGCCGTTGCGGGCCGATGAGCGCTTCGTCTACAGCCTAGAGGTTAAACGCGACTACCTGCAACAGGTGCGATACGAGTGTGTGCCGGCGAAACAACTCGACGCGGTGGCCGAGGCCGCCTTGAAGGTGTATCGCGTCTTGGGTTGCCGCGATGTGTCGCGCATCGATTTTCGCCTGCACAACGGCACGCCGTATTTTCTCGAAGTCAATCCACTGCCCGGCCTCAACCCCGAATCGAGCGATCTGGTTATCCTGTCACGGTTGGCGGGCTGGAGCTACGAGCAGCTGATCGAGAGCATCTTGCAAGCCGCCACTGCCCGCTGTCCGCCGTCTTCGGCGGACAGCGGACAGCGGATAGCGGATAGCGGATCGTTACAGCCGTAAGGATTGCCACAATCCGAGACGAGGACAACGAATTGTCATTCTTTCGCGTGAATAGGGGTTGCAAGGCAACCTCCGCATATTGAATACTTATCGCAAGGGATATTATCTTGACCAGGAAACTCTCCTTACGATGCCTTCCAGACCGGACTTGCCTATGATCCGTGAGACGTCTATCCCCGACTCCGCCTCAGCCACGCGGGTTCTCATTCTGCACAATCAGCCGATTCTGCCGGAAGATCATCCAGACGCGGATTCGGAACACGAGATATTCTTCACCACGGAGGCCGTGCAGCGCACGCTAATCGAGGCCGGCTACGATGTCGCCATGCTGGCCGTGTCGCGCGATCCCGCCGTGTTGATCGATGGCCTGCGCGAACATCGGCCGGATGTGGTGTTCAATCTTTTCGAGGGCCTGGCCGACTTCGGCGATACCGAGGCGCACGTCGCCGGCGTACTCGAATGGATGGAGTTGCCGTTCACTGGCTGTCCCTATCAAACGCTGTGCCTGGCGCGCCGCAAACATGTGACGAAGTATCTGTTGGCCGGGGCCGGCCTGCCGACGGCGAAGTTCTTCGTGGTCGAGGATGGGCCGGTTGAGGAGTGTCCGCTGGGCTGGCCGGTCATCGTCAAGCCGGCGACCCAGGACGCCAGCGTCGGCGTCGATCAAGGCAGTGTGGTGACCAATCTGGATCGACTCAACGAGCGCGTGGCGTACTTGCTGGAAACCTATGGCGGCCCGGTGTTGGTGGAGGAATTCATCTCCGGCCGCGAGTTCAACATCGGTGTAGTCGAGACACCGGAATTGCGTGTGCTACCCGTATCGGAGATTCTGTTCGTCGAGAAAGATCCCGGTTATTGGCCGCTGGTGACGTATGACGCCAAGTGGAAGCCGGGCACGCGCGATTACGAGGCAACGCCGCCAGCGTATCCTGCCCGCGTGTCGCCGCGCTTGCGCGAGAAGTTGGCGACGCTGGCGACGCAGGCGTTTCGCTTGCTCGGCTGCCGCGATTATGCACGCGTCGATTTCCGCATGCGTGGCAGCAAGCCGTACATCCTGGAAGTGAACCCGAATCCGGATTTCAGTCCCCTGGCGGGTCTGTCCGGTGGTCTACAGTCGGCGGGCATCTCGCACCCGCAATTTACCATCGATCTGGTACAACGCGCCCTGGCACGCGGCGGTAAGGTCGCCGCGACGGTGCGCTGCGGTTCGTGAAGGCAATACCTTCAGTTGGTGCTAAAATCCGGCGGAAATCGACGCGGCGGCATCGCGACCAGTTTCGTGGGCAGACGCGGTGCCAGATAATCCAGCAGGTGTCGCGTCCGCTGCTCGATATCGAGTTGTTCGAGCAATTGCTGTTTCACCACCACATCAATGTTCAGGGTGAAACTGAAAATGTCGCACAGCGTTCCGAGCGGCAGGTCGCCTTCCAACATCTTGCGGACCTGCGCAAGGGTGGCACTCTGCGAGGCGAACCAGGTATTCAAATGGTCGCTCAGCTTTTGACGCAGTTCTTGCTCTACGGCGAGCGAGACGATGGGTACCTCTTCCAGAACCGTCACGCGGGCCGTGCGATACAATTTGTCCGCCGGCAATTCCTCCACGATGCGCGCCCGGCAAAGCCCATGCAGCAACAGGTTGTAGCGCCCGTCGGGCAGGAGTTCCTCCTTGATGATACGACCGATGCAAATCACCGGATAAATGGGCGGTCGCTTATCGTAATCCTCTTGCGAGCCTGGCTTGAGGGTGGCCAGAGCCATCAGACGATCGTCCTGCAAAGCGTCGGCCATCAGCTCGCGATAACGCGGCTCGAAAATGTGCAGCGGTTGAATGACGTAGGGAAACAACACCAGATCCGGCAGGGGAAACAGGCGCACCTGACCGCTGAAGTCATCGGGAACCGAGGTATCGTCGCTCATGAGAAGCCTACCTTGGGGTGCCCTCACTCTTCTTCGTGAGTATACGCCGCGGGGTCCGGCCACGTCGTCGGTGGCGGATCGAGAGTGATGACCGGCACCAGTTCCGGCGTGAGTCGCAGGCTTCGATTGGGAGTGGGCGTACTCAACAGCGGCTCGAAGCATCGTCCCATTTGCAGCCAGAAGGCCGTCACGTCAAGCCCGAGAAACGGCGATCCACACGTTTTCATGTAATCGTAACTGGATCGATATAATTTCATCGCTCCGCCCAGGTTACCGCCGCTGAAATGGAACAGGCCCACGGCAGCCTGGATCAGCCCTTGAACGAAACGGCGTTCGTCCCCGTGGCTCTCCGACCACAAATCCTCCCAGACTTCGTGCGCCTCGAAGAAATCGTGTTCGTTGAAAAACAGAATGCCGGCCAGGTAGCGCGGATCGTAGGTGTCCATGCGCTCATTTTACCTACTGAGAGCCGACGCGGCACGTATACTTGGCCCTCCATTTCCGGTTCTTTCTCCCTATGCAAGCGCTCGCGTTCGTTTCGTAATGCGGTTGCCCTTTGTTTTCTCGCGCTGGCTGCTACACTATTAACTCTGCGTTGTTTATTCTGTTGAGGTCTCACGAAGCTCCTGATGTCATTCCAACAATTCGATCTGCATCCCTCCCTCGTGCGGAACACCCTTACTCTCGGCTACGTCAATCCGACTCCCGTTCAGACGCAGGCGATCCCGGCGATCCGAGCCGGTCGCGATGTCGTCGCCACGGCTCAGACCGGCACCGGCAAGACGGCCGCATTTTTGCTGCCCGTTCTGCATCAGCTTCTCGAAGGTTCTCGTGGCGCGACGCGCGTCCTGGTACTCACGCCGACGCGCGAACTGGCTCAACAGATTGAGACGGTGATGCGCGGTCTCGCCGCCGGCACGGGGCTGCGCTCGGCGTTGGTGATCGGCGGCGCACCCGCGATGCCGCAGGAACGCGCGCTGCGTGCCGGCTTCGAGGTGATCGTCGCCACGCCCGGCCGACTGCTCGACCATCTGCGCAAGCAACCGGAGCGGTTCGCCGGTCTGCGGACGCTGATTCTCGATGAAGCCGACCAGATGTTTGACATGGGTTTTCTGCCCGATTTGAAGCGAATCATCTCGTTGCTGCCGGCTCGCCGGCAAACGCTGATGTTCTCGGCGACGATGCCGCCGGCCATCGCTCATCTCGGCGCGGCCATCCTGCACAATCCGCTGACGGTGTCCGTTGGTCGCCAAGGGACGGCCGCGCCCAACGTCACGCAGACGGCCTATCCCGTGGCCGCGCATCTGAAGACGGCACTGTTGACGCAGCTGCTGGAAGAAATGGAAACACCATCGGTGTTGGTATTCACACGGACCAAGCACGGGGCGCGACGGCTGGCCAAGGCGATCGCCGCCTCCGGTCATCGTGTCGAGGAACTGCACAGCAACCGCACGCCGGCTCAGCGGCTGCGCACCATGCAGGGTTTTCGTGCCAAGCGCTTCAGCGTGTTGGTGGCCACGAACATCGCGGCGCGCGGCCTCGATGTTCGCCACATCACGCATGTGGTCAACTTCGACGTGCCGGATGTGCCGGAAGAGTACGTGCATCGCATCGGCCGCACCGGCCGCGCCGATGCCGAGGGCGATTCGCTCGTGCTGGTCGCGCCGGATGAAGAACGAACGCTGGCCCGTATCGAGCGTCAACTCGGTAAGCGCATCGCTCGCCGCCATCTGCCCGACTTCGACTACAACGTCAAACCGGAGCGTCCCGCGAGGGGTGGCAAGCCGCAACGACCCGTGCCGGCGTCAGCGTCGAGTCACGGTCATTTCGCACGCGGCAGTAAGTACAAATCCTCACGCGGCCAGGGACGCCGCTGATTTTTGGTTGAACAGCGGGCTTGCGCCCACCTCGTTTACGTTTCGCGGCGACGGTAAGCCGCTTGCGGCTTGGACGCTGTTCGCCGCAATCCGTACATTGCCTGCAACGTTAACTGATATGGCGATGACGTACCGCGTCGTCGCGGACCCCTTCGAGGCCGATGAACATGGCACAGAGCAAGTACGTTTATTTCTTCGGCAACGGCAAGGCCGACGGCCGAACGGATATGAAAGACCTTCTCGGCGGCAAAGGTGCCAACCTCGCCGAAATGACCAACATCGGCCTGCCCGTACCGGCTGGTTTCACCATCACCACCGAAGTTTGCACCTATTTTTATCAGCATGGACGCAAGTATCCCCCGGAACTACGCGATCAAGTCACCGAGGCGCTCCAGCGCGTCGAGCAGATCATGGGAACGAAGTTCGGCGACAGTACCAATCCGCTGTTGCTGTCCTGCCGCTCCGGTGCCCGCGACTCCATGCCGGGCATGATGGATACCGTTTTGAACATCGGGCTTAACGATACCACCGTCAAGGCGTTGGCCAAGAAGACCGGCAACGAACGCTTCGCCCTGGACTCCTATCGCCGGCTGCTGCTGATGTATGGCGAAGTGGTCATGGGTTTGAAGGGCCATCACGATGAGCCATTTGAACATATTCTCACGGATGTGAAGAAGTCCAAGGGTGTCAAACTCGATAACGAACTCGACGCCGACGCTTTGAAAACAGTGATTGGCCGTTACAAGGAGGCCATCCGCAAATACACCGGCCAGGACTTCCCCGAAAATCCCATCGATCAGATTTGGAACGCTGTTGGTGCCGTGTTCGGCTCGTGGATGAACGATCGCGCCACGGTCTATCGGCGGCAGTACGGCATCCCCGACGAATGGGGCACGGCCTGCAATGTCATGGCGATGGTGTTTGGCAATCTCGGCGACGACTGCGCCACCGGCGTGGCCCTGACGCGCGATGGGGCACTCGGCACGCCGGGCATGTGTGGCGACTACCTCATCAACGCCCAGGGCGAGGATGTGGTCAACGGTTCGCGGCCGACCAAGCGCATCGAGGAGACGCTCGGCCAGGACATGCCGGCCGCCTTCAAGGAACTGGTCAACGTCGGCCACAAGCTCGAAAAACACTACCGCAACATGCAGGACATCGAGTTCACCATTCAGCACAACAAGCTGTACATGTTGCAGACGCGCAACGCCAAGCGCACCGGTTTCGCCGCCGTGCGCGTGGCCGTCGATATGGTCGAGGAGGGATTAATCTCCAAAGACGAGGCCATTTCTCCTCGTTTCATTCCGGCCGGCGATTTGAGCCAGTTGCTTCAGCCGTTGTTTGACATGGAGGCCAAGAAAGCGGCCAGCAAGTCGGGCAAACTGTTGACCAAGGGTATCCCGGCCGGCCCCGGCGCGGCCACCGGCAAAATGGTGTTCACGCCGCAGAAGGCCGAGGCCATGAAGCAGGCCAATCCGTCGGCGGCGCTCATTTTGGTGCGCAAGGAAACGACGCCGGAAGATTTGCGCGGCATGAAAGCGGCGCTCGGCATCCTCACCGCCGTGGGCGGTGTGTCGTCGCATGCGGCCCTCGTCAGCCGGCAGATGGGCAAGGTGTGCATCGTCGGCGCGGGCGAGTTGGAAATCAATCAAGCCGCCGGTACGCTGACGGTCAAGGACAAGGTACTCAAGGAAGGCGACGACATCAGCGTGGACGGCTTCACCGGTGAGGTGTTCGCTGGCTCCATCTCGACGCGCCCCAGTGAAGTCGTGCAGGTGTTGATCGAGAAAAAGCTGGCCCCCGAAAAGGCCGAGATGTATCGCCGCTTCAAACAGGTGATGGACTGGGCGGAGGGGCATCGCAAGCTGAAGGTGCGGACCAACGCTGATCTGCCGGATCAGGCGGCGGAAGCCATTGCCTTCGGTGCCGAGGGCATCGGCCTCTGCCGTACCGAACATATGTTTTTCGACCACATCTCCGAAATGCGTGAGATGATTATGGCCGATTCAACGGCGACGCGCGAGGCGGCCCTGGCCAAGATGCTGCCGTTCCAGCGTGCTGACTTCGCCGGTCTCTTCAAGGCGATGGCCGGCCGGCCCGTCACGATTCGCCTGCTTGATCCGCCGCTGCATGAGTTCCTGCCGCAAAATCAGGCGGGCCGCGAGGAAATGGCCCGCGTGCTGGGCAAGAGCGTTGATGCCGTTCTTCGCCGTGTCGAGGAACTGCACGAATCCAATCCCATGCTCGGCCATCGTGGTTGCCGGCTCGGTATCGTGTACCCGGAAATCACGGCCATGCAGGCGCGGGCGATCTTCGAGGCGGCCGTGCAGGTCAAAAAGGAAGGCATCGCCGTTCATCCGGAAGTGATGATTCCGCTGGTTGGCTTCCGCAAGGAGTTGGAGAATCAGGAGAAAATCGTCCGCGATGCGGCGGCCAAGGTGTTCGCCGAGACGGGCGTGACGGTCGAGTACATGGTCGGCACGATGATCGAGGTGCCGCGTGCGGCGATCGTCGCCGATGAGATCGCGCGCACGGCAGAGTTTTTCAGTTTCGGCACCAATGATCTGACGCAGACGACGCTCGGCGTCAGCCGCGACGATTACGGTCCGTTCATCTCGGTCTACACCGATCCGAAGAAAGCCGACGTTTTGCACGCTGACCCCTTCGCCACCATCGATCAGGAGGGCGTGGGCGCGTTGATGAAGATGGGCGTCGAACGAGGCAGGGCGGGACGTCCGGGTTTGAAGATCGGCATCTGCGGCGAACATGGTGGTGATCCGGCCAGCGTGATCTTCTGCCACAAGATCGGTCTGGATTATGTGAGTTGCAGTCCGTTCCGCGTGCCGGTCGCTCGCCTGGCTGCGGCGCAGGCGGCGCTCGGTAAGTGATAAGCAAGACGGATCGAACGACAAGCGGAGAGGTTCTTTCTTGGAACTCGCGAAGATTCCAGGGGGAATCTCTCCGCTTACGTTTGGGAGACGACGTTGTCGTTCCACCTTTCTCACGATTCGACTCGCGAATGCGCCCGAACAAGAACGGCAATCTGTGATCGCAAATTGCGATGCGAGAATGTCTTCATGTGTTTCTGACCGTATGGTTCTCCTGTGCTATCGCGCTTTCGGATCGGTTTATGGAACTAGCGAGTACAAAGCGCGAATTGTCGATTTAGTTATTTCTTCTATCTCTAAACGGGCTTATAGTCCATGAAAACCACCACCGAGGTGGCGAATTGGAATGCTGTGCCGCAGGTTTCATGGTAAAAAGGACTAACGACTACAATCTCGAACGCGGGAGGGCATGGTTCAAAGCTGGGTAACATAGCGGTGAGGTAGGCGCAGCTGATAAAGCCCGGACTCCGTAGATCGAGGGTATCACAACTCCCTGATCTAACGGAGCCCAAGCCATGAACAGTCTATCCCAACCCAACGCACCCGTCCTCCCCAACACCGCTCGGCTGATGCCCACCACCAAACGCCAGCACATGGCCCTGCAAGCACTCGCCGGACAACCCATCACCACCTTGGCCGACCATAACCACGTCAGTCGCAAATTCGTCTACCAACAACTCCATCACGCCCACCACGCTATCGACCAAGCCTTCGATCCCACGCCTACCGACCCGCCTCAACTCCTCTTCTGGCTTCCCGTCACCAAACCTTGGCTCCGACAACTCGTTCTCGGTCTCACCCTCGTCTGCCACAGTTCCTTCCGAGGCGTCACGGAACTACTCGCCGACCTCTTCGACTATCCGCTGTCGCCCGCATCGGTCCACAACATCCTGCACCAGACCGTCGACACGGCACGTCGGCTCAACAGCCAACAGGATCTCGCGGGCGTTCGTATCGGCGCTCACGATGAGATCTTCCAGGCCGCTCAACCCGTACTGGTCGGTGCCGAGGTGGCCAGCACCTACTGCTACCTGCTCAGCGCCCTTGAGCATCGCGATGCCGACACCTGGGGTGTGCGGCTGCTGGAGTTGACCGAGCGTGGCTTCCATCCCGACGCCACCATCGCTGATTTCGCCGGAGGATTACGCGCCGGTCAGGCGGAGGCCTTGCCCGACGTGCCTTGCCGTGGTGACG
>Ga0134126_10003230_pt1 | contig 20402 bp, 17 predicted proteins | sample KB31752_FD_96881 | JGI IMG/M metagenome (GOLD analysis project Ga0134126, IMG submission 96881) | Terrestrial soil microbial communities with excess Nitrogen fertilizer from Kellogg Biological Station, Michigan, USA - KB3-175-2 | ecosystem: Environmental > Terrestrial > Soil > Unclassified ... | reverse complement strand
GCCCGCACTGCCGGATTACCCGATCCGCGGCTACGAGTTCTACGATTTCCGCCATGACGTGGAGAATGTCACCTTCCGGAATTTCGAGGACAACGCCACTCGCAAGACCGGAGCGATCTCTTATCTGCTGTACACCAGCTTCGGGGTCAGCTCCAACAACTCCGTCGATCACGTGAAATTCATCCATGCCAAGCCGGTGTACTTCCCGCCGATGGAGCGCAAGTGGGGCAGCGACAATTTTGGCAGCACGGCCTACAAGACCGCGGTGATTCGCGACGTGGACGGCTCGTTCGGCGATGGCCCCAATTCCTATGTGCTCATCAACGACGGCGTCAACGACAGCATCGCAGCGGACTCAGGCGACTGTGAGAGCAAGCCCACCTGGAACGCCGTCATCTGCAAGGGTGACGTGGGCCGCCTGGATATTGGCGGCCCCGGTGGTGCCGGCGGTCTCGGCCGCGCTGGCGGCGCAGCGCCTGGCAGAGGCGCACCCGCCGGTACCGGCGCAGCCACCAGTCCTGCCCCTGGCGCCCGTCCTGTCCTAACGGCGGCTGGTGGGAGGCCCGGCGCACCGGCGGGTCCGGCGTTGTTCGGCGCTCCTACGGGGCCTCCTCCGCCGCCCGTCATTCTCAGCCGCGACGGCAAGCAGTACAACCTGACCCGCACCAACGTACGAGCCGGTACCGAGATCAAGCTGACCACGGCAAGGCCGACCTTGGACCTCAGGCTGACTGAACTGGATAGAGGCTCGTGGGTGATCTTCCAGCTGCCGGGATTCACCACCGCAGCCTCCGGTACGCGCGAGGACAGCCTGGATGCGCTGCGCAAGGCCAACGAAACCTCGTACTACAAGGCCAAGGATGCCCTGTGGGTGAAGGTGGTCTCCAACGGCAGCGGTGCCAGTCCTCCCTATGGCGGCGGCCTGGGTGGCCCGGATGCGGCTGCAAACAGCGTGAAGGTCAGCCGGTAGTGGGTCAGCCTGTGAGTTGCACACTTTGAGCAAGCGCCCCCCGGCGCAGTCCGGGGGGCCCTGCCGGCTTATCGATGTCGGCGAAAAGCGCGACCAGCCCAACCTTTCTAGATTTGCGCGAGGCACCGCACGGTGTCGGGATAACGCTGCACGAGGCGAATGAGCAGCGCCGCTTGTGCATTCAGCTCACCTGGGTCTTCGAACCAGATGAAGCCCTGATCGAATAGGTGGTCCGCACGTCGACTCAAGGCCCGCTCCGACGTCGACGTCAGTCTGGCTGGCGCCGGCAAATCAATGGCTTATCTCGAGCCTGTCGGCGCTTGACGCTCTGGGCCGCCGCCCGCTCTAATACGCGGCCTTCCCTCCGGCGGCCAGGTAGCTCAGTTGGTAGAGCAGCGGACTGAAAATCCGCGTGTCGGTGGTTCGATTCCGCCCCTGGCCACCATTAAATCAAAAACTTAGGATTGTCTTTCCTCAATTCGGACCTGGAATAAATCCGGCCAAGTGGAATTTCCGATTCATTAATCCGCTCGAGCGCTTATCGTGGAATATCAGCCGTTTCATGGAATATTGGGCGGCTCACGCGCGCACCCATCTGTGTCGTCTTCCAAACAGCAGGGGCATTGAACAGCTATTTGCCCCCCGGTGGTCGCTGTCCCGGCGGCCTCCCTCTCCCACAGTTCGGCGTTGTGCAAACCGTGACCTCGTGGATGTAGCGATTCTTGCCGCCCTCAACCCGAAACATTTGGGCGCTCGGGGTCCCCGGGCTGTCAGGTCCAAGTCCGGCATCGATCCAGGGGAAGTTGTAGAAGATGGCAACGGCGCCGACGGTCTCGTCGATGACGTAGCGGCGGTGGTTCGCGTTGACCTTCTGCGGGAACGCCCCCATGTTGCACGTATTGCCCTCCGGGTTCCGGGTGCCCGTGTACACGCGGCCCTCGAGCCGGGCGCAGGGCGTGCCATGCGGCACCTTGATCTCGGGGTTCCCCCAATTGTCCAGGTACGCGTCGGCCGCCGCCTGGATGACCTCTCGCGTGTCGCGCTTGTCCTTGGGGATCACGTCCCACTTCTCATTCCGCGTGAAGCCAAGGTATTGGGTCGCGCCGAACAGCCAGTCCCCCTGGTGCGTCACCACCGACTCCATCTTCGACACCTTGCCCTTCTTGGTCGCCTTAATGCGCGTGAGGATCACGTACGGGTGCGGGTCCGTGGCCGCCACCAGTTCCGTGAATGCGGCGCATTGCTTCGTGTCGTAGAAACTGCGGGTGAAGTCGACTTTCAGGGCTCCGGCCAACACGCCTTTGGCAACGTCCATGACGTGGTCGTTCTCCGCGTAGGACGAGCCGGCTGCGAAGGGCAGCTTGGTCACGTCCCCAGCCTTTTGGGCCATGACATACGTGTCGGCCACCTTCTGGAGCGTCTTGCGGGAGCATGCCGCCGAGGCATTTGCCGCGAAGGCCACGCCAGCGAGGCCGATTGAGCAGACTGTGAGGGTGACACTGATTCTTTTCACTTACGCAAGACCCCTAGGCTCTTAGTGTCCAGTGTATGCGGATTGTGACCCCGGAATTCTTGAAAAGCCCCCGGCCTCAAGCGGAGGGCTATTGCTCATACGGCATTGAAGATCACCGGCTGACCTCTACGGTGGCTGCACCACCAAGGCCGAGGGACCGTTGTCAGGGGAGACCACCTTGACCCAGAGTGCCTCCTTGTCCTTGAAGTACGCGGTGTGCATCCAGGCTGGCCTGCTGCGTGCCGTCGGCCACTCGCGACCAATTTCCGGCATGTGAATGCCTGGGCGTGCGAGTAGGGCGTCGATGAACCCCAGAGGGTCTCCTATTGGCATCGGGATCTCAGCGCCGCCGTAGTCTCATGGTCCCTTATGAAGGACAATACTCTAGAAGTCCCTTTTTGAGGACATGTACTTCTTAAGGGACATGCAGTACAATGTCCTCCATGAGGGACACTGTCATTCGAAACCCTGAACAGCTCGGCAGGGCCATCCGCCTCAAGCGCAAGGAAAAAGGCCTGTCCCAAAGCGCGCTCGCGCAGCGCCTCGGCGTTGGACGAAAGTGGGTCCTCGGCATCGAGTCCGGCAACCCAAAAGCGGAGTTTGGGCTCGTCCTGAAAACCCTGGACCTCCTGGGCCTGCGCACATCGCTGAGCGAGGCGAGCCAACCGTCGCCCAGCCAAGATCATCGTCAGTCCGAACCCTCGCGGCTCGATGAGGTCTTTCGGCGTTTGCAGCAGCCCACACCCAAGTGAGCGAGCTCCTAATCGTTATCGAGGGGCTGCTTGCTGGAAGGGTGCACGCCGACAAGAGCGGTCGCTTGTCACTCACCTACGAGCAGGCCTGGCGCGCATCACCGCAAGGCTACTCTCTCTCGGTCAGTATGCCGCTCGCCGACATCTCCTACCCCCACAGATCCGTTTGGCCTTTTCTCTGGAACCTTCTGCCCGAGAATTCCAACGTGCTGCAACGGTGGGCGCAGCAGTATCACGTCTCGGCCGGCAACCCCTTCGGGCTCCTGCGGCATGTGGGTGCCGACGTGCCCGGTGCCGCTCAGTTCATTCAGCCGGAGCGCCTCGCTGAAATCCAAGCGGAGCAACACCCCACGATTGATTGGATGACCATCGACCAGCTGGACGAACGCTTACGCCAGCTGCGAGACGATATCTCAGCCGTGCGCCGACCAGGGGACATCGGCAAGATGAGTCTGCCCGGCGCGCAGGCGAAGACTGCCTTTTACCGCGATCCCGACACCGGTCGTTGGGGCGTTCCTGGCGGACGTACGCCCACCACGCACATTATCAAACCCTGCATCCCTGGCTTTGATGGCCTGGTCGAGAACGAGCACTTGTGCCAGCACATCGCAGCGAGACTGGGGCTGCCTGCCGCCCTCTCATCTGTCCTCATGCTGGACCAGCCTTACATCGTCATTGAGCGCTACGACAGGTTGCCCCCGGCGCCTGGAACGGAGTTCCCCCGCCGCATTCATCAAGAGGACCTGTGCCAGGCCCTGGCTGTAATGCCAACCCAAAAATATCAGGAGGATGGTGGGCCTGGGATTGCGCAGATTACAACGCTCATCAGACGCGTGAGCGCGGACCCCGAACCCGACGTGGAGCGATTCCTGAAGGCCAACATGTTCAATTGGCTGATCGGAGGAACCGATGCGCACGCGAAGAACTATTCGTTCCTGATCGACGCCGGCGATGCGATACGGCTTGCGCCGCTTTACGACCTATCCAGTCAGCTCCCGTACCCAGACCTGATTACTCAACGCGTCTCGATGCAGATTGGCGAGCACTACGACATGGGACGTGTGAGCGTGGCCGACTGGCAAAGCCTCGCCCGAAGCTGCGCTCTCGAGGAGGACCGGGTCGTCAGCATGCTGACCGATATGGCTCAAGCGCTGCCTGATGTGATCGCCGGCGCGCATACCCAGACGCGTACGGAAGGACTATCAGAGGAAGTAGTGGGCGCACTGGCCGAGCAGCTCATCGCTAACGCGGGCGAGCGGCTCGCCTCGCTCCGTGCCCCCAGGTCAACTGGGGGTGCCCGGAGAATTCGACGGCCTCGATAGACCTTACTGACGTGTGCGGGGTCCACGGCTCAAGCCCGGCGTAATAGACCTAAGGGATTCCATTGCGCCCGATAAACGCCGCCAGATGCCGCAATGAAATGCTCGAGCCCTGTGGCTACTGGATCGGCCAAACCTGCTCCCCGTCCGCGCGCCTTCTGATCGAGGCCTCTTTGCATGCACTTGAAGCTTATCAGTTAACGATCGTGTGCTGATAGCGCTGTGCGGTCACCGAAGTCAGCGTTGGGATCTCCGCGAATTGGAGTCATCTTTTGAAACAGACATACCAGCGGGAGGGGTCCATTTCGTTGATGATATTTAGTCAAGTCGGTCTTGCGTATCGGTGGAAGGCAGCTTCCTGGAAGACCGGCGATTGCGCCATCGCTTCCACCCGCGCACGGACAACCTTTTGAAAGAACCTCATTGGCAGGTCCATATCAAACGGCTCCTGTATTATCGATGCCTCTAAAGAGTGGTCGGGCGGGGCGTCGGCGGGAGCTTTCCGAGCGAGCGAGTCAGCAGATCAGCGCTCTTAGCAATCATGAGGCTGAGCTACTCGCCACTATGGCTTCGATGCGGCTGGTTTGTGCATTGGCCGCGGACGCCGCCTCGTACCGCATAACTGCCTGATAAAGATTGCACGGTCGGGAGGGGATGTGAGCGCGATGATGCTATCGGTCCGAGGCATGCTTTGGTCTCGGCATCGCACCTTCGTCTGGCTGCTGGGTGCCCTGTTCTTGGGGTCAGCCGGCCTGGCGCGAGGACAGACGCCGATGCGTGTGGTTCCGACGAACCTTCGGCCTCTTATTCAGGCCGCGGCGGCGTCGCCGACGCAGTTCGCCGTCAATATCGCCAATGAGGCATCTACGGAGAGTGCGGGAAATTGGGTAACCAAAGGCGATCGTGCCATCTGGAGCTATGGGGTTCGCGTGCCCACAGCCGTATCCCTTTCATTTCACGCCCAGAAGGTGCGACTTCCAGCCAGCGCGGTGTTGACGGTGCAGGGGACCACGACGGTCGTGACGTATCGCGGAAAAGACGTTCATCGCTCAGAGCTGTGGAGTCGCGTCCAACCAGGCGATACGCTGGAGCTGTCGCTTTCGGTCGCTGCCGCTGACCGCAACGCAGTGCAGTTGGACATCATCAGCCTGCAGGCCGGCTACCGTTCCATTGGCGCAGGCGTCGAAGATCATCCCTACTATCGCCAGCTGCGCCAGCTGCGCCAGCTCGTCGGGAGCGGAACAAGTTCATGTGTACAGAACTACGAATGTTCGGTCACTCAAGCGAATAGGCCGGGCGGTCAGGCCACTGTCGGTCTGGTCATCGATAATCTCTACCAATGCACGGGCACGCTCCTCAATGATGTACCACAGGACGAAACTCCCTACGTGCTGACCGCGAGGCACTGTGAGAGCGGGCAGCTCGGCGGCGGCGATCCAGGTGCTGCAGCGGGTGTCACGGTCTATTGGGACGCAATCAGCGCCTGCGGAGCGACACTCGGTTCCCTGTACGATCCTGGCGTCAGCACGCAGACGGGCGCCAGCACGGTCGTCGAGCAGCAGGACGCATGGCTGATCCGCCTGGACGAAAGCCCGGTGGTTTCCGATGCGCAATTCGCCGGTCTTGATGCCACCGGTGGCACGGTGACGGGTGGATATACGATCCATCACGCACTCGGTTACAACAAGCAATATGCAACCTGGTTTGGCAATGCTTATGCATTGCAGGATACCGGGACGCTGGGAGTCAACTACGTCTCAAATTTCCTGGAGACAGTCAACGCCAGCGGCAATATCGGTCCTGGCGCGTCCGGCAGCGCCCTGTTCAACCAGGGCGATACGCTCGTCGGATCCCTGACGCTCGGTCGTGGCACGGCTGACAGCTCTGGCTATGAAGCCTGTCCAGTCGCAAATCCATCGGCGCCAAACGGTTCCAACGGTGCTGCTGATTTCACCGACCTCAGCGCCGTATGGAGTTCAACGGCTGATTCGACCAGTTCGACGGGGTCTGCCTCACTGCAGTCCGTTCTCGACCCGCAGCATGCAGGCGCGCTGGTGGTGGGCACCATGCCGGCTGCAAGTATGTCATTCACATCATCGACCTACAGCCTGGCTCTCGGGTCGGTCGCCACCCTGACCTGGAACGCTCCTGGCGCCAGCCAGTGTGTGGCGAGCCAAGGTAGCACCGGTGACGGTTGGGGTGGCGGTTTGCCCAGCAGTGGCTCGCAGCAGATCACGGAAACGACTGCCAGCGCCGTTGACTACTACATTTCCTGCCAGCTGACGGCCACTCGTAGCGTCACCGCCATGGTTTCGGTTACGTGGGGAAATCCCAGTCCTCACGTTCTCCTTGGTGGCAGCTCGGCCGCCTGGACCAACGCACCTGCTACGCTTATCTGGAATTCCAATGTCGCCCCATGTGCCATCACGGGCGGCTCGTTGTTGACCTCTGGACTGCCCTCATCGGGCTCGCTCACGACCACCCAGGCGAGCAGTGGCGATGTGCAGTACAAAATTGCGTGTGGTCCCAATGGCAGCCAAGCCGTCAATTACAAGGGCGTCACATATGTGACCCCTTCTCTGCAGCTCAGCGCGAATAGCACAGATCGGCAACTCGGGCAGCCATTTAGCCTTCAGTGGATGACGGCGGCGACCACATGTACGCCGTCGGGTGGTGCGCCCAATGATGGCTGGACATCCACCAGCTTTACGGGCTCCCTGGTGGAAGAGAGTTCTTCTCCGCATGTGAGCGCCGCCGGAACGTACACCTATACCCTGACCTGCAGCGGTGGCTCCACCACACTCAGCCAGAGCGTAACAGTCACGTTCGAAAACGCCGCCGGGTATGCAACGCTCAATGCGCAGCCGACGACGGTGACCTATCTGGATTCCCCGGCCGACGATGTGACGCTCAACTGGCTCACCAACCTCGACAGCTGCTACATCAATTCGCAACCCTTTGCGGGTATCACCGTCACCAACGACAATCCGGAAGGATCGGCGATTTGGGAGGCTGGCCCCGGAACCTATACGGTGACCGTGACCTGCATGCCGTTCGACACCGCTGTAGGGGAGGTGACATCAGCGCCGGTCACCATTACGGTACTGACGCCGCCGCCGGCGACGGCGACGATGTCGGTCACTCCGCAAAACGCCACGGTTGGTCAAAGCATCGTCGTCAGCTGGAACTCTACGTATGCCCCTACGTGCCTGGGCACTGGCACGGCGCCGCCCGATTGGAATTGGGTGTCACTGGACTCGGCGCTGGGCCCCTCAGGGTCGTTCACCGTGGTGGCGTCTGCCGCTATTGTGGGCCAGTGGAAATTCGGAGTGAACTGCGGCAGCCTCGTCTCAAGCCTGCCACCGGCGACCGCTCAGAGCACGCTCACGGTCAGCCCCGCGGGACCGACCACTGCCGCGATCTCGGTCTCCCCAACCTCAGGCCCGGTTGGCCAACTTTTCAATGTGAGCTGGTCATCGAAAAACGCCGCCGGCTGCACGGCCGGCGGTGGTGGCGCGGACGGAACGACCTGGAGCGGCCCACTGCCAGCGAATGGTGCGGAGGGGATCGTATCGACAACAGTTGGGGCCTTCAGCTACACGGTGACCTGCACCGAGGGCAATCAATCGGCTGAGGCATCGGCAACCATGAATGTCTCAAACGCATCGAGTCCCTCAGGCACCGAGAGCCAGAGCGGAGGCAAAGGCGGGGGCGGGGGCGCTGCGTCTCCGCTCGAAATCCTGGCGCTGGCGGGGGTCTGGTGGCTGCGGCGACGCTCAGTGGCCTTGGGTGGAAAGAGGAACGACTGATTCAGAGTGGACGGGCGGGCTTCGAACCCCTGCCGCCTTACGGCCGGGAAAGAGCAGGGGTGTTGCCGGTATGCGACCCCATACGATGACCTCGTCGCTTCACGGTGTAAGTGGAGCGTATGCCATACGGATGTATCTAAAGCGCAATGCAGTTCCCCGTACTCGCCGAGGGAGAACACCAATGGGACCGGAGCGCCTTGGGGGTCTATATTGCCTCTTTAAGCAGCAGCTTCCTTGCGAACTCACTGTCGCGGCTCGCAGTAATCAAGCTCATCGGTCGCCCGTGTCATTCCAACATAGAGGAGGCGGCTCCAAGGAAGGGTCAGCGCATCCCGCTGCAAGCTTGAAGCGGGCGCTCGCCCGAATACTGTCACGGGCTACTTGGTCTCACTGCTGGCATCGGTGCCTGACGTGCCACCTGGCCAAGGGCCAGCCGGCACTGGACTGCCCCGCTTGGCGTCGCTGTCAGGCTTATTTATACTTATGACATGAAGTATTAATAGTGCTGGCGCCTATTTAGAGTTCCTTATCAGCGGACCCCCAAGGCCATGCGACGTGGAGAAACAGGCACTTACGAGGTGACGACCATCGCTGGGGAGACGGTGCGCGCCTTCCTGCCCCGCCCGCTACCTCCGAACCCGCCCGTGGTGTTCGGGGGAGGCCTGCAGCGTGAACTGGAGACAGCAGTGCTCGCGCTGGGCCGACTGGACGGGGCCTCCACCTCATTACCGGACAAGTCGCTCTTTCTGTATAGCTACGTTCGCAAGGAAGCTGTGCTGTCGTCGCAAATCGAGGGTACCCAGTCCTCGTTGTCCGACCTGTTGCTATTCGAGCTCGACGAGGTGCCGGGCGTTCCGCTGGATGACGTTGTGGAAGTCTCCAGCTACGTGGCTGCGCTCGACCACGGCCTCGCCCGACTGCGCGAGGGTTTCCCGTTGTCGAACCGCCTGATACGTGAGATTCACGGCGTTCTACTCTCGCACGGGCGAGGTAGCAATAAGGACCCGGGTGAGTTTCGTCGCTCCCAGAACTGGATTGGCGGTACTCGACCAGGCAACGCCGCGTTCGTACCACCGCCGCCTACGGCCGTCCTCGAGTGCATGACGTCACTGGAGCGCTTCCTTCATGCCGCAGATGACGGCCTGCCCGTGTTGGCCCGGGCTGCACTCGCGCACGTGCAGTTTGAGACCATCCATCCGTTTCTGGACGGCAACGGCCGCGTCGGCAGGCTGCTCATCACACTGCTTATGCGCCATGCGGGCGTCTTGCGAGATCCCTTGCTGTATCTCAGCCTCTACCTGAAGGAGCGACGCTCGGATTATTACCGGCTACTGGACCTGGTACGTCGCGAAGGGGATTGGGAAGAATGGCTGTCCTTCCTGCTCGAAGGCATCCGTCTCACTGCTGAGGGCGCGGTTGACACCGCGCAGCGTCTGGCGACCCTATTCTTGAACGACCGCGTGAAGATCGAATCCAAAGGGCGCCGGGCTGGCTCGGCCCTGCGCGTACACGAGGCAATCAAGGCGCGCCCGATTTTGTCGATGCCGGAGATCTGCCGTACGACCGGGCTCTCGTTTCCAGCGGCGTCTTCAGCCATGGAATTGCTGGTCGACATGACGCTTGCACGCGAGCTGACGGGCAAGCGACGCAATCGACTTTTCGTCTATGACCGGTACTTGGCCATACTCAACGAAGGCACTTCGCTGCCAGCAGCGACGAGGACCTAGGTCCGCTCGTTCAACGTGGTTGCGCTAGGGGCAATCGGCTGTAAGTCCGCCGGCGCACTTCTCGGGGAGCGGTGCGTCATCCACGCGCATGCGTTGGTCAGCCGGCACTGCGAGCTCGGTATTTGGGCGCAATCGGGAGGGGTTCGTGGCTGGACGGAACCGACAGCAACTTTCTCGGAGCGATTACAGGGCTTCTCACCGATGCGACACATGCCCAGCACAGACATGTAAGGGGCAATCCATGCTGCACGCTTCTCTTCGAGTATCCCGCGACCCAGCGCCACGACCGCGCTCGCGGTCCACCCACCCGGACCGCCGCCTGCTCACCCTTGTCTGTAGGCTGCCGCTGCCAATGCTGCTGTCGCTGACGGTGCTCTCGGTGGCCCTGCTGGCGCTGACCCCGCGCACTGCGCTCGCCGCGGCGCGGACCGCGAACGCGACGCTCGCCCGTGACTTCTGGGTCGAGCCTCCGACGCTGGTATCCCTCGGCTTCGAGTGGCGCATCTCCGGAGACGCCGACCGCAATGCGGTGGTCCTCGTCTCCTACCGGAAGCAGGGCGAGCGGGACTGGCACCGCGCGCTGCCACTCTTTCGTCTGCAGGGCGAGGAGGTGACCGGCAACGTGGCCCCCTATGGCGGTGGTCATCACTTCAATCATTACGTCGCACCCAACATGTTCGCAGGCAGCATCCTGAACCTCACGCCCGATACGACATACGACTGCCGTTTCGTGTTATCCGATCCGGATGGCGTTCATGGCAAGCGCGTGCGTACGGTGACGGTACGAACGCGACCAGTGCCCTTGCCTGCGGCCGGCGGGGCGGTCTACAACGTCTACCCTTTCGGCTACAAGGGGCCCAAACAGCAACCGGCGTTCACGGGCCTGCTGGCTGCCTATTACCTGGGTTCGGCCCAATCCGATCATTCGCGTGAGATGCCGCCGCGCGTCCGACCGGGCGACACGATCCTGGTGCATGCCGGTCTCTACAAGGACAGCCGCTTCATCTACGGTGGCTTCGATCCCAATATTCCCGACCTCGGCACGCCCTTCGACGGCACCTACTACCTCACGCAAAGCGGTACGCCCGACAAGCCGATCGTGATCAAGGCGGCGGGCGATGGCGAGGTCATCTTCGATGGTGACGGCTGCGACAATCTCTTCAACCTCATGGGCGGAAACTACAATTACTTCGAGGGCATCACCGTTCGCAACACCCAGGTCGCCTTCAAGCTGGGCATCAAGAACATCGCCGGCTCGAGCGGTTTCACGCTCGAGCACAGCCTGGTGTACAACGTCGGCCGCGTGGTGGAGGCGGGCTGGTCCGGATCGAAGGATTTCTACATCGCCGACAATGTCTTACTCGGACGCCACGATCCGCAAAAGCTGCAGAGCTGGTTCATACCGCAGGTGTGGGCGAAGTTTCCCGGCTATCCCGCGCCCATTACCTCGGAGTACGCGATCAAGGTCTACGGCCAGGGGCACGTGATCGCGCACAACTACGTCGCCAACTGGCACGACGGTATCGACGTGGATACCTACGGTGATCCTGACGGCACTCCCAACGAGCTGCGCGACCGTGTTCCGGTGTCCATTGACATCTATGGCAACGATTTCTACAACATGGCGGACAACTGCATCGAGGCCGATGGCGGCGCGCACGACATCCGCGTATTCCGCAATCGCTGCTTCAATTCCACGGGCGGAGCGCTGAGCGCGCAGCCAACCTTCGGCGGTCCGGTCTATTTCTATCAGAACCTGGTCTACAACGGCACGACGGGCGGATATCTGAAGCTGATCGACACCCCGGCAGGTGTACTCGTCTACCAGAACACGCTCGTCGGCATGGTTCGCCTGTTCGGGCCGGCTTCGAACGTGCACTTCCTCAACAACCTGATTCTCGGGGACGGCTGGGGCACTGCCGCGCTGGCCCTGAACACCTATACGAACTATTCCAGCTCGGACTACAACGGCTTTCGTCCCAATCCCGGTGCAGCGTATGCGTTCGAGTGGGATTCGCCCGCCTTCGGCGTGCGCGCCGACTACGCGGGCAAGCCCGAGGTGCGTCGCTTCGCAACGCTCGCTGGCTACAGTCGTACGACTGGTCAGGATCGTCATAGTCGACTGCTCGACTTCGACGTATTTCAGAATGTGAAGATCCCGGACAAGGCCGACCCCCAGCATCTCTATGATCCCGAGGACTTCGATTTCCGCCTCAAGCCCGGGTCGGCTGCCACCAGCGCCGGAATCGAGCTGCCCACGATCACGGATGGTTTCACCGGCAGGGCTCCGGATCTCGGCGCCTATCAGCTCGGTCTGCCCCTGCCTCACTATGGTCCCAGGGCGTGGCCAGTGGGCAGGCCCGGTCCCGGCGCTCCGCGCTCGGAGCGAGGGCCGCCCCCGGGAAATTGAAGCAGGATTGGCGCTATCAGAAGGTCAGGTAGGGGTGCTGGAGGAGCGTTGCACGTGAGGGAGTGTGGAGCGCAGCTGAATGCCGTCGTGCTCGCCGATCAACGCCGCCAGCCAGTCGACGAAGACGCGCACGCGACGCGAGAGATGACGGCTCTGCGGATAGACGATATGCAGCGGCGAGGGTTCCGGGAGCCAATCGGCGAGCACCAGGTCCAGTGCTTTGCGCTCCACCGCCTCCTTGACCACGAACGCCGGCATTTGGGCGATTCCGAGTCCCGCTTCCGCGGCGCTCACATAGCTGTTCTCATCTTCCAGCGCGACATGGCCGGGGAACACGGCCTGGACGCGCTCGGCTCCCTTGGAGAAGATCCATTCGACGGTTTCGCCGCTACGTGCTGAGAAGCGGTTGATGCAGCGATGCTGGACGAGCTCGCGAGGGTGGGTGGGTGAGCCATGTTGCGCGAGGTAGGCCGGGGCGGCGCACGTGGCGAAATAGATGTAACCCACTCGTCGGGCAACCAGGTTTGCATCGCCGAGGTCTCCGATCCACAGCGCGCAATCGATCCCCTCCGCTGCCAGGTCGAAGTGCCGCTCGTTGCAGGCGAGCGCGAGCTCGACGTCAGGATAGTCGCTGAGGAAGCCGGGCAGCGCAGGCACAATCACTGCGCGGGCGATCAAGGTTGGGGCATCAACTCGTACCCGCCCGCGTGGGCTGGCTGACCGCTTGGACAGGGCATCCTCGGCGTCCTGAATCTCGCCCAGGATGGCGGCGGCCGTGGTGTAGTAGGCGCTGCCATCCGGCGTCACGCTGATCCTCCGGGTCGTGCGGTTCAGCAGCTTCACGCCGAGCGATGCCTCGAGCTTCTGAAGCAGCGTCGTGGCGGTGGCCTTGGGAATTCCAAGCCCGTCGGCGGCACGCGCGATGCCGCCGGTCTCGACGATCCGAACGAACAGGGCCATGGCCTGAAGCTTGTCCATCAGATTATTCTAAACTTGGAATAATGAATTCTTATTTACCAGATTAATCAGGCCGTCAGGAACAATTAGTCTACAACAGTAGTCGCGCAGACATAGCCCTGACAGGAGGGAAGCCATGAGCCAGACAGCCAGGACCGTTACCGACCGGACCTTTCGCGCCGAGGTGCTGGAATCATCCAAGCCGGTGCTGGTGGATTACTGGGCAGACTGGTGTGCACCGTGCCGAATGATGGGGCCGCTGGTCGATGAGTCCGCAGCCGACTACGGCGATCGCTTGACGGTCGCGAAACTGAACGTGGACGAGAATCCGGCCACGGCAAGCCAGTACGCCATCCGGGCCATTCCAACTCTGATGCTGTTCAAGAACGGCCAGCCGGTGGCGACGCATACGGGCAGTCTGAGCAAGGGTCGCCTGCAGGCATTCATTGACGCGCACTTCTGAAGTTGGGATTTGAGCGGCGCCCGAGTGCCTCGGGCGCCCTCGCGGCGTCGCCTACCCGGTGACGAACGGAATGCAGCTAGCCATGGATGTACTGCTCAAGTTGCTCGATCGTTTGTTGCTGCTCTTCGACCAGGGTGGGGACCAGATCGCCGATCGATAAGACACCCACGACGCGCTTTCGGCGAGCCCACGCTCGCCGATGCCATCCTCGATCGACTCGTACACCACAGCCATCGAATCGAGCTCAAGACCCAGAGACGCTCAATGCGCCTTGACCGATCGTGAACACCGACTTACAACGTCGAGGTCCAGTCGCTCACTCCACGCCACCGTTCACCATGGCGTGGAAATCGCGTTCACGATCGCTGGAATACGCACTCTAGTTGGTTCTTCGTAGACGGCTGCGCGATTTGCGACGGCTTCGGTCCGCCCGTAAGCGCGCGCTGACGCCCTCAAGTCAGAGGATTCTCTGGATGAGGCGCCCGCAGGCGTCCCCACATCTGCGCAATCTCCGCATCGAACGCCAGGATGGATTCGGAGTATTCGATGGTGATGCGCTTCAGCCACCGTTTCAGTCGCTCGGCCTGCAGTCCATCACCGCGCGATCGGATTGTCTCGCCTCCTTGCCGCAATTCACCGATCGTGATTGCGGAGAGGAAAAGGGGAACGTCGTCTTCCTTTGCACGCCGAAAGAAGGACCTTACGCCCGCATTTGCGCGTTCGCCCTTACGCGCCTCGCTCAGGACATCCGTATCCACCAAGTACACCGGTGGCCCCGGCTAGCTATGATTGTCGCCGAGCAAAGTCGAGATCTCGACCCACATCCGGCATGCTTCCCAGGACTTCTGCCAGGGCACGCCGGCTAGGACCGCGCAGAGCGGCTTGCAGGATCTCGCGATGTTCCTGCTCTGCGCTACGGTTATGCAAAACGGACTAGAAACCCGTGTGCCGGGGGTTCGATTCCACCCTTGGCCGCCACAAACGACGGAGATTAAAGGGTTTTCAGACGAGTCCTCATCGATCAATTTCAGCCGATCGGGTCGGTGTGGCAGGAACGTGCCACGGATCTAAGAAATCACCAGCTACCCAGGGACTAAAGGATCAGCGTGCGTAACCTGAAGCGCATTACATCGAATGGGGAAGTGCCCCTGCACCGCAATTCACACTGCAGGTAGCCCTTTCCTAAAGACTCGGCCTACTGCTGCATACGCCTTGCGTCACCTCTCGGCGCCGAAGCTACCACCGGTCACCTTCGGCGACGCAGTGCTCAAATCGTTACGCTTGACGTCCCGCGTATATAGAACTACCATACGCGCTGATGATTCTGGGCTATCGCGACAAGCGGACCCGTGAGTTTGCCAGCGGTAGGCGAGTTAGAGCCTTCGAGGGCTCCGCTCACAAAGCTGAAATGAAGCTGGATCAGCTGGAGGCTGCCACTTCAGTAGAGGACTTGGCGGCGCTCCCCGGAAATCGGCTCGAGGCCTTGAGAGGCGACCGTAAGGGGCAATTCAGCCTCCGCATTAACGATCAATGGCGCATCTGCTTCGAGTGGCCACGGGGCTCGAAGGGACCTGTTAACGTAGAAATCGTCGATTACCACTGAGCTTATGGCACGCACTGCAATTCATCCTGGCGAACATCTTGCGGAGCAGCTTGAAGAACTCGGAATGAGTGCCGCGGAGCTGTCCCGACGGATCAAGGTACCCACCAATAGGATCACTCAGATAATGGGTGGTCGGCGTTCAATAACGGGCGACACGGCGCTTCGTTTGGGGCATTTCTTTGGGACGAGCGCAGAGTTCTGGCTTAGCCTTCAGAAGCTGTACGAGCTGCGGGTGGCGGAGCACGAGGTGGGGAAGGACGTGAAGACGCTACCTCGATTGGTCGAGCTGCGCGGTGCCGCAGGCTCGAGCAGATCGTCGGCACAATAGCTCCGTCAGCGGCGACTCGCGACCCAAACCGGTCCTCCGCCACTGTCCGCCCTGCGGCGGTTCATTTGCGATAAAGCCACGGCACGCCACGTAACGGCCATATGAACCGTCAGTACGGAAAGTGTCGCGCCTATCGATGCAATTGATGTAGGCACGTCCAAACGAGCCCGGTACTACACGCCTTGGCAGATAGGCGTTGCGACGTTCCTGGGCGGCACGATCGTTGGCGGGTATCTCGTTTACGCGGACCACGTCGGTTTTGGTGCCCGCAAAAGAGGTACTAAGGCTCTCCTCGTAGGCTGTGGCGTCTTCATTGGTCTCGTGGCTCTAGGCTTTACGATGCGGAACAAGAGTGGCAGTAGCGGCGCACCAATCGTGGGCGTCGTCACTGGCCTCTATCGGTGGTACGCCGGGACCGTGTTCGATAAGGAGATCTCGCTTCGGGCTGCGGACGGGTGGACACGCCACTCATGGTGGCGTGTAGTTGGCTTGTCTTTGGCCTTTCTAGTGGTGCTGTTCCTCTTTGCCGCGATATTTGTTTTCGCGACCGGTAAAGTCCGAGCCTGAGGAAACTCTCGGCCCTTCTCGGTCATCGGCAAGCTAGCGGAAGCTCTGAAGCGTCACGGGATTGCGGAGGACGTGCTGCGAGCCGCGCTGTCCGAAGTCCAGGATGGAGAAAATTGAAAATCGGTGCCGGCCGGCGATAGGCTTGTAGCGCCGTTCCAGCCGAAAGAACCACCGCAGTCCAAAATAACAAGGAATCCTCGGACCATCGGACTGTTCCGTAAATCGCCAGCGCGGAACCTGTAGCTATTCCGTTCCCAGCGTTGAATAGTAGCGTGCAAGCAGCTATCAGGAGGACCCAATTACTGTCTCGCCAATGGCTCACGCCTGCCGACAGCAGGGCTGGCTCATTTGCACCGGCGGACAGGGAACGGAACCGTAAGAGCAGAAAACGCAGCAATCGCCGGCCTTGGGGCGCAAAACAGTGCCGCACCCCACGCATTCGTGGAAGTAGACACAAGCATCCATGGGCATAGTCTCGACCGAGACGTGCCCGCACCCGGGGCAGGTCAGCTGCGAAGTGATCGTCGGCGGGACCGTCATTAATCTATTTTAATGGAGATACCGTCCAAAGGCGACGCATACGAATCGGCAAGTCACGACCCTCATTTGGAGAGAGAGCTGAAATGGCAGCAAACAAGCCCGCAATAACAGAGGTGACAAGCTGCCGCGGCTGACCGAATTCCGCAGTCGGCCCACAGCGAAAGTTGGCGAACGTCCGGTTCGCTGAGTTAGGATCCGACCGATCTCGGAGCGACCGGAGCGCTCCGTATCCGCGCGTACGTCCTTTATGACGCTAGCATTAAGGAATGCGGTGACGTTCCGATGATCGCAGGGGCCGAAGTCGGGCGCAATCGGTCGAAATTGATCAGTCTGATTCGTCGTTCTGGCAAGTAACCCGGAGGATACGATGAGAGAGCTGATCTTGAAGATGTCTGTATCGATCGATGGTTTCGTAGCCAGCGAAGACGGCGGAGCTAAATGGATCTTTGACACACATGACGACGAGGCGGCCGCCTGGACAGTTAAAACCGTGTGGGAGGCGAGCCTGCACATCATGGGCAGCCGCACCTTCCAGGACATGGCTGCCTACCGGCCGAACTCCACTGAGGTGTACGCACCGCCGATGAACCAGATACCCAAAGCGGTCTTCTCAAAGCAGGGATCTACCGTCTTAAAGGCCCGCAACACCACAGCGGCGCTTAGAGACGCGCGTGCCAACGCGCGTGCGGGCCAGCGGGCGGAGCTACAACCCGGGGGCGATAGCTGGGCACAAGCCTATGTCGCGGGCGGGGACCTGGCAGAGGAGATCGCGAAGCTGAAGGCTCAAGACGGCAAGCCAATTGTCGCGCACGGCGGTGCCGGCTTCGCCCGCAGTCTCGTTGCTGCGGGACTTGTTGACCAGTACGCTCTCTTGGTGCATCCGGTCGCGGTCGGCAAGGGCCTCCCGCTGTTTTCTGGCCTAGCAGCGCCACGGACTTTCAAGCTCGTGAGCTCAATCCGGTTCCCGCGGGGAGCTGTAGCTCAAATCTATCGGCCGGCATAGGCCGCCATGGGTAGCGGTCGATGTCGCTTCGCGCTTCTGGGCGGGGAGCACGTTGCGCTGAATTGCTCTTGCAGTAAAAGGTCTCATGCGCCTTCCGTCGATTTCCCGGTTCGCCCCGTAGTTGCCGGTCGCCGGCGCCCGTTTCAGGGCTGGCTGATCTGATCGATGGCCGCCACCGGGATGTCGAAATGCATTACGTCCTCACGAGCCCCCAGTTTCTCGTAAAGAGCGATCGCCGCATCGTCGCCGTAATCGGCCTGAACATAAATCACCCAGGCGCCCCGCTGGACTGCGATCTCTTGTAGTCGCCCAATGAGGGTCGTGGCTATTCCGCGGCGACGGTGGTCCAAGGATATAGCCAGATCGTAGATATACATCTCACGCCGTTGGCGCTCGAACTTGTCGAGTTCGTAGGCGACTAGCCCCCCAACCACCTGTTCTGCCACGAGAGCGACCAGCACTACTATGTGCTCCTTCGTTAGCAATCCAGAAAGGTAAGCATCGTTCGGCGGCGCTTCGGTGTATTCCTCACGTTCACCGAATGCTTCTCCAAAGAGGTCATTCAGGTCTCGGATCAATGCCACATCGGATAGGCCGAGCCGACAAATGTTGGCGCGTGTGTTCATTCTCACACGGTACTCGCACGGGCTTCACGCGATCAAGACCAAGCCCGGGACGAGTTAGCCGGGACGGGCAAGAGCCGACCCGAGCTGACGCTCAGAATGATCGCTTGCGGGTCCCTCAGTTGGAGCGCTGTCGCGCAGTCATCGATCAATCCACGGCCAAGGGGATGGGGGGCCGGGTTATCGACGGTGCATCGGGTGCTTCACTGAAGCTGCCCGTGAGTGTTGGTCGCGGCCGGCCTCAACCGTGGATGTACTGCTCCAGCTGCTCGATGGTCCGCTGCTGCTCTTCAATTACGGTACGTACCAGATCGCCGATCGAGAGCACGCCGATGACGCGCTGATTGTTCACGACTGGCAAATGGCGAACTCGTCGTGCAGTCATGATCTCCATGCACTCGCGGACCGTCTGATCGGCTCGCACAGTGAGCACCGGCGCGCTCATGATCTGACGCACGGCCGTGTCGCTCGAGGAACGGCCTTTGAGGATGACTTTGCGCGCGTAATCGCGCTCTGAGACGACACCGACCAGCTGCTCACCCTGCATTACCAGTAGAGCGCCGATCCCGTACTGAGCCATCAGCCGGATCGCCTCAAGCACCTGTTGGTCAGGGTTGACGCTGTAGACAGTGTAACCCTTGCGCTTGAGCAGCTCTTCAGCAGTTGCCACGATTATCCACCCAGCGACGACCTTGGCCAGATCAGTCGATCTTAACGCTGCCGCGGCCGTGGGCAAAGCAGGCGAGATCGTCGCCCGGCTGCCCGAGGAGCGGATGCTCGGAGGCATCCCTCACTGTCGACCCACAGCTGCCTTTCGTGACCGACCGCTGTGGGGTAACCTAACTTCTCTGCGTCCGGGAGGCCCAGCGGTGAATCTAAACAAACGCTTCAGTGCCGTCTTGCAAAAGAGTCCGAGCAGGGGCGGTTGGACGTACGTAACCTGGCCTGAGTCGGTGAAGTTCTTTGGTACTCGCGGTTTGGTAAAGGTTCGCGGAATCATCGATGGTCATCCATTTGAGAGTTCTTTCATGGCCATGGGTGACGGTAGACACATGCTGCCCGTAAAGGCAGCCGTCCGGGATGCGATCGGAAAGCATGCAGGCAAGCGGGTGACCGTGCAGTTAATTGAACGTATCGCCAAGTAGATTCGGCGATTCGGCCGCTCCGTTAAGCGGGTTCCGACCATCCCAACCGGAGGAGCGCACAGGGCGGGCGCTAGAGAAGTTTTGCGGGGGCCTATCTGCTACCACAGCGACGGTTGGATGGGTTCGTAAGCGCCCGGTTCGTACCGTCTTGCAAATGTCGAAAGTGCGTTGACTTAGTAGTCGTCCGGTGAAGGCGCGTAGCATTCAGCAGGCTTGCTGAAGTTTAGTGATCGTCCGCGAAACGACTACGGTCGGCGAGTACGCCGCGCCTCCGCGCTGACAATCTCTGCAATGACAGTTGACCATCGAGGTCGGTGTGGACGTGCAGTGGTATCGAATCGCTCCGCACGCGCAGCCGCCGGAAACTTCGCTTGGAATATTGCTCACGATCCGCTACCACCCATCCGCGTACTTGGAGAAGCGGGGTAGCCCGCCGCCGCGACATGCCCATGGGACGTCAGACGAGCAGAAGATTCTGGCCGAGGGCATGAAATCGCCCGCCTGAGCCTCGGCGACGTACTCGAGGCGCTCGCCCCAACGCAATCGAGCGCGCTCACGACGTAGATCACGCTCTCGAGATCCCCGTGGTGGTGCGCGCCCGTTCGGGCTTTGGGCTCGATCGTGACGGTGCCCGCCCACAACTTGCCCGCGCCGGTGCGCTCGGTCGTCACGG
>Ga0134126_10003229_pt1 | contig 20402 bp, 15 predicted proteins | sample KB31752_FD_96881 | JGI IMG/M metagenome (GOLD analysis project Ga0134126, IMG submission 96881) | Terrestrial soil microbial communities with excess Nitrogen fertilizer from Kellogg Biological Station, Michigan, USA - KB3-175-2 | ecosystem: Environmental > Terrestrial > Soil > Unclassified ... | reverse complement strand
GGCGGACCGGTACGCGCGTCAAGCGCGCGTTAGGCATGCGGGAGCAGACCACGCTGCGCTTCTGGACCTCCGCCTTCTGGTCGCAGCGCCCGGGACGCGAGCGGCCGATTTGGGATCGCGACATCGCGGACGCAACCGTCCAGGCCCTCTTCGACGGGTTCGATCGGGCGCACGCCGCCGCCGATTTCTCCGGCCAACTGTTGAAACAACATTGAGGATGCGATGCCACTACCGACATTCGTGATCGCCGGTGAGCGCAAGAGCGGCACGACCGCGCTCTGCCATTGGATGAAGCACCCCGATGTCTACATGCTCCCGCGCGAGGATCTCAACTATTTCATCGAGGACGAGATCCTCGGCACCACGACGTGGCGTGACGGCGACGTGTCTCCCGAGCAATGGGACAGGACGCACAGTCCGGCCCAGTACGCGTCGCTCTTCGATGCGGGGAAGCACTGTGCGGCGATCGGCGAAAAGAGCGCCGACATCTTCTATTGGCCTAACGCCCACGAGCGCATGGCGCGGTTCCTCCCGGATACCCGCTTCATCGTCCTGCTGCGGCACCCGGTCAAGCGTGCGTGGTCGCACTACCTCGACGAGATGGGGAAGGGCGAGGGACGCGAGCGGTTGGAGTTCCGCGACGCACTGGCCGCCGAAGATGAACGGTCGGCGCGCAGCGCCTATGCGCGCCTGCATCTGTCCTATCGCACTCGTGGATTCTACGGGAATAGCGCACGAGCGTTTCTATCGCACGTTCCCGCTCAACGCGTGCTGTTCTTGACGTTGGAAGAGATGAGCCGCGCGCCGCGCGAAACGCTCCGCACGGTCTATCGCTTTATCGGTGTGGACCCGGACATCGGATTGGAGCTCGCCGGTACGCGGCACAATGAGGCCGGGGACAGCGACATCCCTCGCGCGTGGACGCGCACGGCGGCCGGTCGTCCGATCGCGCGCGCGTATCACCGCGCCGCCGCGAGCGTCGCCGAACGCGTCGTCGCGGATCCGGCGCAGCTCCGTCGCGTCAAGAACGCGGCGTACCTGCCCGTGTACCAATCGGGACGGTCGCTCACGATGCCCGATGACGTGCGCGCCGACCTCACCCGGGAATACGCTCGGCATCTGAGCGAGCTGTCGGACGTGACCTCGCGTCGGTACGACGAATGGGAATTGACATGAATCGCGATCTGTACTGGTCCCGCCCAGATGGCGCGAGGTAGCCTGACGATGCGTCCGCGCCTGCTCGTTCCGCTGACCCTCCACTTTTCCGTTCGCTATCTGCTGCGCACGGGGCTCCTCGCGTCGCTGCGAGACGACGCCGTTCCGGTCATTGCCGTGTCCTGGGATGATCCGGAGTTGGAGAGTGAGCTCGAGGCAATCGGCTGCGAAGTCCACAGATTGCCTGCCGCGAGAACGGGAACGCTCTACGGCCAGTGCAGAAGCCGGCTCAATGTGTGGCACTTTGCTCGTCTCGCCTCTCCCTCCACGGCGATCGACAATCGCCGAGCCAATCTGCAACGGACGGTAGGCGAGCGCCTCCGCCGCGATGCTCGCCTGCGATGGTATCGCATGCGCGAGGCCATGCCAGGGGGCGTCGAGCGCGTGCTGGCCGACGAGCGCCGCGCCATCGAAAGCGACACGAACATCGCCGTGTTCCGCGATCTCGTCCGTGAGCTGCGGCCCGACGGCGTCTTGAGCCTAACGCCATTCCTGCCCGATGAGGAGCTGCTGCTGCGCGCCGCGGCGGAGCAGGGTATTCCGCTGTGCGCGGCCATCCTGTCGTTCGACAACATCACGACGCGCGGATGGATCCCCGTCACCTTCGACACGTACCTGCTCTGGAACAAGTACAACGTCGGCGAGCTGGAGCGGGCGTATCCGGATTCCGCATCGAGCACGGTCACCGTCGTCGGCGCGCCGCAGTTCGACTTCTACTCGGATCGCAGCTACATCTGGGACGAACGACAGTGGCGGCGCATCGTCGGCGTTCCGCTCGATCGGCCCGTGATCCTCTATGGCGGGGGCGCGCGCACCATCGTGCCGCACGAACCGCTCTTCGTTAGGCATCTGGACGACGCCATCAGCCGCGGCGACATCCCCGGGCGTCCCGTGGTCCTCTTTCGGCGCCATCCGATCGATCCGCCGGCACGCTGGGAAGCAATACGCCGCACCGCCCAACACGTGGTATTCGACGAGCCGTGGGAAGCCGTGCAGGGTGGCGGACACGTCAACATTCGTCGTATCGACATCGAGCGCTTGGCGTCGACGCTCCGGCACTCGGCGGTGCACGTGAACGTCAGTTCGACGTTGGCGGTGGACGGAGCCATCTTCGACAGACCTCAGGTCGGTCCTGCGTACGACGATGGGCCGCGGCACCGATACGACCGCGCGACGCGCGAGTTGTACTTGCGCGAGCACTTCCTCCCGATCACGCGGTCGGGCGGACTGGACGTGGCCACGAGCGCACACGCCATGATCGACGCGGTCGCTTCGGGCTTGAGCGATCCGTCGGCCAACGCGCTCGGCCGCCGGCGTCTCGTAGACGAGATCTGCACGTTCAACGATGGGCAAGCGACAAGCCGCGTCGTTACCGCGGTCCGCGCGTTTCTCAACCAGAACGCCGCCGACCGCCGCGCGAAGATGTCCCTCATCGCCGGCGCCGGGACCGCCGGTTAGGCGCGATGTCGACGGTCGCCCGGTCCCGGCCGGCTCCCGACATCGCCATCGAGCCCATCGATGACGAGAGTGTAGAGGAGGTCGCGAATCTGCTCTACGATCGCAACCGGACCATTCGCGACTACACGCGGTGGAAGTACGCGCGCGATGGATTTCGGGGCGTGATTGCCCGCAGCGACGGCCGCGCCGTCGGCTGCTTCGGCATCGTTAGGCGCGAGCTCAGCGGAGCCGGTCCGTTGTCCGTGCCGTGCGGCTGGTTCGCCGACTGGTACGTGGAGGCGGGCGCGCGAGCGAAGGGGGTCGGCGCCGAGATGTTGCGCGACCTGTCGCGCTACCTGCCGATCGTGTTCGGGCACCCGGGCACGCCGGCCGCTCAGGCGCTGTGCGCACAGAACGGCTATCGTCCTGTCGCATTTCAGTCGCGTCGCAGACTGGTGCTGCGGCGCTGGGACTACGAGCGCCGCCGTGCGTCGCGTGCCACCGTGGCTGCGGCTCGCGTCGTGATCGGATACCGTAAGTCCGTCGCGGCGATGTCGCCCGTGGGTGCGGATATCCCATCGTCGAGTAGCCGCGCGACGTTTCTGCACGATGACAGTTACCGAGCGTGGATCGCCGCGCAACCGGTCGCAGCTGGTTTCTCGCGGTCGGTCGCTGCGTGGCCGGATCAGTCGGGCCCGATCGTCTATGCGGACGACGTCCTTCGCACCGGAGAGCGGCGTCGCCTGGTGCTGCACGCCCAACGGTCGGTGGTGAGGGATCGCGATGCGTGGCGCGGCATGGCGCGCGATGCCGCGATGAAGGGGTGCGCGTACCTCGATTGCTTCACGACCGACCGGTCGCTCGATCACACACTGGCGCGTATCGGTGCCTGGCAGCTCGCCGACAGCGCAGTGGTCGTTACAGGCCTCCCGCCTGAGATGAACTCCGTTTCGTTGCATGGCTGGGATCGCGAGAATTGGACCTACCTGGCGAGCGAAGCCGATGTCGGATAGCCACGCGACGGCGCTTCCGCCGCGCACGCCGGCGGACGTTGGCGCGGTGCGTATTTCGGTGATCATTCCGACCTACCGCCGAAAACGTCATCTCCTCGCGGTGCTCGACCAACTGGCCCAACAGTCGATCCTTCCCGAAGAAGTGCTCGTGATCGACTCGTCGCCGGCCGATGAGCGTTTGTTCGGGAGCGAGCTCGAGCCATACGCACCGTGGCTCAAATACGAAATTGCCACTGCCGACGCGGGAAATGTCTCGCGCAAGCGCAACGATGCGCTGCGCCGATCGACGGGCGACGTCGTGGTGTTCCTCGATGACGACGTCCAGTTCGATACGCACATGCTGGCCGACTACGTCGACGCATTGGTTCATCACACGGCCGACGTCGTGGGCGGGGTGATTCTTCTGCCGGGCGAATCGCCGCGCAGCGCCCCGCGCGCGCGACCACCCTTGCTGATCGACGATCCCGGCGCGCCGAATCTGCAGGCGTACGATGGCGTGCGTCCGTCGTACGTCGTGTGCACGGCGAGCCTCTGCGCGCGCCGTGAGGCGCTCGTTGCCATCGGCGGCTTCGACGAGCAACTGTCGCGACTCGAGGATGTCGAGCTCGGCCTGCGGCTGGAGCGCGCCGGGTATCGCGTGATTCATCACAACACGCCTGTCGTGCACCACCTCGTTGCATCGGCATCAGGTGCGCGCTCGGCCGATCGGGGGATCGAGTGGATGCTCCCGAGTCTGTTCTATTTCCAGTACCGGCACTTCCCCGCTCGTCGACGGTCGTGGCTCCTGGCGTCGACCGTGTGGCAGTTCTGCCGGCCCTCGCGCCACTGGTTGACGCCGGCCGTTATCGTTAGGCGGGCGCGGGGCATCGTGGCCGCGCACCGCGAAGCGGCCGAGCGGGTTGCGGCCGGCCCACGGCTCATGCGGTGACGGGTCCGATGCGCGTGTGCTTCGTCTGCTCCGAGTATCCGCCCGGTCCGCACGGGGGAATCGGCACCATGGTGCAGCTGCTGGCGCGCGCCCTCGTGGCGGCTGGGCACGAGGCGCGCGTCGTCGGCGTGCATCCCGCGTCCTATCCGGCACCCGACGTCGAAGTCGATCGCGGCGTTCGTATTGTTCGTCTGCGCGAATCCGGTGGACGGTTAGGATGGATCGCCGGGCGCCGACAACTGTATCGCATGGTCGCCGGATGGAGCCGCTCGGGCGAAATCGATGTCGTGGAGGTCCCCGACTGGGAGGGTTGGGCCGCCGGCTGGCCGCGCCTAACCGTACCCGTCGTCGTGCGGGCCAATGGGTCGCTCACGTACTTCGCGGCCGAATTGAACACCAGCGTCTCTCGTCGAGCACGCTTCATCGAGCGCCGATCGCTCCGGCGCGCCGACGGATGGTGCTCGGTGAGCCGGTATACGGGCGAGCGGACGCGTTCCGTGTTCGGCCTGCCGTCCGGCCCTTCCGCGGTGTTGTTCAACGCGCTCGATCCCGCGGCGCTCCCCGCCGCGAGCGCGAAGCGCGATGCCGCCCGCGTGGTGTTCACCGGTACGTTGACGGCCAAAAAGGGCGTCGTCGAGCTCATCGATGCATGGCCGTCGGTCGTGGCGCAGGTGCCTAACGCAGAGCTGCACCTGTACGGCAAAGACGCGCGCATGGAACGCGAACCGTCGATGCGCGCGTATCTGGAAACCCGGCTGCCGGCCGCGGCCCGCGCCAGTGTGCACTTTCACGGGCATGTGACCCGCGACGTGATTCACGCCGCGCTATCGGCGGCGCGTGTCGCCGTCTTCCCGTCGTATTCCGAAGCCTGCGCGCTGGCGCCTATCGAGGCGTTGGCCGCCGGATGCGCAGTGATCCACACGCGGCTGAGCTCCGGCCCCGAAGTCATTCGCGATGGCATCGACGGCCTCCTCGTCGACCCTCGCGTGCCCGCCGAGATCGGCGACGCGCTGCGACGCCTTCTGTGCGATGACGCGCTGGTGCGGCGGTTGAGCGCACAGGGTCCCGAGACCGTCCGCGAGCGATTCTCCCTCGAGCGGACGCTGCCGGGGAATATCGCCTTCTATGACGCGTGCATCGCGTCCTTTCGCCGCCGGCGGGCCGCACAATGACGGCGATTGCCGAGACACCACTCGTGCGCATGGACGCGTGGGTCCGTCGCGCTCCGGGCCTAACGGACGGCTCGATCGCCGACGTCGGCCTGGTGGTGCCGACGTTCCGGCGCGGAGCCGACGTGGTGGCGTTGCTCGGCTGTCTCGTCGCGCTTCCGGATCGGCCATCCGAAGTCGTGATCGTGGACGGGTCGCCGGACGAGGAAGCGGAGCACTGTGTCGACCGCTGGGCAGCGGATCGAGATGTGCCATTCGACTTGGTCTTCGTCCGCAGCGCACCAGGACTGACGCGTCAGCGAAATGTCGGCATCGACACGTGCACGCGCGAGCTCGTGTTTTTCCTCGACGATGATTGTCGCCCCGAGCCCGGGTATTTTCGCGACATCGCAGCCGTGTTCGACGCCGACACCGAGAAGCGCGTGGGTGCCGTTTCGGGGTCTATCGTCAACGAAATGGATCTGCCGCTCAGCGCACGGTGGCGGGTGCGCCTGCTCCTCGGCATCGTGCCGCGGACGCTGTCGCCCGGCGCGTATCATCCATCGGCCACGTCCGTGCCGCGCAGCCTCATGGCTCCGTTCTACGGGGTGCGCCGGGTCGACATGGTGCCGGGCGGTGCGGCGGCCTACAGGCGTGACGTGTTTGCGGGCGACCGGTTCTCGAGGTTTTTCGAGGGCTACTCGCAGGGCGAGGACCTCGAGATGTCGTTGCGCTTGAGGAGGCGCTGGATGCTGTTGTGGTCGGGCGATGCGCACGTGCTCCACCATCACGCACCGGGCGGCCGGCCATCGTCTGTGGCCAAGGGCGCGATGGAGGTACGCAACCGGTATTTCATCCTGCGCCGCCATTCGCCTAACGCAAGAGTGTTGGACCGCCTTCGCTTCTGGGCCGATATCGCGTACATTGCCGGCTACGACATCGTCTCGGCCGTGCTTCGCCCTGGAAGCGCATCGCACCTGCGCCACGCCCTCGGCGTGTTGAAAGGCGCCGCGAGTTGCGTCGTGGCCCCACCCCGATACGATGAACCGCCGGCGCGGCGTGAGTATCAAGTGGTCTTGCGCGACCGCGTGCGAGCGACTCCCAGCGAAAGCGAGCGTCTACCGGTCGCGACCTAACGCCGGCGACGCCAGCAACTCTTCGTACACCGCGCTGATTCTCGCGATCATCGCGCGCGTGCTGTACCGCGCGTCGACGAATGCGCGGTTTCGCGCGCCATCGCGCTCCGACTTCTCGCGACTCCTTGCATAAGGGACGAGCGCGTCGACCAGCGAGCGCACATCGCGCAGGGGCGTGACCGCTCCGCCCTTCGCCGCGCGGACGATGGCACCGCAGTCTCCCGCGTCCGTCACGACGACCGGCAGACTCTCCGCCATATACTCGAGCAGTGCGATCGGCGTGCCTTCGAAGTTCGAGGTCAGGACGCCGACGTGCGCGCGCGCTATCAACTCGCGCGCGTCGGATCGTTCGCCCATCAGAGTGACGTGGCGCGACAGCCCGTGCCGCTCCACCAGAGCCGCGCATTCGTCCGCGTAACGAGATCCCAGTCGCCCGATCAGCCACCATTGAAAATCGGGTACCGTCTCACGCAGGATCGCAGCGGCCTCGATCGCCAGCATCTGGTTCTTGTCCGGAACGAGGCGCGCCACCTGCACGATGGTGAATCGGGTTTCTTTTTCGCTCCCGATCGCTGAAGCAGGCGAGACGCCGTTCAGGAGCGTCTCGGAACGCGACGCCGGGACGCCGATAGAGCGTCTGGCGTATTCCGTTAGGCGCTCGGACACGGCGAAATAGTAATCGACGCCGCGGAGCAGCATACGGTCGGCGGCGCGCAGGACCGGCGATGCTTCGACGGGTCCATGGTGGTCGTGGACCACGTGGAAAAACGGCGCCGCCGTGAAGGGGCGCGCGATGCGGACGAAATACGCCGCCGTATGCGCGTGCGTATGCACGATCCGGATGCCGCGTCGTGTCGTGACGCGGGAAAACCGGCGTATCGCATCCAGATCCAATCGCGAGCGCCGCCCGAGAGCCATGACCGGAACGTGCGGCGCGACGTCGCTGGCCAGCGGGCCGGCGCTTCGCGTTAGGAGCACGTGCGAAGCGAATCGCGCCGGATCGAGCTCGTTGGCGATGGTGATCAGCACGCGCTCGGCGCCGCCGCGCCCGAGGGTGTCGATGACCTGCAGGACGGGAACCGGCTCGCCGGCCCTCACTGCAACCCGAGGCGGTGCACCAGCACGCGTTCGAGATTGTCCGCGAACGCCTCCAGTGACAGATGCCGCGCGGCGACGAATCCGCGGCTCGCCTCCTCCGCGAGAGCGTCGGGCTGCTCGAGGTGGTCGCGCAGCGCATCGTACAACCCATCCGCCGTCGGCGGGAACGTCGTTCCGACTCCGCCCTCTTCAATGATCCACGGAACGATGCCCGCGGCGGCGGCGACCGGCAGCGCGCCGTGTGCCCACGCTTCCGCGATTGGCTTCGGCCAACCCTCCTTCACACCCGGCATGATCACGATGTGCGCGGCGCCGTAATGTGCCTGCGCCGCCGAGAACGGCAGCGCTCCGGTGAAGGTGACGCGATCCGCAATGCCGCGGCGCTCGGCGTTAGCACGCAACTCCGCGAGCGCGGGACCGTCGCCGACGAGCGTGTATTGCCAGTCGAGGTGCGGCGCGCGCGTGCGGAGTTGGCCGAGTCCCGCTAACGCGAGGTCGAATCCTTTCACGGGCAGCACCCTGCCGACCGACAGGATCTTCCATGGCGGGGACCAGTTCTTGGTGCGACCGAGCGCTGCCGCGTGATCGAGCTCCACCTCCGTCATGAGAGCGGGAGAGAACGGAACGAGGTGCGGCAGCGGCGCATTGCCGTACACGAGGACCGGCCACCGATCGCGCTGCACCATGCGCCGTTCCACGCGCGACGGAAGTCGTTCCCCTTCGAAGGCGCCGAAGAATCCGGCCCACTTCGTGATCGTTGGGCGCCGGCGAACACGTGCGAGGATTCGCCCAACCAGCGCGGGGTGGCCGGGGCTGCGCAGGAGAACGACGTCGCAGTCGGTGAGCAGTCGATTGAGCGCCGCCGCCATGGCCGGCATTTGCGCCAAGCGGTGCCACCGTGCGAGACCGGTCCACCCCATCGAGTAACGAACCGGCCGCCATTCGACGTTGTCGCCGGCATACACGGCCTGATTGCCGGTCGGCGGACCGTCGTCGCGAGGAGCCACCACGACGACCTTCTCGAAGAGGCGCGACCACACGTCCATCTCGCGGACGTACGGCTCGTACGCCAGCGGCCGTCCGTCCGACAACCAGTGCGGCACGTGCGTGATGACGCCGAGTCGCTTCGCGAATCGCGTCATTCCGTTAGGCCCGGATGCGGGTTCCAACCGTGGCAGGCGAGGCGGTGCGTCTCCGTGCCGCCCACGTGACACAGGACATCGAGCACGGAATATCCCGACACCCGGCGTCCGTCGCTGCGCGTGTACGCCGTTTGTTCGACGTCGAATTCCTGCCAGATCACTTTGATGCCCGCCCGCTCGAACGCGTCCACGTTCATGTACGAGCGGCCGCCGCGGCCGGCGATGTAGCGTGCACCGCCGACGCGCTCGCACAACGTGACTAACCGCTCGGTCGGATCCGTCGAGGTCTCGCCGAGCTCCGACGCGCGAACGATCGTCCGGTCGCCCGCGCCGAGCAAGCGGAGCGCGGCGATGAACAACGCGTAATCGACGTCGGTGAGCCTGTCGGATGCGCCGCCCATGGCTTCCTCGAATACCGGCCACACTTCGCCAAAGTGCGCCGACTTCGCATAGCACTGGCGTACGCTCTTCGCGATGCGATCACGCCAGCGCGCATCGGCGATCGTGACGTCGTCGATCCGTGCCGTCGATCCGGCGTGGACCGGCAGCGTGAGCCACTGCTCGCGGCCGTCCGCGCTCATGATCCGCGTACGATTCTGGAAGTAGTTCTTCCGATACTGCACGGTGTCGAGCCAGATGAACACGTCGGCGTTCAACACCTTGTTCAGGTAGCCTAACCACGGAAGAAAGTGCGGCTGATGGACGGCGACGATCATGCGATCATGCGCACCAGCTCGAAGCACTCCGCGAATTCGTGACCAACCTGCTTGCCGCGCACGCGCGCCAGATCGGCGACGATGTCGTTGGAGAAGAACAAGCGGTTCTTTTGCGTGCTGAACGCGTTGATCGCGGCGGTCTTCGCCTCCACTTCTTCGCGGCTCAACCGGATGAAGACATCCATCGAGAAATCCATGCTGTTCCACGGCAGCTCGTACCCGAGCAGCGTCGTGAACTTGAATGCACGACGGCCTTCGGCGTAGGCCACTTCGTGCGATTGGTGGATGTCCTTGCTGTTAGGCAGAAACACGAGCGTCGGCCGAATCTCGCGGTTCAGGTCGTAGAAGAGCTGGAGGATTTCCGATCGCGCCGAGAACAGATCCCGGGGGTCGAACGAGCGCAGGATGACGCGACTCTTGTCCAACCCGAGCACACGCGAGCTCGCCTCGAATTCACTCATGAACGTCGTCGTATCGACCAACGGCGGCATCGACAGGCCGACATAGTAGACCTCGTTCGTCTGCGCGAGTCGGTAGATCGTGGCGCCCGCCCCGAGCTCGACGTCGTCGATGTGCGGTGCGATGGCGATGACGCGCTGGTTCGTGAACTGGAGCATGCGTGCTCTTCCTCTTCTGTGTGGGATCCTGGCCGTGATGATCCGGTGTTATGCGATCGCGCGAGCGGCGATCGTGCTCAGCGGCGCGCCAAGCAGAACGTTGTGCCCGTCACGGCCGACGATGGCGAAGCCGGTATGCTGGAGAAACGACAACGAGCGTGCGTTGGTCTGATGCGCCTTCACGGTGAACGTCGTAGCGCCGTGTGCGATGCCGTGAGCAGCCACGTTCTTCATCAGCGCCGTTCCGACGCCTCGCCGATTTACGTCCGCCGCCACGGCAATTCGGTGACAGTGGATTGCGTCACCCTTCCGTGACGCGACGAGAAACCCGGCGATGACAGTGCCCGACATCGCGACCCGTGATAGCTCCCACTTGTCGGGAAGGTCGTGCAGCCATTGCACGGAGTTCCAGGGCTCGCCGATCACGAGAGCGTCTATCGCCATCAAGTCATCGAGGCGCTCGCGTGCCAACTCCCGAGTCAGCGGATCGATCGTGCAGGCGGCGTCCGGAACGCTCATGCCAGAAATCGAAGCCCCAGGATCGCGCGTGGGGATCTGATCACGGTGTGAGCGCTTCGACTTCACTCACACTCTCCTCCTCGATTCGCGCTGCGATACGCGTGCGCCGCGAGCTCTTTCGCTTGGGCATGACATGGACGGTCGCGAGACCAAAGCCCAAGAACAGGCCCGACGGAGCGTCCATACCGGAAACAGTCAACGCGATCGCCATGAAGCTGAATGTCCCGACGAGCGGCATCACCTCTCCGGTCAAGCGCCAATGTCGAAAATCCAACCTGACTAACGCGGCAAGCAAGATGAGCATCCCGGCGAGTCCGAGGAAGCCTATCTCGACGAGAAACTGGAGGTACAGAGAGTGCCACGCCATGCCGTGCCCGGGATCCAAACGCACACGCGGGTCGAGCAGCGAGTATCGGGCGTACACGCGCGGCCCGGTTCCAGGGCCGAAGCCCCATGGCGCCTCGTCCTGCATCACTCGCGGAATCAGCATCCACTGGTCCGCACGCCCGTCGGTGCGGTTGGACATCGAGCGATTGTCGGCGAACGTTCGACCGATCCATTCCCCCAAATCCTGTCCTCGAGAACTGCGCAGCGTGACGACTAACGCGATCGCCATGACGCCGGTACTCACCAGCATCGTCAAGCGGCTGCGCCGGTCGAGCAGTAATACGACCAACAGGCCTCCGACCGCCACGAGCCAGCTGCCACGGGATGTGGAGAGCAAGAGCAGCACGGCGACGACGAGGCACAGGCTCAGGCGAAGCACGGTGTTGCGCTGCAGCATGAACCACTTGCCGCGATCCGCGATGAGCAGCAACAGCAGCAGAGCCAGTGGCTCGCCAAACGTGATCGGATTCCCGATGCTGATATCGCCGACCTGCGCATAGCCCAAGCGATCTCCGTACCCGTAGAGACCGGCGCCGATGCACACGAGCGAGATGAAGATTCCGAAGAGCGCAGTCGCGCAATACTCCGGGAAGCGAGAGAGAGCTAGAAGCGCTGCGGCCCCGAAGATGAGCTCGAGGATACGCAGGTTCGCCGTGTAGTCACCTGTTATCGCGAAGCTCACGAGCCAGTACAGTACCGCGAGATAGACCAGCCAGGTGAAACCGGCGCCGCGGAGCAGCTTCATCTGCGCGCGGGACCTGAAGACGACACCAGCCAACCCAATCGTTAGCAGCACGATGATCGAGTTGTACACGAACAGATTTCGCAGCATCGTCGCGGCCGGCAGCACGCCGACGATCAACGCGAGGTTCGAAACCGTACCGTCGATCAGCGCGTTGGCGACGAGAAAGCAGGCGATTGCCAGGAACAGCCAATAGGCTCCGACCCGCGGTGCGCCCAGCTTCACGGCGGCCATGGCAGGGAGGACGGCCAGCGTGATCTCGCCTAGGAGCGCATACCGAATGGACGCTGTCCTCACGGACGGCTTGGTTCGGTAACTCCCGCCCCCCACTCTGAGAGGGCTAGGAGATCGTGTGCTTAGCATATGAGCGTCGGAAACTCCGATCTGCGCGTGTGGGCAAGAACCGCCCTAACCCCAGCGCAGGACCAGTGCCGAGCAGACCTTAACCGCTTCGTTCGTCCGACTGGCGTTGGCTCGGCGCCAGGCCGTAAGAGCAAACGCCGAATCGGGTTCACCCGCTAGAAGCTAGGCGCGATGTGGTGGGAACGCCACAGCTTTGGTTCAACATATAGAGGCAGGAAACTGACCCGATCGGTGGTTTCTCCGCCGATCAGGACTGCGGCAGGACGACGAAAACGTTGAACGCGGGGCCCGTCGCCGGCGGGGTCGTGACCCAGCCGCCGAGCGGCGTCGGCGGAGTCACGGCAGTCATCGGGAACGAGACGCTGCCACCGCCGTACGTGCCCGTCGCGACCGGCGTGCCAAACCAGTTCTGCACGTTACGAATCTCATAGTGCTCACCAGGTGTCAACACTCCCGTGAGGTCCACGCTCACGGATCCCTGATTCGCCCAATTGTACACGATGACGTTGGCACGGCCGGGCTCGTACTTGTTAGGCCGCACGAAAATCTTCGGGCTAGCCGGACGCCCGCTGTTGAACGTGTCACTCGTGCCGAGGCCGGTCGCTGTTTTCCATCCGGAGAACGTGTAGCTGGACTTCGAGATGAGCTCGAATTCCTTGAGTGTGGCGTTGCCCCAGAACGTGTTGCCCGACCACGAATAGTTGCTCACCGGACCGGTCTGCTCGACGAGCAAATTGTTGGTCTCAGTGGCGACAAGCGTGTTGGAGCTCGTCGTCAAATTGGCAACGTTCTCGATCCGAAGAACGGGGTTGCCGCCAACGAAGTAGTTGTTCTGCATCGAGATGCCGGTACTCGTGCAGCCACACGAGGTGTAACCGACCCACACCGAGCCGCCACCCCAGCCTTGGTGCCACGTCATGTCGTGCGTGATCGTGATGTTCTGTAACGGCGTGCCGCCGCCGAAAAAGAAATCGGGTTGCGACTTTGTGGGATCCGTAACGGCGACGCCGTTGTCGAAGGAAACGGTACCATCCACCGTGATATTGTGAAGCGTTCCTGATTGTGTGTAGGCGTGCACGCCGTACGCGAATTGATGGAACAAGATGTCATCCTGAATGAGCTTGCTACCCTGGTCATTCTGGGTGTAGATGCCGTGCGCGTAGCCGGTTTCGACGCGTTGGCGACCGTTGTTGTACACAACCGTGCCGTACACCTCCGCATCGGGAGCCTGGCTCCACGCGCCGACTCCGTCGCCACCATTGTCGTGCACCACCATATTGATGACCTTCACGCCCGGGCCGCCCAGGTCGACGCCTTCGACGTTGTTAGGCGCAGGGTTGGACGTCGTCACCTCGAAGCCCCAGTACCACGTGTACGCGCCCTGCACGACGAGATTACCATCGATGGTGGCGCGCTCTCCGGGATACTGGCGGACGATGATGGGGCTCGCCGTCGTTCCCGTGAGCGTGCTCGTGAACGCTCCGTGATACGTACCGGCGCGCAGCCAGATCGTGTCACCGGGGTGGACTCTTCCGTTAGCACCGGCGAGCGCGGTGGCCATGTCCCATGGACTCGCCGCGGTGCCCGACGCCGAGCTCTTTCCGGTAGGCGTCACGTACCATCCGCTGTGCGTCGCCGTCGATGCGGTGACGGTGATGGCGGCAGAGCCGCTCTTGCCTTCGCTCGTCGCAGAGATCTTCGCCGAACCCGTGGCCGCTGCTGTCACCAGGCCGGAGCTCGACACCGTCGCAACCGCCGAGCTGCTGCTGTTCCATGTTACGGTGCGTCCCGTGAGCGTGTGGCCGGTCGCGTCTTTTTCGACCGCGGACAACTGCAGCGTGGCGCCTACCTGTACGCTGCTGGACGATGGCGTCACGACGACGCTGGCCACCGGCACTGCCGTGACCGTGATCGCCGCGGTGTCCGCCTTCCCTTCGCTCGACGCGATGATGCCCGACGTACCCGCAATCTTGGCGGTAACGAGGCCGGTCGACGAGACGGCAGCGACAGAAGCGTTGATACTGGACCACGTCACGGTGCGGCCCGTCAGTGTGTCGCCGCCCGCGTCGAGAGTCGTTGCAGCGAGTTGTTGCGTTCCTCCGGCCGTTATGCTGGCGCTGCCGGGCGCGATCACCACCTTGGCGACAGGCGCCGGAGGTGCGTTGACGTGAACGGTCGCGGTGCCGGTCTTCCCTTCGCTAGTAGCGCTGAGCGTCGCGGTGCCGGGAGCGACTCCGGTGACGAGGCCGCTCGCCGAGACCGTCGCGACGGAAGCGTCGGACGAATGCCATGTGACTGCGCGTCCGCTCAAGGCGCGGCCGCCGGCGTCCTTGGGAGTCGCTGTCAGCTGAACCGTTGCACCGACGAGAATCGTGGACGTGCCCGGTGCGACGGAGACCGATGCCACGGGCGTCGGCACGCTGACGACGTTGATGCTCGAGGTGGCTCTCACCCCTTCGCTCGTCGCCGCGATGACCGCGGATCCCTGCGACTTCCCGGTCACTACTCCGCGTGCCGACACCGACGCGACGGTGGTGTCGGAGCTCGCCCAGGATATGGACCGCCCGGTTAGGACATTGCCGTTCGCGTCGCGAGGCGTTGCGACTAACGGAAGCGTATCGCCGATCGTGACGGAGGCGCTGCCCGGCGAGACGGTCAGCGAGGCGATAGGAGCGGGGAGGACGCTCACGGTGGCGGTCCCCGTGTGCGCCGCCGTGGATGCCGTGATCGATGCATTCCCGACCGCTCTCGCGGTGACGGTACCGTTAGCATCGACGGCCGCGACGAGCGTGTCCGTGCTGGCCCACGATACGTGTTCACCACCTACCGGCTGCCCCGATTGATCGGTGGCGCTGGCGCTGAACGTTACCTGGCTGCCGACAGCCACCTGCGCGCTTTTCGGCGCTACGGTAACGGTCGCAACGGACTGAGGAGAGTCGAGCTGGGAAGATGCTGCGTCCAGGCACGCAACCGGCATCAGAGCGACGGCGATGACGGCAACGGGACCGAGCCAGGACCGGGGGCGCATGCCAAACCTCCTCGAGGATCCGTTCGGCGGCCCGACTAGCTTGGCGCATGGCTGCGCTGTAGCCTCGTGGCTTTGCGTCGCCGGCTTTCACCGGGTATGCCCTTGTCGCGGCCTCGCGCAGGCGAGGACATGCGATCGTGCCTTTCGATTGATGGATTGTCGTACCGATCACGATCAACGAGAGAGAAGGTGATTCGTCACCTCCCTCGTCTCTCGCTTTCTTCGAGCGTGTGTGTTCTGCTATGTATTGTAACACGTCGCTCGAGGGCCAGCGACGTCGCGACCGCTGTGGCTTCGTCGTGTAGCAGATGGTTTGTCGATACGTTTGAGCGGCCCGATCGCCGCTGGCGACCGTGAAGAACGTGTAATCGGGAAAACACTTTCGTTTTCCAGCGGGGGAAGCGTGAATTCGAAGCGACCGACTCTCTGCATCATCGGAGCGCTGGTCGGCCGGAATGCCGGTCGCGTCACGTCGCAGGGCGAAATCCTGGCGGATCTGTTGGCCGGCACCGGCTACGATGTGCGGGCGGCGTCGTTCGCTGCGTCTCGTTGGACTCGACTGGTGGACATCGCCGTGTCGTTGGTTCGTTGGCGTGGGGGCGCCGATGTGGTGATCATCCAGACGTACGGCGGTCCGAGCTTCGTGGTCGAAGATCTCGCGAGCACCATTGCGCAGGTTTTCGGCCGCACGATCGTGCTGCATTTGCATGGCGGCGCCATGCCCCAGTTTTTCGCGCGACACCCACGGTGGACTCGACGTGTCCTCTCGAGAGCAAAGGCGATCGTTGCGCCGTCCGCATACTTGGTTGACGCGGTCGCACCATACGGCTTCAGCGCAACGACCATCCCGAACGTCATCGATTTGACCAAGTACCCGTTTCGACTGCGATCGCCGGCGCGTCCTCGACTGTTCTGGATGCGAAGCTTTCATCCGATTTACAACCCAGTGATGGCGCTTCGCACGCTCGCCGCACTTCGCAAAACGCATCCGGATGCCACACTCGTCATGGCCGGCCAGGACAACGGACTGCTCTCCACCATGGACGCCGAGGCGAAGAGATTGGGCATCGAGAGCGGATTGCGCCTGGCGGGTTTCCTGGATGACGAAGGCAAACGTCGCGAAGGGGACGCGGCGGACATCTTCATCAGCACGAATCACGTGGACAACACGCCGGTCGCGGTGATCGAAGCCGCAGCGATGGGGTTGCCCGTCGTATCGACGAATGTCGGCGGTCTGTCGAAGCTCATCCGCGATGGCGACACGGGACTGCTCGTGGCGGACGACGATGCGGACGCGATGGCCGTCGCGATACGGCGAATCGTCGACGAGCCGTCTCTGGCGCACCGCCTCTCGGCCAACGGTCGCGCGATGGCGGAGTCCTCGGCGTGGACTAACGTGCAGCCGTCGTGGACGCGGCTATTCGATGGCTTGTCCACCCCGCGCCTAACGAGGTCGGCCTGATGTGCGGCTTGTGCGGGGTGGTCTATACGGACGCGGGCCGGCCGGTCGATGAAGAACGGCTGACGGCGATGCGCGATTGCATCGCGCATCGGGGGCCCGATGATGCCGGATCCTATGTCGCGCCGGGCGTCGGACTCGGATCACGGCGCTTGTCGATCGTCGATCTGTCGGCGCGTGGGCACATGCCGATGAAGACGCCGGACGGACGCTTTCACATCGTCTACAACGGCGAGGTTTACAACGCCTCGGACCTCCGTCACGAATTGGAGGCCGGCGGTCACGTGTTCGAGTCGCGGACGGACACCGAAGTCGTGCTGCGGCTCTTCGCCGTGCACGGACCGGCGTCGCTGGAGCGACTCAACGGCATGTTCGCAATCGCCATCTGGGATACGCAGCATCGCACGCTCTTCCTGGCTCGCGATCGGTTAGGCATCAAGCCGCTCTACTACACGCACACGACGTCGGCTTTCCACTTCGCATCCGAGGCGAAAGCCTTGTTCGCCGGCGGAGTCGAGCCCGTGTTCGACGCGAGCGTCTGGGAGGAGCTGCTGTGTTTCCGGTACGTTGCCGGCGCGACGACTCCGTACGTGGGTGTGCGTCGGTTGTTGCCGGGGCATTTTCTGCTCTGGCACGATGGCCAGATTCAAGTGCACCGGTGGTGGAATCTCGCCCAACGGACGGCCGCGCTCCGGGACCAATCGCAGGGGGAGAGTCTCGAGCGGTGGTATCGGGAATCGTTCGACGACGCAGTCGCGCTACGCCGGATCAGCGATGTTCCGGTAGGCGTGTTGCTCAGTGGCGGTCTCGACTCCGGAACGGTTGCTGCTTCGCTCGCGTCACTCGCCGGTAGCGGAGTGCACAGCTTCACGGTGTCCTTCGACGCCGATGGATACGACGAGTCTCCGCTGGCGCGACTCGTCGCGAAGCAATGGGGTCTGCACTATCACGATATCCGGGTCGGCGAGGGTGAGTTGCTGCCGCGCCTCCTGCGCGCGTCCTGGTTGAACGACGAGCCGCTCGCGCACGGCAACGAGCTGCACTTGTGGGCCGTGTCGGAGTTGGCGCGGCCGATCGTCACGGTGCTGCTCTCGGGCGAGGGGGCGGATGAAACGCTCGGCGGGTACGTGCGCTACCGTCCGCTCAATCATCCGGTTCTGATCGACATCGCGCTGAGGTTGAAGGTCGGCGGCGTGGCCGCGCGCGCGGCGCACGCGCGTCTGCGTAAGCTGGGGCGGATGCTCGGTTTGGGATCGAGGAGCGCCATGGTGCTGTTCAACGCCTGCGATGTGCTCCCGCGCGAGCTGTCGTCGTTAGGCATTCCGCCGTCGGCCGGCGGCGAGCCGTGGGAGTACCGGCGCGCCATGGCCGAGGAGGCGGATCGCCTGTATCCGGGCGATAGCGTTAGGCAGGCGATGTACCTCGACCAGCACACGTTCCTCGTTTCGCTGCTCGACCGCAACGACCGCATGACCATGGGCGCATCCATCGAATGCCGCGTGCCGTTCCTCGACTATCGGCTGGTCGAGCGGTTGTCGGCGTCGCCCACCGACAAATTGATCCGCCCTGGGCCCAGCAAAGCGGTTCTTCGCGGTGCGCTCGGCGACCGGTTGCCCGAACAGGTTCTCAAGGGCAGGAAATGGGGCTTCGGCGTACCCTGGGATCGCTACCTGCGTGAGGTGCCGGACCTCCGCGAGCTCGTACTGAACCTACCGGACACGCGTCCGATTGCGGATGGCCCATTCGAGCGAACCGCGGTGCAATCGCTCGTGCGCGCGTTCATGGCGGGAGATCGCAACACGAATGCACTGTTGCGCCAGCTCGTGTTGATCGCGGTGTGGCACAAGGCCACCGTCGAAGCGTGGACGCCCGCTCGGCGTTCCCTCGACCGTGCGCCGGCGATCTCGTAAGCCCAGCAGTCGTATCTCGGCAGACGGTGATCGCGACACCGCGCGACGCGCGCGCCGGACGGCCGGCAGGCGCCGTACTAACGGAACACGGTGTAGAGAACGGCACTGTGCCGGACCCTACACCGCGTGATTGTCTAACGCAACCTGAGCCGCCAGACTAGTTCGTTTTCTGCACGATGAACGTGTTGAACGTGCTCGAGACGGTGGGGCGGTTCGTGGACCAACCGGACACCGGGCTCGGCGGCGTCACCGCGCTGAGGGGCAGGGCAACTGGGCCGCCATACGTACCGCTGGCGACCGGAGTGCCGTAATAGGCTTCGGCGTTGTGCACGACGTAGTGATCGCCGCTCCGCAACACGTTCGAAAGATCGACCGCCGCGCTGCCCTGACCACTCCAGTTGTAGACGACGACAATGGCGCGCCCAGCCTCGTACTGGTCGGGTTCGACCACCACCTTCATCGGGGGCTTCTGCATTTCAGAGTACCCAGATCCGGCATCCAATCCCAGTTGCTGCCAGTTGCCGAAGGGGAATGCGGTGCTGGTGGTAAGGGAGTGATCCTGGAACGTGAAGGGCAGGCCCGAGGTGTTGAGACGATAGTAGGTGTTGTCGCTCCACTGGTAATTGGCCAGCGTCGCCTTCGAGGGCGCGTTGAGGACGATGATCTCCCACGGGTTGGGCTGCGTGAACGTGTTGTGCTGGAAGGTGAGGCTCGCCCAGTCCGTGATCGTCAACAGCGGCCCGACGAAATAGTTGCCCGTGATGACGCCGCCGCTACTCGTGGTGCCTTCCCCGATGATGCCCGTCCCGCCGACGCCGTACGTCATGTTGTTCGTGAAGCGCAGGTTTACCAGGGCCTGGCCGCCGCCGAGGAAGAAGTTGTTCGAGTTGAACATGCCGTTGTTGAACAGGACGTTGCCATCCACGGTGATGTTGTTGAGGTGGCCCCCCTGGCCGTAGACGTGGATGCCGAAGGCATAGGTCTGGAAGATGATGTTGTCGCGCAGGACCTTGGTGCCGCTGAGATTCTGGGCATAGATCCCGTGAGCGCGATCGGCTGCGGACTGGCCCAGACTGCCGTTGTTGTAGAGGAGGCAGCCGTAGATCTCGGAGTTCGCGGCGGCCTCGGAGGTGAAGATCCCGTTGCCGGTGTGGTCGTGCACGACGAGGTCGATGAGCTTCGTGCCTAACCCGGCGTGGCTGATGCCGTTGATCGACTGCGGGCCGGTCTGGGTGTTGGCGACCTCGAAGTCCATGTACCAGGTATAGGCGCCGTTCACGGCGAGGTTGGCGTTGAGCGTGGCGCGCTCGCCCGGATACTGGCGCACGATGATCGGCTGCGTGCTCGTGCCGGTGAGGGCGCTGGTGTAGACGGTGCTGTTGTCGCCGGCGCCGTAGGTGCCGCCGCGGAGCCAGATCGTATCGCCCGGCTGGACCTTGCCGTGGCCTCCGCCTAACGCCGTCGCCAAATCCCACGGCGCGCTCGCCGTCCCGCTCGCGCCGCTGCTCCCCGTCGGTGACGCGTACCAACCCGAGTGCGTGCCG
>Ga0134126_10003228_pt1 | contig 20404 bp, 20 predicted proteins | sample KB31752_FD_96881 | JGI IMG/M metagenome (GOLD analysis project Ga0134126, IMG submission 96881) | Terrestrial soil microbial communities with excess Nitrogen fertilizer from Kellogg Biological Station, Michigan, USA - KB3-175-2 | ecosystem: Environmental > Terrestrial > Soil > Unclassified ... | reverse complement strand
TGGATCGCCGCGGTTTCGGTGATCTCGATAATCAGCCGTTCGGCGGCGCTCGCGTGCGCGCGCAGCAGCGCGCCGAGCCCCGCCCACCAGTCGGGATCGATGGTGGAGGCCGGTGAGACGTTCACGCTCGCCTGCAACGACGGCGTTTCGGCGAGCTCCTGCACCACCAGCTCGAGCATGCGGTGGTCGAGCATGCGCACCAGCCCGACCCGCTCGGCCACCGGGATGATTTCGTTGGCATGGGCAATCGTGCCGTCGGGGCGATTGACGCGCATCAGGCATTCGTAAAAGCCGATCTCGCGCGCCTGCGCCGCAACCACCGGCTCGAAGGCGAGCGCGATGCGGCGGTCGTTGAGCGCGGCGACGATCTCGTCGGTCGCGCGCACGCTTTCCTTGCGCAGCGCATCGCGTTCCACGTTTGGCCGGTAAGCGGCGAACGAGCCGTGCCGCTTGGCGCGCGCGGCGTTGAGCGCATCCTGGGCGCGGCTGAGGATTTCCTGCACCGTGCGCGCATGGCGCGGCGCCGTCACCCCGCCGATCGTGACCGTGATCGCGACCGGCCCGGCGTTCGTCTCCATCGGCTCGTCGCGCACCGCCGCCAGCAGGCGTTCGGCGGCGACGGATAATTCCTCCGGCGTGCAGGTCTTGAGCACGACGCCGAACTTGTTGCCTGAGAAGCGGCCGAGCCGGTCCTCGCCGCGCAGCTTGGGATGGATGCGCTTGGCAAGCTGGGCGATCACCTGCTCGGTGACGTCGAAGCCATAGGCCTCGTTGAGCCGGCCAAGATGATCGATGGCGATGAGGAGGAACCCGCACGAGGTGCGAAAGCGCACGGCTTCGTCGAGGATGCCGCCGAGCAACTCGATGAGCCGCGCGCGGTTTGCCTCGCCGGTGAGCGAATCGAATTGCGCGAGCTGGATCAGCTTGCGTTCGCGCTCGTGCCGCGCGTCGATGGCGCGGATGACGCCGTGCGCGCGGGCCGGCTTGCCGTCAGGGCCGGCGAACCAGCGGCCAATGTCCTCGATCCAGACCTTGCCGCCGTCGTCCTTCCGGAAGGCGTATTCGACCTGATAGGCGACGCCGGCGCCGTCGTCGGACGACTTGCCTTGCGTCACCGCATCGAAGCGGGACTGTCCCGCATCGGCTTCGACCTTTTGCGCATAAACACGGCCACTGGCGATGTCCGCCACGCCGGCAACGCCAAGGACGGCGGCGGCGTTTTCGCTCCAGGCGAGCGCATCGCTGTCGAGACGCCATTCGTAGGCGGCCTCGCCAACGGACGCGAGAATCCGGGCCGTATCCGGCGAACCAGGCACTTGGTCGATGCGGATCACGATTGCCCCTTATTGGGAACGCCGCGCGGATGGTCCGCGTTGATTAAGACTTAGGATGGCAAACGGCACGCTATAGGGAATCGTTAAAGAATTAGGAAAAGCCCGTCATTCCTCGACCGGTTGATGACAGGCGGCGGCTGAACGGCAAGCGGTGTGGCGCTCGGCATGACTCTTGCGATTTCAACGGTGAACCGGGACTCTTTGTCCCGTATTGAAACAAGGCCGAGGATGAAAGTGTCCGAGACCAGATCCGCCGATCCCAAGTTTTCCGCGGCGACAGCCGGCGAGTCCGCGCGGGGCCCCGAGCAGACGGAAAGCCGTGCGCTGGTCCCTGTTGCGCCGGCTGACGAAGCCCGGCCGGAGCCGTGGGGCCACTATCGCGAAGCCTCGTTCCTCGCCCAGCTCCTCGCCACCAAGGAGCAGATGCCGCAGACGCGCGAGCGCCGCCGCGCCGAACCGGGCGAGGCGATTGCCGCCTATCGGGCTGCGAACACGTTGGTCTCGCACTGAGGGCGTTTTTCCGCTCGCCAGCGCGAACGGAGAGATAATCAATAGCCGAGCGCTCAGCCGTCTTTGCGCGACTCGGAGCCGCCGATCAGCACGCCGCGATCCCAATCGATATTGATGGCCTGCGCGCCGCCCCACGGCGTTTCCGGCGTGGTCACGTGGTGGCCGCGCTGCTTGAGGCCGGCGATCGTCGCCGCCGGCATGCCGCGCTCTACCACCGTATCCTCGTCCACGAAAAACGCGCGCGGCGCTTCGATCGCCTGCTGCAAGTCCATGCCGTAGTCGATTAGGTTGAGCACGATCTGCACGTGACCCATCGGCTGGTAATGCGCGCCCATCACGCCGAACGAATAGGCGACGCGGTTGTTGCGCATGGCAAGCGCCGGAATGATGGTGTGCATCGGCCGCTTGCTCGGGCCAATGACGTTGGGATGGCCGTCTTCCATTACGAAGCAGGAGCCACGATTGGTGAAGATGATGCCGGTCTTTTCGGTGCAGAGGCCGAAGCCGAAATTCGAATAGAGCGTGTTGATGAACGACACCGCCATGCGATCCTTGTCGACGACGGAGATGTAGGTGGTCTCGTTGCCCGGCGTCGGCGCCTTCGGCAAGGGGACACGCCTCGCCCGGTCGATTTTCGCGGCGAGCGTCTTTGCCCAAGCCTTGTCGAGCAATTTCGCGACGTCGATGGTCATCGCTTTCGGCTCGGCGATGTGCGTGTCGCGCACGGCATAACCGATGCGGGCGGCCTCCAGCATCAGGTGAAAGCGTTCGGGCCCGAGCGCCTCGAGCGATTTCATGTCGAAATTCTCGAGGATATTGAGCATCACCAGCGCGGTGAGGCCCTGCCCGTTCGGCGGCAGCTCGAGCAGATCGAGCCCGCGGTAATTGCTGGCGATCGGCTTGACGACTTCGCCCTTGTGGCTGGCGATGTCTTCCGCCGTGATGAGTGAGCCGCGTCGCGCGAGAGTCGACGCCATGTCCTGCGCGATCTCGCCTTCGTACAGCCCCCGCGCGCCCTTCGCGGCGATGACCTTGAGCGTGTTTGCCAGCGCCGGCAGGCGGATGACGTCGCCTTCCCGCGGCACGGCCCCATTGACCAGGTAGTGCTTGGCGAGTCCGGGGTCGCCCTTCAGCCGGGCCGTCATGCGCGCCCAATCGAAGGCGACGCGCGCGGCGATCGGAAAACCGCCTTCGGCATATTTTATCGCCGGCTTGAGCGCGCGATCGAGGCCGATCGTGCCGTGCGCCTTGAGCGTCGCTTCCCAGGCTTCGACCGCGCCGGGCACAGTGACGGCGTGAATGGAGGCGCCGATCTCGGCAAGACCCTGCGCGCGCAACGCTTCGCACGACGCTTTCGCGGCCGAGCGGCCCGATCCGTTATAACCCCAGGCCGGCTGACCGGGCTTTGCCAGCATCACGAAACAGTCGCCACCGATTCCGGTCATGTGCGGCTCGACGACGCAAAGCGTCGCACAGGCGGTCACGGCAGCATCGACCGCATTGCCGCCCTCGCGCAGCACGTCGAGCGCGGCAAGGCTCGCCAAAGGATGCGACGTCGCCGCCATGCCGGTCGTCGAAATGACCTGCGAGCGGCCGGGAAGCTGAAAATCGCGGCTCATTCTGGATTACGCATGATCTTATCCGAAAACCGTCACCTGCTTTTCGGGATCATGCACCGACGAAGACCGCATTACGCCTCGGTCTTCACCTTCAGCACCTGGCGGCCTTTGTACATGCCGGTCTTCAGGTCAATGTGGTGCGGCCGGCGCAATTCGCCGGAGTCCTTGTCCTCGACATAAGTCGGCCGTTTCAGCGCGTCGGCGGAGCGGCGCATGCCGCGGCGGGACGGCGAGGTTTTTCTCTTCGGAACGGCCATGAGACGAGAACTCCAGTCGGGATCGCGATGTTGGTCTGAAGCGGGGCTTATAAAGGATGGTACGGGGCAAGGCTAGGGGCGAGATTGCGCCGGTTTTCCGACACAATCGTCGGCTCCCGGCGATTTCGCCGAGCGGGCGACATAAAGCCCCGCTAGACGCCGCAAGCCCGGCCCGGGTTTATGCGCATCGCGCGCGGCCGGATTGGGCAGCACCGCGGCAAGCAACGCGGCCTGGTAAGGCGACAATTCGCGCGCCGGCTTGCCGAAGGCATAGCGGCTGCCGGCTTCGACGCCGAATTCGCCGTTCGGGCCCCACTCGGCGACATTGAGATAGATCTCGAGGATGCGCCGCTTCGACAGCACGAGGTCGAACCACAGCGCCAGCGGAAATTCCAGCGCCTTGCGGACGTAGCTGCGCCCCGGCCAGAGGAACAGGTTTTTCACCACCTGCTGGGTGATGGTGGAGCCGCCACGCACATCGTCAAGATCGTCGGCATCGGCGATCGCGTCGCGGATTTCGGCAAAGTCCACACCATGGTGTCGGCAGAAGCGGCCGTCCTCGGCGATGATGACGGACAGCGGCAATCGCGGCGAGATACGCGACAGCGGAGCGTAGGTCCGTTCGACCCGCTGGCCGGTGAATTCGCGCCAGAGCATGACGGTCGAAACCGGTCTGCCGAGGGCGTAAAAAGGCGTCAGCAGATAGGGCACGGCCAGCAGCGCGAGCACGGCCAGCAGCAAATAACGCAGCGGCCGCCGCACATCGTAAGCGAAACTCGATCTTTTTGCCGGGCGAGGCATGGTCGCGCGAGATTAGCGCATCCCTGGCGCGATTTGCCCGGTTTGCGCGCGACCGTTAATGATACTGCCATGAACGAGGGTTCCAACGACTTTGCCGCGCGGCTTTCGGCGACCGCAGCCGAAACGGAAGCACTGCTCGACAGCCTGCTGGCCGCCGAGACGGTTGCCGGCGAAATTGCCCGGCCGCAACGGCTGATCAAGGCGATGCGGCACGCGGTGCTCGGCGGCGGCAAACGCCTGCGACCATTTCTGCTGGTCGAGTGCGCGGCACTGTTCGGCGCGGATCGCCGGGGCGCGCTGCTCGCCGGATGCGCGCTCGAATTCGTGCACTGTTACTCGCTGGTGCACGACGACCTTCCGGCGATGGACAACGACGATCTGCGGCGCGGGCAGCCGACGGTCCACAAGGCCTTCGACGAGGCAACCGCCATTCTCGCAGGCGACGCGCTGCTCACCTTGGCCTTCGATGTCATGGCGCGCGACGAGGTGCATCCGGACGCCGGCGTGCGTGCCGCGCTCGTCCTGGAACTGGCGCGCGCGTCCGGCATCGGCGGCATGGCCGGCGGGCAGATGCTCGATCTCGCCGCCGAAGGCCGCTTTCCCGGAACCGCCGCGCTGACGGAAAAAGACATAATGACCATGCAGGCGATGAAGACTGGCGCGCTGCTGCGTTTTGCCTGCCGCGCCGGCGCGGTGCTGGGCAAGGCCGACGCCGTGGCGCGCGCGCATATCGACCGTTACGGCGCGACGATCGGCCAGGCATTCCAGATCGCCGACGACCTTCTCGACGTCGAGGGCGATGCGCAAAGCATCGGCAAGGCCGCAGGAAAAGACGCCGCTGCCGGCAAAGCGACGCTCGTTGCAACGCTCGGCGTCAAAGGCGCCCGCGCCCGGCTCGAAACGCTGGTTGGCGAAGCCGATGCGGCGCTGGCGCCGTTTGCGGCAAAAGCCCATATACTCCGCGCGGCCGCTCACTTCGTTGCCGTTCGAAGCAGTTGAGCGGACCGAAAAAGACGGGGCGCATGGCCAAGCAGAAAAAAAATCAGCCGCCGCTTCAAGCGCTTCCCGCCTTGCCCGTCCGCATGCTGCGGCTGCACGCGAAACTGCTCGTCGCCGCCGCCGTCGGCATCGTCGCGACCCTGCTGATGCCGTGGAGCTGGCGCCTGCCGACCAGGCTGCTGGCAGGATGGGACCTCGGCATCGTCGCCTATGTCGTCATGACCTACACCATTATTTTTCGCTACAGCGTCGAGCGCATCCGCGCGCGTGCCGCCGAGCAGGACGAAGGCGCCTTCATCATCCTCTTGCTGACCGTCGCCGCGGCGGTCGCAAGCCTCGTCGCCATTGTTTTCGAACTCGGCGGCGTGAAACAGGCGGTGGCCTCGCATGCCGTCGACCAGGTCCTGCTAGCGGCCGCGACTATCCTGCTGTCGTGGGCATTCGTGCAGACGATTTTTGCCATCCACTACGCGCACGAGTTTTACGGCGAACACCGCGACGGCAAGATCGGCGGGCTGAAATTTCCCGGCGATGGCGATCCCGACTATCGCGATTTCCTGTATTTCTCGCTGGTGATCGCGATGACATCGCAGGTGTCCGACGTCGCCATCACCAGCCGTCCGATCCGCCAGGTCGTCAGCATGCACGCGGTGCTGTCGTTCTTTTTCAATCTGACGGTTCTGGCGCTGACCGTAAACATGATCTCGAATGTCATCTAGGATGGCATTGCCAGTTGAATTGGGCGCCGCAGGCCGATGACTGGGATCGTGCAGACTATCTTGTTCATGCTGGCGGTGCTGGCGGCGGTCGCCGCCGCCGCCCGACGGCTGAAGATCGCGCCCACCATCCTGCTGGTGGTCGCCGGTCTCGGCATTGCCCTGGTGCCGGGGCTGCCGCGGGTGACGCTGGCGCCGGAGGTCGTGCTGCTGCTGATCCTGCCGCCGCTGATCTATTCGGCGGGCGTTGCCATGAGCTGGCGCGATTTCCGCTTCAATTTGCGGCCGATTGCGTTGCTCGCCTTCGGCTGCGTCATCTTCACGACCTGCGCCGTGGCGGCCGCCACCCACTATCTGCTGAAATTCGATTGGGCGGTCGGCTTTCTGCTCGGCGCCATTATTTCGCCGACCGACGTGGTGGCGCCGCTCGCGATCGCGCGCAAGCTGGGCCTGCCCCGCCGCATCGTCGTCGTGCTCGAAGGCGAGGGCCTCGCCAACGACGCGACCGCGCTGGTTCTTTATCGCTTCGCCGTGGTCGCGATCAGCACCGGCACGTTTTCGCTCGGCGAAGCGGCCGGCGAATTCGTGCTGATCGTGGTCGGCGAAATCATCTACGGCCTTGCCGTCGGCTGGCTCAGCCTGCGGCTGCGTCAATGGGCGCGCGAGCCGCGCGTCGAGATCACGCTATCGCTGCTGACGCCGTTCCTTGCCTTCTGGGTGCCCTATCATCTCGGCGGCTCCGGCGTGCTCGCCACCGTCGCCTGCGGCCTTTACGTAAGCTGGAACGGCCCGCTGCTCATTCCATCGGCGACGCGGCTGCAGGGCATCTTCTTCTGGGATTTGATCGTCTATCTGATCGAAGGCCTGGTGTTTCTGGTCACCGGTTTGCAGGCGCGCATCCTGATCGAGGGAACGCACCTGTTCTCGATCCACGATCTGATGGAGGCGACGGCCTGGGCGACGTTCATCGTGATCGCCGCGCGCTATCTTTGGGTGTTCCCGGCGACCTACCTTCCGCGCTGGCTCAGCCGGTCGCTCGCCAAACGCGACCCCTCGCCGCTTTGGCAGACGCCGTTTTTCCTCGCCTTTGCCGGCATGCGCGGCGTCGACTCGCTCGCCGTCGCACTTGCGCTTCCCTACGCGCTCGACAACGGCCACCCGTTTCCGCACCGCGAACTGATCCTGTTCGTCACCTTCGGCGTCATTATTCTGACGCTGGTCGGACAAGGTCTCGTGCTGCCCGCGGTTATCCGCTGGCTCGGTCTTTCCGATCTCGGCAGGCTCGAACGCGAACATGAGCAGCAGGCTGAGCTGCTCGCCCGTGTCGACGCGCTCAACACGGTGGACAGGCTCTTTGAGGACTTCGTCGTCAAGCGCCGCCTGCCGGACGAAGCGGCCGAGCACATCCGCACGCGCAACCGCGGCCGCAAGCAAATCCTGCCCAAGGACCTCGCGGCAAGCCTCGAACAGACGCGACGAACCGCCGTCGTCAAGCAGGACCTGATCGACGCCGAGCGCAAATATATTTTTCAGTTGCTGCGCGAAGGCAAGATCACCGACGAAGTGCGGCGGCGCATTGAATACGAGCTCGATCTGGAGGAGGCAAGCCTCGCCAATCGCGGCCTCGAAGGCGGCGGTTGGATCTAGTGGCCCCTCAATCCGCGCCCATCGACGAATTCTATGCGCGCGTGCCGGTATTCGGCGATTTCACGAAAGTCGTCGACGACGCGCTGTTCCAGCCGCTACCCGATGACTGGATCGTGGGCGTCGCCGACGTCGTGCGGTCGACCAAGGCGATTGACGAAAATCGCTACAAGGCGGTGAACATGGCGGGCGCCGCGGTAATCGTATCGATCACCAATGCGCTGCAAGGCCGCGACTTTCCTTTCGTCTTCGGTGGCGACGGCGCGAGCTTTGCGGTGCCGGCCGCCGACGCGGCGACGGCGCGGCAGGCGCTCGCCGAAACCGCGACCTGGGTGGAGGAAGACCTCGACCTCGCGTTGCGCATCGGCATGGTGCCGGTCGGCACGATCCGCGCGCAAAACGTCGATGTCCGCGTGGCCCGCTACGCGCCGTCGGCGAATATTTCCATCGCGATGTTTTCCGGCGGCGGGCTCGCCTGGGCGGATGCCGCGATCAAGCGCGGCGAATTCGCCGTGCCGCATGCGGCGCCCGGCGCGCACCCCGACCTCACCGGGCTGTCGTGCCGGTTTGAATTGATTCCGGCGCAGCGTGGCCTGGTGCTGTCGCTGGTGGTGGCGCCCGGGCTGCGGGCAACCGCCGGCGATTTCCGCGGCGTCGTGGAGACAATCGCCCGCATCGTCGAAAAAACGCCGGATGCCTCGCGCCCACTCCCCGGCAAGGGGCTGCGCTTCAAATGGCCGCCGCAGGGCTACGACCTGGAAGCGCGCGCCTCGCGCCGTGCCGGCGAATCCGTCCGCCGGCGCAAGTTGAAGGTGCTGGCGTGGACATTCCTTCGCTTTCTTATCATGCGCTTCGATGTGCGGGTCGGCAATTTCATGCCGAGCAAATACCTGAGCGAACTTGTCGAGAATTCGGATTTCCGCAAATTCGACGACAGCCTGCGCATGGTGCTCGATTGCACGCCCGCGCTGGCAAACGAGATCGAGGACTATTTGAAGGCCGCGGCCGCCAAAGGCGTGGCGCGTTACGGCACGCATCGGCAGGAAGCGGCGATGATGACCTGCTTCGCGCCCTCGCCGGCCAGGCCGGACCATGTGCATTTCATCGACGGCGCCGACGGCGGCTATGCGACTGCAGCGAGCGCGATGAAGGCGGCAGCGCTGCCTGCTCAGGGGGCCCGCTGAGTAGAACTGCGGTTCACCAGCACCAGCCCGGCGCCCACCAGCACGACTGAGACCGCAAAGGCCTCGTTCAGCGGCTCACCAAGCAGCAGATGGCCGGCGGCGACGCCGCAGAGCGGCGACAGGAACGTAAAGGCCGACAGGCGGCTCGCCGAATAGCGCGCGACCAACCAGAACCAGATGACGAAAGTCACGCTCACCACCCACACGGTCTGATAGGCGAGCGCCACGAGTGCCGGCGTCGACGGAAAACGGTCCATGTGCTCGCCGAACACCGGGATGAAGACGGCAAGAATCGGGGTCGAGACGACAAGCTGGTAGAGCATTACTTTCTCAGCCGAAACTTTCGTCAACGCACTCGCCTTGATCGTGAGCGTGGTCGCCGCCCAGCTCAGCGCGCCGAGGACGATCAGAACATCACCGAGCGCCTGACGCGGATCGACCGCCGGTGTCGGCACGCCAAAGGCAAGCGCGATGCCGGAGAACGACAGGATGAGGCCCGTCCATTGCCACCAATGGAAACGGTCGGCGGGCAGAAAAATGCGCGAACCGATGACGACAAAGAACGGCGCCGTGTAGAGAAAGAGCACCGCGCGTGTCGCCGTAGTGTAAAGCAGGCCTTGATAGAGAAAGGCGAATTCGATGCCGAACAGCACACCGGCGGCGAGGCCGGCGACCAGCGTGCCGTCGCGCGACAGCAGCTCGATTCCGCGCGCCTTGGCCCAACCGGCAACGAGGAGCCCGGCAATCACCGACCGGATCGTTGCCTGCGTCATGGGCGGGATGTCGTGAATGGCGAGCTTCGCCGCCACCTGATTGAAGCCCCATGACAGGCACAGCAGGATCATCATGGCTGCGCCAAACCCATCGAGCGGGCGCGTCACGTGATGGTTCGGGGAAGCGGGAGAGGACATCGGTCGGCCTTCGGCGCCGCTTTATCGCGTAACCGCGCTGCTGCGCAACCGGCCTGACGCGCTAGCGCGCGAAATTGCGGAAGGTGACCGAATAGCGCAGCCGGTCGAGCGGCGGAATGCTGTGCTCCTATTGCGTCCGCGAAGGGCCGCTGAGGAGATAGGCGGAGCGTGGCTCCGCATTCAAGGTGGCGCGCTCCCAGCTCGCGCCGCGCCGCAGCCGCAAACGGAATCTACACGGCGCAACGAGCGAGACGCCGACGATATCGCCGAACATCGGCTTGTCCTTGTGCCAGCCGATGCCGGCGCCAGCGGCATATTCCGTGACCAGCGCCTGCTGGAAGCTTTCCTCCGGCCGGCCGGCAAAACGCGCCGCCTTGCGCCGCAGGCCGAGCAGCTCATCCGGTATCGGCCGCGTTTCGGCAAGGTGCTGCGCCTGATAGTCGTAACGCCAGCCAAAGGAGACGATGCGCCGGTTGCCGAGGAAGCCGCCGGCGAATTCGAACGGCTTGAACGGCAAGGATTCAACAAACGAAACGATCTGCGTCTCTTCGGCGGCGGAAATCAGATCCGCCCGATAGCGCATGCCTTCCGGCAAGACCGGCGGTGCGTCGAATAGTTTGAGCTGCGCTTGCGGCATTTGCGCTCCTGAACGGAACATCAACGCCCGGCGGGCAAATGCGTTCACGCCGCCTTGCAATGCGCGCAGACGCCGGAAATTTCGATCACTGGCGTTTTCGGCGTAAAACCGGCCGAGCGCGATGCAGTCTTGATCGTATCGGCGACGGCGGCGGATGCCGCCTCGCCGACCGCGCCGCATTTCTCGCAGATCAGGAACACCACTGGGTCGCCGCCCGCATGATCGTGCACGCAGGCGATGAACGAGTTGCGGCTTTCGATGCGGTGGACGAGCCCCTGCTCGCGCAGGAAATCGAGCGCGCGATAGATCGTGATCGGCGCCGGACGGGCACCGCGATTGGCGAGGTGATCGATCAACTCATAGGCACCGAGCGGCCGGTGGCTCGCCAGCAGCGCTTCCAGCACGCGGTGGCGGATCGACGTCAGCCGCTCCCCCCGCGCCACGCAGATCGCTTCGGCATGCGCGATGGCATCGCTCGAGCAGCGATCATGATCGTGGCCGGGCGGCGGGAACACCGCCCGTGAGGATGCTTTTTTGGCCAAGCGACTGTCCGCCTTCATCAATAAGTCTAACCGGATATACGAGCTTTTGGCCCGGCCTGACATATATATTGCAGTGCAATAAAAATAGGAGCACGTTTCCGGCTCCCCAATCCACGAGGGTTTTCATGCTCAAAGGCAAGACCGCGCTGGTCACCGGTTCCACATCGGGCATCGGCCTCGCCATCGCTCGCGCTCTGGCGAAAGACGGCGCCAATCTCATGCTCAACGGCTTCGGCGACAAGGCGGCGATCGAAAAGGAACGCGCCGGGCTAGAAAAGGAATTCGGCATCAAGGCGCTTTATTCGCCCGCCGACATGAGCAAGCCGGCGGAGATCGCCGAGATCGTGGCAGCGACCGAGAAAAGCTTCGGCTCACTCGACGTGCTGGTGAACAACGCCGGCATTCAATTCGTCGCCAATATCGAGGATTTCCCCATCGAGAAGTGGGACGCCGTGATCGCCATCAACCTGTCGGCTTCGTTCCATTCGATCCGCGCCGCGGTGCGCGGCATGAAAAGGCGAAAATGGGGCCGCATCATCAATATCGCCTCGGCGCACGGGCTTGTCGCCAGCGTGCAGAAGGTTGCCTACGTCGCCGCCAAGCACGGGCTCGTCGGCATGACCAAGGTCGTGGCGATGGAGACGGCCAATGATGGCATCACCTGCAACGCGATTTGCCCCGGCTGGGTCCTCACGCCGCTGGTGCAGCAGCAGATCGAGGCGCGCGCCAAGACGTCGGGCCGATCGGTGAAAGACGAAGAAGTTGCGCTGCTCTCGGAGAAGCAGCCGATGCACGCCTTCACCAGACCGGAAAACATCGGCGCGCTCGCCGTGTTCCTGGCGAGCGACGCCGCGGCCACCATCACCGGCTCCGCCTATTCGATCGACGGCGGCTGGACGGCGCAGTGATCGAATTTCTCGCCCGCGCATTCGGCGGCGGCGATCACGGCAAGCCGCCAAGGAAACCGGCAAGCAACAAGCCGATCAACCTGGCTTTGCAGGGCGGCGGCGCGCACGGCGCCTTCACCTGGGGCGTGCTCGACCATCTGCTCGAGGACGGGCGGCTGACGGTTGAAGGCATTTCCGGCACCTCCGCCGGCGCGGTCAACGCGGTGATGCTTGCCGACGGGCTCAAACGCGGCGGGCCTGCGGAGGCGCGCAAGCGGCTCGCCGATTTCTGGCGCGCGGCAAGCCTCGGCGGAGAATTGCCGCCGTTGCAGCGCGCAGTCACCGACCGGCTGTTTTCGCTGCTGCCGAACCAGGATTCGCCGACCTTTGACTGGCTCAACGCCTGGTCGAAATATCTTTCGCCTTACGACGTCAATCCGCTCAACATCAATCCACTCAAGGATCTGATCGAGCGCTTCGTCGATTTCGACGGCTTGCGCGCCGACAAGCGCGTACTCTTCATCGCCGCGACCAACGTGCAGACCGGCCGCCTGCATATTTTTCCGCGTGAGAAGATTTCCGCCGAAGTGGTGATGGCGTCCGCTTGCCTGCCGGCAGTGTTTCGCGCGGTGGAGATCGACGGCGCCGCCTACTGGGACGGCGGCTATCTCGGCAATCCCGTGCTGTATCCGTTTTTCCGTTCGACCAATACCGAGGACGTGCTGGTCGTGCAGATCAATCCGCTGGTGCGCAAGAAAGTCCCGAAATCCACGCGCGAGATTCTCGGCCGCATCAACGAGATTACCTTCAATTCTTCGCTGCTCGCCGAACTCCGCGCGATCGAATTCGTCAACCGCCTGATCGATGAGCGCCGCGTGCCGCATGGGACCGGGCCGAACGAATACCGCCGCATGCGGGTGCACCGGATCGTGCTCGAGGGTCTGGGCGAGCGCTTTTCCTCGGCGACAAAGCTGCGCAACGACTACGAATCCTTCGAGCTGCTGCGCAAGCTCGGCCAGCGTGCGACGCGCCGCTTTCTCGACACCCATTACGGCGACATCGGCGTCCGCTCCAGCATCGACCTGAAGACCGAAGTGTATTCGGAATGGACATGATATATTTCCGTCATGTCCGAGCTCGCAGCCGAGATCGGCACGACGATTCTGCAAATCGACGTCGCCGACATCATCACGCTTGACGTCGACGCGATCGTCAACGCCGCCAACCGCACGCTGCTTGGCGGGGGCGGAGTGGACGGCGCCATCCATCGCGCGGCCGGTCCGGGGTTGCTGGAGGAATGCCGCGCCCTCGGTGGCTGTTTAACCGGCAGCGCCAAGATCACGAGCGGGCACAGACTGAAAGCGAAGTACGTCATCCATGCGGTCGGGCCGGTATGGAACGGCGGCGGCGCGAACGAAGAGGTGCTGCTCGCGGAGTGCTATCGTGCCGCGCTCGATCTTGCTGCGACGCATGCGGCTGCATCGATTGCGTTTCCGGCGATTTCCACCGGCGTCTATCGCTTCCCGGCCGATCTTGCCGCGCGCATCGCCGTCGGCACCGTGGCCTCGGAACTCGCCCGCAGCCCACGCAGCATCAGGCGCGTCGTCTTCTGCTGCTTTTCCATGCAAAGCGCCGAGTTTCACAAAGACGCCTTCGCGGAACTGGGATTGGTTTGAGCGAGTGAAAGCGAAATCGATTCATTTCGCCGCGCGCAATCTCAGCAGGCTCGCGCCGGTCCACATGGAAACCCTGATCGCGTTCATGTGATTTGGCGCCTGCGTCTTGCGCCATAGATTGATGGGCAGGGCGTGAGGGCTTCGCCACACGGATCCCCCCAACCCACGCCTGGCTGGTCCCGGCCTGCGAAGTGGCCAGACCGGGACCAGTCCCTATCCCGGCGAACAACGTCGAGCTTAAATCTTCGGCGCGACGTCCAGTCGCACAATCCAGTTTTCAAGGCCGGGCTTTGCCGCCGGATAGATTTTCAGCACCTCGGGATCGTGACCCGGCACGATGTGATGGCGCGAATCGGCGAGCTTCTGGATCGTCTTGTAGCCCTCGAGCGTGTCGCCGACGCTGTAGGTGATCGGAAACACGCGGCCTTCGTCGATGTGCGAATAAAGGTGGATGCAGTCGGAGGCGAGCACGACAGTGCCGCGCCCGGTTTTCACCTCGACGCATTGCAAACCCTGCGAATGCCCGCCGATCTTGTGCACAACGATGCCGGGCGCAAGCCGCTCGCTGCCGTCATGGAATTCGCAACGATAGGCGAACACCTTACGCACCATCGCATGCACGTCGGCTTCGCTGAAGGGAACGCGCAGCATTTGATGGCACATGCAGCGGCCGGTCGCATAAGCCATCTCGGCATCCTGGATGTGATAGCGCGCCTTGGGAAACAGGTCGTAATTGCCGGCATGATCCCAATGCATGTGGGTGGCGATGACGTGCTCGACATTGGCCGGCTCGACGCCCAGCGCTTTCAGCCCCTCGCCCACCGGATGGCTGATCTTGCGCCCGCGCTCTTTCGCCGCCACCTCGTCGAAGCCGGTATCGACGACGAACGTGCCGTGCGCGCCCTTGATCACCCAGACGTAGTAGGAGATCGACGTCATCTCGTCGTGCGGATCGCCGAAGATGTAGTTCTCGGCGCGCTTGCGCGCATGACTGCCGTAACAGACGGCGTAAACCTCATGGATACCCTCGCTCATGATTTCTTCCCACCGATGATGACGCCCGCGCGCTGCTCGATCATCTTGACGATGGCGGTGAAATCCGAATCCGCGCCGAACTCGGAGTTGGTCAGCTCCCATTGACCGAGCACGGTGCTCATGACCTCGTCGGGAATGTCCAGGTTGCGCGCCTCCTCGGCGCATAGCCGGACGTCCTTGAGCATCAAGCCGGTCGTGAACCCGTAGTTGAAGGTGCGCGGCAGGATCGACTGCGGAAATTTCTGATCGGAAGCCGTCGTGCGTCCCGAGCCGGCGTTGATGACATCGATCATCACCGCCGGATCGAGACCGGCCTTGACGCCCATCGCCACCGCTTCTGAGGTCGCCGCCATCGCGGTCGCGGAAAGAAAATTATTGGCGAGCTTCATGGTCTGCGCCATGCCGGGTTTTTCACCGATGACGAAGACCCGGCCGAACACGCCGAGCACGTCCTTGACCACGCCGACCTCGGCGGCCGGCCCCGAGACCATGACCGCGAGCGTGCCTTTTTTGGCGCCGCCGACGCCGCCGCTCACCGGCGAGTCGATCTGCACGATGTTTTTCTTCGCAAGCTCGGCGCAAATTTCCGCGGCGACGCGCGAGCCGGTGGTCGACAGATCGACGAAGCGCTTGATGCGCTTGCCCTCGATGACGCCGCCCTCGCCGATCGCCACCTTCTTCGAGATCGGCAGCGAGGGAAGGCTTGCCATGACCGTTTCGACGCGGTTGGCGACGTCGGCCGGCGAGGAGGCAAGCTGCGCGCCGAGCGCGACCAGCGGCGCGACCGCGTCATTGCGGGTGTCATAGACGACGAGTTTGTGGCCGGCCTCGATCAGCCGCCGCGCCATCGGCTGGCCCATGTTGCCGAGCCCGATAAATCCGATTTCCATTGCCGTTTCCGCCTTCCATTTTTTCTGCGCGGCAACTCTGCCCGACACAATTCACCGCGTCACCCGCCGGCACGGCACGCGAGCCTTCGCCCCAATGGCCTATTGACCTTATTATAAGCATGCTTATAATAAGGCCTCTTAGGATGGAGCTGAGACCCCGTGCCGCTGCCGATCGAGCGCGAAATGGCTTTTACAATCATGGATGTAGCGCGGATGCTCAAGACATTCGCGGATCAGCGGGTGCGTCTCTATGGCATGACCCGCGCGCAATGGGGTGTACTGGTCAGGCTGGACCGATCCGAGGGTCTCAAGCAATCGGAGCTCGCCGAGCTTCTCGATCTCCAGCCGATCACGCTGACGCGCCTGCTCGACCGCCTGGCCGAGAACGGATTGATCGAGCGCCGGCCGGACCCCAATGACCGGCGCGCCAATCGGTTGTTCCTGACGGCCGCGGCACGCCCGGTGCTCGAGCGGCTTGCCGAGCTTGGCGCGGAGGTGATGGAGGCGGTTCTCGTCGGCCTCGACGACAAGGCGCTCAAGCGGATGCTGCACGATCTCGAACTGATGCGCGAAAATCTGCGCGGCGCCATCAACCGTAACTCCCTCCAATCCCAAACCGCCAACGGTTGATCGTCATGAGCGACAAAGGCTTGAAGATCGTTCCCGCTCCCGACGCGAAAATTGCGCCGGAGGCAAAGACCGCGCCGGACAGCGCGCCCGGCGCGACGGCCACAGGAGCAGGACACGCGGGCGGGCTGAAGCAGATATGGCGCCGGCGCAAGCGCACGATCCTCCTTGTCGTGCTGCCGGCGATTGCGCTTTTGGCGGGCGCGGCGTTCTACCTTTCCGGCGGGCGCTATATCTCGACCGACAACGCCTATGTCGGCGCGCAGAAGGTGCTGATTACCCCCGACGTGTCGGACAAGATCATCCACGTCGCGGTGGTCGAAGGCCAGCACGTCAACCCCGGCGACGAGCTGTTCACGCTCGACCCCGTGCCCTATCGGCTCGCGCTCGATGCCGCGAAGGGCAAGCTCGACGCCGCGCGCAGCGACTACGACAAGCTGAAAGGCAATCTCGCTTCTCTCGACACGCTGGTCGGCCTGGCGCAGAAGAACGTCGAGCTGAAGCAACGCGACGTCGACCGTAAATCGTCGCTGGCCAAATCGTCGGCAGGCTCGCAAGCCGACGTCGACACCGCGATGGCCGCGATGGTCACGGCGAAATTGCAGGCCCAGTTCAGCCAGCAGCAGCACGACACCACGCTCAATCAATTGCTGGGCAATCCCGACCTGCCGCTCGAGCAATTCCCCGAATACGCACAGGCCAAGGCCGCGCTCGACAACGCCCAACGCGACCTCGACCACACGGTCGTGCGCGCGCCCATTTCCGGCATCGCCACGCAGGTCGACAGTATCCAGGTCGGCCGCTACGTCGCCGCCGGCACGCCGGTGTTCAGCATCATCGACGACCAGGCGCCCTGGGTCGACGCCAATCCGAAGGAAACCGACATCACCTATCTGCGCGTCGGGCAGAAAGCGACGCTCGACGTCGACAGCTTCCCCGACCACACCTTCAAGGGCACGGTGGTTTCTGTCAGCCCCGGCACTGGCGCGCAATTCTCGATTCTGCCGCCGCAGAACGCCACCGGAAACTGGGTCAAGGTCGTGCAGCGCGTTCCCGTACGCATCGCTTTCGACAAGGGCGAGGATACTCACCTTCTGCGCTCCGGCATGAGCGTCGTCGTCGATATCGACACCGGGCACAGCCGACTGCCGTCGTTCCTGTCGTCCACGAAAGAACCAAGCAAGCGGTAAATCCAATGAACCCGCGCTTCGCCGCAGGGATGTCGCCCAAAGTCCTGCGCATGCTGGTGACGGTATGCGCGATGACGGCGACCATCATGCAGGCGCTCGACACCACGATCGCCAACGTCGCCTTGCCCTATATGCAAGGCTCGCTGTCGGCCTCGCTCGACCAGATCAACTGGGTGCTCACCTCCTATATCGTCGCCGCTGCGATCATGACCGCGCCGATCGGCTGGCTGGCCGACCGTTTCGGCCGCAAGAAGCTGTTCATCACCTGCGTGACCGGCTTCACCGTCGCCTCGTTGCTCTGCGCGCTCGCGCAAAACATCGAGGAAATGGTGCTTTTCCGCCTGTTGCAGGGCATGGCCGGCGCCGCGCTGGTGCCGCTGTCGCAGTCGACGTTGCTCGATTCCTACACCGTCGAGGAGCGCGGCTCGGCGATGGCGATCTGGGGCATCGGCGTCATGCTCGGTCCGATCATGGGCCCGACGCTCGGCGCCTGGCTCACCGACAATTATTCCTGGCACTGGGTGTTCCTCATCAACCTGCCGATCGGCGTGCTGACCGTCGCGGGCATGTTGCTGTTCATGCAGGAGACGCCGCGCCATGAGCACCTGCGCTTCGACTGGTTCGGCTTCATCGCGCTCGCCATCGGCATCGGCTCGCTGCAACTGATGCTCGACCGCGGCGAGCAGGTGGGCTGGTTCGGCGCCGACGAAATATGGATCGAGACCATCGTCGCGATCGCCGGCTTCTATTATTTCTTCGCGCATTCCCTGACCACGCCGGAGCCGTTCGTGCGCTTCGAGCTGTTCAAGGACCGCAATTTCGTGTCCGGCACGGTGTTCATGGTGGTTATCGGCGTCGTGCTTTTCGGCACCATGGCGCTGGTGACGCCATTCATGCAGAACCTGCTCGGCTATCCGATCCAGACCGCCGGCTTCCTGCTCGGCTCGCGCGGCGTCGGCACGCTGATGACCATGATGGTGGCGCCGCGGCTGATGAAGTTGCTGGAGACGCGCTATCTCATCGCGATCGGCCTCCTGCTCACCGGCGGCACGCTCTACGAGATGACGGGCTTTTCGCTCGACACCACGCAAGGAACGATCGTGACGATCAGCATCGTGCAAGGCGTAGGCCTCGGCCTGCTGTTCGTGCCGATCACCACGGTGGCGTTTCTCACCCTCCCCGGCCATCTGCGCAACAGCGGCACCTCGATCCTGACGCTGGTGCGCAATATCGGTTCGTCGGTCGGCATTTCTATGGTCATCGCCCAACTGACCGACAAGACGACCGAAATGCATGCACGGCTCACCGAAAACGTGACGCCGTTCAACGATGCGTTGCAGGCGCCGGACGTGACCGGCCTGCTGAACATCCATACCGATGCCGGCCGTGCGCTGCTCGACATGATCGTCACGCAACAGGCGGCGATGATCGCCTATCTCAACGACTTCAAGCTGCTGATGATCCTGACGCTGGGAATGTTGCCGCTGGTCATGATCATCTCGACCGCCCGCAAAAAGCCGGGCGCACGCGAGACCGAAGAAGCCGCGGTGCTCGAATAGCCGCTACTTGCCGCCGAATTCCCGCCTGATTTTATCGCTGTGCTCACCCAGCGCCGGGATGGCGCCATAACGGCGCTCAAGGCCTGCCCAGCGCGCAGGCGTGGCCGGCACCGAAACTTCGCCGGTCGGCGCGCCGAAAGCGATCCGCCGCAAGTGTGGGTGTCTCGTCAGCAGCGCGGAATCGTTGACGCGTGCGAAGGCAATATCGGCCTCGCCCAGCCTTTTCATCAGCGGCCCGACGTCCACCTTGGCAAAGGCCGCGGCCACGATGGCGTCGGTTTCGCCGCGATGCTTCAGCCGCGCCGGCCCCTTGGCGAATTTCTCATTCGCGCCGAGCGAAGCATCGCCCAGGACCTTGTCCGCCAGCACGCGCCATTCGCGATCGTTCTGGATCGAAATTAGGATGTCGGCGCCGTCGCGGCTCTTGAACACACCGTAGGGCGCAATCGTCGGGTGCGCGAGGCCGATGCGCCTGAACGGATTGCCGCCCTCCTGGTTGAGCAACGGCACGGTCATCCATTCCGCCATTGCATCGAACATCGAAATCGAGATGTCCGCGCCGTCTCCGGTGCGCGCGCGCTGGAGCAAAGCCTCAAGGACCGCTTCATAGGCGCTAAGCCCTGCCGCGATATCGACGACCGAGACGCCGACACGGGCGGGCGCCTCGGGGCCGCCCGTCACCGACGAAAGCCCGGATTCGGCCTGGATGAGAAGATCGTAGGCCTTGCGCTGCGCGTAGGGGCCGCTCTCGCCGTAGCCGGAAATCGAGCAGCAGATCAGCCGTGGATAATCCTTGCGCAAGCGCCTGACGGCAAAGCCGAGCTTGGCGAGCGCGCCGGGCTTTAAATTCTGCACGAACACGTCGGCTTTGGCCAACATCGCTTCAAGCAGGGCTTTGTCATCGACCTTGGTGAGGTCGAGAACGACCGACTCCTTGCCGCGATTGAGCCAGACGAAATGCGCGCTCTCGCCGTGCACGATGTAATCGTAGTCGCGCGCGAAATCGCCTTCCGGCCGTTCAACCTTGATCACCCGCGCGCCGGCGTCCGCCATGCGGCAAGTGCACTGCGGCGCCGCCACGGCCTGCTCGATGGAGACGACGAGCACACCTTCGAGGGGGAGGGTCATTTCAATACGACCGCGGCAGCCCGAGAACGTGTTCGGCGAGATATGACAGGATCATGTTGGTCGAGATCGGCGCCACCTGATAAAGCCGCGTTTCGCGGAACTTGCGCTCGATGTCATATTCCTCGGCGAACCCGAAACCGCCATGCGTCTGTACGCATATGTCGGCGGCAAACCACGACGCGTCGGCGGCGAGCAGCTTCGCCATGTTGGCTTCGGGGCCGATATCGTCGCCGGCTTCATATTTGCGCGCCGCCTCAT
>Ga0134126_10003227_pt1 | contig 20406 bp, 23 predicted proteins | sample KB31752_FD_96881 | JGI IMG/M metagenome (GOLD analysis project Ga0134126, IMG submission 96881) | Terrestrial soil microbial communities with excess Nitrogen fertilizer from Kellogg Biological Station, Michigan, USA - KB3-175-2 | ecosystem: Environmental > Terrestrial > Soil > Unclassified ... | reverse complement strand
TTCCGCATCGGCCATCTCGGCTGGTTCAATGAGCTGATGCTGATGGGCACCTTGGCGGGAGTTGAAATGGGGCTTGCTGCGGCGGGCATACCCCACCGCCAGGGCGGCGTCGACGCAGCGATGCAAACCTTGACCGCGGCATTCGACCGTGCACCCAGGAGATCCGCCGCTCTGGTATGAAGGCTGTCGCGACTCTACGCGTATACACTCGCCGAAGGCTCCCGCGGGTATGCTCTGAGTATCTCGTCAGCCACAAACATCTTTGCCACAAAATCCCCACCCTTATTCAGCCGCGTCCCCGTGCTCGCTAGTAGCTGCGCAAAGCTGGCGTGACCGTTCAGGAGCCCGCATCCACATTGGGCTCATCTAAAGCTCTTTAGCTTTCCGGGCAGCGCTCCCTTACGCCAGATCATTCCAATCGTCGAACTTTATACCAATTCGGTCTGCCTTTACCCACACCACGTGCGCTCGACGCTCTTTCAAACGCGTTGAGACAAAGGTAACCGCCTCCCCCTCGCTAAAGCGGTGCTGAACACGCAGTTTTGCCCCTCCTGCCGAAACGTCGAGCACGATGGCTTCAGCCACTTCTCCGTAGCTGCATACAAGCTCAGCTGACCAGACGACGCTTTTGCGTGGATGGCCACGTCGATTGACCATGTGGGCGAATATCTGCCGCGCAGCCGTCATCTTCATTTCAACCTCAGGCATTTGGTTCGTCGCCGTCAGTCTGAAAGGCCGCGATTAACACGCCGCTACGGATTGCGAGAATGCCGGAGATTCAGGCCGCAATGTGACGCGCGGACATTTCGCAACCTTCCCATTTCTGAATTTTTATTTCGTGTGTCGGCACCACCGTCAACGAATGGGTAAGGACAATCACAGGTTAATCGAACGACGATGGTTAAACCAATTAAGCAAAGGAAGTAATATGACGACATTGACGGTTGGCAGCGGCGAAGAGTTTAGCACGCTTTCGGCAGCGGTAGCGGCGTCCCACAATGGTGACGTCATCGAGGTGAAGGCGGGTACATACGTAAACGATTTCGCTACAGTCACCGACAGCATCACAATTGAGAGCGTCGGTGGAATGGCAAATTTTGTTGCCACGGAACCGCCGACTAATCTGAAAGCTATTCTCACGGTTGGTCAGAGTACCGCGTCAAACATCGACGTGACCGTCAAGGGGCTGAGTTTTTCCGGCGCCGCTATTTCGGCGGCTGATGGCGCAAATGCCGCAGGAATTAAAGAGCAAAGTGGCCACCTTACCGTGGACGACTGCCTCTTCCACAACAATCAGATGGGCATACTCACGGGTAACATCGCCTCGTCCTCGATCACCGTGATCAATTCAGAATTCGCTGGGCAAAGCACATTGCCGGGTTATTTAGCCCACCAACTTTATGTCGGCCAAATCGGGAGCGCCGTCATTGAGAACAATCTCTTCCTTGCCAACGACTCAGGCCACCAAATCAAGGACCGCGCCGCTACGAGCCTGATAGAGAACAATGTGATTGACGACGGTTCTGGACACACCAGCTACGACATCGATCTTCCGAATGGCGGTTCCGCGACAATCTCCGGCAATCAGATCATCAAGGGCACCAATGACCCAAACACAACCGTGATCTCCTACGGCGAAGAGGGAATGATCTGGGGAACCAATTCCCTGGCGGTCACAGGGAATACGATTGACAACAAGCTCGCTGGAACGCATGGCATCGGCGTACATAATTACTCAAGCGTTATCGCAAATATCGAGAACAACCAATTCTACCATCTGCCCACGGTAGCGGTCGGACCTAATGTCCAATCCGGAAATGTGACGCTCACATCGGAACCTGTGATCGTCGATCGCATCCCTGCTCAGACTCAATCCACCACGGCGCAAGCTCCAATCCTATCCGTAAGTTCTGGAAGCGGAAACGAGAACGCGCAAATACCGCTAACCATCAAGGCTACTCAAGCGGCGAGCAATCTCTCGCCCTCCGATCTCTCGGTCACGATCTCCGGGCTGAACGGGGCAACCTTGAACCATGGCGTACTCAATACGGATGGGTCATACACCCTCAGCGACTCAGACCTCACAGGCCTGGCCTTAACGCCAACAAAGGGGTTTGTTGGCACGCTTGCTCTTCATGTAACGGCCACGGATAGCGAGCCTTCGAGCCATACCAGCGCCTCAAGCGCGCCTGCCACTCTCGATGTGGTCGTGAACCGGATCGCCGAGGCACCTCACCTTTCCGTCCAAGCTGCGACTGGGCCTGAGAACCACGCCATTCCGCTTGCGATCAGCGCGACACAAGCGGCAAGCACCCTCCCCTCCTCTGATCTCACTCTGACAATCGCCAACCTCGACGGGGCGACGCTGAACCACGGTACCCACAACGCAGACGGCTCCTACACGCTTCACTCCACCGATTTGGCGGGGCTGGCGCTCGATCCGGCAAAAGGTTTCGTCGGAACGATTGCGCTCCACGTCACGGCAACAGATACCGAGGCCTCAAGCCACACGACCGCCTCGAGCGCTGCCGAAACCCTTGATGTGACGGTATCTGCTTCCAGTTCGGGCACTCCGGCACCTCCTTCGGGCTCGTCGGTGCCTCCGCTACAGGTTATCTCAGCCGACGGCACGAGCCTCAAGGCCGGCTCGTCTGGACACCTTGTGACCAGCGATGGCACTTGGACTTTTAGCTCCAAGACATCGCCGGGCGGTCACTTAGTCCTCCTCAACGGCGCGCCTGCCGCAAATGGCACCGCAAACCTGCTCATCGTAGAACACGGTCATCTCTACGCCGACAACTCCCAGGGCCATTGGTATGAGTGGACCAACTCACATTGGGCGTCGACCACCGACCCCGTTCCGCATGCGACGGCGCCAACATATTTGGCTCCAGTCTTTAGCGATAAAGCCGGACATGAGCCCTTTGTATTGAATACCGTGCTACAGAGTCCGGCGCACATAGCCGACTTTTCAGGCCACGATCTGCTTGATCTTGCCCCTGCGCTCAAAGCGGCGGGCTACACTGGAACGAATCCGCTAAGCGATCATACGATCACCTTTGACCCCGCAGGAACTTCGACCAATGTTGATCTCCATATTGGGGGCCATGAGCATACCCTGGTGACGCTCGATCACGTTGCCCCACACAACGTGCACGCGGCCAATATCTGGGCATGATACGACCGCATGCTCGATGCTGAGTGGTCAGATTGATTGGGGGGCATGCGCCCCCCATTTTTTTGCCTTGATTCTCGAAAGCCTGTCCTACGCACAGGGGTCGAACAGGCCGCGCGCTGCCGAAAAACCATCCGCCTAATCGCTTCCGATTCACTGCCCTTGAACAAGACGCCGAATAGTGTTGAAGAAAGTGAGCGGATTTAGGATTGTGTTGGGAGCCCCCATCGCAAGGCAGTTATGGCCCCTAAATCTGTCCATCTTATCGCCGCCGCGCGCCCGAACTTTATGAAGATCGCGCCGCTTTATCATGCACTACGGCGGCAAAGCTGGATCAGGCCGCTGATCGTCCACACCGGTCAGCACTACGACTATAGTATGTCGGCTGCCTTCTTCGCGGACCTGGGCTTGCCCGATCCCGACTACAACTTGGAAGTCGGGAGCGGTAGCCATGCGGCTCAAACCGCGGGCGTCATGGTCGCCTATGAGGAACTTTGCCGCACCGCTCCGCCCGACTGGGTTATCGTGGTCGGCGATGTGAACTCAACGGCCGCTTGCGCCCTCGTGGCGAAGAAATTGGTTTTGCCGCTCGCGCATCTAGAGGCGGGGCTACGCAGTCGCGACCGAACAATGCCGGAGGAGATCAACCGGCTCGTGACCGATGCAATTTCCGATCTCCTTTGGACCCCTTCCGAGGACGCAGACGAGAATCTCCGGAATGAAGGTGTCTCTCCCGAGAGGATCGTGCGCGTCGGCAACATCATGATCGACTCCTATGAACTCGTCCGTGAGAAGATCGAGCAAACGAATATTGCGACTGAGCTGAGTATTCTGCCCGGACAGTACGGTGTCGTGACACTACACCGCCCTGCCAATGTGGATCGACGTGAGGGGCTCGCCCGTCTTGTTACGGATCTCGTGACCGTAGCACGTGAGATGCCGTTGGTGTTCGCCGTTCATCCGCGCACCGCGGCGCGGCTCGGTGAGTTTGGTCTACGCGCCACGCTTGACGCGGAACCTCAGATCCACCTCACGCAGCCGATGGGCTACATAAAGTTCATGGCGCTCGTGCGCGGCGCCCGATGCGTGATCACCGATTCTGGTGGTGTGCAGGAAGAAACCACCTACCTCGGTATTCCATGTTTGACTTTGCGCGACACCACGGAAAGGCCGATTACGTTATCGGAAGGAACTAACCGCCTCATCAAACCGGAGCACCTACCGGAAGCCATCTCGGACGTGATGTCTGGTCGATGGCCGCACGGCAAAAAGCCCACTCTATGGGATGGGCAGACGGCAAGCCGCGTCGTAGAAAGCCTACGGCGCGCGTGCCAATTCTAGGCCTTGTTCTGCCCGACGCAGCGTAATCGGCTCGCGCTAAGTGATGCTTCACTCAAAGGCCTGAGCTCGATCATACGCGAACTGACGTTCTATAGGCTCCAATAGGTCACGTTTGCTGGAACCGCGTTTCGGCTGAAAGCCGTCTTTACATCGACGAACACGCCGCCCGGCGCGAGCCGATCGCAAAGAAATCGCGCGCCGCGATCGGTCACGACACTATGCGGCACCGCGAGGATTAGGCCGTCGAGCTTCTCGAACGCTTCGATGTCGACCAGCTCGACGCCGTACTCATGCAGCGCCTCCCCCTTGTTCGCCATCGGGTCATGCACGAGAGCGTGGATGCCGTAACTCCGGAGTTCTGCAATAATGTCGGGTACGCGACTATTGCGAAGATCCGGGACCTCCTCCTTGAAGGTGAGCCCGACAATGCCAACCTTCGCCCCTTTCACGCGCCGCTCCGCGTTGATCAGCATCTTGACCAAACGCTGAGCGATGTAGCCGCCCATGCCATCATTGATGCGCCGTCCTGCCAGGATCACGTGCGGATGATATCCCGCCGCTTCGGCCCTGGCCGTCAGATAATACGGGTCGACGCCTATGCAATGCCCTCCCACCAGCCCGGGCGTGAATGGGAGAAAATTCCACTTGGTTCCAGCTGCGCGAAGTACCTCCATCGTCGAAATCCCGAGCCGATCGAAGATGATGGCGAGCTCGTTCATCAATGCGATGTTCAAGTCCCTCTGCGTGTTTTCGATGACCTTTGCCGCTTCCGCCACTTCCAAGCTAGCGGCACGATGAATACCAGCCGGAACAATAGCCGAGTAAGCCGCAGCGACTCGCTCTAATGCTTCCTCATCTCCGCCCGAGACCACCTTGGTGATCGTCTCAAGCCGGTGCACGGTGTCCCCCGGGTTAATACGTTCTGGGGAATACCCCAGCTTGAAGTCGACTCCATGCTTAAGCCCCGAGACCTTCGCGATCAGCGGGCCGCAGACCTCGCGCGTGAGGCCCGGGTAGACGGTCGATTCGAAAACAACAATAGCGCCCTTCTTGAGCACTTTGCCGATCGTCTCACACGCGCCGACAATCGGGCTAAGATCCGGACGGCGATCGCCGTCGATCGGTGTCGGCACGGTGACAATAAAAAAGCTGACGTCCTGCAGATCTTCCGGGCGCGTCGTCAGACGCAGGCGGGACTCGCCAAGCTCCTTCGCCGAAACTTCCCGCGTGCGATCCACTCCTTGGCGAAGTTCATCAATGCGGGATTTCGAGATGTCGAATCCATAGACGCAGTCAAACTTTCTCGCGAGCGCAAGAGCCACGGGAAGGCCGACATAGCCGAGTCCGATCACTGCAAAGGCTTTTTCGCTCAACTTCGAACCTCTTGCGCTTAGCCGAGTCTGTTCGCCTCGGACGGGTTTACGGCTTGAGACGGAGGGACGCTCAAGCCTGGAGCTGCACCTCGTTAGGCAGCATATACTATTAAAGCTATCCTTTCGGATTCGTTACCTAATTCATCATTAAGCATTCCAATCCCAACACCTAGGCCGCGCCATTTTGCTGCTCCTTAGGCCTTCGGGCGATTATGTCGCATCCTGCCTTGCAAGGGTTTCGTGCTCCTGCATGCTCCGCGACGGTTTAGTTAATAATTCTGGAGTTACCACACGTCGGGAGTTAACGGCCGTGCCTCGTTTTCTCACAATCGGAACGATGACGGCCATGGTATAAGTTGCTAGCGTAGCGATATCAATGGAATCACGAGAGCGCAATGCAGGTTCTTGTCACCGGTGCGGCCGGATTTATTGGCTTTCATGTCGCCCGCGCCCTTCTCGCCCGGGGCGACACCGTTTACGGCGTAGACAATCTAAATGACTATTATTCGGTAGCGCTGAAGCGCGCACGTCTCGCCCAACTTGAACGGCAACGCAATTTTGTTTTTTGCCAAGCGGACGTAGGCGATCCTGACGCGATGTCGGAGGTTTTTGGTCGGCACCCCGCGATTGAGGGCATTATTCACCTCGCTGCGCAAGCGGGGGTGCGATACTCGCTGGAGAACCCGTACGCTTACGTGCATTCCAATGTCATGGGGCAGGTCGTCATGCTGGAGAGAGCCCGAAGGCTTTCTCGGCTCCACTGTTTCGTCTATGCCAGCTCCTCTTCAGTTTACGGAGGGAATAAAAAGCAACCCTTCAGCGTGGACGATCGTGTTGATAATCCGATCTCGCTTTACGCGGCGACAAAGAAGTCCTGTGAGCTATCAGCGCAGACTTATAGTCACTTGTTTGGGATCCCCGCGAACGGACTACGGTTTTTCACAGTCTATGGTCCCTGGGGCCGACCCGATATGGCGGCGTACTTGTTTGCGGACGCGATCGTGACCGGTCGCCCCATCAACGTATTCAATCATGGGAACATGGAGCGCGATTTCACCTATATCGATGACATCGTCGCAGGCACAATCGCTGCGTTAGATCGGCCCCCGCAGGGTTCTCCTCCGCACAAAGTATACAATCTTGGAAACCATCATCCGGAATCGCTAACCCACTTTATTGAGCTTCTCGAGAAGGAGCTTGGCCGGAGCGCCACAAAGAACTCGATGCCGATGCAGCCTGGAGACGTGCCTTCAAGTTTTGCCGACATCGAGACGTCTCGGCGTGATCTTGATTTTGACCCCAAAACACCAATCGAGATCGGCATTCCGAAGTTCGTCGAGTGGTACAAGGAATATACCGGCGAGCGCTGATCGGACCGGCTGGAGATACTGTAGGTCTAACGGCAAATCAGGATGCTCAGCGTGATGGGCCGCGCTGTTCCAGCCATAATGGCTTAGCTGCAGCCGACGCGGTGTGTTACTGATCCGTGCCGCCGGCGATCAGCGCTTCGACTGCTCGGGCTACGCTCAGCCATCCATTGGCGGACGCCGAATCGCCCATCTGTTGGGCCTTAAGCGCGTTATGCTTCGCCACGGAGGGCGCGCGGACGCCGTGCTTTTCTATGAGCATCGCCGCCACACTATGTACCTGCTGAAGTTCATCCATCGCCTACCCCGAAGGTCGACCGCCCCCTGGAAGAGCATCCTCGGACGACACGAATTCGACTACTATGCCGCCTGGCAATTCAAACGTTGAGCAAAATGGATCATCGATGAGCGCCGCCTTTTGCCGCAGCATAATGCGGATGCATACGGCCCCCATCCGCTTAAATCAGCTCAATTGCTAGGCCCCATACTTAAAACGATGCCTAGCACGGCGCAGGTCAAAATCGCAGTCCATAGGAGAAAGAACAACCAGCCGATCTCGGCCTTGTTCCTACGACGCTGCCAGGGCATGAGCTCCAGTCGGCACCGAATAGACGTACATGGCCATCGAAATGTGGCCATTGTTAGACGCGCGCCGCGGGATTTACCCCGAGCGTCCGGACAACAACTGGTTAGAGCTAATGATTGATTGGCCCGCATTGCTTCCACACGCAGTGAATGCTAAGCGGCTCCGTGCTGCCACACATCGGCCCGGGCGCACCTTGACGTGCTGGAGAGCTGGTCCTGAGCTTAGACCCTCCGGTCAGTGCCAGAGATCTTTGTGCCTTTGTCTGGACCCCATGGATCGCCGTAGCCGTGGAAGCGGCTGACCCTTGGGCCGCGTCGGGTTTGGCCGTAGCGGGGGGACCCCTTCGTTAATCTTCCGCCAGAGCCAGTCCAGCGCCTGAGAGGTGCTATCGACCTGATCGTCATGACGCGCGCGAGGGAAGCCTAGAAGTTCGCCGATGTAGGCCGAAAGCCAGGGCGCCTCCCTCGGCAGCAGCACACGGCCTTCCTCAAAGCGCGGTGACTGAGCGAGCAGGCGAGCCTGCTTATCATAGCGGGGTCTATACGAGATTGGATGGATACGACCGGCACGGCGCAACTCTTGGCTCACCGCTCGCCCAATATCGCTGTCCTCGATCAGGGTGGCACTTGCGCGATGCTGATCGTGGGCCGCCAGGATTTCTCGGCGAAGATCCGGCACCTCATATCGGCCACGGCGGAGGTCAAGGAGATAGATGCTGCCGTCCTTGAGGCCCCAGATGGTTCCGACCGAGAAATCGCTTTCCTCGCTCTCCGTGGAGGCGGTATCCCAGCTTGCCACCACCAGCTCCAGGTCATCCGGGACTTCCTCGTAGAAGCGCAACCAGGGCCGTTTGATGATGTTGCCTTCGATGGGGAGCGGGCTCTGGAGGTATTGAGCCGAGAAGCTCAGCGAACCCAGCGTGCGGCGCAGGGCATCCAGTACGACCTGGGGTTCGCGCTCGGGATGCAGCAACTCACCTGCAGGCCGATGGTACAGATCGTCTTCTGCTAGGGCATACGCCCGCGGCTCGGTATCGAAAGCAGGAATCGAAAGCACCTCCCAATCCTCCTGACCCAGGACATGGCCCACCAAGTCGTCCTCATGCAGTCGCTGCATGACGATAATGATGGCTCCCTGCGTTTTGTCATTGAGCCGCGTGAAGAGGGTATTATCGTAAAATTCGTTAGCCTTGCGTCGGAGCGATTCCGATCAGGCATCCTCCGGCTTCAGCGGATCGTCGATGATGATGAGGTCGGCTCCCCGCCCCATTACGGAGCCTCCGACGGATGAGGCGAGCCGATAGCCCTGCGCGGTGGTGACGATCTCGGTCGTCCGCTGCCGTCGGAGCGCGATTCCCAGGTCCGGAAACAGCTCTCGATACCAGGGGCTCTCCACCACCGTGCGAAAGTCGACAGCGAGCTTGCGGGCCAGTTCATGGGCATAGCTAACGCAGATGACGCGCCGGGCGGGGTCCCGACCCACATACCACGCGGGGAAGGCGATGCTACAGCAGATCGACTTCATCGAGCGCGGTGGCACATTGATGATGAGCCGCCGCAATTCGCCCCGCGCCACTCGCTCCAGCTGGTAGCACATGGCTCGATGATGCCAGTTCTCCCGAAAGGGCGTCGCCGGCTCCAAGGTGGTGAAGCTCTTGTGAACAAAGCTGGCAAGGTCCTGCCGGAGGAGCGCGTGCAGGAGACGGCGACGATTAGTCATCGTTGGCTCCCATTTTCCGCAAACTCCGAGCCAACGCCTTCTCTATGATGTTTTCATCGTCAGGCTCAATAGAGCCTTCCTGGTCCGGCCCGTCGCGGCCGTCGGCCGGTGGCTCGGTCGCCGCGATGTATTTCACTAAGTCCATCAAACAGGTCATCGCCCGAGGATTGCCCTCGCCGAGTTCGACCAAGAGCTTCGTGCAAATTACGTCTACATTTGTCACGGTCCTCAGCTCGCCATTCGCCATCATGGTTCTCGGCTTCAAGAGCCATTGGGTGATCACCGTGCGCACGTTTCGCGAGCCCTTCGGACGGCCTCTCGGGTTCCCGCACTCGCCTTTCTTGAACTGAGTGTGGCGAGGTGGGCGTCTGTACCCGACGTCGTATGTCTTATCCATGGCTCGCCCCCGCGCCTTCGAGGGCCGTTTCCTCAAACGTGAGGCCGCTCAGGGCATGGCGGGCCTGGTCGCCGAAGTGCTTCTGCCAACGCCGGATGATCACATCGACATAGAGGGGGTCGAGCTCGAGCAGATAGCCGCGGCGACCGGTTTTCTCGGCCGCGATGAGAGTGGTTCCGCTGCCGCCGAAGGCGTCGAGCACGATGCCGCCACGCTTAGAGCAGTCTTTGATAGCATCGGCCACCAAAGCCACGGGCTTCACCGTCGGGTGCATTGCCAGCTCGTCCTGCCGGCCCGGCTTCATCGTGTTGACGCCCGCATACTCCCAGACATTGGTTCGGTAGCGACCAGTCTCGCCAAGCCGGAAATTGTTGATGTGAGGAGCGGTGCCGTGCTTGAAGGCAAATACGAGTTCGTGGCGGCTCCTGTAGAAGCTACCCATCCCGCCATTGTCCTTTGCCCAGACGCAGAGGTTTTTGAGCTCCGTATAGGCAGCATGACCCGCCGCCACTACTTCGCCTAGGTGTCGCCAGTCCATGCAAACAAAGTGGATGGCGCCGTCGACCGACGCCTGCGCCAGGTTACCCAGCACCGTCTTTAAGAACCCGGTGAACTCCGCCTCGGACATCTCGCCGGAGCCCATAACGAACTCGCGGTGGTGGATGCGACCAAGCCCGGACACATGTCCCTCGACCCGGACGTTGAACGGTGGGTCTGTAAACACCATCTGCGCGATGTCACCCGCGAGAAGCGTTCCATAACAGGCTGGATCGCGAGCGTCGCCGCAGAGCAGGCGATGTCGCCCCAAGAGCCAGAGGTCGCCTGCGCGGGTCACTGCAGGGCCTTGCGGCTCTAGGACCTCATCTAGCGGATCCGCCTTCTTGGGCATGGCGGGTGGATCAATGAGCACATCGATCTCCGCCATGTCGAATCCGGTGATCTCGACCTCGAACGCCAGATCGAGTTGGGTCAGCTCCTTGAACTCGACCGCGAGCAGCTCCCGGTCCCAGCCGGCAAGTTCCGCCAGCCGATTATCGGCGATCACATAGGCGCGCTTTTGCTCGGGTGTGAGATGCCCAAGTGCGATCGTCGGCACCTCGGCAAGTCCCAGGCTCTTCGCCGCCTCGAGCCGGCCATGACCCGCTACAACCGCGCCTTGCTCATCCACCAGCAGCGGGTTCACGAACCCGAATTGGCGGATGCTCGCGGACAGTTTTTGGATCTGTTTTTTTGAATGCGTCCGCGGATTGCGTGACGAGGGTTTGAGCCCATCAACCGATCGGTATTCGATCGCGAGCCTAAGCCGATCAGTCCAGCACAGCGCGGCATCGGATGGCTTCGGTGTGTTTGCCGGTTCCGGAAGCGGGGCCTCGGAGGCAGAAAGGTTGGCCGTCGTACGCTGACGGTGGCGAACGGGTATCATCGCCCGGTACTCCTCTCAACAACGGCCCGCCCGGCTAGGGCAGGCCTCGTGGCTTCGGTCGAGAGGGAAAGCGGGCGCCCAGCCATGCTCTACCCGTCCTCGTTCGCACGAGGTCGACCGTAGAGCCGTCAGCTGCCTCAGCTGGAGAGAATGCTTGGGCTCGGAAAGACGATTTGTCGGCGCAAGCGCCGCCAGCACTGAAGCATATAGTCCCTCATTTCCGCTGCGTCAACACCAAGTCTCGTTAACCCTTTGATATCAGCCCAAAAATCGGTAGCGTACTTGCCGTTTCCAGCACGCCTCAGCGAGCAATATCGTGCTCGTGCGCCGCCGCAGAAAGCCAGATTGTGATCGTGAAAGGACTGGATGCCGCGCCGCTGCGGAGCGTCAGTGTGGCCGAGGACGCTCCATTTGGGCGCCCAAGGGAGGCCAAACGCGATGCACTCACCCCTAACTTACGAGCTGCAGCAGCATCAGTATCTGCGCGATCAGCTGCGCTCCGAATTCCCCGAGGCCGACGACGACCTGCTCCGCGACACCGTCGAGGGGCTGACCCGGCTGACAGATGTCTTGGCCGCCATCCTGCGCTCGCATCTCGATGATGCGGCCATGATTGATGCGCTGCGCGAGCGCATCGGCGACATGCAGGAGCGCATGGCACGGATCGAGGCGCGCAGCGGCCGCAAGCGCGCCATCGTGGCATCGATCATGGAGCGGGCTGATATCAAGAAGCTGACCGAGCCCGACTTCACCGCCTCGCTGCGCCCTACCCCTGCCCCGCTCCTGGTGATCGATGAGGGAAAGATCCCGGAGCCCTATTGGAAGCCCCAGCCGGCGAAGCTCGATCGGAGGGGCCTGGCGGCAGCGCTGGCGGATGGCGCCACGGTTCCCGGTGTCACTCTCGGCAATGGCGGGGTAACGCTCGCGGTGAGGACCCGCTGATGGCCTTCTCCGAGGCTCAGCTGAAGCTTCTCTCGGGCAAGCTCAGCGAGAAGGTCGTCCGTACCCGGAAACACGAGGGACGGACCCTTTCCTATATCGAGGGCTGGTACGCCATAGCCGAGGCCAATCGCGTCTTCGGCTTTGACGGGTGGGACCGCGAGACCCTCGAGGCTCAGTGCATCTGGCAGGATGCCCGACGCGACCCCAAGGCCTGCGCCTATGTGGCGCGGGTGCGCATCCGCGTGCGCGCGGGGGATCGGGTTGTCTCACGGGACGGCAGCGGCACCGGCCATGGAAGCGGCCCTAGCCTAGGCGAGGCGCATGAAAGCGCTCTCAAAGAGGCCGAGACGGACGCTACCAAGCGGGCGCTTGCCACCTTCGGCAACCTCTTCGGGCTGGCGCTTTACGACCGCGAGCAGAACGGCGTGCGGCGGCGGAACGGCAATGGGGCCGCGGTTGGGGTCTCCTGGGCGCTTCTGTCGGCCACCGGCGCGTTGTTGAGCCGGCACGGTCTGCCCGAGGAGTTCTGCGGGGCTTTGCGCGAGCTGATGGAGCGCACCCCCGGCTTGGAGCGGCTCCAGGCGATTTGGGCGCGCAATGCCGGGACGGTCACCCATCTGCGGCGCGCCTGGCCCGAGCTCACGACCGTCAACGGCACGCATTTCGGCGAGGTTCTGGAGAAGCTCTATCAGCAGCGCGCCGCGGAGCTCTCTCAGAAGGAAGCCCCACCTGCCCCCATCGACAAGTCGGAGCTGGCGCTCGCCTCGCCCAAGCGGCTGCGCGATCCCATGCACCGCAGCTTCGTGGCCTCCCTTCCCTGCCTCGTCTGCGGCCGCTCGCCGAGCCAGGCGCATCACCTGCGCTTCGCCCAGCCCCGCTCCCTCGGCAGCAAGGTCAGCGACGAATGGACGGTCCCGCTCTGCACCATTCATCACCGTTCGCTCCATGACGTTGGCGCCGAGGAGGCCTGGTGGGAGCAGAGGGGCATCGATGCCCTCTCCGAAGCGCAGAAGCTATGGCAAGAGCGCCATCGCGAGCCGGCGGCCGAAGCCGCCAACGTGGAGGCTTCGCCTGCACTCGCGGACGGAGTCGTCACGTGATTATTCCCTGAATTTTCCCTCGCCTCACTATGCTAATGAACTCAGCTTTGCGACGTCAAAGCGGCTCCGCGATCCATTCACCGCAGCTTCGTGGCCTCCCTTCCCTGTCTCGTCTGCCCCGCTAAAACGCGATGCTGGTCCTTATCCGGCGAAGGCTGCGCCTGATTCGGCGCGCTCGCTCGTTGACGCCTTGCACCTCCCGCGTCAAGCGAGAAGAGATCAACATGTTACGAGGGAAGGATGGGAACCGGTCGAGCAGATCCTGAAGATTGTCCATTGGCGTCCTGGTGGCGTATGCGCGAACCCAGTTGCCAAGGCTTGGCGCCTCCCGGGCCGTTCCACCTCCCTTCCCTTTCCATCCAGCTTCCGCTTCCGTTTTCCGCCCACCGTGGCGCTCCGAGGTGATCTCTATGTTGTTTTTTGCGAGAGAAGAATGACGCGGCGGGCGCTTTTGTCGTCCAGCTTTAGCAAAGCCTTCCCTCTCGATTGTCGCCTTTTTCCCTCCATGTCCGGCGCGCGCTGGCGAGGCGAAGAGCGGGGAAAGCGCCCGCGCGCCTCTAGCAGGCGAAGCGCTTCGAGCCTGTAAACATGCGCGACATGGCCTTGGAGGCACTCCTCGCCGCGCTCCACCAAGTAGCGGAGCACCTTTTGCTGGAGCGCGGTCAGATTCACCCGCTCGGCCACTTTTAACGGCCACCTAGCCTCTGACGGCCGCCTGGGATAGCCTCAGCCAGTTAGGGCGCCTCTTGCGCTTCGGAAATCCGGCCTCGGGTAGTAGCGCCTCGAGACAGAGCTGTACAAGCAGATCGCCGATGAGCCGGGGCGCAGCTAAAGCTCGATGCGGCGACAATCCCGTACCGCCGAACATATGGATCGCGCTCGAATGAGAGCCGAGGAATATCGATGCCGCAGCATGGGGCGGAAGCGCTACCACGGGCGGCTGCGATCGTGGTGGGACGGTATTGTGGACGCTATCCCGCCTCTGAGGTGAGTGCGATTGCAGGCGCCTTAGACGCCGTGACCGATGCTCACGGCAAGCCCGAGCACGGCGCTACACACAATCGCCGCCCAAGCGAGAAAAAATACGAAACCGGGTTCCGGGTCATTTCGGCGACGGTGCCAGGACATTCGCGGCTTCCGCTGATTTTTCGGACAGCGCGATTGTGGCCAGCGAAATGCGGCGGCTTTGAGGCCGCGACATGCTCACGTTGTTACACGATTAAAAACGGTTCGGTTACGACCGAACGGAGAGACCGGTGCAGAAGAGAAGGAGAAGGGCACCTGGAGTGTATCGCCGACGTTTAGGACAGTTGCTTCAGCGGAGCTGGTGAACGCGGCAATCAGAGCGCCAGCGGCAACAACTCCTACCTTAGTAAATCTGCTGATCATTTTTGCGAACCTTGATATACGCCGAAATTGGTGTGCCATCGCTCCGATGCGACGGCGATGGCGCCGCTGATCATTGTTCGGCGAGCCGCAGCGGACAACGATCCAGAAGCCCCGCTGATGAGCATTCTGGCACGTTATGGCATCGCGTCGGACCCGCGTCATACGCGACGGATCTACCATCATCACCAATGCCACTCAGCAGCTCAATCGCCGTCACCCAGCGGACCATCTTACCCGTCACGGCGCAGCGATTTGTCTCTCGCCGAATCTGCTTCATGTGCTGACCTTCCGTAACCGACCATGGCTCAGCGGACGCTATCACGACAGCTGGCCCATCGAAACCCGATCAGGCGCGGCCAAGGCGCGCACACCCGCGGCCAGGCAGCGCTAAGTCGATCCGCTACCGCCCGCCCTATCAATCTTTTCAGAGATGTCTGACCCGCTTCTCCGCGGGGGCTACGGCCTGACCTTGCGGTTCATGAGAGGCGCTACGCCTCATCATGTCCACTAATGCACCCGGTGACCTCCGAGCATCGGCGGTGGCATGCAGGCTGGCATCCGCGAAGACCAGTCGGCTGCCAACAATGATGAGGGTTAGCGCGAGCGCGACGCGCAGCACGGCATCGGGCACACGGTTCGCGATTTGGCTGCCGAGGGCGATACCGGGCAGAGAACCGAGCAGCAACGTGCCGAGCAGCGCCCAATGGATCGATCCCATCATCCAATGGCCGACGCCTGCCACCAGCGTCAGCGGGACGGCATGGGCGATGTCGGTGGCGACGATCCGCGCCATCGAGAGCCGCGGATAGAGCAGGATGAGCGCGGTGACGCCAATCGCGCCGGCACCCACAGAAGAAATCGAAACAAGGATACCGAGAACGGCACCCGTGGCTATGGTGAGCGCTCGTTGGCGCCGCTGGTCGAGTTCTCCGACGTGCCGCGCGTAAAACGCGACAAGCGGCCGGCGAAAAATCAGGCTGGCGGCGGTGACAAGGAGAGCGCCACCAAGCACGATGCTGATGAGGGGGGCGGCCGCACCGCCAGCAAGGTCGAGCCGCGACAAGAAGAAGAGCGTCAACGCCGTCATCGGCACGCTGCCCGCAGCAAGGCGCGTGACGATGCCCCAGTCGACGGTGCCGTGCATCCCATGCACCAGCGTGCCAGCGGATTTCGTGGCACCGGCATAGAGCAAATCCGTGCCCACCGCACCGACGGGATGAATGCCGAAGAGCAGAATGAGGATCGGCGTCATCAGCGAGCCGCCCCCCACGCCCGTCATGCCTACCAGCATGCCGACGGCGAAACCCGACACCATATGCAGCAGCGCGATGAGATGCATGGATTCGGCGCCTCACATCGTTTTCCGTATTGCCGCCGCTGCGTGGCTCAAGAGAGCGGTCAGGGCGCAGGCCTGCCCACTCTGACCGAGGCAGAGCAGGAGGTAAAGCGTATCACCGGGACAGCGCTTTTCCCCGCGGGCGGACAGGCCGGCGCCGCGGCTCGACTGCCGGCACTGCCGGTGGCAGCTCGAGCCCGACGCCGGCCACACCAATCGGATTATGATGCGAAGACTGCGGGTGGAAGTGCCGTCGCGCGGAAAGGGACTATGCCGACCGCCGGCGCCGCAATACCCACAGGCCAAGCAAGCCGCTGCCGAACAGCGCGAGCGACATCGGTTCGGGCACGTTGTTGCTGCTGCCGAATTCGATCTCGGGTACGTTGAAGCTTCCGGAGCTGGCGCTGGTCGATGTAAGCGTGAAGGTCGAGAATGGCGTGGTCGATGTGATCCCTGCGAATACGAACGTCCTTGTGTCGAACGCGGCGCTCCCCGTCGTCGCGTCGCCGCCTGACGTCTCGAGCATGTAGTCGCCAGAGTTCGGGTTGACGTTGAAGAAGGCGCCGACCGCCGTGACCGGCGAGGGCAGCGTGACGGTGACCGAATCGCCACCGTAAAAATACTGAGCACCTGTGCTTTGGTTCCCGCCGAGGCTAAGACCGCTGAACGAGTTGAACTGGTTGGTAATGATGCTGCCTTGCAGGTCGCCAAAGGGACCGGCGGTCGTGGTGTAGGTGAGGCCATCGAAGCTGCCGCCGCTGGAAATCGTCTCGCCGGAGGTGCCCGTCGCGTATTGTTCGACGGTGAGGCCGTGTGCTGCGGCGGCAAATACGGCGGAGCTCGTGTATATCGTCGCATTGGCGTGAGGCGACGCTGCGGCCACAAGGGAGCCGACGACCACGATGGCTCCTAGTAAGCGGCTCATCTTCGTCATGGCGTAATACCCCTCGAGAACCTGGCGACCCAACCGTTGGCACCGGTCAAGCAATTTGCGTGCCGCCGTCGTAACAACAAAGGCTTAGTCGCGGACTGGCGGCCCGATGTAAAAAAATCCGACGCGCGCCGACACTCCGCCGTCGCCGATGTGAAGGGCGGCGCCTTGTCCTATTGGGTTGGCAGCGTTTGTCAGCGCCTCGCCATCGCCGGAGCGCGAGGCCGCCCAGCGTCGGCCTAGCGCTCGCCTGCCCTTTTGCGCCGCAACGCACCCTCTCGAGTGACCTATACTGTTGATATCACGGTGGAAACTGTGGAAATCTTACAACTAGCGGTGATGCGGCTTGAGTGCCGCTGCGGGCACCAGCGCCGCGACCACGCCCGACTCATTGGGCACAATCGAGCCGCAATATGCTCCCCGATGCCCGCTCCCTGGCGGGCACGTCAAGTCTAAACCTTGGCCCCGGCCCAGCTCCAGCACGGGCAGGGTTTCTTTTCCTCCCGGCGCGATGGCTACCCATCTGGAGCGCTTCGCCGCCGGGCGCAGCCTGGACAGCGAAGCCAATTAGCCTATAGGTCGTTGACACCGTGCTCGCGGAAGCGGTCGCCCTCGCGCAGGATTTATTCTTCATCATTCAAGGTGATCTTGCCCCGAAGCCCGGCGCGCATGTTCGCCGCGAGCCTGGCGTAGTCTATGGCGCGTTCCTCATCGGCGGCGCAGTTGATAAGATCGGTCATCTCGCCGTGCTCGTCGATGGTGAAGCTCACCCAATGATCCCGATGCCAGCCCCAGCCGGAGACCGGCTCTCCGTCGACCTTCAAGACGTTTGGTGTCTCGGTTCCGATCCGCTGAGGCATGGCGCTTGCCCTCCGACTCGTCGGAAACGTCCGCAGCAAACGGTTGCCGGCTGGGCCATGGTTCCCTAATGTCCATGGCTACCTTTCGGTTTCCCCCGAGCGCCACGAAGGCGTCGCTGTCGTCCCGCGGGGGAATATCTCGCCTCATCGGAAATTGAACAAGAGATTGATCGCCAGCCAGCGCGGCGAAAACGGCGAGTAGACGACGGGTGTAGGGTTCGACACGTAGGTCGGCGCGTCATAGCCGTAATCAGGCCGACGCTCCGGCTCATAACCTGAAGGTCGCAGGTTCAAATCCTGCCTACGCGCTCAGAGTCGCGGTTGCGTGTGTGCAAGGTCCGCTGCCGCGCGTGTAGCGGCCCTCGCCCGTCAGTCTCGCCAGGGCCGCTGTTGACCCTAAGCGGCCTTTGTCAATCATTGCGCGGCATCATCGCCGTGCTACGTTGACGCCGAACGCTTTCGGGCACCACTACAAGAGGGCTGAGTTGGCGACACAGAGTCGGAAGCGACCGCTTTAGGCTCGCCGGGTCCAGACCCTACTAAGCGTTCCTCGCAATCCAGAAGGCATTCATCAAGAGCCCGTAAGAAGATGAGATCGATGCGGAACGCATCCATCACATCAGAGGGCGATTTGATTTCCTCGAACCCTGAGATGGCAGCATCGAGCGATAGGACAAGAGCGCGGCGTACGTTGTCCAGTGTTCCAACAGGCAGGGTTTGGATGTGGCGCCGTGCCAGTGCGACCGCTTGCTGGTCAACCTCAACATCTATCTGCCAGTAGAAAATCGTCACGCGTTTGGCTGGCGGTGCCCTTTGCACGTCAGCATCTTTGAACGAAACTTCTTCCTTTGATGTAGCGCTGATGCGGCGCATGCCAGCTCTTTCGCGGCATTACCGGCCAATCATTCGTTCGAGCATGGCCAGACCAGCGCAGGCCTGCGCTCGGTCGAGCGCACCGGCGCCAAGCGCCTTTGCGCCAGCAGCGAGCCCCGCGCGAAATGCGACATCGCACTCCGATGCCTCGACAATCTCTTTGACCCGGTCAATCGCGATGAGAAGTCTCAAGCGCTCGACGTCAGAGCAGCACGATGCGGCGCCGAGGATATAACCGGCTGCCTCGGCGAACGACGGGAACTCGTCGCAATGCACGCCGGACAACTGATCGCAGTCGACATAAAACATACTCACGCTCCCTGCATGTACGTGTCTGTACGTGCGCCGATATGCCTAGTTTCCAGCCTTGTCCGCACTTAGGTCTAGCTGCGCCAAGTGTATTTCAATGCGCGCGGAAGCGGACCATGGGCGAAAGAAGGCGGGAAACGGCCAGTGCGCGGCTCGAACGGGGTCCCGATGGCCACCGATGACACACACACTGCGGGAGTGCTGCAAAGAATGCGACGAGCTGCTTCTGATGAAGTAGAGGCCCGCCAAGACCACCGCCAGGATGCTAGCGGCCGTCTGCACGGATAAACTGAGTTCCCCACTCCCTGGGCACAGCGCGGGCCTTCCTGAAGCCCCATCCTGAAGCCAGATCTCCGGCTCGGGATGGGGCTTTTTCGTTTCTGGCATCCGGCCATCGGTACATCGACGTCGAGGGCCAGCAGCGAACACGACGCGCCAATCTGGCTGGTCCAATCTGACGCTAACACCGGAGCTTGCGAGGCCCGGTGCCGCTCCTACAGCCCCGTCCTGCCCTAAACCAGGACGGGGCTTCTTCCGCGCATGGTTGGGCGCCCGCTCGCCCCGATAGCGGGTGAGCATCAGGTTGGCGGCCTCTTAGAGCAGCGTGCGGACCCGTTGATCGCCGACCTTCGAGATGCTCCCACCCGGCAGTGCCGCCCTACCCTCACCCCGAGCCGCGAGGTCCGTGTCCGACGGACCTCAGGCGCGCACGTTCTCAAGATACGTCTTTCGGATTGCCGCGCCCATGGTGTACTTGGGGTCGACGAAATTTCCCAACCGGACCATTCCGCACTGACTCAGCATCATGTAGGCGTCCCATCTGTCAAATCCGTAGTCGGCCACCATCCAACGGACGAGCTCACGGTAGGCGATGCGCGCCGCGTCCTCCAAGGGTCGTGCGCTGCCGATCGCCATGATGAAGTCCTCCCGCTCGAGCCGCGGCCATTCGAATGTCCAGCCTTTGATCAGGTCGACGCGGATGGTGGTTGTGGTCGGGTATTCGACCGCCACCCCGCAGACTTCGCCGTCTCCCTGGCAAGCGTGGGCGTCGCCGATGAAAAGCCGGGCGCCCGGCGCGCGTACAGGGAGGTAAGTGATGCTCCCAGGGCCCATGTCGGGAAGGTCCATGTTGCCCCCGTGGTTGTCTGGCGTGAGGGAGTTGATCGAGTCGATCTCGGGCGAACAGCTGAGAGTGCCTATGTGGGGGCGGTAGGGCAGCTTCACCCGGTCACTCCAATGAACCCACTCCTCGTCGAGATGGATCTTGCGCACGGTCTCAGGCAGA